>Ga0187781_10000542_pt1 | contig 26914 bp, 29 predicted proteins | sample 0715_SJ02_MP02_2_FD_132447 | JGI IMG/M metagenome (GOLD analysis project Ga0187781, IMG submission 132447) | Tropical peat soil microbial communities from peatlands in Department of Meta, Colombia - 0715_SJ02_MP02_20_MG | ecosystem: Environmental > Terrestrial > Soil > Wetlands > Peat | place... | reverse complement strand
TCATGCCTCCGATCAACTTGCTGAGAACCGCAAGCAGCAATACCGCGCCGATGACGCCGACGCCGACGCCGGCGAATGCCCGGTCGGCGAGGTTGAGCCCCGCGCTCGCAAAAAAGCACGGCAGGAAGATCACGATCGTGAGATGCTCGATGGGCTCGGCCAGGGTCGCGACAAGCCGATCCTCGCGCGGCATGGCCAGGCCGAACAGGAATGCGCCAATGGCCGCGCCGGCGCCCAGTTGCTGCGTGAGCACGGCGTAGGCGACGGCGCCGCCGAGCAGGACGGCAAGTGTCCAGATGTCCGGCTTGCCGTCTCGGTCGTGGCGACGGAGAAGCCCGCGCAGGAACGGGCGCGTTGCGAGGAACGTGACGGCGGCCAGCCCGACGAGACCGGCCAGTTCCAGAACGACCGGATTGTGCACGCCGGCGCCGGCGTGGAGCGAGGTCAGGACGACGGTGAGAAACGCAAACGCCGTGACCTCGGCAATCGCCGCGGTCGTCAGCGCTATCTGTCCGATCTCGGTCGCCATCATGCCGCGATCCTTGATCAGCCGCGCAAGCACCGGAAAGGCCGTCACCGAAAAGACGATGCCGACGAACAGGCCGAACTGCGCGCGCGATCCGACGGGGGGCGGCAACCGCTCGAACAGGAAGGGGCTCATCGCGGTCCCTGCGAGGAAGGGGATCGACAGCGAGAAGACGGCGATCACCGCGCCCGCGCGGAATTGCGCGCCGATGGTCGACCCAAGGCGCAGCTCCGTTCCGACAACGAACATGAAAAGAACGACGCCAAGTTCGCTCAGCATGCCGAGCCCGCCGAGCCCGCCCGCGGGAAAAAGCCACGCGGCGGCGGCGGGAAAGTAGTGGCCGAGACAGAGCGGCCCCAGCACGAAGCCGGAAAGCATCTCGCCGACCACCGGCGGCTGGGCCAGCGCGCGCACCAGGAAGCCGAGCCCCCTTGCCGTGACGAAGACCACCAGGAATTGGATGAGGAAAAGGTGGGCCATCGTTGTTCTTGTTCGCCTCCGCCGCGGCTTTTACGGGGGGTAGAGCTGATCGCCCCCGAACGGCGGCGCGACCCGGCATGCGGGCTTGTCGGTCCAAATCCGGCGGGCGCTCTTCCAGGCGCGCCGGACCTTTCGGAAGATCCGCTGGCCGCGGTGGAAACAGGTCGCATGCGGCGTTCCCTCGCGCGGCGTCACGACGACGCGGGCGAGCGCCGCGGCGACGCCGAAATCGCCGGCCGCCGCGCAGTCGTCCGCCTTCATCGCGGCGCCGCTGTCGGCGTTTTTCGCGGCGTAGCCGAAGCGAATGTCGGCGGGGCCGCTCCGGTCGGGAGCATGGGGAGGGGACCACGGCGCATCATCGGCGTGAAGCGTCGCATGTGCACCCGCGCCCCGGAATTCGCCGTCGTGGGATGGACGGCTTCGACGACGTTCTTGATCGCCTCCGCATCGGCCATCGTTGCCTGCTCCCGTTCCGAGGCCGGCCGCCGCCGTTAAGGCGCTTTTGCGAACAGCGGCGCCACCAGGTGCATCGGCTTGTCGTTCCAAATCTGGTACTTGATCTTCCATGTGCTCTGTATCTTCCGGAAAACCCACTGGGCGCGAAAGCAGTACGTCACGGACGGCGTTCCGTCGCGCGGCATCTCGAGCACGTGGACGAGCCCGGTAGCGAAGCCGAGATCGCCCGCCACCGCGCAGTCCTCCAGCTTCGTCGCGACGTCGATGTCGGTATTTCTCGCGATATAGGCGAAGCGGATGTTGGCGGCGCCGCGTCGGTCGGGAAGATTGGGGGCGGACCACAGCGCGTCATCGGCGTAGAGCGCCGCATAGACGTCCGCGTTCCCGGAGCTTGCCGCCCTGGGATAGATGACCTGGATAAAGTTCCGGATCGTCTCTTCATCGGTCATCGCCGTCGACCCCCTGCCGAGACCGGCACCGGCCGCCGCGCCGAAAGCGTCGTCAAGACCGCACCTTTTCCAGGAGGATGGCGCCGAAATTCTGCTGGCCGGTGCCGAGCATCATGATGCGATCGCCGTCGTCCACGTCGAAATGCCTGTCGACCCGCTCGAGGCCGATGAACACGTCCGACGACCAGACGTGCCCTGATGTGGGATTGAACGGAATGAGCCGTCCCGCGTCGATCTCCATCGCGTCGGCGATCCGTTGCGATATTTCCGCGCTGTAATTGTTGGGGATGACCACCTTCAGGTCGCGCACCCCCATCCCGTTGCGCGCCAGGAGTTCCTTCGAGACCTTCGCGGCGCTGCGGAGCCATTCTATGTAGAAGAGCTGCGCCGTGGGGCCGGTGTTCGAATAGCGATGGAGCCGGTGGTTGTCGTGCAGCATCACGTCGAGCAGGCGATACTCGCCGCGCTTTCCGGCGGAGATCAGGCAGCTCGCCGCGCCGTCGCCGAGAAGAGTGAGGCCGTCGCTCAGGCGGGTGCCGTCGCGATTGAGGATGTCCGCCGTGACGACGATCACGTTCTCCACGTCCTCGGATCTTATGAGATTGCGGGCGATGCGGAAGCCTGTGACGGCGTTGTGGCAGCCCATGACCGACGTCATGACGATGTCGGAGTGAGCGAGGTCGGCCTCGCAGAAAGCGAGCCCGATCGCCTGCGGCGTCAATTGGTCGTGATACCAATAGCTTGACGTGCACAGCACCACGGCGTCCACCGCGCCGGGCGGGATCTCCGCCGCCGCCAGGGTCTTGCGAATCGCCGCTATGGCGAGCGTCGGCACGGAATAGTCCTGCATGTCGGAATATTTCCGCAGGTTCTTCTGTTTCAATGCGTCCCGGGTTTGCGCGTCCAACGCCAGCTCGCCGATGTCGTGTATCTCGCCGAGGAACGACCGGCATCCGGACACGTAGAGCGCTGGCTCCATCGTCTTCTCCCGTATTTTGCCGCCGCCCGGCGGCATCCTCCGGGCGGGTGGGGATGCCTCTTCGGCACCGCCCGTTTCGATCGAGATCGCCGCGGGTTGCGCTCAACTCAGCGGCCGTCGCAGCTTGTTGTGGCCGTATGTGTCCTCGCCGCCGACGAGCACGGTCGAATAACGGTCGAGCGGCAGGACTTCGCCGAGCGCGTTGATCGTGTCGTATCCCGGGTAGACCTTCACGTGCGTCTGAACGTATCGAGCCGACCAGCCGCAGCGCATCGTCTTGGAGTTGTTGGGATCGGCGCCGTGCAGGCATTGGGACGAAAAGAGGAAGAACTGGCCCGGCTTCATTTCCAGATAGACGGCCCTGGATTCGTCCGGCGTCCAGCTCGGATCCAGCTTGAGCTTGTCCCAGTTGTAACCGAAGAAGCCGGCGTCCTTGCCTTTGTCGTTGCGGTTGTGCTCGCCCGCCGGATCGAACTTGACGCTCCTCGTCTCGTCAAAGAACCAGGCATTGTGCGTGCCCGGGAGCATCTTCATGCAGCCGTTGGCGCGGGTCGATTCGGTGAAGGCGGTCCAGACGGTGAGGCCCCACAGCGCCGACGGCGACCTCGTCGGCTCGAGCCGCGCGTGCTCTTCGAATTCGACGAACGTCTTCGCCTGATGCCACTCGGTGCCGCCGTCGCCGGGATACTTCGGAAACCACTCGCTGCGCCAGCAGAGGAGATCGCGGCCGAGAATGCTTTGCAGCCGGTGCACGATCTTTGGATGGCTGATGATGTCGCTGAGCTCCTTGACGTCCAGATGCCGGTCATAGTTGAGCCGCGACTGCGGAAACGGCGCCCTCCGCCGGTCCAGCAGATCCATGCGCAGCCTGCCCCACAGCTCCAGCATGTGGTCCGGCTCGTAGAGCGTGAACGGCCCGACAAAGCCGTCCCGCCAAAAGCGCTGCGCCTCGGCCTCGCTGAGGAAATGTCCGCCGAGCCGCCGGTCCGCGACGTCGGTCTCCTGTTCCATCGGGCTGATCACTTGGCTCCTCCATTCGATATCGTTGCGATCTCCTGGGCCGGCCGGCGGGCCGACAGCACGGCCGCGATGTCGCGCAGGGTCGAGTGCTTGGGATCGAAGAAAATCCTCGGATCGATCTCGTAGCCGAGATCGCTTTTGATGCGCTCCACGATCTGATAGAGCGCCGCCGAGTTGCCGCCGAGGTCGAGATAGCGGTCATCGGCGCCGACCGCCGACAGGCCGAGGATCTCCTTCCACAGCTCCGTCAGATAGACCTCGTCGCTCGTGTCCCGCGGCGCGGTCCGGATCCGCGTCGAGGCCGTCAATCCTTCGGTCATGATCAGCTCCTCTTCTTCGTCTTGCGAGTTGGGTCGTTTGCGCGGGCCGCCGCGCCGCCCGCCCGTGCTTGGGTCACCCGCCGTATTTCCTCAGCAGCTCCGACCGGTCGAGCTTGCCGTTCTCCTTGATCGGAACCCGTGCCTTCGCCTCAACGTGGATCTGATCCGGGACCATGTAGCCGGGAAGAATGCGCTTGAGCCGGGACTTGACCTCGCCGGGCTCCAGATCCTCGTCGCTGATCACGACGGCGTTGAGGGCGTCGAGCACGCCGGCGATCGCGTTGCCCTTCACGAAGACGATGGCGTCGGTCACCGACGGCAGGGAGACGATGGCCGACTGAACCTCGTGCAGCGAGACGCGGTTGCCGCGGACCTTGACCAGCTCGTCCTTCCGGCCGTGGAAATGCATCAGCCCCTCGCCGTCGACCCTCACGTAGTCGCCCGTCCGGTAGAGCTTGTGGGGCGAGGACGGATTGAAGCGGTTTTCGACGAGGGACTTCCCGGTCGCCGCCGGGTCGTTGACGTATCCCGCCATGACCTGCACGCCGCCGAGATAGAGCTCGCCGATTCCCGGCCCCTCCAGCAGCTTTCCGGCGCCGTCGACGACGTAGCCCTCGACCGAGTCTATGGTCCTGCCGAGCGGCATGAAGCCTCGCGCGTCCGCCGGAACGTCGTCGAACCGGTGGAGGGTCGCGTTGTTGCAGACCTCCGAGGGCCCGTAGCACTGGGCGAAACGGATCCAGGGCAAGAGCGATTTGATCTTGCGCAGCGCCTCGACCGGACACGCTTCGCCGCCGTACCAGAGCTCCTTGAGCGGCGACAGGTCGCGGCGCTCGATGCCCGAATAGGCCGAGGCCAGCATCTTGACGACGGACGAGATCAGCACGACGTGCGTGATCGCGAATTTCTCCAACGCCTCGGCGATCTCGTGCGCCGCGCGGTTCGGACGCATGAGCGCCACCGTCGAACCGCAATACATTTCGACGAAGAGATCGAGCGTGCAGACGTCGAAATAGAGCGGCGAAACGCTGAGCCATCGCGTCTTGACGTCGTGGCCGAAGGCCCTCGCCATGGTTTGCACGAACGCGACCTGGCTTTCCTCCTTGATCATGACGCCCTTCGGGAGCCCCGTGGTGCCGCTGGTGAAGAGCACGTGCGAGAGCTTGTGCTCGCTCAAGGACGCGCCGTGAAGCGTTCGGGACGCATCGGCGATGAAATTGAGGCGGCCGTCGCGCAAGACGCAGGGCACGACCGTCACGCCGAGCCTGGCGAAGAACGTCAGCTCCTCGGCCGGGATGTCGTGCCCGGCGAGAACGAGCGACAGTGACGCGCTTCTGACGACGTGGGCGATGCGATCCCGCGGCAGCTTGGGATCGATCGGAACGAAGGCTTTGCCCGCCGCCGCGACGCCGAAGATGCTGACCACCGCGGTCAGCGTCTTGTATTGATAAATTCCGACGGCGCAATTGACGTCGCCGAGCCAGGCGACGAGCGCCGCGCCCAGCTCGTCGGCGTTGTCGAACAGCTCCCGGTACGACATCGCCTCGCCTTCTTCGGTGACATAGGCCGGCTTGTCGAGGCGCCGGTGTCGCGAGACGAGCCGGTAGACATCACTCATTGCGGTTGCTCCCTCTCTGGCGGACGAATTCGATCCCTCCGGCCGGCCTCGACCCGTTCTCCATGGCCCGCGGTCACAATCGGCTCAGCTCGGTCGCCACCTTGAAGAGGCTTTCGCCCTTGCCGACGCGCTCGGCGATGAGATTTTCGGTCGCCTCGATCTCGAGCGCCCGCGCGAGGACGGCGTCGGCGATCCCGGCGGGAACGACGACCGTGCCGGTCTCGTCGGCGACGATCCAGTCGCCGGTGTGCACGACCACGGTGCCGATCCGACACCAGGTTCCGGTCTCGAGGACCCGATAGGAACCTTGGGTGTCGGCCGGGATATAGCCCGTGGCGCGGACGGGGATGTCGAGACGGTTGACCACGTGCGCGTCGCGGATGGCGCCGCCGAGCACGATGCCGCGGAACCCGGCGGCGCGCAGATGCGTGGCGCTGAAGCCGCCGGCGAGCGCCTGATCGCGCAGCAGGCCGTTGTCGCATCCGGCGACGTAGATCCGGCCCGCCGCGTTGCCCACCGCCGGCACCAGAAAGTCCTTCACCTGATCCCAGGTCGGAGGTTGCGGCGCGGCGATGTCGGACTGCTTCCGGGTCGGCGCCCAGCGCACCGTGTAGGCGCGCCCCGAGATCGCGCCGGCGACGCCGTTGACGCAGGCGATGGACGGATCGAGAACGCCCCAGACGTTGAGCGCGTCGAGGACGTCGGCGATCGTCCCGGTGTGCAGCGTCTCGCGCGCCGCGCTCAAGCCTCCCTTCGTTTCCATTGTCGTCGTCTCCGTGCAAGAGGTCGAACCGGCCGGCGCCAGCCGCGCGGCGTCGCGTGCGTCAGGCATGGGTCAGGCCGCGAAAGCGCGCGAGAATGGTGCGGAACGTCGGATGCTCCGCCGTTGCGAACGAAAGGGCGCCCAGCGAAGAGACCGGCCTGATTTCCATCAGGGTCGAGCACAGAAAGGCGCCTTCCATGTCTTCGAGGTCGCTCGGGACCAGGTCGCGCTCGAGGCAGGTGAGGCCGGCGGCGGCGGCAAGCTCGAGGATGATGGTGCGGGTGATGCCGGGAAAGACGTCGCCGTTGAGCCGCGGCGTCAGCACGGTGTCGCCGCGAATGAAGAAGGCGTTCGCCGCCGAGGCTTCGGTGATGTTCCCCGCCCGGTCGAGCATGATGGCGTCGTCGAAGCCCGCCGTCTCGGCCTGGCGCCTGGCGAGGTAGCTGTTCACGTAGGACCCGCAGATCTTCCAGGTCACCGGGACGGAACGGTAGGAGATGCGCTCGACCGTCGAGATCTGGCAGGTCATCGGCCGATCGTTGTCGCGCGCGACGGGAACGCCGAAGATGCAGACGTCGGCCGGGCGCGCCTCGCTGCCCGTGAGGAAAATCTGCGGCGCGCCGCGATAGGCGACGGGGCGGATGTAGTAGGTCCGGCGCGGCAAGCGGTCGAGGAGGTCGCGCATGCTCATCTCGAGCGCGCGCGCGGACCAGGGGAAGCTGAGATTCATCCTGGCGCTGCCCGCGCAGAACCGGGCGAAATGCTCTGGTCCCTTGTGAATATAGTAGTGATCCCCGTTCCAATAGGCCATCAGGCCGTCGAAAACGCCGATCCCCAAATGAAGCGAGACGCTCGAAATCGAGGGCGACGCCGCTTGCCGCTCGGTGATTTCGCCGTTCAGCCAAACGAAGGCCGATACCTCATGCATGCCGCCGTGCTTCAGCGTCGATCCCGTCAATGATATCGTTGGTGACGACATTGGAACAAAGATCCCTCAATTGGTGTATCTTCGCGGTGGTATTCGGTTCGTCTTGCTCATGGTGAGGTAATAATCGGAAGCAACGTAAATTAATTCACGAACGCGATGGCATTATTATGAACCGATGGATAGATGTTCTCGGCTCATTTTATTTCATGTATGCTCGCTAGAGCTGGATTAACTGCGGAGAAGACGCCAGTGTAACTTCATTCGGCGGTTTCGGTGCCCGGCTTTTAGGGCGCCATGGTTAACGGTGACGAGGCAAAGATAAGCCGCTCGCTCCACCACTTGCCATTTAGATTTTTGCCGAGAGGTTTGCAAAAATTGTGTCAACCGGAAGCTCCCGATTCGTAGCAACAATCGCCCATGCTCTATTGGGACGACCTCCGTTTCTTTCTCGCTGTTGCTGATCACGGAAGCCTATCGGCCGCGGCCCGAGCGTTGCGCGTCAATCCGGCGACGATTTTGCGGCATATCGATGCGCTCGAGTTCTCGCTGAGCGCGCGCTGCTTCGATCGGAAGCCGGACGGCTACGTCCTGACCGCCACCGGAGGCAAGATGCTGGCCCGCGTCCGGGCCATCGAGGGCGAGGTCCGTGCCATCATGCGAGGCATGGACGACGACGATCGCGGCGTTAAAGGACGGGTGGTCGTGTCGGCCGACGAGATGCTGGCGGAATTCAGCATCGTGCCGCGGCTGCCGCTCATTCGCGAGCAATATCCCGGCATCCGGATAGACCTGCTCTCCGGCAGCCGCTCTCTCGATCTTGCGCGCGGCGAAGCCGACATCGCGCTGCGGCTCCTGCGGCCCGAAACCGGCAATCTGGTCGTCCGGCGCGTCGGGACGATGAATTTCGGGGTGTTCGCGTCGAAAAAATACATCGAGAGCCACGGCGAGGTGCGGCATCTCGGCGATTTGAGCAAGTGCGACATCATCGACTGGGTCGATGACTATCCCGATCTCGCCCCGGCCGCGTGGTGGCGCGAGAGGACGATCGCGCGTTCCGCGGTGTTTCGCGCCGACCGGCTGCGCGAGCGGCTGATCGGCTGCGCCGCGGGCGTCGGCATCGCCATGTTTCCGCTGATCTGCGTCGGCTTCAATCCCGAGCTCGTGCAAATCTGCCGCGAGGATCGCCTGCCGGCGGTGGATATCTGGCTGCTGGCGCGCCGCGACCTCGCGCGCGTCACGAAAATCCGGGCGGTCATCGATTTCCTGGTGCGGATTTTCGCTCGCGACGCGATCATCTACAAGCGCGAGGACATCATCTGCAAAGAAGACGTGGCGCAGATTGGCGCGCCGAATTCGACGGACGCGAATGCGCATGCGCGTCATTGAACTCCCGAAGCGTCCGACGTCGACGGGGCCGTCCCGCCGACTTCCGCGCTCTGACGACGGTCTGCCCCGTGGCGTCGATGCGGGCCGCGTCGACGCGGGCTGCCGCGGCCGTCGAGAACCGCCGCCACCGGCGTTTGCGCAAAGCCATATGAGGAAACAGCGGCGTCCGGTCCGCGCCTCCTGGTCATAGAGTGATCGCCACGTCGGCGGCGGCGAGCCGGCCAAGCGGCGGACGGCGTTCTCTGGATGCGTGCCGGCGCCGGAACCGAGGGGCCTCCGCGGCAAACAGCATCGATATCGGGAGCACGCATGGAACAGGTTCTTGTGCGCATTCTTATCGACGAAGACGGGCGCGGCGCGGCGCTGGACGGGCTCGCCGCGTCCTCGGGCGACTGTCGGGTCAGAGTGTGCGTCGAATCCCGCTTGCCGGCGCCCAATGTCGTCCCCGATCCGGAAGATCCCTGGGACAGATGGCCCGATCACCTTTTCATCGACTGATGCGGGATCGGCATCCTCACGGCGAAGCGCAACTTGGCCGAGATCCTGTGAAGGAGGAGAGAATGGGCGTCGTGGATAGTGTCTTGGACGGGCAAATGCACGAAAGCGTCGCCTCGGCGCAGCGCGATGCGCCGGACGATCGGGCAGCTCTGCCCTTCGACAGGAGCTATCTCCCGCGCTTCCGCCGCGTACCGCGCGCGCCCGGCGACCGCACCGATTACGTCGAGTGGCGGGCGTGCCTCGCGCATTCTCGCCTTCAAAGGATCCACTGCTTTGCGCTGGGGCCGTCGGGCACGAACATCGAGCGCGCCAGCAGGGAATGGCTGAGGCGCGTCGGCGTCGACCACAAGGCGTCCGTGATCCTGTGCGACACGCCCGAGCAGTCCCTCCAACGCTGCCGCGCGCAGGACGACGACGAGGCGGCGGTCAGCCTCTTCTGGACCTGCGCCGTGTTCTTCGACGAGTACACCATGTTCTTTCAAAACGCCGATGTCGGGCTCTTTGCCTCGAGCATCACTCTGCCGCTGGACAACATGATGCTGTGCCATCGCGAGGGCGACGCGCCGATGCGATGGAGCCGGCCGAGAATCGCCTGTCACCCGTCGCCCCGGCCGTTGCTGCAATCGATCGAGCCGCTCTGCCCGGTGGTATTGGCCACCAGCAACGCCGCCGCCGCGGAAATGTGCCGCGGCGGCGCCGCGGAAATGTGCGTGACGACCGAGGCCGGGGCGCGGCGGAACGGCCTGGTGGCGGTCCACGAATTCGGCAGCCCCGACATGGTGTTCTTCATGGGCATGCGCAACCGCGATCTCGAGAAGCTGTCCCGGCTCGGCATCGCATGACGTGCGGCCGGACGGCTCCGGCCAAGGCGCGCGGGGCCGATCGCCGTTCAAGACGAGGGAGCCTTGCGTGAAAGGATATCTGCTGGCCCAGGTTCACGTGCACGACCCGGAGCGCTTCAAGCTCTATTCCGCGCAAGTGACCGGCCTGGTGGAACGTTTCGGCGGACGCTTTTTGGTCCGCGGCGGCGCGCACGAGGTCGTCGAGGGCGCGGGAGGCGGCGACCGCCGCGTCGTGATCGAGTTCGCCAGCCTCGCGGCCGCCCGCCAATTCTACCGCTCCGCCGCGTATCAGGAGATCCTGCCGATCCGGCTGACGGCGAGCTCGGCAAGCGTGGTTCTTGTGGAAGGAACTCAGTGAGCGAGGACAACATGAGCGAATTGACGCTGATCGATACCAAGGTCGATGTGAGCAAGATGTGGCCGTTCCTGGACATGGCGCCGGTCGACAAGCATTTCCCGGGCCGGAACCGCTATCGGCTGATGAGTCGCTTTAACGTCGAGGACGACGGGTCGTTCCTGCGGATCGCGCCCGTGCCGCTCTTTCAGAGCAGGACCGTCAATCCGCTGGAAGGATACGGGGGATATGCGCGCGATTACGACGAGCTGCCGGAGGGACTGGTCGGCTCGCTCGAATTCCGCGCCGTCATGGATATGTGGCGCGGTGTCATCCCCGAGGATATCCCGCGCTTCTCCGTCCATCACATTCGCACGATCGCGCCCGGCGACCCCGTGCCGGAGGGACGTCACCGCGACGGCTATCGCTGGGTGGGGCTCTATGTGGCGCGGCGGGAGAACATCGATCCCCTCAGCGGCATCACCACGTTTTGGCATCGCGAAACCGAGACGGTCGCCTTCAATCGCACCGTCCAGGCGGGCGAGCTCGTGGTCTTCAACGATCGCCGGTTCACGCACTACACGACGCCGATCAGGCCGGTCGGCGGTCGCACGGCGATTCGAGACGTCTTCATCATAACGACGCCGGATCACGGCCAAATCGCCTCGGAAGAGGATGAAACCACCTGAGTGGCGGCATGGCGGGCGGCGGCGACGTCGAGCCGCGACCGGCGATGCCGCCCCTGCGCGAGCCGTCCCGCCGCAAGCAGTGGAGCGAAATCATGAAGAGGAAATTGGGGATCATCGCCGGCCTCGTGACCTCGGCGACGCTCATCGCCTTCGCGATCGTCCTTTTGAGCAACGACGTGCCGCTGAACCTCGCGAGCTGGATCATGTGGACCGTTCTCAACGCGCTGCTCCTGGGCAGCATGATCCAAGCCGGCAACAAGGAGGCATACCTGGCGGCGGGCTATACGCTCGGCGCCGGGTCCATCGCCCTCATGCTGATCGCCAAGGGCGCATGGCATTGGGGATTCGTGGAGAGCATCTCGACCCTCGGCTCGCTGCTCGCCATCCTGGTCTGGTGGCGCGTCGGCCCGCGCGGCGCCGTCATCGCGGCGACCATGACCGCGGTGATTGCCGGCATACCGACGGTCTACGACGCCTGGCTGTCCCCCAATCCGGCGAGCTGGTGGCTGTGGACGGTGACGACCGTCACCGGCGCCGTCTCGGTCGCGACCGCCCGGTCATGGACGATCGAGGACCGGTTCTTTCCGGTGGTGAGCACGGCTTTTCAGGGATTGATGGCGATCCTCGTCCTGCGCGGGTGAGAGCGGTGGGCGTCTGCGGCAAGGATCACGGGAAAGGGCTCTCGGCGTCATTCCGCCAGCGTCGCCGCGAATGCCCGGAGGTCGTCGGCGAGAAGACGCGGCTGCTCGAAGGCGGCGAAATGCCCGCCGCGCGGCATCGAGGTCCAGCGCCGCACGTCGACGAACACGCGCTCGAGCCACCGCCGCGGCGGCATCCAGACTTCCTTCGGAAAATGCGCGACGGCGGTTGGCGCCGTGATCCGGTCGGCCGAGGCGAAGCGCAGAGGATGCTCGCGCGTCTCCCGATAGAGGCGGAACGACGACGTGATCGTCTCGGTAAACCAATAGATGGAGAGGTTGGCGAGCAGCTCGTCCTTGGTGAAGACCGATTCGACCTGGCCGCCGCAATCGCTCCAGAGCCTGAACTTCTCGACGAACCAGGCGGCAAGGCCGATGGGAGAATCGTTCAGCGCGCATCCCAGGCTTTGCGGCTTCGTTCCCTGGATATGGGCGTAGCCTCCCTCGGCGTCGGCCCAGGCCGCGCGGCGCGCGAGATAGGCCTTTTCTTCGTCGTCGAGGCCCGGTCCGGCCGCGTCCGTCGGCGGCTGGTAGGAGCTGGGAACGAAATTGAGATGTATGCCGGCGACGCGGTCCGGGAAGCGAAATCCGAGCGATATCGCCACCGCCGCGCCCAAATCCCCGCCTTGCGCGACAAAACGCCGATAGCCGAGTTGGCTCATGAGCTCGGCCCACAGGCCGGCAATGGCGGCGAGGTGCATGCCGGTCCGTTTCGGCCGCGCCGAGAAGCCGTATCCGGGCAGCGACGGCACCACCACGTCGAAGGTGAGGTCGTCCTGGCCGCCGCGCCGCGGCCCGTCGCCGGTCAGGAGCGGAATGAGCTTCGTCATCTCGAAGAAGCTTCCCGGCCAACCATGCGTGATGATGAGCGGCACCTTTCGCCCGTGTTTCGCCCGCGCGTGAATGAAATGAATTTGCTGGCCGCCTGTTTCGGTGATGAAGTGAGGGAATTCGTTGAGATGCCGTTCGGCGCTTCGCCAGTCGAATTCGTCCCTCCAATAGCGGACGAACTCGCGCAGATACGCCAGATCCGCTCCATGCTCCCAACGCACGTCCTCCGGCTGGTCGGGCCAGCGCGCCGACCGCAGGCGGCCGGCGAGATCGGAAATCGCATCGCTCGGAACTGAAATGCGGAAGGGTCGGGGCTGCATCCGATGCCTGCCAAATCGCGCCGGTCGGAAGCGGCGAGACGGCCGCTTCCGGGAAAGCTAGGGCAAGGGACGGTCCGGCGGCAAGCCTGGGGCTCGACCGGCGCGGGCGGGGCTCGGGCCTGGACTCGACCGCGTCGATGAACCAGAAAACGGCAACGACGCAGGAGCGGAAACGGCGTGTCGGTCGAGCTTTACACGGCTTATCTGATCGGCTGCTTCGCGGTCGCGATCGTTCCCGGTCCGACGGCGACCCTGATCATTGCCAACGGCTTGCGGCACGGAACCAGGGCCGGGCTGCTCAACGTCGCCGGTACTCAGCTCGGTCTTGCCGCGATGATCGCCATTGTCGGCATCGGGCTCGCCTCCGCCATAGAGATGATGGGGCACTGGCTCGTTTGGTTGCGCTTGGTCGGCGCGGCCTACCTGATCTGGCTTGGATGGAGGATGGTTCGCGCTTCGCCCGCGCCTGAAGACGCAGCGCGCGTCTCGGCGGCGCGCGGCGGCTTTTTCAAGCAGGGCTGCTTGGTCGCGCTGAGCAATCCAAAGGCCCTCTTTTTCTTCGGCGCGTTCCTTCCGCAATTCGTCGATCCCGCGCGCGGCTACGCCCTTCAAATCGTTGTCCTGGGCGCGACGGCGATGATCTGCGCCGCCATCGGCGACGGCGCCTACGCCGTCCTGTCGGGACACGCGCGCCGGGCGTTGTCGCGCCGGCACCTGCGGGCGCTGTCCTGCGCAGGCGGCGGCTTTCTCATCGGCGGCGGCCTCTGGCTGGCCTTTTCAGGGACGCGATGACCGGCGGCTTCTCGCAGGCGGCCGACGGCGGAAAATCACGGCTATGCCGGGCCGATGACCTCGACGCGGGCGCCGGCCGCCGTCGCCGCGGCACGGCCGACCGGCGGCGCCACCTCGAGGGCGGCCAAGCCGATGCGGCAGGGCCGCCGCCGCGCGCGGAGGTCCCCGGGCGCGGCCCTCGGGCGATCACCTCTGCGGCGGCTTTCGCGGTTGCCGGCGCAACCGCCGCCGCCCGACGAGCGCTGCGCGCTCGCGGGGGCCTAGGCGATGGCCTCGTGCGCGGCAAGCGCGGCGAGGTTGACCATGTCGGAGACGGTGGCGCCGACGTCGAAGATCTGCGCCGGCCGGTCGAGGCCCATCAGCAGCGGGCCGACGCGCTTGCCGCCGCCCATCTGCTCGAGCAACTGGGTGGCGATGTTGGCGGCGTGGAGTCCGGGCATGATCAGCACGTTGGCCGAACCCTGCAGGCGGCAGAAGGGATAACGCTCGCGCATCAGCGCGTGGTTGAGCGCAACCTCGACGCTCATCTCGCCGTCGTATTCGAAATCGACGCCGCGCTGGTCGAGGATCGCCAGCGCCTCGCGCACCCGCTGATCGACATGGTGCAGCGGGTTGCCGAAGGAGGAGTAGGAAAGGAAGGCGACGCGCGGCTCCTGGCCCATCATCTGCCGCGCGCGGCGCGCCGACTGGTGCGCGATGTCGGCGAGCTGCGTCGCGTCCGGACGCGAATGCGCGGTGGTGTCGGCGACCAGCACCGAGCGTCCGCGCGACAGCAGCAGCGCGTAGCCGAAGACCTTGCTGTCGTCCTTGGGGCCGAGCACGCGCATCACCTCCTCGAAGGCGGTGAAGTAGTTGCGCGTGGCGCCGGTCACCATGACGTCGGCGTCGCCGCAAGCGACCATGCAGGCGGCGAAGATGTTGCGGTCCTGGTTGACCATGCGCTGGCAGTCGCGGTGCAGCGCGCCGCGGCGCTGCAGGCGCGCGTAGAGAAAATCCGTATAGGTCTTGTTGGCGCGCGAGAGCCGCGCGTTGTGCATCTCGAGATCGCCGCCGCTGCCGAGGCCCATGCGGCGCATGGTGTCGCGGATCCGCTCCTCGCGGCCGATCAGCACCGGCGTGCCGAAGCCGTTGTCGCGGAAGGAGAGGGCGGCGCGGATGACCTTCTCTTCTTCGCCCTCGGCGAAGACGACGCGCTTGGGATTGGCGCGCACCTGGTCGAGCGCGCGCTGCAGGCTGGCGGCGGTGGGATCGAGCCTGCCCTTGAGGCTTGCCTTATAGGCCTCCATGCTGGCGATCGGCTTGCGCGCCACGCCCGACGCCATCGCCGCCTTGGCCACGGCCGAGGGCACCGCCCAAATGAGGCGCGGATCGAACGGCGTCGGCACGATGTAGTCGGGGCCGTATTGCAGGCGCTGGCCGGAATAGGCCGCCGCCACTTCGTCGGGCACGTCCTCGCGCGCGAGCTTGGCGAGCGCGTGGGCGGCGGCGATCTTCATGGTGTCGTTGATGGTCGAGGCGCGCACGTCGAGCGCGCCGCGGAAGATGTAGGGAAAGCCCAGCACGTTGTTGATCTGGTTCGGGTAGTCCGAGCGCCCGGTGCAGATGATGGCGTCCGAGCGCACGGCGCGCACGTCCTCGGGCATGATCTCGGGATCGGGATTGGCCATGGCGGCGATCATCGGATTCTTCGCCATGGATTTCACCATGGCCGGCGTGACCGCGCCCTTGACCGAGAGGCCGAAGAAGACGTCGGCGCCCTCCATCGCCTCCGCCAGGCTGCGCCGCTTGGTGGCGACCGCGTGCGCCGACTTCCACTGGTTCATGCCCTCGGCACGGCCCTGATAGATCACGCCCTTGGTGTCGCAGAGGATGACGTTGTCGTGCGGCAGCCCCATGCTCTTCAGCAGCTCGACGCAGGCGATGGAGGCGGCGCCGGCGCCGTTCACCACCATGCGGATGGTCTTGAGGTCGCGGCCGGTGAGGTCGAGCGCGTTGAGCAGCGCCGCGGTGGCGATGATGGCGGTGCCGTGCTGGTCGTCGTGGAAGACCGGGATGTCGAGCAGCTCGCGCAGGCGCTGCTCGATGATGAAGCACTCCGGCGCCTTGATGTCCTCGAGATTGATGCCGCCGAAGGCCGGGTGAAGATAGCGCACGCAATTGACGAAGGCGTCGACGTCCTTGGTGTCGATCTCGAGATCGACGCCGTCGATGCCGGCAAAGCGCTTGAACAGCACCGCCTTGCCTTCCATGACCGGCTTGGCGGCGAGCGCGCCGAGATCGCCCAGCCCCAGCACCGCCGTGCCGTTGGAGATCACCGCCACGAGATTGCCCTTGGCGGTGTAGTCATAGGCCAGCGTGGGATCGCGGGCGATGTGGAGGCAGGGAAAGGCCACGCCGGGCGAATAGGCCAGCGACAGATCGTGCTGGGTGGTGAGCGCCTTGATAGGGGTGATCTCGAGCTTGCCGGGGCGGTCCTTGGCGTGGAATTGCAGGGCCTCTTCCTCGGTGACGTGCGTCTCGGGCTTGTCAAGAGACGACAAGGGAAAAATTCCTCTTCTTCTAGGCGGGGCGAACCCGACGGGTTGCCTTTCTTGTTGTCTTGCAGACCAGTCTAGGGAGTGCCGGACGGTGCGTCAAAACACCGACAGCGGGAATCAATCATTTTGCATACAAGCGTTTCGACGCGGGCGCGGGCGAGACCGCGATCGGGGGTCTATGACGGGAGTGCTCGCCCGCCGGTGGCGCCGGCGGCCCCTCCCGGCGCCGCGTCAGGCCGGCACCTTCCCTTGGGCGCGCCATTCCACCGCCTCGAACTGGCTGACGTCGCTGAGGAAGCGCTGGCCGCCCTGATCGATGAAGACCTGGCAGGCGAAGCGATACCAGATGCCGTCGAGCACCAGGATGCCTTCATAGGCATTGGCGAGCCCGCCATCCTCCTCGCGCACCGAGCGGATGAGCCGCGCCATGAGCCGGGCACGCTCGCCGAGCTGGGGGCTGAGCCGGCCGATCAGACAGCCGTCGCACAGCACGTCCTCGAGATGCCGGTGATGCTGCGCCACCAGGAACTCGTCGACCTTCTCGAAGCTGTCGTCGAAGCCGGCCATCTTGTCCTCCCGGTCCTGACCGAGGCCGGAGTTTAGGGGCGAGCACGGAACATTTCAAGAACCAATCGCGCTCCCGCGGCGACCTGAAGCGACGGTCAGGGGACCGGTTGCGGCCTTGACGCAGGCTTGCGCCCGCCGCCCGGCGCGCCTCGCTTTCGCGGCGGCGCGGGCATGCGCCCGCGGCGCGGTCCTCAGGGGTTCGCCGCCGTCACCAGCCAAGCCGCGGCGGCGAGCGGCACCGCGGTGCCGCGCTGATGGGCCGCCAGCGCTGTGCGGATCGAGGCCGCGACCGCCGCCAGGATCTCCGGCGGCTGGCCGTCGATGGCGCGGCTGGTCGGGCCGATTTCAAGCGCGCCCGCCACCGCCGCGCCGAGCCCGCCGCCGCAGGCGATGTCGAGCGCGAGGTCGAGCGGCTCGATGGCGATCGACCGGAAGCCGGCGGCGTCGAGGATGCGGCGGACCCGCTCGGCATCGGCGAAGGAGAACGGGCCGGGGTCCTCCGGACCGAGCTGGGGGAGCGGCGGCACATGCTCATAGGCCGCGTGCAGCGGCAGCATCATCCAGGGATTCTCGCGCGGGGCGCGCCAGCAGGCGAAAGCGAGCCGGCCGTCCGGCCGAAGCGCGCGGCGCAAATTGGCGAAGGAGCGGGCGGGCTCGGCGAAGAACATGACGCCGAAGCGCGAGAACAGCAGATCGAAGCCGCCCGGCGCGAAGGGATAGGTCGTGGCATCGGCCTGCACCAGCTTGACCGGCAGCGCCGGCGGCAGCCGCTCGGCCGCCCGCGCCAGCATCGGCCCCGAGATGTCGAGGCCGAGGACGCCGCCCGTCGCTCCCACCCGCCGGCCAAGCTCGATCGTGGTGTCGCCGCAGCCGCAGCCGATATCGACCAGCCGCTCGCCCGGCCGCACCGCGGCGCGCGCGATGATCGCCGCCGAGATCGGCGCCAGCACGATGTCCTGGGTCTGCTGCCGGGTCACCCAATGACGGCCGCCCACCCCGTTCCAATAGGCGATCTGGTCGGCATTGCGCTCATCGGCGCTCATGCTGTTCATGGCCTGCTCCGCTTGCGACCGCAGGATAGTCTCGGCGCCGGCTGCTGCCCATGGCCCAAATCGCCGCCGTTGAGGGCGAGCCTACCGGCCGCGGCCGCGTGGCATCGGCCCGCCGGCGGTCAATGCCGGGGCTCCTGGAGCACGCTCTTGAGATAGTCCCCCAGCATGCGGAACTCCGCCTTGCGTGCCGAGGTCCGCCGCCAGGCGAGCGCGATGGTGCGCCTGGGATCGCCCTCAAGCGGCCGCGCCACCAGCCCCGAGCCCGGGGTGATCTCCGCCGCCACCGCCATGTCCGGCATCAAGGTGAGGCCGATGCCGCCCGCCGCCATTTGCAGCAAGGTGCGCAGGCTGGTGCCCTGGAACACCTCGTTGCGGTCGGGGCCGGCAAGCCGGCAGGCCTGAAGCGCATGGCTCCTCAGGCAATGCCCGTCCTCCATCAGCAGCAGCTCCTCGCCGGCAAGCGAGGCGGCGTTGATGCGCTTGGCAGCGGCGAGCTTGTGCCCTTTGGGCAGCGCCACGACGATAGGGTCGGGCGCCAGCGCCATGGTCTCGGCTTCGCCCACCTCGTAAGGCAGCGCGATGAGCGCGAGGTCGAGCTGGCCCTTCTCCAGCTTGGCGAGCAGCGACGCGGTCTGCTCCTCGCGCAGATAGAGCCTCAGCTTGGGAAACTTCCGGGTAAGGCCGGGCAGCGCCGCCGGGATGGCATAGGCGCCGATGGTCGGGATGACGCCCAGGCGCAGCGGCCCCGACAACGGCTCCTGCCCGGCCTTCGCCGCCTCGGCCAAATCCTCGGCGTCGCGCAGCAGGCGCCGGCCGCGCGCGACGATCTCCTGGCCGAGCGGCGTCAGCAGCACGCGCCGTCGCGTCCGCTCGACCAGGCTCGCGCCGAGGCGTTCCTCCAGCTCCTTGATGCCGGCGCTGAGGGTGGACTGGGTGACGGCGCAGGCCTCGGCGGCGCGGCCGAAATGCCGCTCATCGGCGAGCGCCGCGAGAAAGCGGAGCTGTTGCAGGCTGGGCAGGGCAATCATCGATATTTCCGATCATAAATTTCATAATAATTCATTGGATCGATAAGCCATATAGGGGCATCTATCCCCCGTCGCAACCCCTTTCGCCGACCCCATTGCAGGAGCTTTTCCGATGCTGACCGTGGGCGATGCCTTCCCCGATTTCTCCCTCACCGCCGTCAACGGCACCGATCCCAAATCGGCCTTCTCGCCGGCGAGCAAGGACAGCTATGCCGGCAAGTGGCTGGTGCTGTTCGCCTGGCCCAAGGATTTCACCTTCGTCTGCCCGACCGAGATCGTCGGCTTCAACGCGCTCGAGCGCGACTTCCGCGAGCGCGACGCGCAGCTCCTCGGCCTCTCCATCGACAGCGAGTTCGTCCATGTCGCCTGGCGGCAGAGCCGCGCCGACCTCGCCAAGGTGAGCTTCCCCTGGCTCTCCGACGTGAAGCGCGAGCTTTCGACGGCGCTGGGCATTCTCGACAAGGCGGCGGGCGTCGCGCTGCGCGCCACCTTCATCGTCGATCCCCAAGGCGTCATCCGCTTCGCCTCGGTCAACGATCTCAGCGTCGGGCGCAACCCGCAGGAAGTGCTGCGCGTGCTGGACGCCTTGCAGACCGACGAGCTTTGCCCCTGCAACTGGCAGAAGGGCGAGGACACGCTGAAGGCGGCCTGACCCGAGCGCGCGGCGCGGGCGCCGCCCGCGCCGCGCTCCCCGCACCAGGAGACACCCATGACCATCGACGCCATAAGGGACGCGCTTCCCGACTATGCCAAGGATCTGAAGCTCAATTTGTCGTCGCTGCTCGCCGACGCCGTGCTGACGGAGCAGCAGCGCTGGGGCACGCTCTTGGCCACCGCGCTCGCCGCGCGCAACGCGCCGCTCATCGCCGCGGTCTCGGCCGAGGCGGCGCGGCACCTTTCGCCGCCAGCGGCAAGCGCGGCGAAGGCCGCCGCCGCGATCATGGCGATGAACAACGTCTATTACCGCTTCACGCATCTCGCGTCCGATCCCGACTACGCCGCCATGCCGGCGCGCCTGCGCATGAACGTCATCGCCAATCCCGGCGTCGACAAGGCGGATTTCGAGCTGTGGTCGCTCGCCGTCTCGGCGATCAACGGCTGCGGCAAATGCATCGACGCGCACGACCAGGTGCTGCGCAAGGCCGGCGTCTCGCGCGAGGCGATCCAGCAGGCGGTGCGCATCGCCTCGGTGATCCATGCCGTGGCCGCCACGCTCGACGGCGAGGCGAGTCTCGCCGCTTGAACCGACGGGAGGACTCCATGTCCAGCGCTTATCGCAACGATCAAGCCGCGCGCCAGGCGGTTGCCGCCGCGCTGAGCCGGCTTCTGGCCGACACCTACACGCTCTATCTGAAGACGCAAGGCTTCCACTGGAACGTGGCCGGCCCGCGGTTCTACGAGCTGCACAAGCTGTTCGAGGAGCAATACGGCGCGCTCGCCGCCGCCAATGACGAGATCGCCGAGCGCATCCGCGCGCTGGGCGTCAAGGCGCCGGCGAGCTTCGGCGCGTTCAAGCAGCTTGCCTCGATCGCCGAGGAGGAGGGCGCCCCGGCGGCGGCGGAGATGGTGCGACGGCTCCTCGCCGACAATCTGAGCGCGGCGCGCAGCGCCGCGGCGGCGGTCGAAGCGGCCGAGGCGCAGGACGACGCAGGCAGCGCCGACCTCGCCACGCAGCGCATCCGGGCCCATGAGAAGGCCGCCTGGATGCTGGAAAGCCTGTTGGCGCGGGAATAAGCAGCTATCGGCTATCAGCCGTCAGCCAAGAGCGTATTCTGACGGCTGATGGCTGACGGCTGACAGCTACCTTGACCGCCGCTGCTTTTCTGCCGCGAGCAGCTTCGCCTTGCGCTCGACGCCCCAGCGATAGCCGCCGAGCGCGCCGTCCTGCCGCACCACGCGGTGGCAGGGGATGACCAGCGCGGCGCGGTTGTCGGCGCAGGCATTGGCGACTGCACGCGCGCCCCGCGGCGTGCCGATGCGCCGCGCGATCGCGGCATAGCTGGCGGTCTCGCCATAGGGGATCTGCTGCAGCTCGCGCCAGACGCGCCATTGGAAGGCGGTCGCCTGGAGATCGAGCGGCAGCGCCAGATCCGGCGTCTTGCCGTCGAGATGGGCGAGGATCGCCGTCACCCATCGGCCGAGCGCGCCGTCGTCGCGGCGGATCTCCGCCGCGGCGTATTCCGCGGCGAGCGCCGCCTCGAGCGCGGCGTCGCTCTCGCCGAGGCTGACCGCCGAGATGCCGCGCTCGGTCGCCGCGACCAGCAGCCGGCCCAAGGGGCAGTCGACGATGGTGAAGCCGATCGCCATGCCCTGGCCCCGTTTCTTATAGGTCGCCGGCGTCATGCCGAGCTGCGCGTCGGAGCGCTCATAGAGCCGCGAGGACGAGCCGTAGCCCGCCTCATAGAGCGCGCCGGCGACGCCGTCGCCTTGGCGCAGCCGCGCCTTCACCCGCTCCAGCCGGCGCGCCGCGGCGAAGTCGCGCGGGCTGATGCCGAGCTGGCGCTTGAACAGGCGGTGCAGTTGATGCGCGCTGGTCCCGACCGCCGCGCCCAGCCGGTCGAGACGCGGCGCGCCGCTCTCGCCTTCCTCGAGCGCCTGCTCGATCAGCCGGCAGGCCCGCCCCACGCGCTCGGCCGCGGCGTCGTTCGCCGTCTGCCGCGGCTGGCAGCGCCGGCAGGGGCGATAGCCCGCCTCCTCCGCCGCTTCGGGCAGCGGGAAGAACTGCACGTTCTCCCGCCGCGGCCGCCGGCTCGGGCAGGATGGCCGGCAATAGACGCCGGTGGTGGTGACGGCATAGACGAAGGCGCCATCGGCTTGCCGCGAGCGGGCGGCGACGGCGTTCCAGTACTGCTGCTCGATCATGGGCGTGCTCCCGCGCTGGAGAGGATGCCCTGTCATACCGCCCCTCGCGCCGGCCATTCTATCCGATCCCCGCGGCGAATTAGGCCCGGTCCACCAGGTGCAGGAAAGACCCCATCACCCGGCCTTCGATGCGGCCGGTGAGGCCGAGATCGCCGGCGTCGGCATCGGCGGCGGCGAAGAGCGGCGTGCCGCCGCCTTCGTCGATGATGGTGGCGTAGTGATACTCGTGGCCGCGAAATGCCGCGCCCGCCTTGCCCAGCGGCCCCGCCGCCGCGAGCCGCGCCTGGCGATATCCCAATTGCCGGCGGCGCTCGGCAAAGCTGGTCTCCAGCGGCAGCAGCCCCGCCATGGCGTGGCGCGTTCCCGAAGCGTCGATCAGCCCGCGCCCGAGCACCATATAGCCGCCGCATTCGCCGTAGATGACCGCGGCGTGGGCCGAGGCGGCGGCAAGCCCGGCGAGAAATCGGCGATTGCCGGCGAGCCGGGCGGCGTGAAGCTCGGGATAGCCTCCGGGCAGGAAGACCGCATCGGCATCCGCCGCCGGCGCCTCGTCGGCAAGCGGCGAGAACAGCGTGATCTCCGCCCCGGCGCTGCGCCAGCCCTCGAGCATGGCGGGGTAGGTGAAGGCGAAAGCGACGTCGCGCGCCACGGCGATGCGCTGGCCGAGCGGCGGCAGCGGCTGCGCCGCCGGCAAGGCGGCGAGGCTGCTGGAACGGGCGAGACGCACCAGCCGTTCGAGGTCGATCGCCGCGCTCACCAGCGACGCGGCGCGGTCGAGGAAGCCGTCGAGATCGGGATGCTCGGCCGCCTGCACCAGCCCGAGATGCCGCTCCGGCAGCGCCAGCTCGGCAAGGCGCGGCACATGGCCGAGGATCGGCAGCCCCGGCAGCGCGGTGCGCACCGAATTTTCCAGCATGCCGGCATGGCGCGGCCCGCCGACGCGGTTGAAGATGACGCCGGCTACCGGCACGTCGGGGCGATGGCTGATGAAGCCGCGCAGCAAGGCCGCCGCCGAGCCCGCCTGGCCCGCGACGTCGACCACCAGCACCACCGGCCAGCCGGTAAGCGCGGCGAGGTCGCCGGTCGAGCCGCCGCCGGCCTGGCCGGCGCCGTCGAACAGGCCCATCGCCCCTTCGCACAGCACCAGCTCCGCCCGGCGTTCCAGCGAGGCGACCAGCGCGGCGATCGTCTCGCGCCGCATCGCCCAGGCGTCGAGGTTGAGGCAGGGCGTGCCCGAGGCGGCGCCGTGGAAGGCCGGATCGATGTAGTCCGGCCCCGCCTTGGCCGAGGCGATGGCCTTGCCGCTGTTGCGGAAGTGCCGCAACAGCGCCAGCGTCAGCGTCGTCTTGCCGCTCGCCGAGGCCGGCGCGGCCAGGATGAGCCCGCCGCTCACAGATATTTCTTGATCGCCGCGGCCATCTCGGCGGCGGTGGTATCGGCGCTGAAATGGTTGAGATATCTGCCGTCGCGGCCCATGAGATAGATCAGGTCGGAGTGATCCATGGCGTAGTCGTCCTCGCCTTCGCCCTTGACCTTGGCGTAGTAGACGCGATAGGCGCGCGCCACCGTGGCGATCTGCTGGCTGGTGCCGGTGAGCGCCAGGAGCCGCGGCGTGAAATTCGCGGCATAGATCTTCATTTGCGCCACCGTATCGCGCGCGGGATCGATGGTGATGAAGATCGGCTGCACCGTCCGGCCGCGTTCGCCCAGCATGTCGAGGGCGGCGCTGATGGCGGTCAGCGCGGTCGGGCAGGCGTCGGGGCAATAGGTATAGCCGAAATAAACCAGCATCAGCTCGCCGCGGAAATCGCCGTCACGCCGCACCACGCCGTTCTGATCGGTCAAGGTGAAGGGCCCGCCGAACGAAACGCCGGCAAGCCCGCCCTGGTCGCTGCCGCCCGACTGCCAGTAATCGTAGGAGAAGGCGCCGATGAGCAGCGCGAGGCCGAGAAGGAAGGCGAGCAAGCCGCGGCGGGTACTGGGATGCATCAGGGATCACGCGCCCGGGCCGCCGGCATCGACATACCCGGCACCCGGCCTTCCGGTCTCGAGCCAGATCCCGACCCGCTTGTCGCTCACGCAGCAAAACTCCGGCAATCCCGCGGCACGGCACCGCGCCGCGGGATCAAACGACGCCAATCAGGACTTCTTCATGTCCTTCATGTCGTGCATGTCCTTTTTCATATGCTTGTGATGCGCCTTGTGCACCGGCATCGCCTTCGCCTTCTCGGGATGGGCGAGGCAATCCTTCAGATCCTGCGATTCCCAAGCATAGTCGTAGCAGCTAAATTTATGCTTCGCCAAAGCGGGTGTTGCGGCAAGCGCGGCCACGGCCGCTGCGGCGGCGATCAAAGATGCGGATTTGAACATGAGCCACTCCTAATCGGCTAAGGCGCGCCCACTATAGCGCGCCTGAGCCGAAGGCCGCTAGCTCAGCGGTCGACGAAACTCGCCAGGGTGCGGCCGTGCGTGCGCTGCGCCAGCTTCTTGAGTGCCTTCGCCTCGATCTGGCGGATGCGCTCGCGCGTCACTTGGTACTTGCGGCCGACCTCTTCGAGGGTGTGCTCGCCGGCTTGGCCGACGCCGAAGCGCAGACGCAGGATGTCGGCCTCGCGCGGCGACAGCCGCGACAGCGCGTCGTCGGTGGCGGCGCGCAGCTCCGCCTGCGCCGCCGCTTCGTGCGGCATCACCGCGCCGTCATCCGCGATCAGGTCGCCGATGGTGGCGTCGCCGTCCTCGGAGAGCGGCGCATCCAGGCTGACGGGGTCGCGCACCAGCTCGAGAACCGCGCGCACCTTGGCGACGGGCACGCCCAGCCGCGCCGCAAGCTCCGCCTCGTTGGGCTCGCGCCCGAGCTCGGCCAGCAATTGATGCTGCGCGCGCATGACGCGGCGTGCCTCGTCGGTCATGTGCGAGGGGATGCGGATCAGGTGCCCCTGATCGACCAGCGCGCGGGTGCAGGCCTGGCGGATCCACCAGGTGGCGTAGGTCGAGAATTTGTAGCCGCGCCGCCAGTCGAACTTCTCGACCGCGCGCATCAGGCCGATATTGCCTTCCTGGATCAGATCCATCAGCGGCAAGCCGCGATTGACGTGGCGCCGGGCGATCCAGGCGACCAGGCGCAGATTGGCCTGGATCATCTCCTGCTTGGCGCGCTCGGCGTCGCGGGCGCCGCGCTGCAGCTCCGCGACGAGCGCGCGGAACGCCGGCAAGGTCTGGCCGGTCTCGCGGCAGACGCCCTCGAGCTCATCGATCACAAGGCGCGCCGCCTCGCCGTGGCGACGGCGGAAGTTCGGCCAGGGCGCGCTCTGGCGCCGGCTGATCGAGACGTGCCAGGCGCGCGGGCTTGCCGCCTTGAGATAGCCCTCGAGGAAGAGCGTGCGGTCGACCTTCGCCTGGTCGACGAGCCGGGCCAGCTTGCCCTCGCGCTCGACGATGCGGCGGTTGAGCTCCTTGAGGCGAAGCGTCAGCTCCTCGATGCGCTCGGGATGGAGCACCACGCCGGCCAGCGCCTGGATCAGCGCCTGCGAGCTGCGGCTCTTGCGCGCGCGGTCGAAGGCGCGCAGCACCGGGCGCAGCAGCGCCGCCTCGAGCTCGGCCATGGGCGCTGCGCCTTCCTCCTCCAGCGCGCCGGCGGCCATCGTTGCCGCGGGCGCGGCGCCGGCGGAGCGGCGTGCCTGGGTGGCGGCAAGGTCGATGATGTCGCGCAAGGGCGTCTCGCTCTGGCGCAGGCCCTGGCTCCACTGCGCGATCGATTTGCGCAGGAGCGGGCTGCGATAGAGCGCGTTCAGCACCGCGGCCTGGCCGGCCTCGATGCGCTGGGCGAGCGCCACCTCGCCTTCGCGCGAGAGCAGATCCGCCTCGGAAATCTCCTGTAGATAGCGGCGCAAGGGATCGGCCGACCGGCCGAGATCGATCTCGGCCAGATTGCCGCGCACCGATATCGGCTCGCCCGCCGCCTCGGGCGCCGGGCGCCCGCGCTGCTCTTCCTGGCTCTCGGGCTGGTCGGCCCGCGAGGCGTTCTCTGTGGCCGGCCGCCGGTCGAGCGCCTCGGCGCCAGCGAAATTGGCCCGCATATGTAAGGTCTCTCGCACTTTTCCGGTATTTCCGCCGGAGGCCCTTCCGAAGCCCGTCGGCTCAAAAATGTGTCGGCAGGAATATGGTCGGTTCTGAGCGCCTTGGGAAGCCTGAAAAGAATTAACGGCGCCGGAGAGGCCAACTTTCTGCCTGCCGGGAGGGCGGAACGCCTCGCCGCGGGCGGGGGGGACGCCGGGGCGTGTCGGGACCAGCCGGCATCGGCGGCGCGTTCAGCCCGACTCGGCAAATATTCGGCAATAAAATGTCGCCGGAGACGACTCGGGGACGGACTTGCGCTGTGTCCGCCTTGGCGGAATCGACCATCGGCAAGCCCACGGGACATCGCCAGTCACGGCAATGTCGGGGAGGCAGATATGCATGGCACGCGCGCAGCGTTGCGTCCGGGCGTGCGGGAGCGGGTCGAGGGGGGCGTCCCCGTCGCCGACCGCGGCTGTGGCGGTCGCGGCCGGCAGCGGCCCGACACGGCTCGAACCCGCGATCTCTGCCGTCGAGGAGGGCAACACTTCATACTGAATAAGTCCACGTCAGAGACTAATAATTGCATATACTGGAATTCGTCCGATTTTCGCAAAATGTTCGATGCGGTTTGTGGATCCCGCAACCGGCTTTATTTGGCCGAGTCCGTAATCGACCTGTTACGCCCTTGCGGTCTTGGAGCCATGACGGAGCAGCCGGGCTTGGGCGCTCTGGGCGGCGGCATCGAAGCCCGTGGGGACGCCGTTGGTGCTGGGCCCCGTTCCATCACGGGAACCGCTGGGGCGGCATCGCCACCGGCAGGCGCGGCTGGACCGCCGGCGAGCGCGGCCGAGGACCGGGTCCGGCAAGGAATTCGGGCGCGTGA
>Ga0187781_10000541_pt1 | contig 26914 bp, 23 predicted proteins | sample 0715_SJ02_MP02_2_FD_132447 | JGI IMG/M metagenome (GOLD analysis project Ga0187781, IMG submission 132447) | Tropical peat soil microbial communities from peatlands in Department of Meta, Colombia - 0715_SJ02_MP02_20_MG | ecosystem: Environmental > Terrestrial > Soil > Wetlands > Peat | place... | reverse complement strand
TCTTGATGTAGTCGGCGTGGCCCGGACAATCCACGTGCGCGTAGTGCCGCTTGTCGGTCTCGTACTCGACGTGCGCCGTGGCGATGGTGATGCCGCGCGCCTTCTCTTCCGGCGCGTTGTCGATCGAGTCGAACGAGCGGAATACGATCTTGGGATTGTGCTTCTGCAATACCTTGGTGATGGCCGCCGTCAGCGTGGTCTTGCCGTGATCAATGTGCCCAATCGTCCCTACGTTGCAGTGCGGCTTGGTGCGCTCAAATTTTTCCTTCGCCATATTCGTCATCCTCTATCTTTGCAGGTCCTTCCCCTTCGACCGTGCTCAGGGTCAGGATTTCGGCGCGCGGCTCAGTTCGCAGCTTGCCCTGAGCAGTCTCGCAACGCGAGACCGTCAAAGGGGTGCGCAAACGCCATTTTTGTTGCTCCTATCTCTATCTCCTGAAGCCAACCGGCAGCCTTTCCGCCGGGCCTTCCGGCTCATACTGGAGCGTTGCCGTCGAGAACTGATCCCACTTGAGAAGTATGGCCTCAGTTGCCGGTCTGAACTCTGGTAAAGAAAGCCACACTCCCAAGTGATTCTCGCTTACAACGAATCCTTCCAGAAATTCGTTCTCTGGCACGATTCCTTTAAGTGCTTCACGGCCGTGCGGTAGCAAGCGAAGACGAACCCTCCTACCGGTCAAGTTCATTCATTCTTCTCGAATATCAGATCGCGCCGCCCCAATCCGAACCAAACCATGTTTCGGATGCGTTGCAGTTCTCTTCGAGTTCGAGCATCCAGTGCGTCGTCCACCAGTTCTGCCGACAGAACCACATTTTGCAATCCTTGCGGTGTCTCGATCTCCAATCGCCAACTCAGTGTGTTGCTGTTCCACGTCACGCTTTGCAGCCGGTATCCAGCCCCCAAATCCGCCAGAATCTTCTCCACTTGCTCGCCAAGGTCGCGGCCCCGATTCCGCCGCCGCTCTTCGCGCAACAGATAGTCGAGCTTGCTCTGCCGGAATTGTTCTTCAGAAAGTCCCATCGCGCCGGCCATGCTCTTCTCCGTGTCTGAGAGGTTCCGGACATCAGGATTCGAAAACCCTGAAGGAACGTTGACCTGAAAGTCTGATCCCGGCATATCACTATCCTATTTTGTCGTCCCTTGCACCTTCGCGATGATTTCCTCCGCCACCGAGCGCGGAGCTTCTTCATAGCGCGCAAAGTGCATCGAGTACTCGGCGCGGCCCTGCGTCGAAGAACGCATGTGGGTCGCGTAGCCGAACATTTCGGCCAGCGGCACGATGGCCTTGATCACCTGCGAGCCGGCGCGGTGCTCCATGCCTTCAATGCGTCCGCGGCGCGAGCTCAGATCGCCCATGATCGTTCCGGCGTAATCCTCCGGCGTCACCACTTCGACCGACATCACCGGCTCCAGCAGCACCGGAGAAGCCCGGCGCGCAGCTTCTTTGAACGCCATCGAACCGGCGATCTTGAACGCCATCTCGTTCGAGTCCACTTCGTGATAACTGCCGTCGTAAAGCGTGGCCTTCACGTCGACCATGGGATAGCCAGCGAGCACGCCGCCTTCCATCGCTTCCTGCATGCCCTGATCCACCGGCTTGATGTACTCCTTGGGCACCACGCCGCCGACAATTTCGTTGACGAACTCGTATCCCTTGCCCGCTCCGTTTGGTTCCAGCCGAATCTTCACATGCCCGTACTGGCCGCGGCCGCCGGTCTGGCGAATGTATTTGCCTTCGGCTTCGGAAGGTCTGCGAATAGTCTCGCGATACGCCACCTGCGGCTTGCCGACATTAGCCTCAACTTTATACTCGCGCATCATGCGGTCGACGATGATTTCCAGATGTAACTCGCCCATGCCGCTGATGATGGTTTGTCCGCTGTCGGGATCGGTGTGAACCTTGAAGGTTGGATCTTCCTGGGCCAGCTTGCCGAGCGCCAAACCCATTTTTTCCTGGTCGGCCTTGGTCTTGGGTTCGACGGCAACCGAAATCACTGGGGCAGCAAACTCGATGGATTCGAGCGCGATGGGATGAGGCTCGTTGCAGATCGTGTCGCCTGTGCTCACATTCCGCAAACCAACGGCCGCGCAGATATCGCCGGCGAAAATCTCGCTGATTTCTTCGCGCTTGTTGGCGTGCATCTTGAGCAGGCGGCCGATGCGTTCGGTCTTGCCGGTGCGCACATTCAGCACGGAATCCCCGGTCTTGAGTTGACCGGAATAGATGCGGATAAATGTAAGCTGGCCGACGAAGGGATCGGCCATGATTTTGAAAGCCAGCGCCGAGAATGGCTCACTGTCGGCTGGCTTTCGTGAAATCGGCTGGCCGTTGTTGGGGTTGGCGCCGTGGGTCTCGCCGACATCGAGAGGCGAGGGCAGATAATCCACGACCGCATCCAGGAGCGGCTGCACGCCTTTGTTCTTGAACGCCGTCCCTACGACGACGGGAAATACTTTCAACTCAATGGTTGACTTGCGCAGGGACGCGCGCAGCTCGTCGGAGGTAATCTCTCCGCCTTCCAGGAATTTGTGCAAGATGGCATCGTCGTTTTCGGCGACGCTCTCCACCAGTTGCGCATGGAAGGCTTCGGCTTTCTTTTTCAGGTCCGCGGGAATTTCCTCGGTGTGATACTCCGCTCCCAGAGTCTCATCATCCCACACGATCGCCTTCATCGACAGCAGATCAACGACTCCTTTGAACTTGTCTTCCTGGCCGATGGGGATTTGAATGGCGACGGGCTTGGCGCTGAGGCGCTTACGGAGGGTGTCGACGGCGTGTTCAAAATCGGCGCCCATCTTGTCAATCTTGTTAATGAAACAAATTCGCGGAACGCCGTACTTATCCGCCTGACGCCAGACTTTTTCCGACTGCGGCTGCACGCCATGGACGGCGTCAAACACCGCGACCGCGCCGTCGAGAACACGCAGCGAGCGCTCGACCTCGGCGGTGAAATCCACATGGCCGGGCGTATCAATAATGTTGATGCGGATATCGCGCCAGGTGCAGGTGGTGGCTGCCGACGTGATGGTAATGCCGCGCTCCTGTTCCTGCTCCATCCAGTCCATCACGGCTGTGCCCTCGTGCACTTCGCCGATGCGATACGTCCTGCCCGTATAGAACAGGATGCGCTCGGTCGTAGTGGTCTTGCCGGCATCAATGTGCGCCATGATGCCGATATTCCTACACCGCTCTAATGGGACTGTTCTGGGCACGACTCTCTAGCTCTTTCTGGGGCTCCGACTTCTGACTCGATTTGGTAATTGTGTAATCGGGTAATTGCGAAATTGAAAACCCTGCTCCTTCCCACAATTACATAATTACTCAATTTCCAAATTCCTCAATTCCGCCTACCACCGGTAGTGCGCGAACGCCCGGTTGGCTTCGGCCATACGATGCACGTCTTCCTTTTTCTTGATGGCGGCGCCGCGGCTGTTCGCTGCATCCAGCAATTCATTGCTCAGCTTGTCCACCATTCCCTTTTCGCCGCGCGCACGGGCATAGGTGATGATCCAGCGGATGGCTAGCGACGTGCGCCGGTCGGCATTGACTTCGACCGGCACCTGATAGTTCGCGCCGCCCACGCGGCGGGTCTTGACTTCCAGCAGCGGCTTCGCGTTCTCCACTGCCTTCTTGAACAGCTTCAGGGCCTCGTCGCCGCCCTTGGACTCGAGCTTCGTCAAGGCCTCATAGAAGATATTCTCGGCCGTCGAGCGCTTGCCTTGCCACATCATCGAATTGATGAACTTCGTCACCAGGTCCGAGCCGTAGATGGCATCGGCCGGGACGGTCCGCTTTGCAATGTGTCCTTTTCTTGGCATCTAATTCGCTCCGGGCTTCATCGCCCAGGTTTCAATGTTCAAAGTTTCAGAGTTTCAAAGTTTCAATGTTTCAAAGACGAACTCAAAACCACTCGCTCCAACTTTGAAACCTTGAAACTTTGCCACCTTGAAACTTGCTTTTATCCCTTCTTCGCCCGCTTCGCGCCGTACTTCGAGCGGCCCTGCTGACGGTTGGCGACGCCGACCGCATCCAGCGTGCCGCGAATCACGTGATAGCGCACGCCCGGCAAATCTTTCACGCGGCCGCCGCGGATCAGCACAATGGAGTGCTCCTGCAGGTTGTGGCCGACACCCGGAATATAAGTTGTCACTTCAATGCCGTTGGTCAGCCGCACGCGCGCCACCTTGCGCAATGCCGAGTTCGGCTTTTTGGGCGTCTGCGTGTAGACGCGCGTACAAACGCCCCGCTTCTGCGGACATCCCTGCAGGGCAGGGCTGGCTGTCTTATAACGGGGCCGCTTGCGGCCCTGGGCCACCAACTGATTGAACGTAGGCACTCTTAGCTGCTCCTTAAGCACAAAACCCGAGCTTGCAGGCCGCGCTCAGTTCAACTCTTCGAGACGCGCATCCGTAGGGCAGGGCCTGCTTCCAGCCGGCACATTACTTCTCACAGCGTGCTTGTTCAGAACAAGCCTTCGCCAGAGAAATTCTGGATTCCCAGTCAGACTTTCGCTGCCGACGGTGGCGCCCGGCCAATTCCGGGGGCGCTCCGTTTCGTCAGCCTTGCCCTGCATGTCCTTCCGCGGTAGGGCGGAAGGCGCCGCAGGCACGTTTCAGCGAGGAGAGTCTCCGAATTCTGAACTCGATCCGGCGACCGTAGCTCCGCTGCACGTTTACCGCGCTCACGACTCCGCGGAAACTCGCAGCGCACAGCAAGCCTGGATGAACTCGCGGAACCGATCTAATATAACAAGGGCCGCGAAACATCGTCAACCCGCGACTCTGCATCCTACAGACCGCAAGTAATGTCTTCCCGGAGCCGGGCCCCCAAAGCGCCTCAACTTGATGATTCTGCCGCCAGCTTCTACACTACAAGTTTTCCATTCCTGAACGGCAAGTTCTTCGCATCCCTGGTTAAGGGCACCGGACAGGACGAGGAGGATGTTCGAAGGATCTCTAGCTTAACGAGGAGTGCATGACCGGCCTGCGTATGAAGGAGACAAAGTGCGTCGCTGGGGTGATCATTCTCTTAGTAGCGGCCGTGGGCTGTGGCAGCCACAAAGTGACGGGTACGCCGTCCGCGCCCGCGAGCGTCACGCTTATTCCCTCGGGAACCACCTCTCTGCAACTGGGCAGCACGCTAACCTTCTCGGCAACAGCGGAGAATTCATCCGGCGGACACTTCGCCGTCACAATCACCTTCAACTCCAGCGACACGTCGATCTTGAATGTGGCCCCGGGCGGCGTGGCATGTGCCGGCCACTGGGATGCAGCTTTCGTCAACTGTACTCCCGGAGGCACGGGCCCGGTTTGGGTAACTGCCTCGGCCGCGGGGGCGAACAGCGCCTCGACCCTTGTTTTCGTACATCCACCCATCGACAACGTTACAGTAACGGGAGTTCTGTTGAACGGGATTCCGGTTCAGCAACCTTGCCTTTCCCAGGGACAAGCGATGACCTTGGAGGCGCACGCCTTCAGCCAGGGAACGGATGTCACTTCTTCGGTCGGTCCATTCATATGGTCGGCGAACAACAACAACTCGGCGCTCAGCGCGGCCGTGGTGAAGCTCACGCCGCTTTTCACCGAGATTGTCTTTAACAACAACGTCTATAACATTGCCACCAACCAAGCCACTGCGACTGCCGCCACTCCCGGAATCACGCAAATCTATGCCAGCGCCAGCGGCACGACCAGTACATCCTTTTCCCAGCCGCCGCCCGGCACCAACCTCAGTTTTTTCGAGACCTGCCCCATCCAGAACATCACTCTCGAGCTAGGTCATGCCGGCTCTGGTCAAACCAGCTTCGCAGCGGCCAAGGGAAGCGGAGCCACGGAAACAGTAGTCGCCACGGTTACGGACGTGATGGGGAACAGTTCTCTGCCAAACACCAGCGGCGGCATCGTTCTTAAGGGACTTCCGCTCACCTGGGCCTCCTCGCAGCCTGCGGCGGTCGGAATCGGCACTGGTTGCGCCCAATCCTGCACTCTGTCGTTACCCTCCGCAGGAGCGGCGGGCGTTACCGCATCTTGCTCCCCGCCCACGTGCAATGTCGGCTTCCCAATGGCTCCCCAGGGATCGATCCCTCCCCTACCAGTCTACGCCGCAACCGCAATCTCTGGCCTAGTCACCGGGACGCCGTCCTCCGCGAGTATTCTCGCCAGCAGCCTGGGATGCGCAGATCAGCCTCCCCAAGACTGCAGCGCCTCCATCTACAGACTCGGGACCGTCAGCGCGACCGCCGGCGCCGCGACTACTCTCCCGTTTCCACCGAATTCCATTTTTTTTGATCCTCAGGGCGACAAGGCCTACATGGGAAGCCAGTTCGGAGCGCAAATCATCAATCCCGGGAACCTGGGTACAACCGCCAGCCCTTTCACGTCTCTGGGCACCGTGACGGGAGAGCCGCTGGCCACCTCGCCCAACGGCCTGCTGGCGATTTTTTCCGACACAATCCACGCCCCCAATCAGGTCTACGTAACCAGTATGGTGACCACTACACTCGCGACGACTGCGCTCAACATTTCTGGAGCTTCGGCGGCTGCTTTTTCGCCGGATGGATTTGAAGCATTCATTTTCGGATCGGATAGCAACGGGAACCCGGCGCTCTTCGTGTATTCGACCCTGCAAGCGCTGCAGACTGCTTGCTGGTCCCCGACCACCGGCACCTGCGATGCCATCCCTGCGAACACAATTGTGAACTCGATTGCATTTTCGACGAACGGGGCTTTCGCCTACGCCGCTGAGGCCGCATTCGCCGGCGGTGGTCCCGCACTCTCGGTGTTCAACACGTGCGACAACCACATTTCTTACTTCGTAAACACACAGGGTCAAATCGTTCCGCAGATCATTCCACTCACCGCACCCCCGATTGCCTTTAAAGCCCTGCCCGACGGTGTGCATTTCATCGCGCTCGAAGAAGGCGGAAATATTGATTACATCTCGGCACAGATCACTGGGATTCCCGCTGCCACGCTAACCAATCCGTCGAACACCCTTTGCCCCATGACCGTCAGCAACAGCGTACAGTCGCTTAATCTCGGCCAAGGAAACATATCTCCCATCAGTTTCTTCATCTCTCCCGACGGCACTTTGCTGTACGTCGTTGCCAGCGACCGCAATGATGTCCTGATCTACAACCTCGTCACCACGGCAACGGGCGTCCAACTGATTCCCGCAGGCGGCATTTTGCTGGCTCCCACTCCCTTGAACGCCAATCCTACCCCCGTTTCCGCAGACGTGAGCGTTGATGCCGGCACCATCGCCATCGCCGGCAGCGACGGCTACCTGCACCTGCTCAGCACCGCCCTCGGCGGCAGCGACCAGGCACAGGTCTCATTCCCGGACCTGACCAATTACTTGAATCCCTTCTGCACCTTCACCCCCGCGTCGGGTGCCTGCACACTGGACTTGGTCAAGGTCAGGCCGTAGGGCACAGACCACTGTCGGGTGCCAGCAGCCAGTTCTCAGTTCTTCGCAATGGAGTGCGTCTTAACTGTCAGTGCGCTCAATGCCGCACGCGTCTTGAGAAGGGAGGCGCCCTTGGAATCAGAAGCGACTACTGACTACTGGCGACTGCCTTCCAAGTCCTTGCCCACGCTGTCGAGCACCCCGTTGACGAAGTGCACCGACTCGGGCGTCGAGAACTTGCGCGCAATCTCCAGCGCCTCGTTAATCACCACTGCTCGCGGCGTCTCGGGATAGGCCAGAAACTCGGCTACCGCCGCGCGCAGCAAATTGCGATCCACCGCTGCCATGCGCTCCATGCGCCAGTGCTCGGTATGGCGCTCAATCAGTCCGTCAATCTCCGGGGCACGATCCATAGCCGCGCGAAAAAGGTCGTCGGCAAAGCAGCGCACCTCCGAACTAGTCGCGGAATGCTCGGCCCAGAAAGTCCGCCGGACCTGCTCGGCGTCCTGCTTGCCCATGTCCGACTGAAAGAGCATCTGCAGGGCCAGTTCCCGGGATTTGCGGCGAGTGCCCATTTAGCCGTCAGCTGTCAGCCGTCAGCCTTCAGCAAAAGCCCGACCGCGGCATTTGTGGACCAGTTTACAGGAAGGATCGAAAGACACCACTTGGTAGAAAGGCACTGCCGCGCCGAAAGGTCGTCAATTCAGCTACCGTGCCCGCCAGAGCCGGCCTTTCTGGTCGCTTGTCTTGCGCGTGACCGTCCAGTCCGGGGGTTGCTTTTGCTGAGGGCTGAGGGCTGACGGCTGATGGCTGATTTCAGCGACGCCATTTCCACCGCGGCCAGCGCTGCCTCGAATCCCTTGTTGCCCATTTTCAGACCGGCGCGATCAATGGCCTGTTCGAGGGTGTCGCAGGTGAGTACCCCGAAGGCGTGAGGAACGCCCGTCTCCTGCGCCGACTGCCCGATCCCGCGTGTCACTTCATTGACGATCACGTCGTAGTGCGCCGTCTCGCCGCGCAGCAGGCAGCCGAGGCAAATGATCGCGTCGTACTTCCCAGTCTCTGCCAGCGTGCGCGCCGCGGAGGGAATTTCAAACGATCCTGGGACGCGAACGACCGTTTTCGTTTTGGCTCCCGTGCGTCGAAGCGCATCCAGAGCTCCATGGAGCAAGCGCTCCGTGATAAAGGCATTGAAACGTGAGACTACGAGTGCGAACCTTTTCCCCTTCGCATCGAGTTTCCCATCGATCCCAGAAGGCGGTTCCGGCGGTCCGCCGACTACATCCAGGATTACTCCTCCCGGTAGTTCAATTGTGAAGAAACGGGCGGGAGTATCAGGATGAGCTGAATCCTCCAACACCCGGAACTTGAATCTTTGCGCAATATCGAAAACAACGTCGGGATTTGCGATGCCAATTGACAATCGATGCCTGCCTTCGGCCGAGAAGGAGGCGGGAATCGTGTTGACACCTACGGCACCCAGCGGAGAGAAAAACAAAGCAGAGTGCTTGCTGGGATAAGTTCCGCGACGTTTAAGCCCAATCGCTTCGAGAAAGCGAATAAGCTTCTCGGCGTCGCGGGCATTGACGTTGGAATAATGTATCTGGATGCTTGTCAGCATTTGTCATCCTGAGCGAGGCGAAGGACCCGTGCAGTCTGTTGCCACCAGCAGACTGCATAGATCCTTCGGCGGCAAAGAGCGCCGCCTCAGGACGACAATGATAATGGAAATCCGTGGCACTCCGTGCAAATCCGTGGCAAAGGTCTACTTGCCTTTAAACTGCGCCGGCCGCTTCTCCAGAAACGCCGTCAGCCCTTCCTTTTTGTCTTCGGTCGCGCAGCACATGCCGAACAGCGTCGCCTCCAAGTACAAACCCTCGGCCAGCGGCATCTCCATACCTTTGTTTACGGCCTCCATCGCATACTGCACGGCCAACGGCGGATTCGCAATGACCTTCGCCGCAATCGCCTCGGCCCGCGGAATCAACTCCGCTGCCGCGACCACTTCATTCACCAGCCCGATGCGATACGCCCCCTGCGCCGAAATCATCTCGCCCGTCAGAATCTGTTGCATGGCCAGCCCTTTGCCCACCAGCCGCGGCAGTCGCTGCGTCCCGCCGTAGCCCGGAATGATGCCCAGCTTCACCTCGGGTTGCCCGAGCTTCGCGTTCTCGCTCGCAAGCCGAATGGTGCAAGCCATGGCGAGCTCGCATCCGCCGCCAAGCGCGAATCCGTTGATGCAGGCAATCACGGGCTTGCCCAGATTCTCGATCAATGCGAGCACCGACTGCCCGCGATGCGTGTATTCCTTGCCGCTCACGGAGTCGTGCTTGGCGAGTTCGCTGATGTCGGCCCCGGCAACGAACGCTTTCTCGCCCGCGCCAGTCAGAATCACGACCCGAATGTCCTTGTCGTTCTTGATGTCATGAAACGCCGCCCGCAGCTCCTCCATGGTGGCCATGTTCAGCGCATTGAGCACTTTTGGCCGGTTCACGGTGACGTAGGCGATTGATTTTTTCTTTTCGAGCAGGATGTTTTCGAAGTTCATAGTCTCAAACCCGCCACGGATTCCCACGGATCGACACGGATGAACGCCTAGCCGTACTTCGCTAAATTTGAGAGCTGTTTCCGGCTCAGATCACAGCCTCAGCATTTTCTAATGTGAAAAGGCCCTAACTCTGATGGTATACCGGGTGCCCTCGGCAGTAGAGTCAGCAACCCGCCCCAGAACTGCACTCCGCAACGAGGGCAGTGTAGAAGCCGAATCCAAATTGCCGTGACAACCGTCAGAATCAACCCCGTCAAACTGAAATACCACCAGCCTAGGCCATGGAGGTGGGTGCGCAACAGACTCGGAAACAGAATCATTCCCAAGCCGAGCCAACCCAACGTGTTCAACAGCTTGAACCTAAGCCAGATTCGCACATAGCGTTCACGTTCTTCATGGCTCAACTCGCCAAGGGAATCGTCTGGCATCGCCGGCTGCCGTTGATCGGAAGCGAATCCCAAAGTCTTCTCCCTGCCTCCGTGTCTCCGTGGTGAAACTGCCTTTTTAACAAGCTTTCATCCGCGTGAATCCGCGGCGATGAGATTACAGCTTATTCGCTCTTGGCTTCTCCGGGTCTGAATAATCATAAAACCCGCGGCCCGACTTGCGCCCATACCAGCCCGCCATCACCAGCCGCTTCAGCAGTGGAGGCGAGGCGAACCGCCGTTCTTTTAATTCGTCGTACATCACATGCGTAATGTAATACGTTGTGTCGAGCCCGACGAAATCCAGCAGCGTGAACGGCCCCATTGGATGGCCGCAGCCCAGCTTCATGGCATTGTCAATGTCTTCAATCGAGCCTACGCCTTCTTCGTAGGCCCGGATCGCATCCAGCAGATACGGCACCAGCAGCCGGTTCACGATGAATCCCGTCTTGTCCGACGTGCGCACCGGAATCTTGCCCAGCTTCTTTGCGAACTCGTACGCCGTGTCGTAAACGTCGTCGGCAGTCGCGATGGTGCGCACGACTTCTACCAGCTTCATCAGCGGCACGGGATTGAAGAAGTGCAGTCCGATGAACCGCTGCGGGTGCTTGGTCGCGGTCGCAAGCTCGGTGATCGAAATCGAAGACGTGTTCGAGGCGAAGATCGCATCTTCTTTCACGATGCCATCGAGCGCGGCGTACATTTCTTTTTTCTGCGCGACATTCTCGATGATGGCTTCGATGACAATGTCGCAATCGGCAAGGTCGGACTTGTTCGTCGTGCCTTTCAGCCGCGCACGGGCGGCGTCTTTCTGCTCGGCCGTGATGCCTCCCTTCTCGATCGGCCGTTCGGCGAATTTCGCCAAAGACTTCTCAATTCCGGCGAACCCCTTGTCGAGAAACTTCTGCTCGACTTCGAGCACCGTGACGTCGAACCCGGCCATCGCGCAAACTTGGGCAATGCCAGAGCCCATGAGACCGCAGCCGAGGACTCCAACTTTACTTATCGCCATCATTCACTCTCCAGATCCCTCGCAAAGACCGCTCGGGATTTCGCCTGCGGGCTCCCGCTTTCGCTCACGCCCGCAAGACGGCTCAACCTGCGCGATGCCAGAACCCATCAGCCCGCAATCGAGAACCCCAACTTTCCGAATTTCCATCGAGATAGCTTTTCGACTACTCGACGGTGACTTGTTTGCCATCGTCGAAGAACGTTAATTTCGTTATGAACGGACGCTTCTTACCGCCGAAGGCGTATGGCTTGAAACGCCAGTCCTCGAGTACCTTCGCGGTGTTGATCATCAGATGAAGTCTGCCCCACGACTCCGCGGGTGAATTGTCGAGCACGCACTCGATGAAACCATCGTGGTTAACTAGGACGGTCCAGCTTATCTTCGCCTCAGGGTAGACCTTGTTCGCAGGCGGAATTCCCTTGTGATGGGCGAGAGCCAGTGCATCTTTAGGGCACAACTCAGCCGCCTGCTTCCTCAGAGCGGCGCAGTCCTGGCCGTCTCGACCCGTCTGGGCGATTGCCAAGGTATTTAGCAATACGACAAAGGTCGCGACCGCTATTCCCGCAGCCCTCATGACAGTCTCCTCCGCGCAAGAAACTCTAGAGTCAGTCAGCTCATGCTGTCCACCACCATTGCGATCTCCTGGCCCGGTGATGTTGGTTGAACGGTTGTCATTCTGACCGAAGCGAAGAATCTATGTACTTCGCCGAGGCTCGAACGGATGGTGTTCGAACCACTCCTTGCTCAAATCGGCCCATGTTGGATTCACCGAGACAACGAGGGCAATCTTTTTGATCCGTAGCAAGCCTTTAATTTCTTTCTCCCGTTCAATCGCATTTCGAATGTCTTCGAAGCGTTCGAAATACACCAGTCGGTCCAATTTGTATCGAGTCGTAAAGTCCGAAGCCCTGCCCTCTTTATGCTCGCGTGCCCTCCGGATCAGATTGTTCGTAACACCGGTATAGAGCGTCTTGGAACGGTTGCTCATGATGTAAACAAAGTAGATCTTCCGGTCACGGAAATGCATAGATCCTTCGCCTCGCTCAGGATGACAAAGCTCATTGGCCCTGATGTTGGTTCATACGCTCCACTACCATCGCGATCCCCTGGGCGCCGCAGATCACCAACTCAACTCCACCAGCGAAACGCTCTGCCGAGGCATGGCAAAGCCGAGCTTTACCGTACCTTCTTTGCTCTCGATCCAGCGCGGCGATTCGAGCATCTGCAATTGTCCCGCTGCCTTCAGCGCCGCATACTGCTCGCTGGTCGGCGCTTGAGGCGATCCCATCGCCTTCCACACTGTATAGGAGTTGCTATGGTCTTGGTCAATGCGGTAGTGCCGCAGGAGAATTTTCGCGTTGCGCGGCAGCCCCGCTACATTCAGTTCAACCGGCGAATCCGCTGCCAAGACATCATCGTCGTGATAGTTCCACACCAAGACCGCCAAATCGTGCTCGCCACGTGAGGCCAATACGTCCACATCGGCAGAAGCACGCACGCCTGAGCTTAGAATGTGATCCAAGCCCACCGCGCCAGTGCTGGTCGCTTGCACGATATCCCCGCGCATGAGGCCCAACATACGAAACAGATTCAGGATTGGCTTATCCACGCCGTTCGTGGCCAGAGTCCGATAGCCATAGAAATACGGCTGATCCTCAAATTCAAACGCCCAGGTGAGAATTCCCGCCAGGTTCGTTCCACGCCGCGCATTTAAGTCCAGCATGTTGCGAATGGCCGCCGCCGTGTAGGCCGGATACAGCGTGCCGTTGCGATACGCATTTTGCGGATGCTCACGCGCCGAGCAGGCCGCGCATCCCTCGGGATCGGACTCGCTCAAAATGACCGGCAGTCGGACAAACTCCGGAAAGGAGCTAACAATTTCCAGCCCGCGATCTACGTCGCGAAGATTGTGCGCCAGCCCCATGCGCACGTGGCTATCTTTGACTTCCGGAGCGCCTTTGGCGTGAAACGTAATGAAATCAATAGGCGATCCCGTTTTTCCCGTGGCGAAATTCCTCTCGTGCGCGCAGTGCCGCAAGAACTGGGTTAGAAATGCCGCTGCCCTCTCGTCCGCCGGCCCGGTGGTTGCCGGACCGCCGACCTTCGCCTCAGGCAGAGCGCGGCGCACGGCATCGACGGTGTAATCGTAGAGCTTGTCGTACTCTTCGGGACTTCCGTGCCAGTATCCGATATTCGGCTCGTTCCACACTTCCCAGTTCCACAATGCCGCTTCGTCCTTTCCGTAGCGCTCCACGCAGTGCCGAACCCACTGATAAATCATCTCTGCCCACTTGCTGTAATCCTTCGGCGGATAAGTCCATCCCACGAAGATCTCGTCCTTCGGCCAATGATGCCGATACGGCTCGGGATGCGTTGACATCGCCTCCGGCATGAAACCGATCTCGACAAACGGTTTGGCCCCGGCCTGCAGATACGTGTCAAGAATGCGGTCGACAATCTTCCAGTCGTAAACGGGCCGGCCGGAAGAGTCCTCGGTATAAGCATTCGTCGAACCCCACTTCAACGCCGGCGTGCCGTCGCCAGTCGTCAGCAAATTGTGCGTGCGAAACTGCACCGTCTGCGGGCTGCTCGTTGCCAACTCCGCGATCAGTTCGCGCCCATGCTGGGCGTATGTATAGTTCGGTTCGTCATAGCCGAAGTAATTCCAGACCGGCTTGAGAGAACCTAGATTCTTTGTCGCGTCGACATGAATGACGACGGGAGACTGGGCAAATAGTGGATGAGCAGGGAAAAAAGCAAGGAACAGAATGGCCACGGCGCTGAACAACTTCTGGTTTCGTGGAGTACACCGGGAAAGTTGCATAGGTACTTGCCGGTAGTTGCATGGATCCTTCGCGGCGAAGGGCGCGCCGCTCAGGATGACAAACGCAATTGATGGCGGTTCAGTTCATGCTCTCCACCACCATCGCGATTCCTTGTCCGCCGCCGATACACGCGGTCGCCAGGCCGTACTTCTTCTTGCGGCGATGCAACTCGTACAGCAGCGTGATCACCAGCCGCGTGCCGGTGGCGCCCAGAGGATGCCCCAGCGCAATCGCTCCGCCATTCACATTGACCTTCTCGCGATCCAGGCCCAGCTCTTTTTCTACCGCCAGATACTGCGCCGCGAACGCTTCGTTCACTTCGATCAGATCTATGTAATCGAGCGACAGCCCAGCCTTCTGCAGCGCGATCTTCGTCGCCGGGACTGGGCCCCGCCCCATCAGCTTCGGCTCAACTCCCGCGATTCCCCACGCCACAATCCGTCCTAGCGGTTTCAGGTTTCGCTTGAGCGCGGTCTCCAGCGACATCACCACGACCGCTGCGCCGCCGTCCACAATACCGCTGGCATTGCCGGCTGTCACCGTACCATTTTTCCCGAACGCCGGCTTCAGCTTCGCCAGTCCCTCCATCGTCGTCTGCGGACGCCGGTGATCATCCTCCGCCAACACCGCACCCGTCGGCTCGCCCTTCGCATTCTTGAGCGGTACAGGAATCAACTCGCACTGAATGCGTCCCTCTTTGTAGGCCGCGTCGGCCAGTTGCTGCGAGCGCAGCGCGAACTCGTCCTGCATCTCGCGAGTAATTCCTTGCTCTGATCCGTATAGCTCCGCCGTATTCGCCATGTATGAGCCGCAATAGGAATCGAGCAGTGCCACCATGAGCGAATCTTCGAGCTTTCCGCCGGGCGCCAGCGTGAACCCGTCGCGCCCGCGAATGACGAACGGCGCCTGCGACATTGCTTCCATGCCGCCGGCGAGCACAATCTTGGCGTCGTCGGTCTGGATCATCTGCGCCGCGCTCACTATGGCCTGCATGCCCGAACCACACAGCCGGTTCACGGTCAGCGCCGGAGTTTCAATCGGAATCCCCGCCCGCAAGCCCACGTGCCGCGCGCCATACAACGCGTCCCCCGAAGTTTGCTGCGCGTTGCCGAATACGACGTGGTCGAATTCTTTCGCGTCAATTCCTGATCGCTCAATGGCTCCGCGCGACGCGATGGCGCCCAGTTCCTGAGCGCTGAAATCCTTTAGCTTGCCGCAATAGCGGCCAAAGGGCGTGCGCGCCCCACTGACGATGGCAATATCCCCCGCTTTCAACATTGAACTTCTCGCGGAATTCCCCAGGACTCGGCCAGAGTATGATTCGCCAAACTGGTCAGTGTAGCAGCGGGAGGCGCAATCCACCACAGAGGCACGGAGAGCCACTGTTGAATATCGATTGTTGAATAAGAATCCAACTTCTGAGAGTCGTGGGGTTTGATTCAACAATCACAAATCAACAATCAACAATGGCGCCCCGACGGCTCTGGAATGGGAGATTTCTTCGATCTACGCCACCGCGCTCGCGGCCAGCGGGGCTGGGCCTTCGGCGACGATCTTGCCGGGCCCCTGCGCCATGGCCTGAGCCAGAGCGTGCTCGGCGCGGTTGATGACTTCGGTGACGACGTCGGCGGGATCATAATCGGCGCGGATGACGGCCTCGGCTAGTCCGGCGGAGAATTTTACCGGCGATCCCTGCTCGGCGCTATCCTTGGCCGGCAATCGCACTTCGGCGATGATCTTGCGCAGCTTCTCGATGGCCAGCATGGCCTCTTTTTCTGCCGTTTCGCCCAACAGAATGGCGATTGCCGTCGTGTCGTAACGAAACGCAAGATCATTGGAGCGAATGTTGGCGGCAAACAGTTGCCCCACACGCTCCATGACGGCTTGCACTTCCGCCTCGCCGTATTCCTTGATCAGCGCGGAGCTTCGGCCAAACTTCAGCAGGAGCACAGACAGCGCGGAGGCGTTCTGAATTGCCCGCTTGCTCTCGGCCAGGAGCAGATCGATGTAGGAGGCGCGTTTCAACAGCCCCGATTTCTCGTCCGTGACCGAAAGATTCTTCACCAGCCGCCGCAGCCCGGCATTGTTGAGCGCGATCACCATCTGTTCGGCCAGCGTCCGGAGCACAACCATGTCGCCTTGCGCCCACACCCGCGGCCGGTTATGCATCAGCACCAGGATGCCCACCGTTTCTGGCCCGTCGCTGAGGGGGACGGCCAGAATCGACGCTGCACCCAGTTCGGAAATAGCGTTCTTTGCCGTTTGCAGAGCGCTGGCCTTGGGCGCATCGTTGATGGTCAGTGGGTCGTGCCCTTCGATCGCCGCGTGGAGGCAGGCTACTAATTCAGTAATGCCTGTAGCGCTGGCCTTCTTGACTCCCTCTGCGCAGAACTCATCCACCGACGTGGGCGGCAAGCCTGGCTTGCCCATTGCGGCCACACAGCGGGACGCCTCCCAATGGGCTCCGATCTCTTTCACTGCCGTGTTGAGCACTGCGGGCGCGGTTCCCTGGTGATACAACTTACGCGTAATCTCCGCCACGCGGGTGAAGCTGCGTACATCCGGAGCGGAATCGGGTGCTGGAGCGACCGCGGGCGGCGCCGGCGCGGCAGCTGTTGGAGGCAGGGGTGCTGACCCGGAATAGCGGGGCGTTACTCCCGCAGACATATAAAGACGCTGTAAATCCTCGTTTCGCTCTTCCTCGCGGGGGAACAATTCCTGAATCCGCTGCAGCCGCTCGACGGCCTTGCTGCGCATGCCGTATTGCACCAGGATTTCCGCCTGCAGCATCAGGTCTTGCAGCGTCGCAGCCCCCAGCGTGCGTTGATCGACCTGCACCGTCTCCTCGGCTGGCTTAGCCACTGGCGCGAATCGGGAGGAAATCAGTTTGAAGCGCCCGTCCTCGACCTTGCCCCGGATCAGGTCCAACCGCTTCAGATGACCGGGCTCATAAGGGTCCACTTCGGCGGCGCGATCCAGGCAATCCGCCGCTTTAACGAAGTTGCCGTTTTCACAATAGAGATCGAAAAGCTTCAACAGCGTCTGGCAATAATCGCTCTCGCGATTGGAGGAATTGTAGAGTTCACTCAGGAACTCCAGCATCTGCGGCGTCTGGCGATGTGCCGACGTGAGATCCTGCATAATCGCGATGAACTGCCGCCGTTCTCCGCGACGCCGCTCGAACAGCTCCAGCTTGCGGGCCAAGGCGACGGCTTCTTCATCCTGCTCGCCATCAAGCATCTGGCCGATGAGCGCAATCACCTGTTGGATCCGCGCCGGATTCTGCTCGAACAGCTGCCACACCAGAGGTTCCGCCTCCCCAAAACGGCCGGCTGCGACCAGTGCGGTGGCGTAGGTTTCACGCAACTCCGGCGTCGCTTTGGGGGAGTTCAGTTGCGGCTCCAGGATGAAGACCGCGGCCCCAATCTGCCCCTGCGCCAGCAGAACCTTGCCATAGGCCAGCGCGATCTGCAGGTCGGAGGAGTCCTCCTGATAGGCGCGCTCGTACCATTGCGCGGGATCGCCGCCCTCAGCCGTAGCCATCTCTGCTACCCGCAGGAAGGCCGACGCTGCCCCTTTGCGATCTCCCAACTCAGAGGCTAACTCCGCGACCCGCAGCAGATTTCCCTGGGAAGGCTCGATGGCCACGACTCGGTTCAATATTTCCGCCGATTCCTGCTTCTTGCCCAATTTTGCCAATTCAGCCAAGGCCGCCTCGTACGTGCTGACGGCCAGTTTCCGGTTCGATCCTTCCAGCAATTGTCCGAAGCGGGATTTCTGCTGCCAGGTAGGACTGCCGTGCCGCGCCAGTTTCTTGTAGGTGAGGCTGGCGCGAGTCGCATCCCCGGCCGTCACCTGCCGCTCAAATAGCTCGCCTAGCAAGCCAACCGCCTCGACGTTGCGGCTTAGAGAAAGGCACAGATCGGCCGCCAGTTGCCGTACGACATCGTTTTCCGGATCGTCCCGCAGAACCTGCAAGTACTCTTCCAGGGCTTCGCTGGTCTTACCCTTTTGCAGAAGTTTCTCGGCACGCTCCACCCTCTTGGTTAGCTCGGCCCGGTCCAGTCGTTTGGTGATCTCAGGCATGTGGAATTACGCGCACGAAACCCTTCTGCGATTCTAGGAGCGGGTCGAGACCGCAGCAATGCGGGAGGGACTGGCCGCGATTACGAAGGTCACAGCCATTCTCCAAGACTTGGGCACGGCTTGCCGGTTCTGATATGGTGCAACATGCCCTTTGGGGATTCTCCGGCACAATTTCACGAGGACGGCCTCCGCCGTGAATTGTCCGCCGGACAAATGGCCATGGTCGGTGTCGGCGGGTCCATCGGTACCGGCCTTCTGCTGGGATCCGGTGCTGCGATCGAAGTGGCCGGGCCCGCTGCCATTCTCAGTTTCATAGCCGCCGCCTTCATCAACTGGACCGTGGCCATGGCTCTCGGCGAACTGGCCTGTGCCCATCCGGCCACGGGATCGTTCGGCGTCTATGGCGATCTCTACCTCGGTCCCCTAGCGGGGTTCCTCGCGCGCGCCGGCTATTGGGCCGGCATGGCTCTCAACATCGGTGCGGAGATGGTCGCTGCCGCTACCTATATGTCGTATTGGTTGCCCGGCGTGCCTGCGTATGTCTGGGTCTTGGTCTTTTCCGCCGTTCTGCTGCTCGTGAACCTGCGCAGCGTCGGCTCCTACGGCCGCTTCGAGTTCTGGCTGTCCATGATCAAGCTGGCCACGGTTGCAGCTTTTGTCGTCGTTGGCACGTCGCTGCTTTTGCGGGGCAAAGTCGCTCCGCAATACGGCGCGCAGGGCGGATTTTTCCCCAGAGGTCCCTGGTCGCCCCTCCTTGCCATGACCTACGCGATCTACAGCTTCGGCGGAGTGGAAATGGTAGCCGTGACCACGGGTGAATCTCGCTCCTCAAGCGAGACCCCGAGCGCCGTCCGGTGGACTTTCCTCACGCTTACCTTCGCTTACCTGGGCGCAATCGTAGTTTTGCTCGGAGTCATGCCCTGGAATCACGCCGGCGTCACCGAAAGTCCTTTTGTGACGACGTTCCGCATGGTGAAGCTGCCGCGTGCTTCTGCCGTGATGAACTTCGTCGTGCTCTCAGCAGCTCTTTCCGGAGCCAACGCTTCGCTCTATGTCGCCTCGCGGATGCTGTTCTCCTTGGCCCGCACGGGATGGGCTCCGGCGGGCTTGGGCCGCCTGAATCGTGCCGGCTCGCCGCAGTTAGCTGTGGTGGTTTCTTCCTTCGGAATCCTCTTCGCGCTGGCTCTGGTGCTCTGGGCCCCGCGCAACGCTTTCCGCTACATCATTGGGGCCGCATTCACGGGAATGATCCTCTCGTGGCTGGTCTCTCTCGCCGCACATGTGTGTTTCCGCCGTCGCCGCTCACCCGTGGAACTGGCCTCGCTGCCTCTGCGCTCGCCGTTGGGACAATGGGGCTCGATTCTGGGATTCATGTTTGTGTCTGTCGCTCTTCTACAAACCTGGCTTTTCCCGCGCGTGAACCTCTGGAGTGGGCTGGCCTGCATCGCAACGCTGGTATTGGCTTATGCGGCGATCCGGCGACGAAGGGTCGCCCTTGACTGACCGAACTGAAGCGGAGAGAGGTGCTCTTTATCTGGGGAAGCAACTTGCGTGCGGAAGGTCACTCTGGGGAATCCCATTTAGAAAAAGCTGGCGCCCGAAAGGTCCGGCGGCCACCAGTCGTTACAGTTTGAGACTTGCGATGGGCGCAGCACGTCCTACACGGCCAAAAACTCGAACAGCGACGCGATCGCAAACAGCGGCAACGAAACCAGGTAGATCCATCCAGCGTCTCCCAGAGCTGCATGGGGAATCAGAAGCCAGCGCACTCGGCTGCCCGGATACTCGACCCTGCCTCTTCTTCCAAAGGTGGCGATTCCGATGTTCACCCCTGCCCCTCCCACCAGCGAGTACGGAATCAACTGCAATATCAGCGTTGTGATGTAGTAGAAAGCCTCCCGCGGCGTGCCTAATCGGCTGCGATGCCTATCGTCCACTGAAACCACGCCGCCAACCCAGCCTCGGAAGGCAACTGCCCCGTAGCCCACTGGCGGAAAGTAGCCGGCCACCAACCCCAACGCTGCAGCGCCTGCATTCCCCGCAGCGTCGAACCCTGCCGCGCGCAACCGATTGTCCCGGTCGAGGTCACGCAGTATCACCGATTCCCGTTGCGCTTTGGCCACGAGCCGGTCGCGAAAACCAAGAGCGAACTTGCTTCCCGAATGGACAGCGGATAAACCAGCCAACAAGGAAAGTGCGTACGTCAGCGCAATAGTACCGATGCCGAATCGCGCTCGCCAGAATGCCTTTCGGATCCGCTCTGGGACATAGCTCTGCATGAAGGCAATATACAAGGGCTCGATGCTGGGGTTAACGCCTTTCGCACCGCTCAGCAAGAATGGCGCCGGAAGGGATTCCGGCGCCGAGGGTTTCACGCGAGATGCGGTCTGGGGAGAAGGCCCCTTCACAACCATGAACTCGAACAACGCTATCCCTTACTGCCGTTGGGAACAAATATGTCCTCGATGTGTTGGCCGAATAGTGCCGCGATTCTGAACGCAAGGGGAAGGCTCGGGTCGTATTTCTCGGTTTCAATCGCATTCACCGTCTGGCGCGAAACGTCGAGCTTCTCCGCCAGCTCGGCTTGCGATAGGTTGCGCTCGGCGCGGAGGACACGCAGACGATTCTTCATCAGTACCTCCGCGAGAGGTAGTAAAGCCATCCGGCCCGGATCAGCTCCAGCAGGAAGTAGAGAAATGGGCTCGCCAGCAGCAGTAACTGGAAGGGCCAGTGCTTGAACGAGGGACTGAAGAGCGCCATGAGCATGACGAGCACTCCGAACCAGGCCGCCAAAACGAAGCCCGTGACATACGTCCAGGCGATGGCTTCGAGCTGCATGCGCCGGCCGAGCTCGTCAAGCTGAGTCAAGTATCTTCGCAGTTCCCACGCAATGTAGGAAATCGAGAATGCTGCGAGAAACACAATGGTGGAAGTAATGATCTTCGGACGAAGGTGCATGGCAAACGCAATTAAACCCCAGCACACAACCACAGAAGCGGCCAAAGCGCTTCGAGTCTTGTATCTGCGTTCGGCGTTGCTTTTTGTCCCGAGTGCGCCCCAAAGCAACATTTCACACGCCGACCAACGTGAGCCTTCCGCGACGTTTAGCTGTTCTCGATGTTCGACATTCATAGAACTCCTTGCCTCCAGAGGCTATGTAAAGCATCATTTACTATATGTCAAGCATTAGTTACACACTAACGATACGAATCGAAAGTTAGAATCCCGCTAAACCCTCTTCCTTGCCCAAGGTACTCCAACATATTTTTCTTGACATTATACAATGTACTACATAGTATATGGTCGTGGAAGATAAGAAAACAGCGTCGGCCTCCGACAGCGCAGAAAAGTGGGAAATCCAGCTCCGCAGGGGATCGCTCGAACTTGCCATCCTCGCCTCGCTTTGGGACGGTGCCCTCTACGGGCTTGAGATCCTCCGCCATCTCGAGAGTAGCTCCGACTTGGTCGTGGTTGAAGGCACAATTTACCCGCTGCTGAGCCGCCTGCGCGCTCTCCGCCTGGTCGACGCCGAGTGGGTCGAATCCGACTCCGGACATCCCCGAAAGTATTACCGTCTCACCGCCGCAGGACGCCAGCGTGCCCTCGAAATGGCCCGCGTGTGGGAGCAGTTCTCCGGCCGCATGACCACCCTGCTCGCTCCCCTGAAGAAAGAAATGAAGGAGAAGCCATGACTGTCTCGGTCGAATCGCAGAAGACCATCGACGCCTATCTTGCCGAATTGCGCAAACAGCTGCGCGAGCTCATGGATGAAGATGCCGACGACATCGTGGAAGAAATCCGCGCTCACATCCTCGACAAGACCTCCGGGGGCGATTCGCCTGAAAAAATAGCGGCTACGCTCGCCGCTCTTGGAACACCCGAGGAACTGGCCAGCCAATACCGCACCGAGGAGCTGCTCAGGCGTGCGCAGCGGACTCACTCGCCCCTGGTCAGCCTGCACAGCCTGTTCCGCTGGGCGACGCTCAGCATCACCGGCATCGTCGTCCTTCTGGTCTCTGTCGTCGGATACACGCTCGGCGGCGCGCTCGTCCTCTTCGCCTTCGCCAAGATCATCTTTCCCCGCGCCACGGGCCTCTGGGAGTCGCACAACCCCGACGGCACCTGGAGTCTCGGCCTTTCATTCTCCAGTGGAGGCCCACCCGCCGGCGCGCACGATCTTCTCGGCTGGTGGCTCGTCGTGATCGGACTGATCCTGGGCCCGCTGCTCATCGTTCTTACGTTCCGCTTCGGATCGTGGAGCATCCGCAAGTTCTGGCGTCCGCGCACATGGCCGCGCGCATAAGAAAAAAGGCGCCGGAAGGGATTTCCGGCGCCGAGGGTTTCTCGCGAGATGCGGTCTGGCGAGATTCCACCTACCAAAACGCGAAGCTTACAGCTCAATACCCTATTTGCGGGTGCCCCATTTCTCGCGCGTTCTTTGCGCGAGAAGTGGGATGCAAGGCTCTACTTGCTCTCCGCCACCCCCGGCGAAGGGGCTCCGAAGTCGCGACGTCCATTCGCTGCGGTGCGGGCAGCCCGCGCCGCAGGTTGCGTCGCGGCAGCGGCTCCGTAGCGCTCCAGCAGCACCGGCGCCATGGTGTTTTCGGCTTCTTTGACAAAAATCATCTTGTTCTCGGAAGCCATGTCGATGCGCACAAAATCTCCTAGTCGAACCTGGCCCGTGGCTACCAAATTCGCCAGCGGGAAAACCAGATTGCGCTCGATGGCCCGCTTCAAATGACGCGCCCCATATCGCGGATCAGTGCCTTCCCTGAGCAGATAGTCTTTTACTTTCTGCGTGCAATTGAACACAAACTGGTTCGTGCCCGCGGCAATGAGCACGCGCTGCTGCACCATGCCCAGTTCGATGTCCAGGATCTGCGCCAGGTGCTCGTCGCGCAATGTCTTGAACACAACCGTCTTGTCAATCCGGTTCATGAACTCGGGCGTGAATTTGCGTCGCGCCGCTTCCACGGCGGTGCGCTGAATCTTGTCGTCGAACGATTCGTCCACTTCGACCACTTTGGGCGCGAACCCGAATCCACCATCCACCAGGCTCGTCATTTCGCCCGCGCCAAGATTTGAGGTCATGATGATGATGCACTGCGACAGGTCGACGCGCCGGTTGTCGCCCAGCGTGAGCGTCGCCTTATCCAGAATTCCGAGCAGAAGCTGCCACAGAGAGTCGCTGGCCTTTTCAATCTCGTCAAACAACAGGATCGAGAGCTTGAGTTTTTCAGTGAACCACTGATTCAGCGCTTCCTGCGTGAGCAAGGGATGGGTCTCGCGATGCCCAAGATATCCCGGAGGGGAGCCGATCAGCTTGGCGATCTCGTGCGAGTGCTGGAATTCGGCGCAGTCAATCTTGATGCACGCTCGCGAATCGCCAAAGAGAGCCTCGGCCATCGCTTCAACCACGCGCGTCTTGCCCGATCCCGTCGGCCCCAAGAACAGCAGGTTGCCCACCGGACGTCCTGGAGGGTTCAGCCCAGCCAGGAACATCTGATAGATCTCGACGACCTTCTCGACTGCCTGGTCCTGCCCGACAATCCGGCGGCGTAGGGCAGCTTCGAATTCTCCAGCATCGTTGCTGCGACGGTTCGGATCGAGCACGGTTGCGAGATTCGTTCTCATAAAAACTGCCGGGGCTCCCGGACACCATTCCTTTCGTTTGGCCGTCTTCTGCGGCTATTCTCCAGTTGCTCTCGGACTTTGTGGGCCTTTTTCCGCCTCTCTGGCCCGTCCTTTGGAAGCGCCCGATCTGCCAGAAACTCCCTAGTTCAGATGCATAGCAGCCTGGGCCGGTTCGGTCGAGAAATCAGCAAACCGTTGGCCACGCTCCGCCGCTGCCTTGCCTAGCCGCAAATTATACTTCCGGCTGGAGTTAGCGCCATACCAACCATCCGGCTCTGGAGCTCAAGGTAAGCCCTGTCCACACAAAGAGAAATACTTTGCAGCTACCGGGGAAGGAACAGGTACAACATCGCTTCGAAGATTAGAGCGCGCCGCCACAACCTCCCGCTGCGTTCACTGATAATCGCACCACGATTGGTGCAGATTGATCCGGCAAGCTGCAGCCTTCAGCAAGTTAAGTGATCTCGGAAACTGGGCGCGTCGAGAGCATCGATCGCGTCAGCCGCATCAGAATTTATGGGCTCGCCGGTTTGTGCCGGCTGACCGTGGCACGCACGACCGGCTCTGTCCCGCCGTAACTAGCAGAAGACAAAAGGCCAAAGCTAGCATCGCAACTGCGGGGAATTATCTCAGGAGGAACGCTTTGCGCCTTGCGTCGCTTCGCATCTTAGCCGCCATTTCCTGTCTGCTATTCGCTGCCGCCGCCTGGCGGCTCAGCCCGCATTCCAGGTCCGATTTTGCCGCGCAGGCGCAAACCGCAAAGCCCCCCGGTTCTTCGACCGAAGCGCAACTACAACCTGTCGGGGCGAGGGTCTCTGCTTCTGCGGACCCGGCAGACCCTAAACTCACCGCAGCACCCGGCACCGAAATCTACACTGCCAAACGCGGCGAGACGATTCCCTCCATCGCCCGGCATTATCTAGGGAAGACCTCGTACCTCACGACTTCCGAGCTCGCTGACGCGATCCGCGAAGTGAACCATAAATCCGGCGGCGCCAACGTCGTGAAAAGCAACGAGAATATTGTGATTCCGGGCGTCATCCCAGCTCCGATCACTGCGCGAACGATACCGGTGCCGCGGGATTTTGAAGTCCGCGCCGTTTATCTGACCGGTTTCATGGCCGGCAGCGACCACGGACTGCGTATCATCCGCCACTGGCGCGAAGTTGGCGGCAACGCCGTTGTCTTCGACATCAAGGACTCCGACGGCTCGCTCAGCATTCCTTTCGAGCATCCGCTTGTGAGCAAGCACAATATTTCCATTCACGACGTGCCCAAGCTCGTGCACTTTCTGCACCAGCAGAACATGCACGCCATCGCCCGCATCGCCATTTTCCGCGACGAACGCCTGGTGAAGGAGCATCCTGAACTTGCCGTTCAGTCGCGCAGCACGCATCAGCCCTGGCGCGAAAACGGCAAGCTGGTGTGGACCGATCCTTCGCAGCCCAAGGTTCAGGAATACAACATCGCGTTGGCCAAGTACGTGGCTCAGCTCGGCGTCGACGAGATCCAGTTCGACTACGTCCGCTTCCCCGCTGAAGGCGATCAGAAAGACGCAGCGTTTGTGTTCCAGAAAGACCAACCGGAAGGGGCACAAGCATCGAATCAGGAAGACTCGTGTGGAGACGGGCGACTCGCGCCTTCCGCCGACGAAGGCGCAGCCGCAGATGGCGCCTCCACCCCAGCCCCGAAGGGGCAAAGGAATGCAGCCCACGGCGTGAGCCGTGGGTCAGCCGGACAAAACCCGCAAGCCCCGAAGGGGCGAAAGAACCCCTGCATATCCAGGCCGCGCGGCCCGCAGCGCTCCGACGTCATCGCCGCGTTCCTCAAGAAGGCCTATGCCGAGATTCATCCCACTGGCGCTCTGTTTTCGCTCGATGTTTTCGGGGTGATGGCGTGGCAGCGCCAGGTTGATCTCTCCCACACTGGCCAGGACATCGTGCAGATGGCGCGCTACTGCGACGTGCTCTCGCCCATGATCTATCCTTCGCACTTCTTCGGCATGGACAACATTCCGCATCCCGGCGACGAGCCTGCCCATTTCATCGGCGAGTCGATGGACCGTTTCGAGCTGATCACCCATCCTGACGGAAATAAGACCAGCGGCGTGGTCATCCGCCCATGGCTGCAAGCCTTCCATTGGCGGACCAAGACCTATTCGCCGGAATATATCAAGGTGCAGGTGGAGACCGCGCGCAACCGAGGCGGCATCGGATTCTTGTTCTGGAACGCCGCCAATGATTACTCCAAGCCCTTCGTCGCCATGCCGGAGATGAAAGAGGCCAACTATAAGCCCGCCCCGAACTCGGCCAGCAGGAATTCGCCCAACCCGAATTCAAAAGACGCCCGGAATCCGGCAGCGAACCCGCCTGCGGATCCGGCGGCGAACTCGCCCGCGAATCCTCCCGTGAGCACGAAAGACGCGCCAGCCACGAACGACGGCGCGAAGGATAAATACCGCTTCTTCCGCGGCGACGAACTGCCCGCAACAACCGTCCAGGCGGCGCTGACGACAGCTCCTGCAAACGCCGCCGCGCATTAGACGGGTTGTCATCCCGAGCAAGGCCCTCTTTGCCGAGTCGAGGGACCTGCTTTTCCACTGGATGCTCTGAGCTCTGCCGTCCGGCCTCCGACCTTGCATTCCCCCGCCCTCAGGTGTCCAAAGAACGCGCTCCGACAAACCTCCTCCCGCCCCCAGCTATAATGTCTACTTAGTCCGCGCTGCGCGCAAAGGAGTCTCCATGGCTATCCAGAAGACCGAAAAGATCTGGCACAACGGCAGGCTGATTAACTGGGACGACGCCACCATCCACGTGATGTCGCACGTCGTGCACTACGGCTCTTCGGTGTTTGAGGGCATCCGCTGCTACGAGCTGCCGGCCGGGCCGGCGATCTTCCGCGCTCACGAACACATCCAGCGCCTGCTCGATTCGGCCAAGGTTTATCGCATGGAGATACCGTTCACCCGCGACGAG
>Ga0187781_10000539_pt1 | contig 26975 bp, 20 predicted proteins | sample 0715_SJ02_MP02_2_FD_132447 | JGI IMG/M metagenome (GOLD analysis project Ga0187781, IMG submission 132447) | Tropical peat soil microbial communities from peatlands in Department of Meta, Colombia - 0715_SJ02_MP02_20_MG | ecosystem: Environmental > Terrestrial > Soil > Wetlands > Peat | place... | reverse complement strand
GCCCGATCGCAAGGCGATCGATGCGCTGGCCCCTGCGGTCGAGCAAGAGATCGGCCTTCTCGATCGCACCGTCGCCAAAGGCGGCTTCCTCGCCGGCGACAGTTTCACCTATGCCGACATCAATCTGGTGCCGATCTTGTTCTACGTGCTGCAGCTTCCTGAGGGCGCTGCGGCCATGGCGGCGGCGAAGCCGCTTTCGGATTACTATGCGCGCCTCGCGGCGCGACCGAGTTTTCAGAATACGATGCCGCCGCCGGGGCCGCCGCCACGACTGGATAAGGCCGCAATCAAAACAGCGGGCTAAAGCCTCTCGGCCGGCTTCACCAGCAGGCCGTTGAGCACCAGATCGAGATGGGCGTCGAAATACGCCTTCAAGTCGAGCGGATGGCGGTCGTCGAACATCATCAGCCACATGTCGACCAGCGCGATCGGCGCCATGATCACGAGCGGACATTCGGTCGCCGCCGAGCGGCGGATTTCGCCGCGCTCGACGCCGCGCTCGATCGCCTGATTGAGCAAGGCGAGACAGGGACGGTTGATTTCCTCGTGGTAGCGGTCGGCCAGCGCCGGGAAGCGTGACGCCTCGGCGATCAGCATGCGCACCACTTCGCGGCGGCGCTTATCCTCGACGACGTGCTGGTAGATGAAGCTGAACTGCGCGCGCAACAGGTCCGCGGTCGAGCCTTCGTGACGCTCGAACATGGCGCAGACGGTGTCGAGCGCCGCCTTCATCAGCTCGCGCACCATCGAGATGAACAAATGCTCCTTGTTCTCGAAGTAGACGTAGATCGTGCCCTTGGTCACGCCGGCGCGCTCGGCGATCTGGTCGAGCGTGGTCACGGCGTAACCGTTGCGCGAAAATTCGAGGAACGCGGCCTCCAGAATTTCCTGCGGCCGCTCGGCCTTGCGCCGTCGCCGCGTTTCCGTGCGCGTTTCCATCACATCGGACATGGGACGAGCTAGGCGCGGTGGCGGGAAAAAGTCAAGTTATTGACTAACCGGATAGTCAATAACTACGCTGTGCCGTTTGAGGGTCGAGAAGTGCTGATCTGTTCGGGGCGGTTGGAGTGGCGCGGCCGTTGGATCGCGGCCGCGGATGATGCCAAGCGTTTGGCTCGTTTCGGCTTTTGCGGGTTCGCGGCAGCGTGCGCCGCGCCGGCGGTTTTGGTCTTGACGGTCTTGGTCTTGGCGGCCTGCGCGGTCGGTCCCGATTTTGCGCCGCCGCCAGCCCCGCCGGTCGGCGGCTACACCCCCGAGGCTCATTTAGCGACGACCGCCTCCGTCGATGTCGCCGGCGGCGCTGCGCAGAAATTTCTCGTCGGCCGCGACATTCCCGGCGAGTGGTGGAAGGTGTTCCACTCGAAGGAGCTCGACGGGCTGATCGCCGAAGCGCTGCACGCCAATCCGAGCCTGCAGGCGGCGCAGGCGGCGCTGTGGCAGGCCAAGGAGAACCTCTATGCCACCGCCGGCAAGCTGCTGCCGACCGCCGACGCCAACGCCTCGGCGAGCAGCCAGCAATTCTCGCCGGCGACCTTCGGCGTCGGCGGCCCGCCGTCGATCTTCAGCCTCTATCAGGCGACGGTGAACGTTTCCTACGCGCCTGACGTCTTCGGCGGGACCCGGCGGCTGATCGAGGCGACCGAAGCGCAGGCCGAGTTCCAGCGCTTCGAGCTGGAGGCGGCCTACCTGACGCTCACCGCCAACGTGGTGACGACGGCGGTCCAGGAAGCTTCGCTGCGCGGCCAGATCGAGGCGACGCGCGAGATCATCAAGGCGGAAAGCGAGCAGCTCGAGGTCGTGCGCCATCAATTCGAGGTCGGCGGCGCCTCCCGCGCCGACGTGCTGACCCAGGAATCGGAAGTGGCGACCGAGCAGGCGACGCTGCCGCCGCTGCAAAAACAATTGGAGCAGCAGCAGCACGTGATGCTGGCGCTGATCGGCCGCTTCCCCAACGATGCGCATGGCGATCATCTGACGCTCGGCTCGTTCCAGCTGCCCACTGGTCTGCCCGTCAGTCTGCCCTCGCAGCTCGTCGAGCAGCGCCCAGACGTGCGCGCCGCGCAGGCGCAGCTGCATCAGGCCAGCGCCCAGATCGGCGTCGCCATTGCCGCGAGGCTGCCGCAATTCGCCCTCACCGCCGAGTACGGCAGCATCGCCTTGACCACGGCGGCGCTGTTCACCCCCGGCGCTGCGGTGTGGAGTCTGGCCGCCAACGGCACGCAGCCGATCTTCCATGGCTTTACGCTTCTGCATCAGCAGCGGGCCGCGGAGGCAGGATTCGAAATGAGCGAGGCGCAATATAAGACCACGGTGCTCGGCGCGTTCCAGAACGTCGCCGACGTGCTGCGCGCGCTGCAGCTCGACGCCGCCACGCTGAAGGCGCAGCAGGGCGCGGTGCGCGCCGCGGCCGATACCTTCGACCTCACCCGCAATCAGTATCGGCTTGGTGCCGTGACCTACATCATCCTCCTCAATGCGCAGCGCAGCTACCTGCAGGCGCGGCTCGCTCTCGTTCAAGCACAGGCGGCGCGTTACGCCGACACCGCCGCCTTGTTCCAGGCGTTGGGCGGCGGCTGGTGGAACCGCGTCGATGTCGTGCCCAATCCGCACAGCCCCGAACCGCAGATCGTCCAGGCCGCGAGCGACAGCGTGCCGGTTCCCACAAACAGGCCCAAGCAATGACCAAACGCATGGTGATCATGCTCGCGGCGGCGGCCGTCGTGTTCGGCGGCATTTTTGGATTCCAGGTGTTCAAGGCCGCGATGATCAAGAAATTCATCAGCGCCATGGGCTCGCCGCCGCAGACCGTGTCGGCGGTCAGCGCCGCGTTGAGCGAGTGGCGGCCGAAAGTCGAGGCGGTCGGCTCGCTGCGCGCCGTCCTCGGCGCCGACCTCTCGCTCGAGGTCGCCGGCGTCGTCGATACCATCACCTTCAATTCCGGCGACGACGTGCCGCAGGGCAAGCAGCTCCTGAAGCTGCGCGCCGGCGACGACGCCGCCAAGCTCGAATCGCTGCAGGCGATGGCCGATTTGAGCGAGATCGTCTATGAGCGCGACCAGAAGCAGTTCAAGATGCAGGCGGTCAGCCAGGCGACCTTGGATACCGACGCCGCGAACCTGAAAAACGCCAAGGCGCAGGTGGCGCAGCAGCAGGCGATCCTCGACAAGAAGATCCTGCTCGCGCCGTTTGACGGCCGGGTCGGTCTTCGCCTCGTCGATCTCGGGCAATATCTCGGCGCCGGGACCGTGGTGGTGACGATGCAGGCGCTCGATCCGATCTTTGTCGATTTCTACGTGCCGCAGCAGTCGGTCGATCAGGTCCGCCTCGGCCAGACCATCACCGTGAAGGTCGACGCGTTCCGCGACCAAACCTTCACCGGCGAGATTTCGGCGCTGAATCCGAAGGTCGATGCCGGCAACCGCAACCTTCAGGTCCGCGCCGTGCTGCAGAATCCGGAGCACAAGCTGCTGCCGGGCATGTATGCGACGGTCGACATCGCGATCGGGGCGCCGCAGAACTACATCACGCTGCCGCAGACCGCGATCACCTACAACCCGTACGGCGACACCGTCTACGTCGTCGACCACAAGGGCACCGACGCCAGCGGCAAGCCGCAGCTGACCGCGCGGCAGACCTTCGTGACCACCGGCCCGACCCGCGGCGATCAGGTCGCGGTGCTCAAGGGGGTCGGCGAAGGCGACATGATCGTGACCGCCGGGCAGATCAAGCTGCACAACGGATCGATCGTCCTGATCGACAACTCAATCACGCCGACCGCGGACGCCGCGCCGGTGCCGATCAACCGCTAGGCGGCGAGCGTGCGGGACTTCACCGACATTTTCATCCGCCGCCCGGTGCTGGCGACCGTCGTCAGCCTGCTGATCCTGGTGCTGGGGCTGCGCGCCTACCAGGTGCTGCCGGTGCTGCAGTTCCCGCGCACCCAGAACGCGATCGTCAACGTCACCACGATCTATTACGGCGCCGATCCCGACGTGGTCGCCGGCTTCATCACGACGCCGATCGAGAACGCCATCGCCCAGGCCAACGGCATCGACTACATGACCTCGGTCAGCCAGAGCGGGGTCAGCACGATCACGGTCTATCTGCGGCTCAACTACGATGCCGACAAGGCGCTGACCGAGATCAACACCAAGATCAACTCGATCCTCAATCAGCTGCCGAACGGCACGCTGCAGCCGATCCTCACCGTCAAGATCGGGCAGACCATCGATGCGATGTATATCGGCTTCAACAGCGACACGCTCGAGCCGAACCAGATCACCGACTACCTCACCCGCGTGGTGCAACCCAAGCTGCAGGCGGTGGCCGGCGTGCAGACTGCCGAGCTCCTCGGGCAGAAGGTGTTTGCGCTGCGCGCCTGGCTCAACCCGCAGCGGCTCGCCGCCTATGGGTTGACGGCGACCGATGTCAGCCAGGCGCTCGCTGCCAACGACTACATTTCCGGGATCGGCAACACCAAAGGGCAGATGGTGCAGGTCAACCTGACCGCCACGACCAGCCTGCATTCGGCCGATGAATTCCGCAATTTGGTGATCAAACAGTCGAATGGCGCGGTGGTGCGATTGAAGGACGTCGCCACCGTCACGCTCGGCGCCGAGGACTACGAGTCCGAGGTCGGCTTCGACGGCAAGCAGGCGGTCTATATCGGCATCCAGGTGGCGCCGACCGCCAATCTGCTCGACGTGATCGACGGCGTGCACAAGCTCCTTCCGGAGATCCAGGCGCAGCTGCCGCGCGGCCTCAACGGCCAGATCGTCTACGATTCCACCAAATTCGTGAACTCGGCGATTCACGAGGTGATCGGCAGCCTGATCGAGGCCTTGCTGATCGTCACCCTGGTCGTGTTCATGTTCCTCGGCTCGGTGCGGTCCTCGATCATTCCGACCGTCGCCATCCCGCTCTCGCTGGTCGGCACCCTGATCATCCTGCTGGCGCTCGGCTATTCGATCAACCTGCTCACTCTGCTTGCCCTGGTGCTGGCGATCGGTCTCGTCGTCGACGACGCCATCATCGTCGTCGAGAATGTCAGCCGCCATCTCGAGGAAGGGGTGGCGCCGGTGCCGGCCGCGATCGCGGCGGCGCGCGAGCTTGGCGGCCCGATCATCGCCATGACCGTGGTGCTGGCCGCGGTCTACGTGCCGATCGGCTTCCAGAGCGGCCTCACCGGCGCGTTGTTCGCCGAATTTGCCTTTGCGCTGGTCGGCGCCGTCACCGTTTCCGGCATCGTCGCGCTGACGCTGTCGCCGATGTTGTGCTCGCGGCTCCTCAAGGCGCCCGATCCGCAGCATCGGGGCTGGGAGGCGCGGCTTACCTATTACATCGACCGCGGCTTCGTCTGGCTCCGCGGCGCTTACGAGCGACGGCTGCACCGCAGCCTGAACTATCTGCCGGTCACCATCGTGTTTGCTTTGATCGTGCTCACCAGCATCTATTTTCTGTTCGTCACCGCCAAGACCGAGCTGGCGCCGCAGGAGGACCAGGGCGTTATCATCACCCAATCGATCGCCGCGCCGGACGCCACCCTGCAGCAGCGCCAGCTTTATTCGGGCGCCGTATACCGGACCTTCGTTTCGCATCCGGAGACCGATCACGTCTTCCAGATCGACATGCCCGGCCAGTCGATCGCCGGCATGGTGTTCAAGCCTTGGGATGAGCGCGCCAAGACCACCAATGTGCTGCAGCCCGTGTTGCAGCAGGAGCTCAGCAAGGTCGCCGGCGTGCGGATCGCCGCCTTCCAGCCGCCGCCGCTGCCCGGCAGCATTGGCTTGCCGGTGCAGTTCGTCCTCGTCACCACCGACCCGTTCGAGCGCCTGTTCGACATCGCCCAGCAATTCCTGAAAGAGGCGCGGCAGAGCGGGATGTTCATCTTCATCGATTGCGATCTCAAGATCGACAATCCGCAATCCAACATCACCATCGATCGCGACAAGACCGCGCAGCTCGGTCTGAAGATGAGCGATGTGGGCGGCGCGCTCGCCTCGATGCTCGGCGGCGGTTACGTCAACTACTTCAGCATGAGCGGCCGCTCCTACAAGGTGATCCCGCAGGTCGAGCAGCGCTTCCGTCTCAATCCGCAGCAGCTCCTCGATTATCACATCCGCGCCGCCGACGGCTCGCTGGTGCCGCTGTCGACGATCGCGACGGTCACGACCAAGACCGTGCCGGAATCGCTCAATCATTTTCAGCAGCTCAACAGCGCGACGATCCTGGGCGTCGCCATGCCCGGCGTCGCCCAAGGCGATGCGCTGGCGTTCCTCAAGGATTTGTCGCAGCGCACGCTGCCGCAAGGTTACTCGATCGACTATGGGGGCTTAAGCCGGCAATATGTCCAGGAGACGAGCGGCTTTGTCGCCACCTTCGGTTTCGCGCTGATCATCATTTTCCTGTCGCTTGCCGCCTTGTTTGAGAGCTTCCGCGATCCGGTTATCATCCTGGTCTCGGTGCCGATGTCGATCGCCGGCGCGCTCATTTTCGTCAGTCTCGGCATCGGCGGGGCGTCGCTCAACATCTACACCGAAGTCGGGCTTGTGACCCTGATGGGCCTGATCAGCAAGCACGGCATCCTGATCGTCCAGTTCGCCAACCATCTGCAGCAGGCAGGCCACTCGAAGCGCGAGGCCGTCGAGCTGGCGGCCGGCATCCGGCTGCGCCCGATCCTGATGACCACGGCCGCCATGGTGCTCGGCGTCATTCCGCTCGTCACCGCGACCGGCGCCGGCGCGGTGTCGCGCTTCCAGATGGGCCTCGTCATCGCCGCCGGGCTTTCCATCGGCACCTTGTTCACGCTGTTCGTGGTGCCGGCGGTGTATCTCCTCTTGGCGGCCGACCATCATTCGACGGCCATTGCTGCTGCTGAAGGAGGCGCGGCCGAACCGCACCCCGTCCCGGCCGCCGAATAGGTCGCGGGGAGCGCGACGCGATGACCGACTGGAACGCGCGGCAATACCTTAAATTCGAGGACGAGCGCACCCGCCCGCCGCGCGATCTGCTGGCACAGGTGCCGCTGCAAAGCCCGCGCCTCGCCGTCGATCTCGGCTGCGGCCCGGGCAACTCGACCGAGCTTCTTTTCGAGCGCTTTCCGCAAGCCGAGATCGTCGGGCTCGACTCCTCGCCAGACATGCTGCGCAAGGCGCGCGAGCGGCTTCCGCAATGCACGTTCATCGAAGCCGACATCGCGACCTGGATGCCGGATAAGCGCACCGACCTCATCTTTGCCAACGCCTTGTTCCAATGGGTGCCGGATCATCAGGAGGTGATGCGCCGCTTGCTTCAAGCGCTGCCTGCGGGCGGCGTGCTGGCGGCGCAGATGCCTGACAACACCGGCGAGCCGGCGCTGGCGTTGCAGCGCAAGGTGGCGGCGAGCGGGCCCTGGGCGAACGATCCCCAGGTCAAGGACGCCGCGCGCGGCGAACTGCCGGCGCCCGAGACCTATTATGACCTGCTCAAGCCGGTCTGCTCGCGGATCGACATTTGGCACACCGTCTACAATCACGTGATGGCGACGCCGCAGGCGATTGTCGAATGGTTCAAAGGCTCCTCGCTGCAGCCATTCCTTTCGGCGCTCGATGCCGCCGGGCGGGAGCAATTTCTCGCTGCCTACACCGAGGAGATCGCCGCCGCCTATAGACCGCGTTTCGACGGCAAGGTGCTGCTGCGATTCCCGCGCCTGTTTATCGTGGCGGTGCGATGATGTCGGCAGCTCTCCGAAAGCACTTGGTCATCGTAATCCTCTCGCTGTGCGCATTCTCGCCGTCCTGCGCATCCGCCGCCGATGCCGCATTCCAGGCGTGGCTGCAATCGGTGTGGCCGCAGGCGCAAGGGTACGGCGTCTCGCGCGCGACCTTCGACCTCGCCACGCGCAGGCTCGAGCCTGACCTGTCGCTGCCTGACCTCGTCCTCCCCGGCCGGCCGGAAAAGCCCCCGCCGGGCCAGCCGGAATTCGTGCAGACGCCGGCGGATTATCTCAAGGAGGCGACGTTCAACAGCCTCGCGCCGCAAGGCCGCAAGCTGCTCGACCAATATCACGAGGCGCTCGACGGCCTCGAAGCGAAACTGGGCGTCCCGCCCACGATCCTGCTGGCGATCTTCGGCCGTGAGACCGACTACGGCCGTTCGCCGGAAACGCGCAACGCCATCCGCGTGCTGGCGACGCAGGCTTACCTCGGCAAGCGTAAGGACAAATTCATCACCGAGTTTCTGCTCGCGCTCAAAATGCTGGAGGAGGGTGACGTCAAGCTCGCCGATATGAAGAGCTCGTGGGCCGGCGCCATGGGGCTGATGCAGCTCCTTCCTTCCGACTATTTCAACTACGCGGTCGATCCGCAGGGCAACCACCATCCCGACATCTGGAATTCGGTGCCCGACGCGCTCGCTGCTGCCGCGCGCCAGCTCGTCGGCAAGGGCTGGCAGCGCGGCATGCGCTGGGCGTACGAGGTGCACGCGCCGGGGAAGGTCGACTGCACCATCGGCGTTCCCGACAATAAGCTGCCGCTCGGCGAATGGCTCAAGCGCGGATTTGTGCCAGCCTATGGCCGCAAGCTCTCCGGCGCTGAGCGCGGCCAAGACGCCTCGCTCCTGCAGCCGGCCGGCCTTTACGGCCCGTCGTTCCTTGCCACTGTCAACTATTTCGCCATCAAGGAGTACAATTTCTCAGATCTCTATGTGCTGTTCGTCGGCCACCTCAGCGACCGTATCCTCGATCCGCGGCCGTTCGAGACGCCATGGGCCAAGGTGGCGCAGCTGCCGACGCGCGACCTCGACCGCATGCAGCAAATCCTGACCGAGCGCGGCTACTACCATGACGCCATCGACGGCAAGGCCGGCATGAAGACCCGCGCCGCGCTCGGCGACTATCAGAAACGCAACGGCCTCACCGTCGACTGCTGGCCGAGTGCGGCGGTGCTAGCCCATATGGAGGGAGCGAGCCGCTAATCCTCTCCGGGGACCGCGAGCGGCCGCCGGTCGGCAGCCTCGCCGGCATAGCCGAGCGGGCGCGGCTGCGGCTTCGAGGCAATGCTGCCGGTGACGCCCGGATCGGCCTTATGCTGCGCGGCGTAGTGCGCCCGCGCGCGCGCGGCGACGACGTCGCCCGGTATGGCCGCCGGCTCGCAGAGGTGACGGCCGCTGGCGTGCCGCATCAGATCGACGTGGATGTGATTGTAGTGATAGGCATTGGCGCCGGGCGCGAGCACGGTCGAGAACTGCGCGCACGCCGCCGCCTGCACGTCATGCAGAAAACCCTGCTCCTCCGGCATCCCGTGCCAGCCATATTGCACGCTGACCTTGCGGCCGTCGGCGAGCGAGAACTCAGCGATGTCGAGCGCATTGCCGAAGGCGTGCTCGGAAATCTGCGCATAGGGATTGCCGTTCATGCCGCGGCAGGAATAGGCGGAAATTTGTTTGATCTCGACGACCGGCTCGCCGAACCAGCGCATGGCGGCGGGCTGGACCGCAGTGTCGATCCACTGATCGAGCGCGGATACGATCGGGCAGGCGAGGGTCGCCGCTGGTCGCACGCCGACCGGGCCGACTGCTCCGGTGACTTGCGGCGACCGCGGCCGGCCGAGCGGCACCTGATACCCGCCTGGCGGCGGCAACGGAGCTGAGGAGGAAGCCGCGCCGCCGTCATAAGGCCGCGGCGGTCCGGGCGCGAAATCCTCGTCGTCCGGTTCCGGCGCGGGAAGCCCGGGAGGTGCGAGTGTGAGCGGCTGGCCCATCTGCCCGGGCGGCAGCGCAGCGGGCGGCGGCAACGGCGCGGCGTTGATCGACGGTGAGGGCGCCGCGCCCGGCTGCGCCAGCGGCCAGTGCTGCGGCATGGCCACGTTGGGAATTGTGCCGGGCGGACGCAGCGGCTCCTCGTCATAACCGAGCGGCGCGCCGGCGCCGAGCGCCGAGACTCGCAGCGGATAATCCATGCCGCACATGCCGGGGCCATCGATCGCGGCGACGCGCACGCGTTCAGGCGTTTCCTTGACGGCGCCGGAATTGAGACACGCGATTTCCGCATCGCGCCGCCAAGCCTCGCGCTCGCCGATCCAATAATGGCTGCAGCCGGCAAGCGCGATCAGCGCGGCAATAATGACGGAGCCGGAAATCGACCAACGCACGCCACGCGACATGCGCGGGACAATGCGAGCATTTCCGTTAAGGACTGCTCAATGATCTTGGCCCTCGCACCGAAGCAAGACGTTAACCATGGCGGGATCGGAAACAGGGATCGGGGGCAGGGATGGGGGCAGGCATACCTGTTTCCTGATGCCTGTTTTCTGATACCTGTTCCCTGATACCTGGTTCGGGGAGGGGAAATGCCCATCGTCGCCACGATCGAGCGCAGTTGATGCTGTCGGCACTCGATCTTGTCCGCCGCGTCGAAGCCGGTGAGCTCACGCCGCGCGCGGTCGTCGAAATCTGCGCCGAGGCCATTGCCGCCTACGAGCCGCAGATCGGCGCGTTCGCCGCGCTTGGCCTCGATGCGGCACGCAGCGCAGCGGAAGATTCTCGTCTCGCGGCGACGCCGCTGCGCGGTTTGCCGGTCGGCATCAAGGACATCTTCGACACCAGCGATCTGCCGACGCAGTACGGATCGCACCTCTATGCCGGACATCGGCCGCGCGCCGACGCCGCCGCGGTCGCGATGGTGCGCCGCGCCGGCGGGCTCATTCTCGGCAAGACCGTGACCACCGAATTCGCGTCGCTGGTGCCTGCCGCCACGCGCAATCCGCGGGACTTGGCGCACACGCCCGGCGGCTCGTCGTCGGGCTCGGCGGCGGCCGTTGCCGCGGCGATGCTGCCGCTGGCGTTCGGCAGCCAGACCGGCGGCTCGGTGATCCGGCCGGCGGCATTCTGCGGCATTGCCGGTTTCAAGCCGTCCTATCAGCTCATTCCGACCGTCGGCATGAAAGCCTTCTCCTGGCATCTCGATACGGTCGGCCTGTTCGCCGCCGGCGTCGGCGACGTCGCCTTCGCCGCCGCGGCGATCACCGGTCGCGATCTGCGCGTTGATCGCGGCGTGCCCGCGGCGCCGCGCCTGGCGCTGGTGCGCACCCACCTGTGGCCGCAGGCGAGCGCGGCGATGCAAGCGGCGGTCGAAGCTGCAGCGCGCGCCGCGCAAGCGGCCGGCGCCGCGGTAAGCGAGCTGACATTGCCGCCGATCCTGGAGGAAGCCCACCGCCTGCACCGCGCCATCCAGGATTACGAGGCGTTCCGCTCGCTGGCTTACGATTACGATCAGCACCGCGACGCGCTCGCCCCGAGCCTGCGCGAGCAGCTCGACCGCGCCGCGGCGATCTCGGCCGCGGAATACGACGCGGCGCGCAGCGTCGCCAAGCGGGCGCGTGCCGCGCTCGGCGACTGGATGAACGGGCATGACGCGATCCTGACCCCCTCGGCGCCCGGCGCCGCGCCGCATGGGCTCGCCTCGACCGGCGATCCGGCGTTCAACCGGCTGTGGACGCTGATGGGAACGCCATGCGTCAACGTGCCGGTATTGAGCGAGAGCGAATTGCCGCTTGGGCTGCAGATCGTCGGCCGCTTCGGCCGCGACCGCGCCGCGCTCGAGGCGGCGCTGTTTCTCGAGCGCGCGATCGCGCCGGCGTGACCCGCGCAGAGGAGCGTTGCGCAGTCGGTATGGAAGAAAATCTTTACTGCATGAAACCTTTTGCGCGTGACAAATTCGTTTTCAAATTCAACGATCGTGGATGACGTCGCAATGACATTGTGTCCTGCAGCAAGTTCCCGCGGCAACGCAGCAAGCAATTGCCTTTGGGGGTGGGCCGCGTTCTGTTAGCTTTGGCGCAGGACAACTTCGATGGAGGTGCGACGGGTGGACCTCACCATGAAGGTCGATGTTCTGGCGGTGTGCGCCGCGTTCGTATTTGTTGGCGCCATTGTGCTGGGGGCCTTTTAAGCTTGGGATCCGACGCCAGAAACCATCACGGGCCGCCGCATCCAACCGGCGGCCGGGATCAAGAAGCACCGGAGCGAAATCGCTCCGGTGTTTCGTTTTTTGCGGCGCCGACTTTCGTTTTTTGCGGCGCCGACAATGTCGCGGGTTACGCCATCTCCGGCGCGCGAGCGGCGGGGCCGGCTTGCAGATCGACGAGGCCGGCGAGCAGGGTCGGGTCGGTCGCGGTGCGCACGGTCATCGGCTCATCGCGGCCGCGGATCGCCACTTCGGTCCGCGTCAGCGCGCCGGTCGGAAGGCTCGCGGTCGTGCAGACTTCCTCCGAGACGACGACCTTGCATTCGAGGCTCTTGGTCATGTCCTGCAGCCGCGCCGCGACATTGACGGCATCGCCGAGCGCAGTGAACACGGTGTGGCCGCGGAAGCCGATGTCGCCGAGGATGACCTCGCCGGCATGGATGCCGATGCCGTACTCGATCGGCTCGCGCACTTCGCTGGCGAATTGGTGATTCAAGTAAGCGATGTTCGACGCCACGAGTGCGGCCGCCCGCAGCGCCTGCCGGCAAGCCGTCGCCCGGTCGACCCCGAGCCCGAACAGCGCCAGCACGCCGTCGCCGACGAACTGGTTGGGCTGACCGCCGGCGTCGATGATTGCGCGCGAGACGGCGTCGACAAACCGATTGATCAGGAACACGATATCGAACGGCAGCCGCGCTTCGGCGAGCTTGGTTGAGCCGCGCATGTCGACGAACATGCACACCATGTAGCGCTCTTCGCCGACATTGACGCGGCTCCGGCCGCGCACGAAGTCGCTCCCGACGTTCGGCGGCAGGATCGGAATGACAGCAATATCGGCGTGCGGCCGCAGCTGGCAGGCGAGGCGAATCGAGGGGTCGGCGCTGGCGCCGACCCGGTCCAGCACGAAGGCCTCGCGGCCCGATGGCGACGGCAACGCGCTGCGGTCGCTGACGACGCGAACGCGGCAGGTCGAGCAGCGCGCGCGGCCGCCGCAAACGCTGGCGTGCGGAATGTGAAAGCGCAGGCTCGCTTCCAGCACGCTCAGGCCCTTGGGCACGCGCACCTGGCGGCTCGGGTAGGACACCGTGACCGAACCGCCGTGGCGCTCGCGCAACGCCCGCACGCCGCGCGCCGCAAACACCACGCCGATCGCGACGGCATAGCCGATCGGAAAGTAAAACAGCATGATCTCGTCGATGACCGCGCGCTGATCCGGCGGGATGGCGCGCAGATGTTGCGCGCGCCACTGCGGATCCTGGGCGAGCGCAATGACCTCTTGCGCGCCGTGATGGGCGCCAATCATCGCCAGGACCGGAAGCAGGACCGCGATCGCGAACAGCCAAGGCGCCCCCCGTTTGAAGAACGGCTTGAGCCGCAGCCAGAAATAGAGGCCGATGCAGCCATGGGCCCATGCGACCGTCAACAACGCGAACTGCACCGCGAGCATATGCGGTCGGGCGACCCAGTACGCGAACAATGCGGGCGCGTAGGGAACCGGAGGGCGTCCGAACAGCCAGCCTCCGAGCCGCACCGGGCCAAAGTGACTGGCGAGCCAGAGCGGAATGCTCAAGCCCAGCGCCAGCTGGGTTATCTCGATCGCCGCGTAGCGAAAATGCCGCCGCGGTAGAGCGCCCACAGGCCGAGCGCGAAATGGATCGCGGCCGCGGCGTAGAGCGTGTCGTTGACGATCGGGATCCGCCACCACCAGACGTGGAACGCCAACCACCTTTCCATGGTGGCGTAGGAGATGTTGCCGAGCGCATGATTAAAAAAATGAGAGAAGACGTAGGCAAACATCACCAGGCCGCAGGCGAGGCGGACCTGGCGTACGCCGATGCCGCGCAGCCACTTGGAAATTGCCGCGGCCTTATCGGCGCCCGCCGGGCGTACATCAACGATTGCCGGTGCCTGGAGCGCCATGCGGGGGCGGCCTTCGCAATGAGGGGCGGTTGGGACCAGCTGAATAATGCCGAAACGCGGATCAATAGTCGCGTTTTTTCAACAATCTCGCAAGACTGGCCAAGACTGGGGATGCCGGCTGCCGCTGGAGCTAACACGATGCCGCGCTACTCCGCGGCGCTGCGCACGGCCGCAAGCGGATCGTAGTTGAGGATCGGCGCGAGCCACTTTTCGGCTTCGGCCAGCGTCCAGTCTTTTCGCTTTGCATAATCCTCGACCTGATCGCGCTCGATCCGGCCGACGCCGAAATAGTGGCTCTCGGGATGGCTGAAATAGAGGCCGCACACCGAGGCGCCGGGCCACATCGCGAAGCTTTCGGTGAGCCTGACGCCGATCTCGCGCTCGCCGTCGAGGAGCCGAAACAGCGTCGCCTTTTCCGAGTGGTCGGGCTGCGCCGGATAGCCGGGCGCCGGGCGGATGCCGCGATATTTCTCGGCGATGAGCTCGCTGTTGGCGAGCGTCTCGTCGGCCGCATAGGCCCAGAACTCCTTGCGCACGCGCCGGTGCACATGTTCCGCCAGCGCCTCGGCGAGGCGGTCGGCGAGCGCCTTGGCCATGATCGCGGAATAGTCGTCATTGGCGTGCTTGAAGCGCTCGACCACGCTCTCCTCGCCGATCCCGGCGGTGACGGCGAAGGCGCCGATATAGTCGGCAAGGCCGCTCGCGCGCGGCGCCACGAAATCGGCGAGCGCGACATTGGCACGGCCCTCGCGGCGGAGAAGCTGCTGGCGCAGCGTATGCAGGGCGGCGATCGGCGCGTGGCGCGCCTCGTCGGCAAAGACGAGGATATCGTCACCCTCGCTGTTCGCCGGCCACAAACCGATCACGGCGTGGGCGCGGAACCAGTGCTCGGCGGCGATCCGCTGCAGCATCGCCTGCGCGTCGGCATAGAGGCCGCGCGCGGATTCGCCGAACCTCGCGTCGTCGAGGATCGCCGGGAATTTGCCGTTGAGCTCCCAGGTGGCGAAGAACGGGGTCCAGTCGATGGTATCGATGAGTTCGGAAACCGGGATATCGGTGAGCCGCAGGGTGCCGAGGCGGCGCGGCGCCGGCGGCTTGTAGTCGCCGGACCAGTCGAGCTTGAGCGCATTGGCGCGGGCGTCGGTGAGGGGAAGGCGCCGCTTTCCTTCCTCGCCGCGCGCGTGCGCCGCGGCGATGCGGGTATATTCGGCGCGCACCTCATTGACGGTGCGGATGCGCGCCTCGGGCGAGAGGAGCGAAGAGACGACGCCGACGGCGCGGCTCGCGTCATTGACATAGACGGTTTGCCCGCGCCGGTAATTGGGATGGATTTTGACCGCGGTGTGTACGCGGCTCGTGGTGGCGCCGCCGATCAGGAGCGGCACGTCGAAACCCTGCCGCTCCATCTCGGCGGCGACGTGGCACATCTCGTCGAGCGAGGGTGTGATCAGTCCGGAAAGCCCGATGATGTCGGCCTGCTCGGCGATTGCCGCCTGCAGGATCTTCTCCGCCGGCACCATGACGCCGAGATCGACGACGGCGTAGTTGTTGCAGGCGAGCACCACGCCGACGATGTTCTTGCCGATGTCGTGCACGTCGCCCTTGACGGTGGCGAGCACGATCTTGCCGTTCGAGGAGGCGTGTCCGCGCCCGTCCTTCTCCTGCTCCATATAGGGCAGGAGATAGGCGACGGCCTGTTTCATCACCCGCGCCGATTTCACCACCTGCGGCAGGAACATGCGGCCGGAGCCGAACAGGTCGCCAACGACGTTCATGCCGTCCATCAGCGGGCCTTCGATCACCGCGAGCGGCCGCGGCGCCTCCCGCCGCGCTTCCTCGACATCGGTCTCGATGAAATCGGTGATGCCGTGGACGAGGGCGTGCGACAGGCGCTTGTCGACCGGCCATTCGCGCCAGGCGAGGTCGGCCTCCTTCTTTTCCTTGCCGTGGCCGCGATGGCGTTCGGCGAGCGCGAGCAGGCGCTCGGCGGCGTCGGTGCGGCGGTTGAGCACCACGTCCTCGCAGGCCTCGCGCAGCTCGGGATCGAGATCGTCATAGACCGCGATCTGGCCGGCATTGACGATGCCCATGTCCATGCCGGCCTTGATGGCGTGATAGAGAAAGACCGAATGCATCGCCTCGCGCAGCCGCTCGTTGCCGCGGAACGAGAACGACAGGTTCGAGACGCCGCCGGAGACGTGGGCGTGCGGCAGGTTCTGCCGGATCGCGCGCGCCGCCTCGATGAAGGCGACGCCGTAGCCATTGTGCTCCTCCATGCCAGTCGCGACCGCAAAGATGTTCGGATCGAAGATGATGTCCTGCGGCGGAAAGCCGACGCGGTTGACGAGGATGTCGTAGGCGCGCGCGGCGATCGCGGTCTTGCGCTCGAGCGTGTCGGCTTGTCCGGCTTCATCGAACGCCATCACCACGACCGCGGCGCCGTAGCGCCGCACCAGCCGGGCGTGCGCGATGAAGGCGTCCTCGCCCTCCTTGAGCGAGATCGAGTTCACCACCGCCTTGCCCTGCACGCATTTGAGCCCGGCCTCGATCACTGAGAACTTTGAGGAATCGATCATCACCGGCACGCGGGCGATGTCCGGCTCCGAGGCGATCAGGTTGAGGAAAATCGTCATCGCGTTCTCGGAATCGAGCAGGCCCTCGTCCATGTTCACGTCGATGATCTGGGCGCCGTTCTCAACTTGGTCGCGGGCGACGGCGAGCGCCGCCGGGTAGTCGCCGGCGGTGATCAGCTTGCGAAACCGCGCCGAGCCGGTGACGTTGGTGCGCTCGCCGATATTCACGAACGGGATTTCCGGAGTCAGCGTGAAGGCTTCGAGGCCGGAGAGCCGCAGCCGCGGCGCGATGCTCGGCGTCCGGCGCGGCGTTTTGCCGGCGACCGCCGCGGCGATGGCGCGGATGTGGTCGGGCGTCGTGCCGCAGCAGCCGCCGACGATATTGACGAGCCCCGCGCTCGCGAATTCGCCGATCAGCTCGGCCATGGTCTGCGGGCTTTCGTCATAGTGGCCGAACTCGTTGGGCAGGCCGGCATTGGGATAGACGCAAACGAGCGTATCGGCGACGCGCGCGATCTCGGCGATGTGGGCGCGCATCTGTCGGGCGCCGAGCGCGCAATTGAGCCCGACCGAGAGCGGGGAGGCGTGGGCGACCGAGTTCCAGAACGCCTCCGGCGTTTGCCCGGAAAGAAGCCGGCCGGAGCGGTCGGTGATGGTGCCGGAGATCATCACCGGCACCTCGACGCCGCGCTCCTCGAACACTTCGGCGACGGCGAAGATCGCGGCTTTGGCGTTGAGGGTATCGAAGATCGTCTCGATCAGGATGGCATCGGCGCCGCCGTCGATCAGCCCGCGCACCTGTTCGCCATAGGCGACGCGCAGCTCGTCGAAGGTGACGGAGCGGAAGCTCGGGTTCAGAACGTCCGGCGAGATCGAGGCGGTGCGGTTGGTCGGCCCGACGGCGCCGGCGACGAAACGCGGCCGGCCGTCCTCTTCCTCGGCGAGGCGCGCGGCCTCTTGCGCCAGCCGCGCGCCTTCGAGGTTCAATTCGTAGGCGATCTCCGCCATGCCGTAATCGGCTTGGGCGATGCGGGTCGAGGAGAAGGTGTTGGTCGAAACGATGTCGGCTCCGGCGCGGAAATAGGCGAGGTGAATCGCGCGCACGGCATCGGGCCGGCTCAGATTAAGGAGGTCGTTGTTGCCGCGCACCTCGCGGTTCCAGGCGTCGAAGCGGGCGCCGCGATAGCCTTCCTCGTCGAGGCCGAGCGCCTGGATCATCGTCCCCATGGCGCCGTCGAGGACGAGGATGCGCTCGGCGGCGAGCCGCCGCAGCGTGTTTTTCTTCTCCGACCCGACCACCGACGTACCCATCGGAATTACGCGCGCTCTTTCTCGGCCGGCGTCGGCGCCAGTGGGCCTTGCTCTCTGGCCGGCCGCAGCCCGAGCAAGTGGCAGATCGCGTAGACCAGGTCGGCGCGGTTCATGGTGTAGAAGTGAAAATCGGTGACGCCGTGATCGACGAGATCGAGCACCTGCTCGGCGGCGACTGCGGCGGCGATCAGCTTGCGGGTCGCGGCGTCGTCCTCGAGCCCGTCGAAGCGCTCGGCGAGCCAATCAGGCACCGCAGCGCCGGCGCGCGCTGCGAAATTTCTCGCCTGCTTGAAGTTCTGCACCGGCAGGATGCCAGGGACGACCGGGATATCGATGCCGCGCGAGCGCACGCGGTCGAGATAGCGGAAATAGAGGCTGTTCTCGAAGAAGAACTGGGTGATCGCACGGGTGGCGCCGGCATCGACCTTGGCCTTGAGCATGTCGATATCGGCGGCGACCGACGGGCTGTCCGGGTGTTTCTCCGGATAGGCGGAAACCGACACTTCGATGTCGGTCTGCCGCTTGATGCCGGCGACGAGATCGGCGGCATTGCGATAGCCGCCGGGGTGCGGCGAATAGCGCTCGCCGATGCCGCCGACCGGATCGCCGCGCAGCGCCACGATATGGCGTACGCCCGCCTGCGCATAGGCGGCGATCACGGCGTCGATTTCGGCGCAGGTCGCGGCGACGCAGGTCAGGTGCGCCGCCGGCGTGAGCATCGTCTCGGCGAGAATGCGCTTGACCGTGGCGTGGGTGCGTTCGCGGGTCGAGCCGCCGGCGCCGTAGGTGACGGACACGAAATTCGGCTGCAGCGGGGCGAGCCGCCCGATCGCCTCCCACAGCGTCTGCTCCATCTCCGCGGTCTTCGGCGGAAAGAACTCGAACGAGACGCGGATGCCCCGCGCCGCGGCGGCGCCGACGAAGCGGCTTGGCCGGGCGGCGCTCATCACGCCACCTCGCGCGTTGTCGGCGCGGCGAGCGCGATGCGCGGGTCGCGCGCGAGCCAGAGCGAGACCGCGATCTTGCCTTCGGGCCCGGGCGGCAGCGTCTCGCTGCGCACCGGGTCGAGTCCGGCGGCCTTGAGCCACTGCGTCACGGTCTCGGCGGCGAAGCCGAGCCGGCGATGGGCGTGGTCGTCGCGCAGGAATTCGAGGTCGTGGGGGGCGAAGTCGACGACCAGGAGCCGTCCGCTCGGCCGCAGCACGCGCGCCGCCTCGCGCAGCGCGCGGGCGCTGTCGTCGAGGAAATGCAGCACTTGGTGGATGATGACGACGTCGAAGGAATCGCGCGGCAAGGCAAGATCGTAGATGTCGCCCTGGCGCACGCTGCAGTTCCTGATCCCGGCGCGGTCGAGGCGGGCGCGGGCGAGCGCGAGCATGTCGAGCGACAGATCGAGACCGAGGCCGCGCTCGATGTCGCTGGCGAAGAGCTCGAGCATCCGGCCGGTGCCGGTGCCGAGATCGAGGAGCGAGCGGATCGGCTGATCGCCGAGCGCGGCGCGGATCGCCGCCTCGACCGCCGTGTCGGCGACGTGCAGCTTGCGGATGCGGTCCCACTCGGCGGCATGGCGCCGGAAGTAGTTCTGTGCCGCGGCGGCGCGGGCGGCGCGCACCGCGGCAAGCCGCTCGCGGTCGCGGGCGATGACCGGGTCATTGGCGTCGAGCCGGGCGATCAAAGCGCGTGCGATGTCGCCGGCACTGCCGCGGTCGGCGAGACGGAAGAACGCCCACGAGCCTTCGCGGTAGCGCTCGACCAGCCCGGCTTCGGCGAGGAGGCGAAGATGACGCGACAGGCGCGGCTGCGACTGGCGCAGGATCGCGGTCAGGTCGGAGACGGTCAGCTCGGCTTCGGCAATGAGGAGAAGGAGGCGCAGCCGGGTGGCCTCGCCCGCTGCCTTGAGCGTGGCCGTGAGCGCCGGAAAGGTGAGCTGCGCGCCGTCCATAGCGACCATGCCTTGCAGTATTGACATAAAGATATCTTTATACCGTTAATATTGCAAGCGTCGCGTGGGACGCCTCCCAACTGGCCTTGTTGGGCGGCCTCTGGGGGCCGTTTATCGAGAGGTACTGGCGGCTGCCGGAAGCGCGTGCGACCCTGCCGGTGTGAGCAAGGCGCAAGTGGAGAGCGACCCGAGTGACCTGGGCGACCTGCGCGAAGGCGAAGTCGCCGTCCCGCTGCCGCCGCGCTTCGACGCTTCGCTCTACTATATCGGGCGCATCCACACGCCCTGGAAACGCCGCGAGGATTGCCCGAAGAACCCTCGTGAATCTGACGCGGCATGCACCATCGAGCTCGAGGCGCGCTGGGCCGCGGGCCTTCAGGGCTTGGAAAGCGTCAGCCACGTGGTCGTGCTTTATTGGATGGACCGGGCGCGGCGCGATCTGGTGCTGCAGGCGCCGCACCATTATTCCGAGCGCCGCGGCACGTTTGCGCTGCGCTCGCCGGTGCGGCCCAATCCGATCGCGGTCTCGGTGGCGCGGCTCGTTGGCATCGACGGCAACCGGCTCACGGTCGTCGGCCTCGATTGCGTCGACGACACGCCGCTCCTCGACATCAAGCCGTATTTCGCCTCGACCGACTCGGTGCCGGACGCGGCGGTCGGCTGGCACGCCGGGCTCAAGCGCCGAAGTCAGGCGACGACGAACGATCCTCAAAACAGCGGCGGCACCTCGCCGACCGGCACCATGCCGAGATAGACCAAGCCATCGGAGAAGCGCAGCGGCAAGACAATCGCCGGCTTTTTGTCGATCTCGGTCGGCTGGCCCATCTTCTTGAGATTGTCGACCAGGCTCGCATTGGCAGTGTCGCGCAGCGCGCCGCCGAGCCCGGGCAGCACCTTGTCGAGCGCGGTAAGCCCTTGCGAGGCGCCCTCGGAGCCGGAGAGCCGGTCGATGCCGCGGCCGATCATCTTGTCGATGCCGAGCAGCGGAACGATGTGGTCGATGTCGACAATGGCGACGTTGAGCAATCCGTCAAGCTTGCCATGGGCGTTGAGGCTGACCGTGCCCTTGCCGACGGCGATGGCGTTGGACCGCGCGACGCGCAGGAATTTGACATCGATGCCGCCGCCCGCGGCCTGCATTTCGCGGAAATGCTCGGCCCAGGTCTTGGGTGAGAGATCCTTGAAACCGTGCAGCGTCGCATCGAGTTCCATCTCGATCGGCGCGCTGGCCAAGGGATGCAGCGTCGGCGCGGTGGCGGCGGCAAGGTGGAGCACGATTTCGACGACCGGATTGTCGCGCGCCGAGCCGGAGACCAGCCGGCCCTCTAGATCCGCATGCTTGGCCTCGAACAGGGCCGCGCCGACGCCGGCGGCCGCGCTTGCGCGCTCGAGACGCGGCGCATCGAGGATAAAGGCGATGTCGTCGGGATCGGGCGGCCGTCCGCGCACGCGCACCTGCGCTCGCCACCAGTTGGCGAGCAGAGCCGGCGGCTTACCGGATTCGGCAAGCGTAAGCGGCCCGGCCACCGCGCCGGTCAAGAGCGTCGGGTGATAAACCTCCGCCGAGAAGGTGACGTTCTCGGCCCGGACGGTGAACTGCGGCTGGCTGTTCTTGATCTCGGCGACGGGATTGGTGCAGAGCGCCTCGATCCGGAACGGAAATCCGCCAATCGTCTGCGTCGTGCAGCCATAGACGCGCCCGGCGGCGGCTTCCCGCTCGACCCATCCGGACAGTGCCGCGTCGGCGACCGAGGCGGCGTAGTACCAGAGCCAGGTCCACAGCAGAGCAAACGCGACGATGATCGCGACCGCGGCGACAATCAGCCATGGCCGCCGCCAGCCGCGCCCGGCGCGGCGGTTCCCGAGCCGAGGTCCCGCCGACCGCATCATGCTGAGAGGGGATTCTCCCGACATTGCTTCTCTTCGCATGCCGAGTGCGGCGTTTCAAAGACCGGCAGTTTCCATTGTACCATTGCCGTCAGCCTGTTAGGCGAACGCAAGTGCCGGCTGGAGCAATCGAAAGTGTCGCAAGGAACCGCGAAGCAGGACGGCGAAGACCTCTGGGTCTTCGGCTACGGCTCGCTGATGTGGCGTCCCGGCTTCGATTTCGTCGAGCGCGTTCCGGCGCGGCTTGTCGGCTTGCACCGGGCGCTCTGCGTCTATTCGTTCGTGCATCGCGGCACGCCGGAGCAGCCCGGCCTCGTTCTCGGCCTCGATCGCGGCGGCATGTGCCGCGGCATCGCCTTTCGCGTCGCCGCCGCGGCGCGCGAGGAGACTATCGCCTATCTGCGCGGGCGCGAGCAGGTGACCACCGTTTACCTGGAGACGATGCGGCGGATCGAGCTCGAGGACAAGGGGCGCCGACAGGTACGGGCGCTCTGTTTCATCGTCGACCGCAGCCATGTGCAATATGCCGGCCGGCTGACGCTCGCCGAAAGTCTGCATCACGTGCGGCAGGGGCATGGCCGCTCCGGACCCAATCGCGACTACGTGCTCGATGCCGTCCAATCGCTCGAAGCGTTGGGCTATCGCGAGACCGAGCTCCATTTGCTCGCCGAACAGCTCAGACATCAGGGGGCCGGGTCTCAGGCGTCAGGCATCAGGCATCAGGCGTCAACCGCTCCCGATTCCTGATCCCTGATTCCTGTTTGCTGATTCCTGAACCAGGCGCGCGGTCGCTGCCTCGGTCACGCTTTGCAGGCGCGCGAGGAAGGTCCGCCGGTCGAGGCCGGGCGGAATCGGGTCGAGCACCTCGACGAGCACAGTGCCGGGCGACCGTCGCCACGACCGGCGCGGCCAGAACAGCCCGGAATTGAGCGCGACCGGCACACAGGCAAGCTTCGTCTCGGCGTAGAGGTAGGCGACACCGGGCAGATAGCGCGGCTCGGCGCCCGGCGCTCGTCGCGTGCCTTCGGGAAAGATCACGATCTGCCGACCGTGCGCGATTTCGTCGCGCGCCCGCGCCGCCATGCGCGCCAGCGCCGAGACGCGGGCGCCGCGGTCGATCGGAATCATCCCGGCCTTGCGGGCAAGCCAGCCGAATAGCGGAACCCACATTAACTCGCGCTTGAGCACATAGGTCGGATCGTCGAGGATCTCGAACAGCGAGAAGGTCTCCCACGCCGACTGGTGCTTGCAGGCGATGATGCAGCCGCCATGCGGAATTTTCTCGCGGCCCCGCCACTCGACAGTGATGCCGCAGATCGCCCGCAGCAGCCACAGGCTCGATCGCGACCAGCCGCGCAGGACGCCGAGGATGAAAGCATGCGGCAGCGCAATGGTCGGCAGCCCCACGATCATGCGCACCGTGATGTTCACGTAGAACAGCACATTGAAGACAATCGAGCGGGCAAGAATGAACCGCTTCACGTCAGGCGCCGTCAGCCGCGGGTTCGCACCGGTAAGGCCGCTCCAAGGATACGCGCGCGTCGGAAACGTGGAATTCGCGGGCTTCGGCCGCGACCGCATCGAAGCGCATGCGCACCTTGGCGAACAGGTATTTCAGATATTCCGACAGCACCAGGCGCGTGGTGTCGCTATTCGACCACCACGGCTCGATGCGCAAGCGGTCGGAGACCACCGGGTAGGGGATCAGGGCGACGTCGGGAAGCTGATGGGCGATCTCGGCAAGCGCCCGCGGCATGTGATAGGCGGAGGTGACGATGATCAGGGAATGGAAGCCGCGGTCGATTGCCCAGCGGCGCGTTTCGACCGCGTTGCCGAGCGTGTTGATCGCGGAATAATCGAGATCGACGCAGCAGGCGAGAATCCGGCCATAGCCCGTGGCCTGGTGGGCGATGTCGGCGGTCGTGGTGCCGGGATTGACGCCGGTGATCAGGAGACGCTTGCCGTGCCCGGTGGCCAGAAGCTCGAGCGCGTCGGCGACGCGCGAAGTGCCGCCGGTCAACACCACGACGCCGTCGGCATTGCGGTCGAGCACGACCTCCTCGGCCGGCAACAGCCAGATGAAAGCGAGGAAGCCGAAAACCAGCGCGGCGACGCCTAGCACCGCAAACCGGACCGCAAAAGATCTAATCCGCCGCGTCCTGACGGCGTTCTTAAGGCTGTTCATCGCTGCGCGCGTCCCTCGCGCCAAGCCGCGTTCCGATGACCGACATCGGCATCCAAGCCTCTTAAATCATAGCAGAAATTCCGGCGGTCGATCGTATCCGCGGTCGGTTGGTCGCGCCGCAATCCCTCAATCGATCGTCTCCAGGGTCCGGTTGACGGTGCGCCGCGAGGCGAACGCGGTGACCACGGCCATCAGCACGATCTGCCCGAGGATCGCGAGATAGCCGGAGACGCCGATGGTGAAAGTGCCGAACAAGGCCGAGACTTCATCGCCGCCCGGCGTCCCCGCGAGCCAGGTGTTGGCGGCTTCGAGAGCGCCGAACAGCACGATCGCGGCGCCGCCGCCGATCGCTCCGCCTCTGAAGCCGAGGAGGAGGAAATGGTGCTGGAACTGGCTGCTGATGAAGCCGTCGGTGGCGCCGACATAGTGCAGCACCTCGACGATCGGACGGTTGGCCGCCATGGCGCCGCGCGTGGCGAAGGTCACCGAAAGCATCGTCACCGCCAGGACGAGGACGAGCACGGCGAGGCCGGCGACGATCGCGGTCCCGGCCATAGTGCGCATCCGCTCGATCCAGTGGCGATGATCGTCGAGGCTTGCCGGCGCGACCTGCGCCGCCAGGCTCTTGCGTAGCGCTGCGAAATCCGACCGCGCCCCGGGAATAAGCTTGACCACGATCAGGCGCGGGATCGGCAAATCGTCTAGCGCAAGGCCGGCGCCAAGCCACGGCTCGACGAGCCGCGCCGATTCCTCCTTGGTGTAAGCTTGAACCTCGGCGATGCCGGGCGAAGCGCGCGTGATCTCGACAGCCTTGCGCACATCCGCCTCGAGATCGCGGCCGGCGGCCGGACGCACCTGAATGGTCACCTCGCGGCTCACATCCGATTGCCAGTCGCTCGCGGCGCTCACCACCATCATCACCGCCCCGGTGGTCAGCGCGGCGAGGAAGGTCATGATGGCGATGACCGCGGCGAGCGAGCGGCCGGAGATCGAGTCCTTGGGCACGATCGGCGCCGACGCCGGCGGGGCGCGGGCGCGCAGCGGCGCCGCGTCGAGATTGTCCCATGGCTCCGCCATGGTCTCGGCCGGCCTAGTCATAGACATGCAGGCGGCCCTCGTGCAGCACCAGCCGGCGGGCGTCGTACTCGTCCATCAGCGCGATATCATGGGTGGCGATGACGACAGCGGTCCCGGCCTTGTTGAGCTCGACGAACAGCCGCAGCAGTCGTTGGCCGAGATTGGGATCGACGTTGCCGGTCGGCTCGTCGGCGAGCAGAAGCTGAGGCCGCGCGATCACGGCGCGGGCGATCGCGGCGCGCTGCTTTTCGCCGCCGGAGAGGATCGGCGGCAAGGATCCCATGCAGTCGCCGAGGCCGACCCATTGCAGCAATTCGACGACTTCCGCCCGATATTGCGACTCCTCCTTGCCGACCACCCGCAGCGGCAGCGACACGTTTTCGTAGGTGGTCATGTGGTCGAGCAGCCGGAAATCCTGGAACACGATGCCGATCCGCCGGCGCAGCGTGGCGCGACCGTCCTTGGTCAGCGTCGCGATGTCCTGGTCGAACATGTTGATCAGGCCGCGCGTCGGCTTGATCGCCAGAAACATCATCCGCAGCAGCGAGGTCTTGCCGGCGCCGGAGGGGCCGGTGAGGAACTGGAAGGACCGCGCCTTGATGTCAAAGGTGAGGTCGCGCAGCACCTCCGAGCCGAGCCCGTAGCGCAGGCCGACATTCTCAAATCGGATCACGGCGCCCTCCGACAAGCCTTGCGCCGCGCGGTTTCCCACGAAACGGCTGCCTGGCCGGCTGATTCGCCTTCACCGCAAACTTAACACCCGGTGCCCGGGGAGGCCTTGCCGCGAGCATGGTTTCCAATTCGTTAACAGTCAGACCCTAGGATGGCGCGCAACAGGATTCGCTGCTGATTCGGCCATGCTCATCGTCTGCCCGTCCTGCGCCACAGCCTATAATGTCGAGGCGGAAAGCCTGCGGCCGGACGGCCGCCAGGTGCGCTGCGTCCGCTGCCGCGCCGTTTGGCAGGCGGAACTGAGCCACGCCGACAAGCTCCTTGCCGCCGCCGACGCGATCGGCCCGCCGCGCGCCGATGCTGCGGAAGCGCCGGCGCCGTTTGCCGAAGCGGGCGAGCCGCAGCCCGCCGCGGAGCTTGGAGCCGCTACGGCCGGGGAGGCGGAGCCGGTCGATCAGGAGGCGGACGTTGCGTCGATCCAGCCCGAGGATTCCGGGTCTGCGCCGGTTGAGGGCCATGCCGCCGCCGGTCCGCCGGCCGAGGTCGCAGATGTCGAGGCGCCGCCGATCGCGCCGGTCGATCTCGACCAAGGGCGGCCGCCGATCAATATCGAGGCCGATCGCGGCATGGCGCAACGGGCCGCGATGCGCGGCGACATCGAGAGCATGGCCGCCCGGCGGCAGCCGCGCGTCACGCGGCGGCGAACGGCGCGCTGGCCGCTGTCGCGCCTGCAGACCGCAATCCTGGCATTGCTGTTCGTCGATGTTCTGCTGGTCGGTTGGCGCAGCGATTTCGTGCGTGCCTTGCCGCAGACTGCATCCTTCTATGCGGCGATGGGCTTGCCGGTGAACCTGCGCGGCCTCGCCTTCGAAGCCGTGGCGACGGCGGCGGAGCAGCACGAGGGGGTGCCGATCCTCGTCGTCGAAGGCAACGTGGTCAACGATGCGCGCAAGACCGTGGAGGTGCCGCGGCTCAAATTCATCATCCGCAATGCCGCCCGCCAGGAGATCTATTCCTGGACCGCGGTGCCTTCGCGCGCGGCGCTGCCGCCGGGCGAGGCGGTCGCCTTCCGCACCCGGCTCGCCTCGCCGCCGCCCGAGGCGCGCGACGTCCTGGTGCGCTTCGTCACCCGGCGTGACATCGTCGGCGCGATCCGCTGAGGCCGCACCATGGCGCGCATTCTGATCGCCGAAGACGAAGACACCTTACGCGCGCTCTGTGCGCGGGCGCTCGTCAGCGAGGGGCACGAGGTCAAGACCGCGCGCGACGGCAGCGAAGCGCTCGACACGCTGACCCACGAGGCCGGCCGCTTCGATCTTCTGCTCACCGACATCCGCATGCCGATCATGGACGGCATTGCGCTCGCGCTCGCCGCAGCGCGCGATTTCCCCGAGCTCACCATCCTGTTGATGACCGGCTATGCCGAGCAGCGCGAGCGCGCCCACGGGCTCGACGCGCTCATCCATG
>Ga0187781_10000538_pt1 | contig 27005 bp, 24 predicted proteins | sample 0715_SJ02_MP02_2_FD_132447 | JGI IMG/M metagenome (GOLD analysis project Ga0187781, IMG submission 132447) | Tropical peat soil microbial communities from peatlands in Department of Meta, Colombia - 0715_SJ02_MP02_20_MG | ecosystem: Environmental > Terrestrial > Soil > Wetlands > Peat | place... | reverse complement strand
GAAGTGGAACTGGTGCTGGAACTAGAGCTGGTAGTCGAAGACGAGGTTGTAGAGGTTGACGGTGTGGATGATGTTGAGGTGGTAGTAGACGTCGAAGTCGTCGAGGTCGTCGATGAGGTTCTCGTATGGGTGGTGGTCGTCCTTGTGTGGGATGAATATGGGGAACTCGCCGAAGCGACAGAGGCGAACATGGTGGCAAGGACCGCGACAGCCACTATGCTGAAGATCTGTCCTTTTTTGTCGAGTCGCATCTTTGGTTGTCCGATGAAAATGATGTCTTTGTTATTTAAGCAAGCCAGACAAAATCTGTTTTTTTAGCCAAGCAAAATCGTTCCAAAGCGTAGCGAGGAGACTCTGAGCCATCGTGTCTAAGTAGATTCATAAGGCTCCGCCGAGGCGGCCCACCATGGCCTTCAACGGCGTCCTGCTGTGGCTTCACATCTTCAGCGCGGCAACCTGGTTCGGGGCCGTGATGCTGTTCGCCCTTGTCGTGGGCCCTACGATAGGGGACTTTACCCCTGCGACGAGCGCGGAGGTGGTCGTGAAGATGCTTCCGAAATATCTCAGGTTCATCGTGATATTCACTCTATTGACGCCAATCCTAGGCTTGGTCACCCTCCTCGCTTCTGCAAACGGAGACTTCAGCGTCTTCTCTCCCAGTACCAGTTTCGGGGCCTACATATCGGCCGGGGCCATACTTTCCTTGATAACCTGGCTGGTCGTGTTCGCGGTAGTCTACCCAACTGGAAGGAAGATTGTCAAAATCACCGAGGAGTTCGTGAAGAACCAAACGCCTCAACCGCCGGGTTTGCCAAGACTCGCCATGCGGCTCAAGATATCGTCTGGCATAGGGCTGGCGCTGCTGATAGCCATCCTTGTCTGCATGGTGGCTGCCGCTTCGTGATGCCATAACGGGAAGGCCAATCAAACGCGACGGGACCCTGGCAGACCGATTTTGGGGAAACAGGATCCGCTATCCGTGCCAGCAGACCAGGGCGCAGGCCGATAGCCCGACCATTTCGAAGGGGAAGAGCCCGTCTGGATGGAAAGCTAGCTGCCAGCCCCCGAGAACCCCCCCAGCCAGGATGACTAGAGCGCCGATGCCATAGACTAGGAGAGGAATCAAAGAGAACAGCCTGGGGAGCCCCAAGCCGTGAATCTGGATGTCATTCGCTCTTGCAAGAATCGTCCGCGCCAAAGCGTGTCGTCATCAACTAGGTGGAGGAATACTTATTCTTAATCCAGATTTCCCCGAAGGAAACTCTGGAACAAGTGACATTCTGGTATCGTCTCCACAAGGCGGTAGTGAGGTCAGAAGGGGCGACAAACATCTCCAGAAAACAGGGTGCGAATAGGATTGATTGATGGATTGGCGAGCGACCAGTCAGATGCCAGGAAGCCTACGGCATTTCTGCGATCAGCTGCGGGCGCCGACCCCGGGCTCGCTTTACCGACTCGGGTTCCGACTCTTCCATGTTCTGGCCCAACCGTCCCAGAACCTTAGCCTGCCCCTCGTTTGCCAGCTCCTTCAAAGTCTTGCACAGGTCCTCGACCTCGCGAAGGTTCCTCGTCCTTACGGCCCTGCAGTACTCGATGGTCGCTTCATAGGTCGCCTGATCGATGTACCCTGCGTTGTACTGAACGGTGAGGTTGGTCACGAAATCATCCAAGTCATCCGTCTGGCTTTCGATTTCAAATCCTCGGAGCGCCATTCTTTCGGCCAGGAGCTTGTACGATTGCAGGAAATCGTACAATTCTCTGTCGCTCTTCTTGATCATCTGGTCGACCTTCGATTTGGGCACCCCCAGCTGTTTTGCCAGCTGTTTTAGGTACGCCAGCCTCTTGTGGACGTCCCCCATGTTTTGGCCCATCCCCTGACTCTCGGACTCCCATCTGGGAGTAACAACGACGGTTTCGTTCTCGAATCTGAACATATCGGGCTCGAACTCCTTGAATCCCTCGGCCCCACGGTCGATTGCGATGGAGTTTACCTCTCCAGACTGGTCCACAGTGTACCCCAACAAGACCCCGACCTGCCTACCATAGGAGTCAACGACTGTCTTGCCCAAGAGGGCATTGACGAGATTTGATTGCACACTCGCCGATTTTTCCTCTGAAAATTATTACCGGTGGTGAACATTCCCTAATCACGTGCTAAAAATTGAACGCGAACATATCAAGTTCCAAAAATTATAGGTTTGTTCGGGATCAAGTCATCTATCATGGCTCGGGTAATTTACTCAGGGATGCTGAGTCGCCCTCCTTCTGACTTCCGAGGGAATGATCACGCTCACCAATAGAAGAGATAACCAACGGCTAGGTCCCCCTCCTTAGCCGAAGCAATGCCTCTTGCCTAACGAAGTTCATCTAGCCTTATTTTCTCCATATCCCGGCCAGGATTCAGAGCACCCTCTTTCGATTGCTATCACGTTGCCACTGTTCTGGGTCCTCGCAAGTCTATAACGACGCCTTCCGCGGACCCGGCTTCCTTGTCCTCCGCAGAGCCCCCCGAAAACGGGCGACTCGGCATCTTTGGCAACAGGAACTTCCTCGACTACTTCCTCACCTACCTCACCTCTCGATCCGCCTTCCAGGTCGCCAACGTGGGACTCGTGTGGGCAGTCTACGCCATCACGAAGTCCGCCCTCGACGTCGCCCTAGTCGGGATTGCAAACACTGTGGCCACCCTCATCACGACCCTCCCGGCGGGGGTCTGGATAGACCGATTCGACCGGGTGAAGCTCTTCTGGCTGTCTAACGCCCTTAGCACCATTTGCTTGGTCCTCCTGTCGTTCGTGGGGACCGGGCCTGGGTTCAGCCTGTACGCCATCGTGGCGGTGATTGCTGTCTGGGCGGCGGCCGGGGAGATATACCGCTCGACGAGCCTGGCTGTGATTCCAGACTTCGTCACCCCCGAGGAGCTCCCCAACGCGAACGGCATCGCTCAGTCCGGGTACCAGGTGGTCAGCTCGATTTCCACGGTCCTCGGCGGGGCGCTCATCGCCGCGGCGGGAGTTCTCTCTACCTATGTCTTCGGGGTGCTTGGCTACGGGCTCGCCACTCTCTTCTCGGCGACCCTCCTATTTCGGACGAGGCAGACTGCCCGCCGTCTCGTCCCAAGGCCCACCCAGGGGATGCTCAATGACGTCAGGGAGGGGTTCGGGTGGCTTCTGACGCAGCGTGGGCTCTTCTGGCTTTCGATAATTGCCCTGATCTACAACTTCTTCTATGGAATTCCGACGTACTTCCTCGTGGTCTACGTCTCGGACGCCCTCATGGTCGGGGCGTTCTATTATGGGGCCCTGCTCGCCGCCTTCGTAGCAGGGAGTGCCGCGGGCGCCCTCCTCGCCGGGCGCTTCCCCGGAACGCTCAAGCACTCGGGAAAACTTAACGTTGTCTCGTGGGGGTTCTTGGGCGGGTCCTTGATCCTCGTCGTGGGCTTCGTCCCCACCCTCCCCGTGGCCCTGGTCGGGTTGCTCGGGGTCGGACTCGGAATCGGGTTCGGGGTCAACCTCTGGCTGACGACCGCTCAGAACATCGTCCCGACGGAGATGCGCGGACGCTACTTCGCCATCGACGGCCTCCTCAGCTTCATGGGAGGCCCTCCGTCCATCGCGGCAGGTGGGATACTCGTCGCCACCATCGGAATTACCGAGTCTTTCATACTTTCTGGCGCCGCGATAGTCGTGTTCTCTGTCGCGTTCGTCTTCGTCAGGAGCCTCTGGACCCTCGATGGAAGTCTGAGGGGCCCTCCACGCCCTTAGCAAAGGTAGATATCAAGCGGAATATCTCGAGCAGGGTCCCATCGCTTTGAACAGGTCAGGCGCGTTTGCTCGCTAAGTCTTCTTCTCTCTTCGATTTCATCAGACTCTCGATCGCGCAAAGAAAAATATCTCAGTATGAACCCGGTTTCTCGGAGATCGACCGAGGCAGAGTGGTTCCCAGGAGGATGAGCCGGGACTTGGAGACAGGCACCGCCAAACAGAGGCTGGAGAGGAAGGGTCACCACGATGTATCCACTTCAAATTTCCTGTCAAACTTCATCCTGGGGAGCCAAGACGGGCTCGTCAATGTGCTCGGCATCTTGCTGGGGCTGACGGCAGCCACCAACGACCTGAAGCTCATCTATGTTGCAGCCTTCGCCGCCCTCGGCGCCGAGTCGATATCGATGGGTGCCGTGGCGTACACATCGACACTTGCAAAAAGGAAGCAGTATCTGAAGGCCGTCAAGAGCGAGACCGAGGAGATGCACGAGGCTCCCAAGCTGGAAGTAGAGGAAGTCCGCGGAATCTTCCGTGGCTGGGGATATCATGGCGAGGGACTTGACAAGGCGACGGAAGCAATCGTGAACAATCCCAAGGCATGGCTTGCGTTTATGATGTCCTACGAACTCAACCTAGAGCCTGTCTCCGAATCTGAGGCTCGCAACAGCTTCCTCATTGTCATGACCTCGACTGTCTTCGGTTCGTTTGTCCCTCTGATTCCCTACTTCTTTACGGGCGGGGGCGTGCTGGCCAGTGCCACTGGCTCGGTGGTCCTTAGCGGCGCCATGCTCTTCTACATCGGATACTACGAAGCAAAGACAACCATAGGTTCGTTGTGGCGCAGCGGGCTTCAGATGGCTGTCATCGGTCTTTCCGCCGGGGTCGCGGGGTTCCTAATCGGGCATTTCGTAGGAGCACTCCCGTAATGGCAGCTTTGGACCTTGGATAGACACCACGAGGGCAACCTCTTTGACCCCGGGAAACAGCTCAAGGAGGTACTTCGTCTGCTGGCTCACCGCGGCCATCCCTCTGTGGTTGACCTTCACGTTCAAGGGAAGTTCCCATGCGTGGCAATCTCACGCTTAGGAGCAGCTTTTTGGCTTCGTTTTGCAGGTCCAGTAGCCGTTGGTCGACGAGCGCGACTTTCTCATTCTGTCTCAGCTTCGAAATGACCCTTTCTCCTCCTATGAAAATTTGGGCCGCGCCATAGGATTGTCGGGGAACGCTGTGAAGGCCAGGATTGAGGCGATGGAAGACTCCAAGTTCCTGACCTCCCTCCACGCCGTGCCTGCAGCACAGGTCTTCGGCAGGGTGCCGAGGCTCTTCTTCTCCACCCAGCCCATCACAATTGAGAGGCTCGAGGCCGTCATGAAGGTCGACCCAGTAGTCTTCGGGACCCTCGATGTGAACGGCAGCGGCGGGGTACTGACATATCTCGCCTCCATCCTCGAACCTCCCGATGAGCTGATCTCAATCATAGGTCCTGTCGACCCAGGACTGACGCCGCTCTTCCCCTATCCCAGGAAGCGGCTCTCGAAGCCGGTGAGCCTCCCCGAGATGAAGGTGCTGCGGGTCCTCGTAAAGGACCTAAGGCTTCCCTTGAAGCAGATTTCGGAATACACAGGACTCTCCCAGAAGCTCGCAAAAAGAATCAGGAGGCAGCTTCTCGAGGGAGGTCTCATCCAAGTACAACCGATCTTCCAGTCCGCAAGGTCCAGTCGAATCCTGATGTACGAGCTTCACGTCCACTCGAATGACGATTCAGTCCTTTCCCGTATCGGGCGTACCCTCCCAAGGTCGATGTTCGTCAACCAGTGGGAAGGCGTTGCAGTCATACTGTCCTGCTGGGCTGATTCGATATCCGAGGTGTTCGAGACGCAGAGAGCCCTAAGCAACGAACCGGGAGTGACCTATGTTCGCGCGAAGTTTCACGCCAGGACCATACTGTCGACCGACAGGCTCACCTCGTGGATAGACCAAGAGATTCAGGCCCGCGGAGGCCCAAAGGGCTTGCTCAAAGCGACCTGAGTCCACTTTTCGAAGCCCAACGTCCGGACGCAATATATCGCGCCCTCACCGCAAGAGAGGGCGAATCGGATGGCAGACGTTCAAACGAAGACCTATCACGTTCCTTTCGGCGGCTCTATGGTCGACCTAGTCGTCGAGGAGCGAGGGATAGGGCAGCCGTTCCTGCTGCTGCATGGGGGAGCAGGGCCGCAGTCGATGTCGCGTTTTGCCGGCCTTTTGGCCGAGCGACAGCACGCCAGGGTGCTCGTCCCGACCCATCCCGGCTTTGGGAGGACGGCGCGCCCAGAAGGACTGAAGAGCCCCAGGGGCCTGGCGGAGCTCTACGCAGCGTTCCTAAACCAGCTCGGCTTGAGCGGCGTGACAGTGATCGGGAACTCAGTCGGAGGCTGGATAGCAGCCGAGCTCGCCTTGCTTGCGCCCCCGCAGGTCAGTGGGATTGTCCTAGTGGGTGCCGTGGGTATCGAGGTCGCTGGCTACCCAGTCCAGGACATCTCCAAGCTCACCCTCGACCAAGTCATGAGCCTCTCCTATTACAACCCGGAGCCCTTCCGGATCGACCCCTCAAAATTGACCGACGAACAGCGCGCAATCGCGGCCTCCAACAGGGCCGCGCTCCAGGTGTACGCTCCCCAGAACGGCGACCCAACTCTCCTGGCGCGGATATCGAAGATTTCGCTCCCTGTACTAGTGGTCTCCGGGGAAGCCGACCGAGTCGTGCCCTCGGAGTATGGCCGCGCCTGGGCGAAGGCCATCCCCCCTGCGGCGTTCCGGCTACTTCCACGAACGGGTCACGTGCCCCAGGTAGAAACTCCGGAGCTATTGCTGGAAACAGTCTGGAACTTCAGTCAGGGCGTCGCGGCAGCGGGTTCTGCCGTTTGATTCCAGTGTTACTTCGTTCCCTCTCCCCTTCAATGACCATAAGTCGATTCCCAAGTCCTGTGCCAAAAATGGGGGAGACGCCGATTTTATTCAATCGGCGCCCGAGATAACCCGCGAGAGCCCGTAGACGTTGAGTTGGCCTAGGCCGGCGACTGGGTTCCAGACGCCAGGTGTTACGGTGAAGGGGCCGTTCTGCCCGGAGGCAGTTTCGAACATCGCCCCTCCGACTCCATGGTAGAGCTGAGAAATGCTGAACTGAGATTGTGACACGTAGAAAAAGTGGTTCTCCTGCGAGTACAGCTGGTACAATGAGGGTGCCAGATCTCCTATGGTAAAGAACCAGGTGTTGCCCTGAACCAGTGCTGTCATGCCGGCCGTTAGGGGAGCCGAAAGGCTTGTCCCACCCCAGACGTAAGAGGAGAAGGCGCCATCCTGGATCACCAGGACCCCTGACAAGGGGCTGCCGTCTGCAGCCAGGTCAGGCACTCCTCTCTGCCCCTGAGGGTAGAATGTGGTGCCCAGGGCAGGTTCGGGTATGGAAGGTACCTGCGTCGCTATGTGGATTAGTTGCTGGCCTGGTGGTTCCCCGAAGATCATCGAGTAACCTCCTCCTGACGAAGATATGCAGGGAGTTCCGCAGTAGGGATCTGCTGTGTCCGCACCCAAGCTCCAGGCAACCTCGAGTCTTGAGACCGATTGGTCCGTGAATGTTGCCGTGAGGAGTGTACCTCCAACGCCAGAGACCCACGGGTCGCTCGCAGGACTCAGGGCCGAGATCTCACCGTAAGGTGGAACAGTTGATTGGAAATAGGTGTCATAGGCGCCGGAGTCTCCGGATGAGGCAAAGACGCCAATTCCCTGGGCGGCAGCCTGCTCGAAGATTTCATTGTATGCGAGATTCAATACGGCCGTGTTGGGCGGGCTGCAACCATATGCCGGGTTCGTACAATAGTACGCGTCTTCGTAGGTTCCGAAGCTGAGGCTTATCATGTTGGCGAGTTGATTGTTGACCACATACTCGATGGACGCGAAAAGGTCGTCGTAGTCCGTCGACGATGTTACCTCCAGAATGTGGGCCTGAGGTGCCATGACATGGGAATACTGCGTATCGATGGAGGTCTCGATGGACCATCCTTCTGCGTCTTGGTAGTTATAGGCGGATAGTTGTGGAACTCCTGTTGGATATATCACACTGCAACTCGAATAGGGGAGGTTGAACTCTGAGTTGAAAGTCGCCAGATCGGAGCAGGCGATGTTGTCGTACACCAGGTTGTTGGCCTGGGTAGTCTCAGGATCCCCGTATCCGTCAACCAATGCGATGGTCTGCTGGGCTCCTTGGGAATGCTGGTTCAGCAAGGGGTTCTCGTCGTAGATGGTCTGAAGCCCGCAGGGCAGCCACAAATGACCGGGGTCGTATGAAATTGCTTCTGTCGCTTCACACCCATTGCCGTCGCTCTGGAACTCACCAGCGGTCAAGGGCGATGTGCCGACGAAGGGTCCTTTGACATATGTTGGCGTGTAAGAAGGAATATTCACCCCCGATGGGGCATCGATTGTTTGTGGCATGCACTCGGCGCCGATGATGTACTTCTGTATGCTCGCAGTTGTGGATATCTGCGTGAGAGCGTTTTCAACATTGACATCGCTCCCCGAACCTTCGATCAGCATCGGGGCTGTCGAAATAGTGCGAAGCCCGTTGGACCAAAAGATCGACTCGACCGTGCCAAACACCCAGCCGGGAGCCGAGTACAGAGCGTCGAACTGGCCTGCCGATAGGAAGTCGTGATAGGACGGACTGTAGGGATTGTAGTAAGCTTCGTTAAGAAACTTTGTCAGCCCAGCCTGATTATTGAGATTGAAGAAAACCAGAAGGTGGGACGGCGTACCGTTGGCCGTGAAACAACTAACGTAGACCGGCCCAGAAACGGGAACAGACATAGTCTGTGCTGCAGGTGCCACCGCCATCATGGCGAGGAGAAATGATACTGATATCACAGGGATGCTTTTCAGAATCGTCTTTTTCATCGTGAAAGCAAATATCGACTTTTCGTCATTTAAGCGTTCAGAGAAAAACGGTTCCGTGTCTCCATGAGGAACATCTGGCACTGTTGAACCATAGCAACATGCTCAATTGGTAAACAGTCATCCTGCCGGTCCCAAGAGTAGGGAATTCCTTACCAGAGGCTCTCAAAGCTCGGAGTCAAGGTGGGCGAGGAAAATTCGAATATCAAGAGATCTGGTTGAGGCGAGACAACCGTCGTGTTGGGGTAGTCTTCTCCCCAGCGCCAGAAGACCTTCCAGAAAGACTGATCTCCGGCGAGCGTCCTGGCATGGGGGACGCAGCTCCATTCGACATTCAAAATCGCTGGGCACGTCAGCGCGACAGTCCACCCAGGATGGCCTATGGGATACCGGCTCATGATGCCGAATTGGAAGAAGTAGCTCCCGCTCTGTGCCGCCGTCGGAGTCCCGCCGGGAAGCACGCCCGTGTTGAAGTCATGGTTCTCGGAAGCAGGAGGAATGAAGCTCGTGAAGTTCACGAAAGGCCCGCTCGATTCTGAGTAGGCCCACAAGACCGATGCACTGGAATGAATCTGAGCCCACTCCATCCTGAGCGTCACGTTATCGCTTGTCTCGTTTGACAGGAACGCCTGCTCATCCGAAAACATCAGCACCTTCCATGAGTGCCCCCCACAGGCGGCATTGTCATCACAGACCTGCCAAGCGCTCGCGACAATCGTTTCACTCCCATCGTGGAACTGGTAGAGATCGAAACGGTAGGAGTAATCGATGCCGTCGACGCAACACCCCGCCGCATGGATCCCTATCCCAGCAGACAGAAAGTTGTCTGCCTGGATTGCGGATGCGTTTGTCCCCGCGAAGCTGACCGTCACCTCTGCGCCGGACGCGTGTCCTGCTGGCGCGTCCATGTATGCGCCAAGGTAGACTGGTGTTCCCATCACGAGCGTTCCGGACGGTCCGGCAGAGGCAGGGAGGACTCCGTTCACCGCGTCAGGGACTAACAGAAGCATCAACAGCAGGACTAGGACCAGTCCAGCCGCGAATGCACTGCTGAACCATGAACTGTGGTGCTCTGCCAACGGTCTATCCTTACGGACTAGCATGGCCCCGATGCATGCGGACGCGACTACGACCAGGGCGAACGTAATGATATCTGAGCTGATGGAGCTGATGTATGCGCTCGCGATACCGGCGGAAATCGCGAAAAGTGTGGCGAGGGAGAGTACGGGGGTCGCGAATCCAAGCCGAGGGCCAAGGGACAACGAAACTGTAACAGCGATGGTGACGCCGGCCACCCCAAGCAGTGTCGCGGCTGCCCAAGGATGGAAGGGTGGGAGCAGTTTGGTACCCGCGAAAGTGAAAATGACGGGGTAGAACCCGAACGCCGCGAACCCAGAGAAACCTGCCACGAAGTGCCCCAGGCGAGAGAGGGCCCTGCCTCTGATGGTGACGCCTAGGGCCGAGCCTGCGGTGGTTACAGAACCGAGGAAGAAGCCGAAGCGAAGAGGTTCAAGGCCTCCTGGTCCGGTCGCGTAGCATACTCTGGGATCGCACAAGGCATAGACAGCCACGAGGAACCCGACAAGCCCGATGATTTCGGCAATTGCGGCGCCCCAAAGTTGTTTCAGGAGCGCTCCTGCACTGATGGACCCGGCGACGGCAATGATGATGAAAAGAACAAGCCTCCAACCGGATATGCTGTAGAACCCGGGAAGGTTGTCGGAGAGGAAGTAGAGGTCGGCTTGCCTCTCGATCAGGTACAGTGGCAGGAATGTCCAGACCGCGGGAAGCAGATACTTCACGGGCCTAAACCAAGCCATAAGGAAGCAAAGGGGATTTTCCACTAGTAAACCATTGTTGACACTCAGAGGCCTTGTTCTCAAGTGTAGAACTATACGCTTAGGTCATGTGACCCCAAGCCGTGAAGGGGCAGATTGCGGTAGTCCTGATAGTTGTTGCCCTGTTTGCAGGGACGGCGATAGGCTATTTCGGAAACACTTTGTCTCGAACGACTATCACCCAGACCTATACTCTCACCCAAGGCTCGGGATTAGAGACATGCACGGTGACGCAGTATAACATTTGGTCGGTTTTGTCAGTTCATGACAGCACCACCATCGGCGGAACTTCGACGGAGAGTCAAGTAGCCACAACGTTCCAGACCACCGGATACCCGAGTTCAACCACGAATGTATACACTGGTACCCTGTCAGGAGCCATATCGTCTTGGAATGGCACCACGTGCAGTTAGGAACCGTTTGACAGACTGTTCTCATGTGTAGAACTAAACACCCCATGGGCTACCCTCTGAGGTATGAGAAACGGGACGATTGCGGCCCTGCTGGTCGTGGCGATACTGGCTGGTGCGGGGGCGGGATACCTCGCTGGTTTTGCCAACGAGCGCATAGTCACATCGGTTTCAACATCCACAACAACATTCGTCTCAACCTTAACGCAGACCACAACCATTTCGGTAACCACTAACGGGAACACACAAGCATCAGAATGTACCACGATAACCTTCGCTGGGTACGGCACGCCAGCTCCAACTGAACCCTGGTTTACAGCCGGAGTCAACTACACCGGCCCATGGGAGGCCGATGCCACAGTGTACAACAATGGCTCTCCGATATTCAGTGCCTGCTACACCGGAGACAACACTGACGGCGGCATGGCTCAATTCATCTACCAGAACGCAAGCCTCACCAACAGCTCAACGATTCGAATTATCGCGACTAAACTGGATGGAAGCACGACGACCCTTTATGTAGCCTGCAATGGCTATGTCAACAGCACAATCAGTCCATATGGCTCAGTAACCCTGTTTGCTCCTGTAGACAACGCCGTAACCAGTTAGTATCCGGATAAAGAAAGGGTACGTAGAGTTTCATCCAACCCTCTCAAAATCGATGGGCCGTTTTTCGGGCAACCCTCAGGCGCGAGGCGAGTTCATTGACCTGTGTAAGGGCGACATCGCCTATATCTCTTACAAGAACGATACCATAGAATAACTTCCCTACTGTGGTATATTGATTTCACAATCTTCTACGTTAGCTTCGTATTTCTACCCTCTAATGGTATCATTGAAGCACGAGTAAGTAGAATATCATGCTAGTTAAACAAGAAAAAGAGAGGAGGAAGGTCCAGATTTCGGGCAAGTCATCCTGTATGGTGGCTCTCCCGAAGAAGTGGGTGAGGGAGATGGGGCTGGAGCAGGGTTCCGAGGTCACGATAACCAAGCTCAGCGCCGCCTCGCTGTTGGTCAACGCCCAGCCAGATCTCGCCCAGGGTGCAGGACGAGAGGCGACTTTCGAGGTGGGGCTAGAAGACTCTCCGGCGACAATCTTCAGAAAGGTGGTATCGCTGTACATAATCGGGTACAGCAGAATCATAATCGAGGGGCCCAAAGGGTACTTCAGTCCTTCCAAGAAGGACACCATCAAAGACATGGTCAGGCGCCATCTCATCGGGACAGAGGGAGTGGCGGAGTCGAGGGACAGGATGACGATTCACGTTCTGCTGGGGTACACGGAACTCAGCGTCGAAAGCGCGCTGAAGAAGATGCTCCTGATTATCGACTCGCTCCGGAAGGACGCGACCCAGGCCCTCGAGGCGAACGATGCGGCTCTCGCCGAGGCCACCGTCGAAAGGCGGGAGGAGGTTGGAAGATTCGAGCTCTACGTTATCCGGCAGCTCAACCTGTCCCTCAACCAGGGGGTCCTACCTGACCTCAAGCTGGACAACAGGGACACCCTGGGTTACATCCTCGTAGCCCGGTCGCTCGAGAGGATCGCCCTTCACGTCAGCAACCTTACGAAGGCGGTCACCGCCATAGACAAGCCGCTCTCCAAGCCAATGATCCAGAAGTTAGCGCTCATGAACGAAAAAGCTTGCGCGCTAGCTGACGAGGCTCTACTGGCTCTGTTCAAGAGAGACAGTCAGGGGGCCGATGCCGTTGTTGAGAAAGCAGATTCATTCGTGGACAGCGAGATGGAGGTCGTGAAATCACTCAACGGCAGCGACAGTAACACATACTATGTGTTGCACGTCCTGATGGACTCGCAGAGGCGGATTGCGGAGCACGCGAAAGACATCGCGGAAGCCGTGCTCGACATGACGGTCGAACGCACCCTGAGGAAACAGGAGTCTGCCGTTCCGCAGGTCCTCTACGCATCGTAGAGATAGGGTAGAATCTTCGGTTGTCTGGACGCAGAGGTAAGTTCCTCTGCTATTCCAGCTTCGCCTTTGCTGACCTTGCTGCAGCTACAGCTTCCTTTCGAACCTTTCGCGCCACGGCTACTTCTTCCTTGTACACTTTCCAGGCAAGATCGGCGGCCTCGTCGTACTTCTTTCGTGCAGCCTGTTTTGCTTCTTTGAAGGCCTTACGAGCGGCAGCCCTCGCTTCTTTGTTCCCCTTCAAACCTCATGCTCACCTCCTGACTATTAGGCGCCTGTTCGGTTTCCTATTTATCCTAGGCCATTGAATGATTGAAATAAGACGCTAAGGTGGAAACAGGAAGGTCAACGGCCGCCAAGACCGCCGCCTCCAATAGAATTCATTGTGCTGGCTCGTCATCGCCTCGCCCCACTTTTCGGGGCTAAGACCAGACTTCTCCAATTCCTTTCGTGTCAGCTTTCTCTTGTCGACGAACCATCGTAGATCACCTTTCGTCCATCCGATACGCCGAAGCTCGCCATAGACCTGCTCGGTCCGGGAGCTACCATCATCGCCGCCCCTCGAGTCCACGACACCCGAGTCTAGATACACGCGGAACGGCTTAGGCGGACCCCGGTAGCCCTTCAGCACATCGTCAACAAAATTCGGACGGAAACCCGTGAACGCGCCGGAGAGACTGGCCGCGGCGCCAAAGACCTCAGGGTTATCCCAGGCCAGCACCAGGCTGCAAAGTCCCCCCATCGATGATCCCATCACCGCTGTGTGCGCCGCGTCCTGCAGCGTGCGATATTCGTGGTCCATCCGCGGCTTCAGTTCCCGGGTGAGGAATTCCTCATATTTCTCAAACACGGTCTTTGTTGAAGATTCTCCCTGACGACGCTTGCCGCTGTATTCCTCGAGGCGTGCAGGGCTGTTTTCAACACCGATCATTAGGACATCCCGCATCTTCTTCTGACGGCATAGCGCGTCCACGGTCCGGTCCAATTCCCAACTGCCCCACCCAAAGGCGCTGTCTGTTCCGCTGGAACTGAAGACGTTCTGTCCGTCGTGGAGGTACAGCACGGGATAATGGCGGAGTGAGTCTGTTCGGTATGAAGCCGGCAGGTAGACATGGACTCCCCTGTCCCCCCCAAGAAATCGCGATTGTACAGTCAAGTCCAGTAGAGAACTCGCTCGCACAATCCCATTTGGCCTCAAACCCCTCTGCACCGCCTCGAGGATATTCATAACTTACACTTGCGCAAAACCTGGGAAGATGACCAAACTCACTTTGCCGAGTCATCCTTAATTGCGATGCCCTCCCAGTCCACCCCCATGTCCAGTGCGGAGCAGCTGCAGAATGGCCTGAAGAGGATAACCTGGCAGTCAGAGAACTGCCTTTCCTGCGTCTGGTTCAGGCCGAACGACCCCCTGAACGCTGACCTCCTCGAGAGAGGACTATGCGTTGAGCCGAAGATGAAAGCCTACGAGCTTGTCGTCTCAGGCCGGGACTGGTGCAACCTCTTCAAAGAAGTCAGGCAGAAACAGATAGATCTCCTTCAGGAAGGCAAGATGAAGGATTAGGTCGTCGGCAGATTAGGATCGGCGTGCGCTATGCACAGCCGTGGTCATAGGCGCAGTGACCAGATTCGCGGATCCGCTGGGAGAGTTACGACCGTCCCGCTCGGATATGTGCCCACTCCCACCGTGGTTGCCCCGCCGCAGGACGTGGTGTCCACGGGGCAGGTAACGTAGGTTGCCAGGCTGTATGATGCCGACCCCGACGCGGTAGCAGTCTGGGGTATCGAACTCGTGGGGGCGACGGATGAATCGGTTGCACTTGTATCCCCACCCGTCCCTGGGATCATTGCCACTGTCCCCGCGCTGTCGCTGAGAGTGAACTCGCTCAGGTCGAAGGTGAAGGTGGCGGTTCCTGTCGCGACGGCCGTGCAGCCTAGAGTCATGCAGGAAGGCGAAGAACCGTCGTCGAAGAACTCGTTCCCGAATTCGATCCCCTGCATGTAGTAGTTGGTGAGGGTGCCTGAAGGGTTCTGGCTGTCTTCGAACATCCCGGCGCTCTCCATGCCGCTGACGAATGTGCTCAGGTTGATGGAGACGGTGCCGCTGTATATCTGCGAGGTCAGGGGCAGGTTGAACTGGAGCTCCGGAGGACTGCTTCCAGGGTTGCCGTTTGAGTTGGTGTAGTCGCACCACTCGAACGTCTCCGGAGTTGCCACCCCGTTCACCGTTATCGTTTCGGAAAGGGCCCCATTGTAGGGGGTGCAGATGAAAGTGGGGCTCATCTGGAGTGACAGGTAGATCTCATATCCTGCGGCTGTCGGCTGGTTGCCATTGTCCGTCCCTGTCTCCACCCAGAGGTCGAATCCCGTATCGTGCGACGGGTATGTGGGCGAAGTAGTGTAGGACATGGTGACGACGAAGTTGGAGGCGAGGAGGGTGCTAATCGTCATTGGGAATGGTATGGTCGAGGACTGTGTTCCCCACGAATTGTCCGATTCGTCGACGCCGTACCCGACTTCGGGATACCCGGCGACAGGGGTGTCAGATGGAGATAGGCTCACCCCGGTTAAAGCGGTCGACTCACTAAGAACTTCTCCGTTGTAGCACTGCTGCATGCTCCCCGTAGAAGAGCCTATGCCCCACAGGTTGGGGGTAGCCGATCCGAAGTTGAGCGCGAGCATAGGGTTGTCGTTCTCGTTGGTGCTTGACGCGCAGTCCTCCGTCCCGGTCGATGAAGTAGACGTAGTTGAAGAGGTGGTTGAAGTCTTTGAGGTTGAGGTGGTTGAAGAAGTGGAAGTGGTTGAAGAGGTCGATGAGGTAGATGTGGTTGATGTGGTTGATGTGGTGGTTGAAGTCGATGTGGTTGACCTGGTTGATGAAGTCGAGTCAGTTGACGAATCGGTAGAAGATGGTGTTGAAGAAGTTGACCAGGTTGTGGTGGTTGAGGATGGAGGGGGGTGATGGTGGTGGTGGTTGTTGTTGGGAGTGGAGCTCGAGGAGGCTGCCGCCTGGTTAAAAGCGGCCGAGGCTGCGCCAATCAAGAACAGCGCCACCAGAACTAATGCAACTTTCCTCATGTGCTATTCCACCAAAGATTCCTCTGTAGCCGTCGCATGGTCGATGCAAAGATTAATCGTCATTTAAGGTTTTAATCGTTATTTAAAATCTATATTGCTCCAAGCTGACCCCGCTCTTAATCCCGTGAACTTGGGCTGGATAGAGGCCGTCCTTCAGCTTCGCCACATGAGCAAGCCTTGCTTGTCCGTGTACCAGAGTCAGCGTGGAAGAGGGAGATGAGGCAGTCCGATCAGAAGATTAGGAAACCTACTTGTGGACTTCCGCTATACCCCCCCCAAGCAGAGAAAGTATACGCAGTACTGTCGTTCGTGCACAACAGCAGAACCAAATCGCTAGTCGCCACGGTGGTGCCTAGACGGAACGCGAGGCCCAGGGTGGGATTTGAACCCACGATCTAGAGGTCGCTATCCCGAGTTTCAGGTCCACAGCCTCCTATGCTTACCAAACTGCACCACCTGGGCCATCAGTTGCGGCAGCTTGCCCGACCGTCTTTATGTCTTAAGGAGTTCTGAGGCGCCCTGCCCGTATCAGCTCGAGCTAAAGCGCCTTCTTGATAGCTTCGAAATCAGGTAGCTTCCCAGGGGCTTCCGCCACCCACTTGAACTGTACCTTTCCCGAGTCGTCCAGCACGAATATCGCCCTGTTGGCTGCATCGTAACCTTCCACTCCGCTGAGGTTTTTCCACACTATTCCATACTTCTTGATGACCTCCCGGTTGAAGTCGCACAGGAGCGGGAACTTCAGGTTGTACTTCTCGGCGAACGCCTTCTGAGCGAAGGGCGCATCGACCGACACACCCACTACCATGCCATTGAGCTTCTCAAGCTCTCCGTACATGTCCCTGAAGGTACAGAACTCCTGAGTGCAGACGCTGGTAAACGCACCTGGGAAGAACGCGAGTATAGTCCTCTTCCCCTTTGTCAGGAACTCAGAAAGGCTCCGAACCTTCTTGTCGGCGTCGTACAGCGAGAACTCTGGCGCCTTGTCCCCAATGTCTGGCAATACGAGTCGTCGATTTCCAAGGTCCGTATTAATCCTGCGGAAATTCTCGAGACGCCTACGTTGACAACACATATCTGACAAACGAAGGAGGCTACTCAGTTGCTTCCTCCAGGCGCAGTCAAGCCCGACTACTCTGGGTACTGCTTGTCCAACATCCCTTCCACAATCCTGTCGATCCTCGGCGTCGGACATCAGAGGCCTGTTCTCCCCAAAGACGCCCTGGGGAATGTGGACGCCAGCGGGGTGGACAACGTAGTCCTTCTCCTGTGCGACGGGCTAGGGTACAACGAATGGACGAAGCAAGGGACGAAGGGGTTCATCGGTTCCATCTCGACGAAGGGGAGCGTCAGGCCGATAACAACCGTCTTTCCTTCGACCACTGCGGCAGCCCTGACGACCGTATGCACGGGTCTGACCCCGCAGGAGCATGGTCTCCCGGAGTGGTATGTCTACATGGATGAGATCGGGGACATCATAGCCACGCTTCCCTTCGCCCGGGTGGGTGACAGGGGGAGGGACACCCTCGAAGGAGAGTTCGATCCCAAGGCGCTATTCTCAGGGGAGACCATCTTCCAGAAGCTAAGGGCCCAAGGGATTGGATGCACGTCCCTGATCAACAGGTCCCTTGCCTACACGGCCTATTCTACGGCTTCAAGGGCGGGGAGCGACGTCCTGCCGTACACCACGGCATCGGATCTCACTGTCTCGCTCAGACGCATGGTGGAACGGTCGCGTGGGAAGAACTTCTTCTACGCCTATTGGAGCTTAGTGGACACCATCGAGCACATCTACGGGCCAAACACGGACGAGGCAGGGGTCGAGGCATCCCTGATCTCTCACGCGTTTTACGAAGGCTTCCTTTCCAAGATTGACAGGGACGCCGCGAAAAGAACTCTGATACTCGTGACCGCCGACCACGGGCAGCTGCAGGTGGAGCCGGGAAAGACAGTCTACATGAACCGGTGGAGGAAGCTCGCCAAGGCCCTTGCAAGGTCGCCCGCAGGGGGTGCCATCCCTCCGTGGGGGAGTGCTCGAGACTCTTACCTCAGGATCCAGGAGGGTCAACTGGCGCCCACGAAGAGGTACCTTGAGAAGAAGCTCGAAGGGTTTGCTACGGTGACGACGACGGGGGAGGGGATCGAGATGGGGCTGTTTGGGGTAAACGAGCCGTCGAGGAAGTTCAGAAGGAGGATCGGTGACATCATGATCCTCCCCCACGGAGCCAACACCGTATGGTACAGGTACAAGAAAGGAGACTCTCTGAGCATGAGAGGGCATCACGGCGGACTCTCAGAGGACGAGATGACCATCCCTCTGGCCGCGGCAAGAGTTTCAGATATCCAGTAGGCACTCAGCGAAGGCTTCTGAGATACCCGTCAATCCTGTCCTGCAGTTCGGCGTTGACCTCGGGGATCCCCCTTCCGCCGTCTATCGTCACGATACCGTACTTCGACTCCATCACCCTGAACTCCTTCGCTATCCCCCGCTGGTAGAGGATGAACGACTCGTAGAGGTCGTCCGAGAGCCCCATGTCCGCCCCCGACTCATAGTAGTCGAGGGAGCCGTACTTCTGGAACACCCTATGGAAGAGTTCCTCGGGAGGAACGTCGAGATAGAACACCAGATCAGGCTTGACGGCGAAGCCGAAGAGGTCGTGCGACCAGGACCGCGGTATCCCTCTGACGCTGCTCCTCGCCATCAGGGTGTAGATGTAACGGTCGGCGAGCACGACGTATCCGGCGTGCAGCGCCGGGATGATCTTGTGTTCCAGCTGGTCCGCGAAGTCAGCCGCGTAGAAGAGCGCCAGGGTCTTCTTTCCGAGGGGGAGCTTGTGTTTCGCTTCAAGGATCCCGGCTCCGATGAGCTCCGATCTCTTGAGCCCCGTCGTGATGACGGCGTGGCCGGCCGCTTCAAGGTGGCTGGTTATCATATCTATCTGGCTGCTCCTACCTGAGCCGTCGGGCCCCTCGACCACAATGAGGTTCCCCTTCGACTCTAGGCGGGTGAGATAGGAGATGCCGTCCCCGTAGAACTGCAATGGACGCGCTGCGACCTGCTGAGTCACCTGAGCCCAGCCTCCTGCCTCTGGCTCATCGGGATGGGGGCCTTTGCCTTCGACGGAGGGAGGAGCCTGGACACCTGGCGCCTCATCAGGTTCTGCTGTTCTTCAATGTCGAGAGTACCGTCTATGACTGCAAACCTGTCCTTCTTGACCATCGACTCGTACTGCTCTACTATCCTTGTTTGGAATATCCTGTAGCTCTCGTATTCGTCGTTGCTGAGGTTCAGGTCCATGCCCGCTTCGTAGTACTTCAACTTGGGCCTCCCTTCCAGGATCCTGTCCATGGCAATGTCGGGGGGGACGCGGAAGTAGAAGGCACTGTCGGGCACTGCCGCGAAGGAGTAGACCTTGCGCACCCAAGAGGAGGTGCACCCCCTGACGACGTCCCTTGCCAGGGCCGTGTAGATGTACCTGTCAGCCAGCACGAAATATCCTGCCTCCAGGAGGGGAGAGATGTTCCTCTCGTATCGGTCAGCGAAGTCTGTGGCGTGCAGGAGGCTGAAGGTGGTGGGGGTGAGCAGCGCCTTCTTCTTCCCCTTGGACGTGATCTCTTTCACTACGTCTGAAGAGTTCCACTCGGTGAAGAAGACATTCAGCCCAAGGCTCCTGAGCCACTTGTCGAGGAGGTGCAGCTGGGTCGACTTCCCAGATCCGTCGATCCCCTCCACCACTATGAGCTTCCCTTTGTACGCCTTCCCCCTTGATGCTTCCTTTGCTATTTCAGCTCCCCACCTTGACGAGGCTGGCCTGGCGCTCCCTCTCCTTAGAGGTGACGGATATGATGACGGGCCTCTTGACGACAGAAGAAAGCGTCAGAGCAACCACCCTGGAGAGTTCAAGTGGGAAGGGGCCTTCGCTCTGCACTACGCTGATTCGGAGTCCCCCCGAGTAGGTTACCCTGTACTGCGCCTTCGAGCGGTCAAGCATTTCCACCAGTCTCAGGCACGCCCCGAGCTTCTTCACCCGTCTCTCGTCGTGGGCTAGAAAAGCGCCGTACTTCCTCGTCAGCCAGTTGGCGGCCCGGGGCCTCCTCGCCCTGACCACGGACAGGGCGACGAGCAGCTGGTCTTCGTGCCTCATGGGAAGGTCTTCGTTCATCAGGAGTCCGAACGCTGCGTAGGGGTCAGCATCAGTGCATTCCGGAGACCTCCCTCTCCACGCGGCCACGAGGAGTATCTTCTTCTCCCGCTCGTCTATCAGACCGTTCCTTTCCATGCATTCGATCAGGTCCGAAAAGTTGGATGAGCCAGGGGACTGCGCCTGTCTGGTCAGCAGGCGCTCGATGTCCTCCTTCTGCGCGACGACGCTTGGGTTTCGTGCTCCCCCCTGAAGGAACTCCATCAGAATGCCGTCCCTGAGGCCGTGGGTGCTCACCGTCAGCTGCTTGAAATCGAGTTTCTCCATCAGCGTCCGTACAACCAGAGCCCCTGCCGCCATTGTCACTGATCTCCCCTGGCCGATGGCCTCCAACCTGTCCAGCTCCGCAAGCCTCAGCTTGAAGAACTCCCTGCTCATCTGCTGGACAGAATCAAACCCGATGGCAAAGTTGTGCACCTTGTCGAAGGGGTAGCCCACGCGGTCCTGTTCGTACCTAGCCATCGCCCTGATGGTCCCTCCAGTACCAACGAGCACGGCGCCGCTGTCCAGCCTGAGCTCACCCGTCGAAGGTAGCACCTGGGCAATCTGCTTCGCCATTCTGCTGCGGTTCTTCTTCGAAAATGTTCCGTCCTTGCCTGCGAATGAAGAGGTCAGTTTCAGGGCCCCCAGAGGCAGGGAGAGGATCCTCCGGATTCGCATCTTCTCCACGTAGGTGAGTTCGAGGCTCCCGCCCCCCAGATCGAAGAAGAGGACGCTCGGGGCGTCTATCGACGTCAGGGCTCCCAGGACGCCGTACAGTGCCTCCTCGTTCCCGGTGAGCATCCTCATTCTCATTCCTGTTTCCTCCTCCACCCGCCTCAGGAACTCCTCCCAATTTGCTGCTTCCCGCACTGGGCTTGTTCCTACAAGCAGTACATGCTTTATCGAATCCAGCAGAGCCGTCTCCCGGCAGAGCTTCAACGCTTCTATGGTTCGCGAGATCTGTTCGTGGCCGAGGTACCCTGACCCGTCAAGGCCCTCCCCGAGCTTGGCAAGCATTCCCAGTTGGCCATAGGACTTCAGAAAACCATCGGGCTCAACCTTGTACCTGAGCATTTTTATCGAGTTGAAGCCGACGTCGATGACGGCGACCTTCATTTTCACTCGAGCAGGGGCTTCAGCGGCATAAGCGCTAAACTGACGGTTTCCAGCTAGGACATCCTCCTGATCTGCTTCGGGGTGAGGAGCCAGCGCAGCTCCCCCGATATCTTGGGGTTAAACCCGGTCACCAGGAGCTTCGCCATTCCCCCTTTCTTCAGCGAGATTCTGAAACCCGCGGAACCGTCGCCCCCCCTCCCCGCGATTTCGCCCATCGCTATCGTAAGGTAGGGTTCGTGACCCACGCAGAGGACTTTCGATCCCGGCCTGACACTTGTCAGCCTGCGGTACAGAGCGCCCCTGTTTCCTTCAGGGCTCAGCTCGGACCACTCCTCCACCCGATTCTTCTGTTTCAGGGCTTCGCTGACGATGGTCGCTGTCTCCTTCGCCCGCTTAAGGGGGCTTGTTGCGACCACATCGAACTCGTAGCCGAGTTTCGCCATGGCCTGCCCCACGTCTTCAACCTCCTGCCTCCCGGCTGCGGTCAGGGCCCTGGCAGTATCCCTGGCGGCGACCGGAATCCGCTTGCCTGCCTCCCCATGCCTCATGAGATAGAGCTCCACTCAATTCACCTTCTCAAAAGGCCGGCCGCGGGGGCACATGAAGGTTCCCCGCCTGTAGACGGTATTTCAGGAGATACCCTGAACGATATTGTGGTCTCATTACCCTCTATAGCGAAGCAAACGAAGTATAGTGATAAGAAGATTTTGGGGGTAGAAACAATCAGCTTTTCAGTCCGCCCGGGGAATCTCCCAGCATGGCTGCGCTGAGAGTCGGCCGCAAATCCCTCTCGAAAGGGTACGCAGACAGGACAGGGGCTCTGATGAAAATGGTCGCGGACCTTCCCGACCGACCCTCGCCTGACGAGATTCATGATCTCAGGGTGGCCACCCGCCGTATCCAGGTCATGCGCGGGCTGATGCCTCGGAAAGTCAGGAACTCCAAGGATTCGAAGGCGTTCAACTTCGCGCTCAAATCGGTCATGAAGGCTACGTCGCAGCTCCGTGACCTGGACACACTGATGGTCACGCTGAAATCATTCAAAGGCAACCTCCCGCCCGGGATACTAGTCAATCTGGAGAACCAGAGGAGCGACTCCGCCGCCCGCGCAAAAGTGACGATCGGCGCTTTGGCCGGCGTCCAAGTTCCCGCGCTGGACACCTCGAAGCTCAGAGGGAAGAAACTATCCAGGAGATTCAGGAAGGGAGCCCGAAAGCATTCCAGGGAGGCCTCGTCGCTACTCACCCAGGTGTTGAACGACGAGTCGAAGGTAGTGGAGCTTCACTCGCTCCGCAAGGAGGCCAAGAAGATGCGATATATGCTCGAGCTCGCGGATAAGACCCCAAAGCGATTTTCGCCACTGGCCAAGTGGCAGGAGTCACTCGGCGCAATCCACGACCTCGACGTTGCCATCGCCTACCTGAAAGGGGTCGGTTCCGCACCTGCGCGAGGGACGATTCCTGAGCTTCAGCGGGCGCGCCACTCCAACTATCTGGCTTTCATCCAGGCTTACAGGAGCGACCGTATGCAGGCCCTAGGAGAGGGGGGTGCGCAACCCGTGGCCGAACTGGCGCCGGCTAATCTCGGTCCGCCCTGATCACGACCCTTGTGTCGACCGCGAGAATCCTATTTCGTGTCGCCATCAGGGGGTTCACTTCCATTTGCCCGATTGATGGGTTGTCTACCATGATGCTCGAGAAAGTGGAGACGACCCCACAGAGTCGGCTGACGCTGACCTTGGGCCCCCCTCTGTAGCCGCCAAGGGCCTTGGTAAGCGTCTCGCTTACTAGCATCCGTCTTGCTTCCTGTGCTGTGATGGGGGATACGGCTAGGCGGTACTCCCGAAGGAGCTCTGTGTAGATTCCCCCGAGCCCGAGGACAACCGTGGGGCCGAAGGTGGGGTCACGCGTCCCCCCGAGCAGGAGCTCGACACCCCCCTTCGTCATCTCCTGAACCAGCATGCCCTCGAACCTTGCGTGCTGCTTTGCCGCAATCTTCCGGAACCTGATGTAAGTTCGCTCCGCTTCCGCAACGTCTCTCACATTCAGCACGACTCCCCCTAACTCTGTCTTGTGCAGAATATCCGCCGAGAGGAGCTTGCACACAACGGGGAAGCCGAACTTCTCTAGCTTCCGATGGTCCTTCGTGCTTTCTACGATGATAGACTTTGGTTCGTCGATGCCATATGAGCGCAACAGGACACTGACCTCCTCTTGGTGCAGAGGGCCGGCATCGCGACCAAAGCTCATTGGCCGCACGTGCGGGACTCGGGTTTCCCATGTCGCCTTCTCCGCTGCGGCGTATTCAGGAGCCACCACCAGCGCATGCACCGCTCTCTCCGGCGTAGGGAAGCACGGTATCCCCTTAGACATGAACTCCAGGTGAATCCTGCTCGAGAACTCAGAGTTGCCGATGACACAGCAGACCACCGCCTTTCCGGATCGCCTGATGACTTCGCCGAGCTTCTCCGCTATGTCGAACTGCATTCCGGGAGCATGGTGCGTGGGCAGCACCAGCAGGAGGTCGTACTCCGGCCGTGCAGCTACTAGTTCGACGACCCTGACGAACTGGTCGGAGCTGACCGATGCCGTCAGATCGATCGGGTTGCCCAGGGAAGAGTTGGCCACGAAGGCCTCGCCCGCAAACGTGGAGCGGATCTTCCGCCTGGCTTCGTTCCTTAGCGGATCCACCTGTAGGCCTATGCTCGCCGCTTCGTCTGCCGCGATTGCGCCCACCCCGCCTGCGTTTGTGACGATCGCCAGCCTCTTCCCTCTCGTGATCGGGAGCATCAGCGACGAGACTGAGAAATCAATCAGCTCCTGTAGGCTCTGCGCTTCGATTGCTCCCGACTGACGCAAGGCTGCCTGGTACACCTCATAGTCTCCAACAAGGGAGGCCGTGTGGGTGAGGGCTGCCCTGGCCCCGACGCCCGTCTTCCCCACCTTGAAGACAACAACAGGTTTCTTCTTCACCGCCCGGGCCACTGCCTCCATGAACTGCCTGCCGTCATGGACGCCTTCCAGATAGACAGAGATTACCCGAGTGTGCCCGTCTTCCGCGAAATAATCGATGACGTCCTCCACAGAAACGTCAAGCTGGTTCCCGGTCCCTACTATTGCCCTGACGCCGACCCCGCTGGCCGCAAGTTCCTCGGCGACCACTTCCCCCAGGTGCCCGCTCTGGGTGATTATCGCCACCTCTCCCTTGAGGGGCTTTAGCATCGAGACGACCTGGCTCCCGTCCGGCAACGTCTTCGTGGGGCGGAGGAAGAGGGAGTCGACCCCCGACCAGGTGTCGACGAGCCCGATCGTGTTCGGCCCCAGTATCCTCATTCCGTACTTCGAAGCCACCTTCCCGATTTCCCACTCTACGTCCTTCTTGCCGATTTCGGCGTAGCCTCCGGTGATCATCACAGCCGCTTTCACGCCTGCCCGGGAGGCGGCCCTGATGAGGGCGAGCGTCTGCGCCTCGGGGACGGCTACAATCAGAAGCTCAGGGGTCTCGGGAAGCGCATCGATGGATGGGTAGCAGGGCTGGTCTCCAATCCTGTCGCGAGCAGGGTTCAGGGCGTAGACAGGTGCCTTCAGTAAGCCTTTCTTCTGATTATCAATCATGTTGGCGAAGATTATCGAGCCGAGCTTGTTCGGGTCCGTCGAAACCCCGGCGACGGCGATGCTCCTCGGCTCAAAGAAGCTCGTCATCCCCTTGACATATTTCATGGCTAACTGCTCCCCAGGAGGGCCAATTGTGCCGGGCTAAAGCTTCACAGCTTCGTTATGGGGCCATCGGTGATTGTCCGGTCGGCGTATAAATGACGCCTCGAGCTCGTGTTCAACCGTCAACTTGACAGAGAGAGAAATCCTCATCCATTTCGACCAGACCCGTGACCCGGCCACCAATCTAACTCGTGAAACGGAGCTTTTCGCGAAGGTAGACAGTGATTCGCTCCCCGAGGTGGCGCGTTTCTGGGTCAACTCCGAGTGCCTCGTTCGGGGCGAGGCGAGGAACGCGAGGTACGGCTGGTATCGGGAGGATCTCGCGGAGAAGATGAAAATCCCTGTCCTGAAAAGATCCACGGGGGGAGGGGTGGTCTTCCACGACGAGGGCAACCTGAACTGGAGCTTCTTCCTCCGCAATTCCGGTCCCTTACTTTCTCCAACGGCCGCATTTGACGCGGGTTCGAAGTACATCGTGAAAGCACTCGCAAGCCAGGGGATTCGCGCAGAGTTCTCACCCCCGAACAGAATAGACGTCTCAGGTCGAAAGGTTTCGGGAATGGCCGCACGGTTCACAGTGCGAACGATATTGGTACACGGAACCCTCCTGATCGATTCTGACCTGGAGAAACTCAACGCACTCTGCGTCCCACCCGCCGGGTGCCCGCCCGTCTCCAACCTCACCGACTGGGCCAAAGGTATCGATGCGCCCGCCGTATTTGACTCTGTGGCAAGGGTCCTGAAGGAGTCGGGTTTCCACGTCAGTATAGTCGACACTATCCCATAACCTCGTCGTTCGCTCCCCATCCACAGCCTAGGAGATGGAAAAGAAAGACAAAATATCCCGACAGGTCGACCATTACAGTGACACAATTGTCGGGCGCGGAGTTTGACGGTGTGGCAGAGGTCTACGACGAGACGAGAAGGGCGCTTAACGCAAAGACCTTGCGGGGGCTCCTCGCAATACTTTCTGCCCACCACTGTCAATCAATGCTCGAGATTGGGGTCGGGACCGGGAGGGTCGCAGCCCCACTCATTCGTAACGGGATCAACGTCGCCGGGGTAGATGTTTCCCGCATGATGATGGAGAAGGCGAAGTCGAAGGGAATCCTGAACCTTGTGCAGGCAGACGGGAGGACCCCGCCGTTCAGGGAGGAGAGCTTCGATGGGGTAATCATGGCCCACGTCTTCCATTTGCTGGAGGACCCTATGGCAGTCATTGACCAAGCCGCGAGTCTCGCGAAGGTTGGAGTCTTCGCGCTCCTGCGAAAACGGGATGGAGGCATGGGCTGGTTCCCATTCTATGGGTTTGGAAACTCTACAGGAAACCCCGAGATCCAGGAAGATGACCCAGCATCCAAATTTCTCCAAGAACGCAGAGAGAGGTTCAGGCAGATAGCGGAGAAATACCATTGGACCTGGGACAGAGCGAGGTTCCGCAACTGGCGCAGAGAGGCAGAAATCCTCGAGTCACATCCCCCGGATGAGCTCAAGGTGGTGAGTGACGTACTCGTCACAGAGACCGTTGAGGACAGGATTGCCCGCTTCGAGAAAGGAGGGTTCAGCTTCAACCGTGACATGCCGGCCGAGATGAAGAAGGAGATAATCCAGGAAATCAGGTCTGGTGCATCCTCGTTCCCACGTCCTCTGAATCAGCCCAGACGGGAGATCTATCAGGTCGCCTTTTGGAATTCTGAAGGATTGAGAAGACAGCAGCATGCTGTGGCATCCACGGCGTAATCGATGCGAATGGTCCGTTGGCGTCATCGATTCACACTCTGACAATTCCGTAGTCCCCAGTTGAAACAATTGATGACAGTGGACGTAAGGGAAAAATGACTTGCTCTATCTTCTAGGTAGGCAGCAGTTAAGAACCGAAATCGTTCAAACTGCGCTAGTTGAACCATGCGTCATTCCTGAAATTGACTTTTCAGGTACATAGGAATGGAAAGATGGTCGATGTCGACTCGGTATGTGTTTGCCGTTGCGGGAAAAAGTTCCCCTCGGACGCGGAACTCAAAACACACATCTACGATCCTCTT
>Ga0187781_10000537_pt1 | contig 27021 bp, 22 predicted proteins | sample 0715_SJ02_MP02_2_FD_132447 | JGI IMG/M metagenome (GOLD analysis project Ga0187781, IMG submission 132447) | Tropical peat soil microbial communities from peatlands in Department of Meta, Colombia - 0715_SJ02_MP02_20_MG | ecosystem: Environmental > Terrestrial > Soil > Wetlands > Peat | place... | reverse complement strand
GTAACGCCAGCGTGTCGCTGACGATGGGGATGTTCACCATCAGATTGTCGTTATGGTTGAAGCCCCCGCCGTCCGTGCCTGATAGGACGCTCTGTGCGGTCGATTGAAACTGCGCCAGATTCGGCTGGTTGGTGATCAGTCTGACAGTGCCCCCCATGGAACCCGAGCCGAACAATGTGCCTTGAGGGCCGCGCAGGATCTCGATGCGATTCAGGTCATAAAGATCCGGATCGATCACCACATGGCCATTCTGGGCGCTGGCGGGCCCGGTAAGGGGAATGTCATCGAGATAGAAGCCGACGGTCGCGGAGTTGCCGCCGCTCGAGGTCATGCCGCGCATCTCGATCTCCGTCTGACTGGGGCCTTCGCTCTTCAGCGATAAACCGGGCGTGCCCTGGGCCAGCGCGGCAAGCGACGGAACGCCGCTCGCCTGCAGGCTCTCACCGCTCATGGCTGTGATGCTGATGGGAGTGTCCTGCACGGTCGAAACGCGCTTCTCGGCCGTAACCACCACCTCCGCGAGCTCGGGTTCCTGATCTTCGTCAGCCCGCGCATTCTCGATGAAGCATGCGAGTGCGCCGCTTAGCAGCGCCGCTGACGCAAGTTGGCTAGTGCGAAGGATCCTCGGCACGGCTGTGTTCCTCCTCGGTCGAGTGAGGCGCACAGCGTAGGCGTGTGGTCATGGACACCGTGATGGGGTTGGCATTAAGAAACGCCCGGCCGCGAAATTCCTAACAGCGCGATCACGCACCGCTCTCGAGGCGGTAACCGATGCCCGGTGCGGTGAGAATGTGGCGCGGCCGAACGGGATCGGTCTCGAGTTTGCGTCTCAAGCTCGTGATGTAGACACGCAGCGGGCGCATATCGCTCTGGTGCGGTCCCCACACCTCGCGCAGCATCTCCGTGTGTGGAACGACGCCGCCCGCGCGCCGCAGGAGGCATTCGAGGATGCGGTGCTCGATCGGCGTCAGATGCTTCTCGGTCCCGTCTCGCCCATGGGTGACGCGTCGCGCGAGATCGATGCTCGTAGTGCCGAGCTTGAGGGTCGGGGCATTCGGCTCGCGTACGGTTGCCCTGCGCAGGATCGCCCGCACGCGAGCGACGAGCTCGGGGCAGCTGAAGGGTTTGGCGACGTAGTCGTCGGCACCCGCCGCAAAGGCGTCGAGGCGCTGCGCCTCGTCCGAGCACGCGGTGAGCACGACAACAGGCGTGGCGGACCAGCTGCGCAGCTCACGAATGAAAGTGAGTCCATCGCGATCCGGCAGACCCAGGTCGACGATACAGATGTCAGGGCGATGGAATTTCGCCTGTCGAACGCCGAGCTCGCAGGTCTCCGCACAGATGACCCGAAAGTCCTCTGCCTCGAACAGCATCCTCAAGACCTTCCGCATTGCGGAGTCGTCCTCGACCACGAGGACGCGGTGCATGGCGCGCGTCATTCAAGCGGAATCCAGAGAAATAGGGCCAATCCACACGGTGTCATGGGGAAGCCGGCCTCCATGGCCAAAGGCCCGCCACATCGCCCGAACTTGCAAGTTTGATTCCAGAGGCGGGCGTGAGATTCACAACTGACTTTTCAGTGCGCGAGGATCGAGGCCTTGCCCCGCGGAGGGTAAATCCTGTCCCTTACAAAACAGTCACTTAGAGATCATTGCCGCCCTTTCGGAGATCGGAGCTGCCTCTCGATCCAAAATCTTCACACCGTGTTAACATCGCCCACTCTTGGTGCAGGAAGACAGCGCTGCACCACTACGGATCACAAGGGGGTATTTGTGAACCGCAAGGCTAAGATGCTCAAGACCGCAACTGGTCTCGCCGCGGCGTCGATGTTCTGGATGGCCTGCGCCGCAGTCCATGCGGACAACGTGCCCACAGTCGCGGTCTCCTCACCGTCGACCACCGTGAGCTTCCGCGACCTGGATCTGCAACGGCCCGGCGACGTCGCGAGACTTTACCGTCGGTTGAATGCGGCAGCTGACCTCGTTTGCGGCCCGCGTGCCTTCGATGTCTTCTATTACACCTTGCCGAAGTATCGGGCCTGCGTAGCCGACGCTGTGCAGAAGGCGGTCGCGCACATCAATCAGCCAGCGCTGAGCGCCTATTCCCGGCTGCAGCTGGAGCAATCCGCGAGTCTCCTCGTCGCGCGCTAGGTGAAGATACTTTTCGTCTGTCTCGGCAACATCTGCCGTTCGCCCACCGCCGAGGCGGTGCTGCGCGTGCTCGCCGCACGCGAGGCGCCGGAGCTGCCGCTCGAAGTGGACTCGGCCGGCACCGCCGACTACCACGTCGGCCAGCCGCCGGACTCACGCACGCGCGCAGCGGCGGCGCGGCGCGGCTATGACCTCACCGCGCTGCGCGCGCGTACGGTCGAGCCCGCCGACTTCGAGCGCTTCGATCTCATCCTGGCAATGGATCGCGAGAACCTCAGGGACCTGCGGCGCCGTGCTCCGGCTCAGGCCCACGAGCGGCTGCGCCTGTTCCTCGAGTTCGCGCCGGACGCGGCGCCTGAGGACGTGCCGGACCCGTACTACGGCGGGCCCAACGGCTTCGAGGAGGTGCTCGATCTGGTGGAAGCCGCCACGCGCGGACTGCTCGCGCACCTGCGCCAGCGTCCGCGCGCGGCCTGAGCTCCAGGCGCGCCCGAGCGGCGCGCTCATTCCTCCGAGCCGCGGCTGCCGACGTCCTTCGGCGGGGCGGAGGACCACACGACGTAAGGCTTGCCGCCGGCACTCCCGGTGTCCGGCTTCGGCGCCGGCTCGAAGTGCGCGATCGGTGCCGCCTCGTGCGCGGGGGCCTCGCGCGGCTCGGAATGGAACTCGCGCAGCGGCGGCTGATCCGCCGCCTCGCGCGGATGCTCCACCGGAGGCGGTGCCGATGCCGGTGCGGCCGGCGCATCGTGTGAGCCGTTACCGCCTGCGGCTGCCTCCGCGCCGCCGGTCATCGCGCCCGGCGCCTGGCCCGAGCCCTCACGCAGGCCACCGCCACCACCGCGCCGGCCGCGGCGGCGGCCGCGCCGCCCGCGCCGCTCGCCGCGCTCGGCGCGGACATCGGCCCCCGGCGCGGCTGCATCCGCGGGCGCGCGCTCGGGGCTCGCGCGGTTGTCCTCAGGCGCGCCACCGCCCGCACTCGCGGCCCGCTCACCGCCGGTGCGCTCCGCAAAACGATCCCGGCTGCCGCGGCCCTGGTTGTCGCGGGTGCGGTCCCGGTCGCGCAGGTCGCGGCCATCGCGGCTGCGGCCGCGGTCCCGATCGCCGCGGCGCTCGCCGCGCTCACGGCGGCCGCCTTCTGCATAGCGCCCGCGGCCGTGGTCGCGCCGGCCGTCGCGGCGGTGCTCGTCGCCGCGTCGCGGACTTCCGGATGATCTGTTGACCGCGGCGGGCTGCGGCTCGGGAGCGGCGGCCGGCTCGCCGATCAGGATGCGCTTGAAGCGCGACCAGAAGCCGGCGTGCGCCGGCTCGCCGTTGCCGGAGACCGCGGGCTCGCGCGCCGCCGCCGGCGCCGGGGCAGCGAGTAGGGCCGGTGTGGTCGGCAGCAGTGCCACCACCGCGGCAGCTTCCGGCTGCGGCTTCCTGTCCTGGGCGCCGCCGGGCTCGGCGATCTCCGGTGCCGTCGGCATCAGATAGGTCGGCTGCTTGTTCTCCGGCAGATCGACCTCGTCGTCGCGCAGGCGCCTGATCGAGTACTCGGGCGTCTGGATGTTCTCGTTCGGCACGACGATGAGCTCAGCCGAGCTCTTGTCCTCGAGCGTGCGCAGCCATTCGCGTTTCTCATTGATGAGATAGGTCGCCACCGCCACCGGCACCTGCGCGATCACGCGCGCGGTACGGTCCTTGCGCAGCTCCTCGCCGATCAGGCGCAGCACCGCGAGCGTCATGGATTCGACGCTGCGGATGCTGCCGATGCCGACGCAGCGCGGGCAGACGATGTGACTCGACTCGCCGAGCGAGGGCCGCAGGCGCTGGCGCGACATCTCCAGCAGCCCGAAGCGCGACAGCCGCCCGATCTGGATGCGGGCGCGGTCCATCTTCATGGCATCGCGCAGCCGGTCCTCGACGTCGCGCTGGTTTTTGCTGGACTCCATGTCGATGAAATCGATGACGATCAGCCCGCCGATGTCGCGGATACGCAGCTGGCGGGCGATCTCCTCGGCTGCTTCCAGGTTGGTGTTGGTCGCGGTGGTCTCGATGTCGCTGCCGCGGGTGGCGCGCGCCGAGTTGATGTCGATCGACACCAGCGCCTCGGTGTAGTCGATGACGATGCTGCCGCCCGAGGGCAGCTGCACCTTGTGGGCGTAGGCCGATTCGATCTGGCTCTCGATCTGGAAGCGGGTGAACAGCGGAATGTCGTCGGTGTAGAGCTTGAGGCGCCGCTGCGCCTCCGCAGGCATGAAGCGCTGCATGTACTCCTGCGCCTTGTCGAACGCCGCCTGGCTGTCGACCAGCACCTCGCCGACGTCGTCTGAGAGGTAGTCGCGCATGGCGCGGGTGACCGCATCGCTCTCGCGGAACACCAGGAACGGCGCCGGGCGGTCCTTGGCCGCGGCGGCGATCTGCTCCCACTGCACCTTGAGGTTGTCGAGGTCCCACTGCAGCTCCGGGGCCGAGCGGCCGACCCCGGCGGTGCGCACGATCGCGCCCATGCCGTCCGGGATCTGCAGCTGGCTCATCACCTCGCGCATCTGGTCGCGGTCCTCGCCCTCGATGCGGCGCGAGACCCCGCCGGCGCGCGGGTTGTTCGGCATCAGCACCAGGAAACGCCCGGCGAGGCTGATGAAGGTGGTGAGGGCCGCACCCTTGGTGCCGCGCTCCTCCTTCTCGACCTGTACCGTGACTTCCTGCCCCTCGGAGAGGAGCTCGCGGATGTTCATCCGGCCGCCCTGCGGCTGCTGGCGGAAGTAATCCTTCGAGACTTCCTTCAGCGGGAGGAAGCCGTGGCGCTGGGCGCCGTAGTCGACGAAGCAGGCCTCGAGCGAGGGCTCGATGCGGGAGATCCGGGCCTTGTAGATATTGGCTTTTTTCTGCTCGCGGGAAGGTAACTCGATACTCAGGTCAAACAGTTTCTGTCCATCAACCAGAGCGACGCGCAACTCCTCTTCCTGAGTTGCATTCACTAACATTCTTTTCATGGGCCCTACTTGTACGTTGAAGGGCCGGCAAGCACACGACGGGAGGCCGCGGGACTCTAAGTCCGCGGCAGCGAAGTTTTCCAGCAACAACCAGGGGAGTGTGACTCTCGTTGTTCATGTTCTTGCCCGCCTCACAAAGTGAGGCGGGGCGGAGGAAACCTTCGGTGAACTCAACCGACGGCCCCATCTGCGGAAGTTCTCGATTCGAGAGTTTCTACGCAGGTGGCGCGATCTTGTCGGCCCAATGCGATGGCCTCGATTTAAGGAGGTCCAACTAAAAAGACCCAGCGGCTTTGAGCCAGCCAGGCCATTGGCGCGTCCGCATCGCGGACGACGCGCGAGAGTATACTCGACAGACCGTTGTAGAAACAATGCCTTACGTTGAGGACCCCTTGCCGGAGCATGACACCGAAGAAACCCGCACCAAGGTACAGCACCTGGAAGTGACGGCGGAGGAGGCCGGGCAACGACTCGATAATTACGTGCGCAAGCGCCTCGGGGACATCCCCCGCAGCCGCCTCTACCGCGTCATCCGCAAGGGCGAGGTCCGGGTCAACGGCCGCCGCGCGGGCCCCGAGACGCGCCTCAAGGCACAGGACCGGATCCGCCTGCCTCCGGTGCGGGTGCTGCCCGCGACCGAGCCCGGCGTACCCGGGGCGGAGCTGCTCGCGCGCATCCGCGGCGCGGTCATCCACGAGGATGCGCGGCTGCTGGTGCTCGACAAGCCCGCCGGCGTCGCCGTGCACGGCGGGAGCGGCGTGAGCTCGGGGGTGATCGAGGCGCTGCGGACACTGCGGCCCGATGAATCCCTCGAGCTCGTGCACCGGCTCGACCGCGACACGAGCGGGTGTCTGCTGGTGGCGCGGAATACCGCCACCCTGCGGACGCTGCATGCGCTGCTCCGCGAAGACGGTTTCGAGAAGCGCTATCTGGCGCTCCTCAAGGGCAAGTGGGAGCTCGGCGAGAAGCGCATCGACGTGCCGCTGCGCACGGATACGCGCGTCGGCGGCGAGCGCACCGTGCGTGCCGATGCGTCAGGCAAGCCCTCGACGAGCCGCTTCCGGCCGGTGCAATTCTTCGGGCGGGTGGCGACGCTGGTCGAGGTCACTCTCGATACCGGGCGCACGCATCAGATCCGCGTCCACGCCGCGCACGCCGGTCACCCGGTGGCGGGTGATGCCAAGTACGGTGATGAGAGCTTCAACCGCGAGCTGCGCTCGCTCGGACTCACGCGCATGTTCCTGCACGCCTCGAGCGTGAGTTTCGCCTGGCCGCAGGGCGGGGAGTTCAGCATCAACACGCCATTGCCGGCCGAGCTCACCGCGGTGCTCGAGAAGCTCGCGGCCGCCCCGGGAGCCAGGCTCAAGGCAGCTGAAAGCCCGCGGCGCGCAGCGCGCCCGCGAGCCAGATGAGCGGCAGGCCGATGAGGGCGGTCGGATCCTGGCTCTCGATACAGTCGAAGAGCGCGATGCCCAAAGCCTCGGCGCGAAAGCCGCCGGCACAATCGAACGGCTGCTCACGCTCAACGTAGCGGTCGATCTCGCCCGCAGACAGCTCGCGGAAGACCACCGTGGTCGTGTCGACGTGCGCGAGGTGCGGACCTTCGCGCGCGCCGAGCAACACGCAGGCCGTGTAGAAATGGGCGGTGTGGCCCGAGAGCCGCCGGAGCTGCTCGCGGCAGCGCCGGGCATCGCCGGGCTTGTCGAGGACTTCGCCGCCCGAGGTCGCCACTTGGTCGCTGCCGAGAACCAGGGCGTGCGGGTGGCGTGTGCTCACCGCTTGCGCTTTGGCGGTCGCGAGCCGCAGTGCGCGATCGGTCGGTGATTCCCCCGGGAGGTGCTCCTCGGGGATTTCGGGCGCCACCACCTCGAAGTCGACCGCCAGCCGCGCGAGAAGCTCACGGCGCCAAGGAGAGGTCGAAGCGAGGATCAGTGGCGGCATTCGCCTTCGAGAAACAATGGCTTAGCCCCAAATCCGGCTTTGACTTGGGAGGACTCGATACCTATTATACGCGCCCCATGTCGGAGCCCTGGTCGAGGCCGCTCGAAGTGGACCGGCTGGCAGACGGCGGAGCCGAGATCGACTTTGCCGTTCCGCTTGCGGAGCTGCCCGGCGTGGCGGCGGGAGTCGCAGGGAGCGTCGCCGGACGTGCGCGCTTCGCCCGCACCCAGGCGCTTCCGGTGGCGGAGCTCACGGTGCGCGGGGCGGCAACGCTCCAGTGCCAGCGATGCCTGCAGCCGATGAGCATCCCCATCGAAAGGCTCGTCAAGGTTGCCCTGGTCGCATCGGAAGCCGACGTCGCTCGCGTTCCGCCGGAGCTCGAGCCGGTGCTGGCGCCGGGCGGCCGGATCAGCATCGGTGAGCTCATCGCGGAGGAGCTGCTGCTGACGCTGCCGATCGTGGCCCTGCACGGGGAGGGCGAGCCATGCGCCGCAACGCCCGCCGGGACCGCCGCCGGGGAGCAGGCGCAAGATATGCACAAGCCGTTTGCGCGGCTTGCCGACCTGTTGAAGCGTTAGAGTGAATCGAATCAGGAGCTGATCCAATGGCTGTTCAAAAGAGCCGCAAGACACCCTCGCGACGCGGCATGCACCGTTCGCACGATGGTCTCGCCAAGCCGGCGCTGTCGACCGATCCGCAGTCGGGCGAGTCCCATCTGCGGCACCGCATTACTCCCGACGGCTTCTACCGGGGCAAGCGCGTCATCGAGAAACCGGCTGAGACCGAAGAGAAGGATTAGTCCCCGGCGATGCTGCCGATCGCGATCGACGTGATGAGCGGCGATCATGAGCCGCGCGAGTACGTGGCGGGGGCGCTGCGTGCGCTCGCGGACGACAGCGAGCTGCGCGCGACGCTGGTCGGCGATCCTCAGCTGATCTCCGCGGCGCTCACTTCCCAGCCGGACGCCGTGCGCGAGCGCACCGCAGTGGCCGCCGCCTCGCAGGTGGTGACGATGGAGGAGAAGCCGCGCGAGGCCATCCGCCACAAGAAGGACTCCTCGATGCGGGTGGCGATCGACCTGGTGCGTGCGGGAGCGGCAAGCGCCTGCGTGAGCGCCGGTAACACCGGTGCGCTGACCGCGATCGCGCACTTCGTGCTGAAGACGCTGCCGGGCGTCGAGCGCGCCGCGATCATCTCCGCGATCCCCGCTGCCCACGGGCACACCCACATGCTCGATCTTGGCGCCAACACCAAGGCATCGCCCGAGCAGCTGCGTCAGTTCGCGGCCATGGGCGCGATCATCGCCCGGGACGTGTATGGCGTCGTGAATCCCCGCATCGGGCTGCTCAACATCGGCGAGGAGGACATGAAGGGGCACGAGGTCGTGCAGGCGGCCCATGCGCTGCTCGGCGGCAGCGGCCTCAACTACGTCGGTTTCGTCGAAGGCGACGACATCTTCTCGGGCGACGTCGACGTCGTGGTCACCGACGGCTTCACCGGCAACGTCGCGCTCAAGACCATGGAAGGCGTCGCGGGCCTGATCGCCGATCGCCTGCGGCAGGAATTCCAGGCATCGTTCCTCGACCGCGTCGCCGGCGCGATCGCCCGCCCGGTGCTGCGCCGTGCCGCCGCCGGCCTCGATCCGCGCCGTTACAACGGCGCCTGCATGGTCGGTCTCACCGGGATCGTGGTGAAGAGTCACGGCAGCGCCGACGGGGTCGCCTTCTCGCGCGCCATCGGCACGGCGGCGCTGGCGGCGCGCCGCGGGCTCACCGGACACATCGCGCAGGCGCTCAACGCGCAAGGGGCCGCGGCTTGATTCATTCGCGCATCGCGGGCACCGGCTCGCACCTGCCGGAGAAGGTGGTCACCAACTTCGACCTCGAGAAGCTGGTCGACACCAGCGACGAATGGATCCGTACCCGCACCGGCATCGAGCGGCGCCACATCGCCGCCGACGGCGAGACTACCGTCGACCTCGCCGAGTTCGCCGCACGGCGCGCGCTGGACGCCGCGGGCGTCGCGCCTGGCGACGTCGACTTCATCGCCTTCGGCACCACCACGCCGGATCTGGTATTCCCGAACTGCGGGGTGCTGCTGCAGGCGCGCCTCGGCTGCCGCAACGTCCCGGCGTTCAGCGTCGAGACCGCCTGCGCCGGCTTCATGTACGCGCTCTCGATCGCCGACAAGTACGTACGCTGCGGCGAGGCCAAGCGCGCGCTGGTCATCGGCGCGGAGACACTCTCGCGTATCACGGACTGGAACGATCGCTCGACAGCAGTGTTATTTGCTGACGGCGCGGGTGCGGTGGTGCTCGAGCCGGCCAGCGAGCCCGGGGTGCTGTCGACGCATCTGCACGCCGACGGCCAGTACAAAGATCTGCTCTATTGCGGCGGCGGCGTGTCGAAGGGTTTCACCGACAAGCTCGCGATCACCATGGCGGGGAACGAGGTCTTCAAGGTCGCCGTGACCAAGCTCGGCCAGGCGGTCGATGAGACGCTCGCGGCGAACGGCCTCGACCGCAGCGCGCTCGACTGGCTGGTGCCGCATCAGGCCAACATCCGCATCATCCAGGCGACCGCGCGCAAGCTCGACATGCCGATGGAGCGGGTCATTGTGACCGTGCAGGAGCACGGCAACACCTCGGCGGCCTCGGTGCCGCTGGCGCTCGATGTCGCCGTGCGCGACGGCCGGATCAAGCGCGGCGAGCTATTGCTGCTCGAGGCCTTCGGCGGCGGTTTTACCTGGGGCTCGGCACTGGTTCGCTATTAGATCAGCAGTGCAGCGGAGGTCACATGAGGCTCAGTATCCGAAATTCGTTGAAAGGCAAGATCGCCGCGATCAGCCGTGGTCCGGTCAGCACCGAGGTCATCATTCATGTGGCTCCGGGAATCGACCTCGTTTCCGTCATTACCACGGAGTCAGCTGAGCGGCTGAACCTGAAGGAAGGCCAGCAGGCCTACGCGCTCATCAAATCCAGCAGCATTTCGATCGGGGTCGACTGACGCTACGGCGACTCCAATAGCGTCAAAAAAACGCCGCGCAGATGCGCGGCGTTTTTCATCGTTCGAGTGAGCCTTCGCTTACTTCGATACCGACCGCTTGAACATCCGGTCGATCTTCTCGTTGGTCGCGTCGCAGCACGACTGACTGGCATGGGCCGCAGCCAGCGCCTGGTTGGCCGTGCTCTGCGCACCACTGGCAGCCTGTCCAGCCGAGGAGGCCGCGCTGTTGGCCGCGTCAGCGGCGCTCTTCGCGCCCGAGGCATCGCTCTGAGCCTTCGCCAACTGAGCCTTGAGGTCGTCAATCTGTGCCTGGATGGGCTTCAGATCCGTACAACCTGCCATTCCCACCAGCAGCGCCGCGGCAGCCACGGCCTTCACAATGCTCGCGCTCTTCATACAAGTCCCCTTTGGGTTGTTGATTCGGGATACCTTGATAACCGATGCGACCCCGGTGGGCAAGTTCCGCCGTTTTCGCCGCGCGCAACTGCATCAAATTTGCCGTGGGAATGCAACTGCGGAGATGTCGCATGTCTTCGCTCCGCGACAGCGGCGCCCGTGCTCATTGCGGTGATTCTCGCGACTCGCTGAACGGTGACTGAACGATTTAGCAGCTGAATTACCGCGATGGGGCGCGCCGCGGTGCGCTGCCGCGATCTGCTGCGTGCGTGATGTTGATGTCGGATGTCAGAGTGTTGCTTAAGGATTTGTAATCGCACCGATTCCGCTTCCGTCTCGTGCCGACCGCTCGCGCGGGGAGATGCGCTGTTGCGCGCTCGCTCGCTCGCGAAGGAGGAGGGTGCCGCGCGTATCTCTTTCCGGTGCGAGGCGATGGCGTGACCGATAACTTGGCCGGAGTGAGGAGCTGCGTGTGGCCCTGGTGGGGGTATGCGCAGGGGGCGTGCGCATGAGGTATGCGCAGGGGTCATGCGCAGAGGTCATGCGCAGAGGTCATGCGCATGCCCCTCCCAGGTGAGTGCCTGACCATTGGGGGACTTGCCGAAGAGCGCGATCTGGATATAATTACAGTTACTGTATATATAAACAGGCAGGCTCAAGATGTCCGACCTTACCCCCCGCCAGACACAGATCCTGCGCCTCGTTCAGCGGTTCATCGCCGAGACCGGCATGCCGCCCACGCGGGCAGAGATCGCCGAGGAGCTCGGCTTCCGTTCGGCCAATGCCGCCGAAGAGCATTTGCGGGCGCTCGCCCGTAAGGGCGTCATCGCTCTCGTGCCCGGCACCTCCCGCGGCATCCAGCTGAAGGACACGATCCGGGAGCAGATGGGGCTGCCGCTCATCGGGCGGGTGGCCGCCGGTAAGCCGATCTTCGCCGAGGAGAACTTCGAGGCGCGGCTCGCGATCGATCCGGAAGTGTTCCAGCCGCGGCCGCATTACCTGCTGAAGGTCACCGGCATGAGCATGAAAGATGCCGGCATCCTCGATGGCGACCTGGTCGCAGTGCACCGTACCTCCGAAGTCCGCAGCCGCCAGATCGTGGTGGCGCGACTGGAGAACGAGGTCACCGTGAAGCGTTATCGCCAGGAAGGCTCCATCGTGTGGCTGCTGCCCGAGAACTCCGATTTCGAGCCGATCAGAGTGGATCTGAAAGAGCAGCCCCTTCTCATCGAAGGCATCGTGGTCGGAGTGGTGCGCCGGGGACGCGCAAGCGGCTTGATGTGACCTCATGCGCTTATGGATGGAGCTCCGAAGCTCGCTCGGCTGCTCGAGCACCCGGCCATCTGGCGCGGCCGCAGCGCCGCACGCCTCGAGGTGCTGCCGAGCGGTTTTGCGGCGCTCGATGAGCGGCTGCCGGGTGGTGGCTGGCCGCGCAGCGGACTGATCGAGATTCTCATTGCGCGTTTCGGTAGCGGTGAGCTGTACCTGCTGTTGCCCGCGCTCGCGGCACTGACGCGAGCCGCGGCGGCGCGTTGGTGCGTGTGGGTCGCGCCTCCGCTGATGCCCTTCGCCCCGGCGCTCGCCGCCGCGGGTCTGGCGCTCGATCGCATCGCGGTGGTCGGGGGCGCGCGGCCGCTCTGGGCTTTCGAGCAGGTGCTCGGCTCGGGTGCCTGCGATGCAGCGCTCGCCTGGGCACGGCAGCCGAAGCCGCGCGAGCTGCGCCGTCTGCAGCTCGCCGCCGAGCGTGGCCGGACGATGGGGGTCTTATTTCGCCCGCGCAGCGCCGCACGTGAGGCATCGCCGGCGGTGCTGCGCCTCGGCCTCACGCCGCTCGCCTCGGGCATGCGCGTCACTCTTCTGAAGGGCCGCGGCGCGGATCGCGGCACGCTCGAGCTCGCCTGGCCCGAAGGCGCACCCGAGCGAACCCGGGGCTGAAGATGGCTTCGCTTTCCATACCCGCGCCCGATGAGGCGCCATCCCTCCCTGCGACGTCTGCACCACAGGTCGTGCCGCTACGTGCGCTCGCCCCGCCGCACCAGCCGGATGCACCAGCGCGCGAGTTATGGGCCGGCGTACATCTGCCCACATCCGTGCCGGCGACGGCTCTCGAGCGGCTCGCGTTGCGATCTGAAGCGTACACGCCGCGCGTGAGCCTCGAGCCACCGGATGGCCTGCTGCTCGAAGTGAAAGGGAGCCTGCATCTGTTCGGGGGTGCCGCGGGCCTCAGGCTCGCGGTCACTGGCGAGTGCCAGCGTCTCGGTATGCCATCGATAGTGGCGCTCGCGCCCACACCGCGCGCGGCACTGGCGCTGGCCCGGGCGGGCAGGTCGCAGGCAGTTCTCGACATGAGCGCGCTCATCGGGCAGCTCTCGACGCTGCCGCTCACGGCGCTGCGTTGGCCCGAGGATGTTCTCGGGCGCCTCGCGCGCTCCGGCGTGCGCACCATCGGTGCAGCCCTGCGGCTGCCACGCGGTGGCTTCGCGCGCCGCTTCGGCGCCGCGCAGCTCGCCGCGCTCGATGTGCTCACCGGGCGCATTCCCGATCTGCGCGAGGCTTTTCGTGTTCCGCTGCGTTTCCGCCGCCGCCGCGAGCTCAGCTGCGAGCTGGAAAACACCGGCGCGATCCTCGCAGCGCTCGAGCCGCTCTTCGCCGCGCTCGGCGCGTTCCTCGGGGCGCGCCAGTGCGGTGTGCTCGAGCTCGAGTGCCGGCTCGGCCACCGCCACTCGCCGCCGACGCGCTGCCTCATGCGGCTCGCGGCTCCGGCGGCGGATGCGCGCCGCCTGGCGGAGCTCCTCGGGGAGCGCCTCGCCGCGCTCACATTGCCGGAGCCGGTGCGTGACTGCGAGCTGCGTAGCGACGCCCTCGTGCCGCATCGGCCGGATTGCCTGCGTCTCTGGCAGCCCGGCGAGCACGGTGGCGGCCTCTCGAGTGAGGCGTCCGGGCTGATCGAGCGCCTGCGCGCCCGGTTGGGAGAGGAGGCGATCCATGGCCTGACGCTGCGCGAGGGTCACCGGCCGGAGAAGTCCTGGGAAAAGACCGCTCCGCCGCCGATCAGCGCAGGCTCGCGCGAGCCGCCAGGCCACGAGCCGCTGCGCTCACAGCGCCGGCCACTGTGGCTGCTGCCGGCGCCGCAGCCGCTGCCGGCCGAGGACGGGCTGCCGCGACGTCGCGGCCCGCTGCTTCTCATCGGCGAGCCAGAGCGCATCGAGACCGGCTGGTGGGATGGCGGGGAGATCGCACGCGATTACTACACCGCGGCGGACGACCACGGCGTGCTGCTGTGGGTGTTCCGTGAGCGGGAGGCTCCGCACGGCTGGTTCCTGCACGGGGTGTTCGGGTAAGCGATGACGGGGCCCCGCTACGCGGAACTGCACTGTCTGTCGAACTTCACTTTCCTGCGCGGTGCCTCGCACCCGCACGAGCTGGTGGAGCGGGCGGACGCGCTCGGCTACTCGGCGCTCGCGCTCACCGACGAGTGCTCGGTGGCCGGAGTGGTGCGCGCGCACATGGCGGTCAAAAACCGCAGCCTGAAGCTCATCGTCGGCGCCGAGTTCCGGCTCACCTGCGGCCTCAAGCTCGCCGCGCTCGCCATCGACCGCGGCGGTTACGGCCGGCTCTGCCGCCTCATCACGCGCGCGCGGCGCGCGGCGGTGAAGGGTCAATACACCCTCACCCGCGCCGACCTCGAGGCAGCATCTCCCGGAGGCTGCTTCATCCTGTGGCTGCCGGGAGCGCGGATCGACGCCGGGGAGGCCCGCTGGCTCGCGGAGCGCTTTCCCGGGAAGCTGCGGATCGCGGTCGAGCTGCTGCGCGGCGGGGAAGACGGCGCGCGTCTTGCACGGCTCAGCTCACTCGGCGCCGGACTCGGCGTCCCGCTGCTCGCGAGCGGCGACGTGCACATGCACGTGCGCGCCCGCCGCCGCCTGCAGGACGCGCTCACCGCGATCCGACTCAATTTGCCCATCGCACAAGCTGGCGCGAAGCTCTATGCGAATGGCGAGCGCTACCTGCGCGAGCCCGAGCGGCTCGCGCGGCTCTACCCGCCGGAGTTGCTCGAGGCGGCGGCGGAGCTCGCCGATAACTGCCGCTTCTCGCTCGATGAGCTGCGTTACGAGTATCCGCGCGAGATCGTCCCGCCGGGCGAGACCCCGGCGGGCTACCTGCGCCGCCTGACCTACGAGGGCGCCGGGCGGCGCTGGCCCGGCGGTATCCCCGAGAGCGAGCGCACCGCCATCGAGCATGAGCTGGCGCTCATCAGCGAGCTCAGCTACGAGCCGTACTTCCTCACCGTCTACGACGTCGTGGCCTTCGCGCGCTCCAAAAAGATCCTGTGCCAGGGCAGGGGATCGGCCGCCAACTCGCGCGTCTGCTATTGCCTCGGCGTCACCTCGGTGGATCCGCAGCGCGGGGCGGCGCTCCTGTTCGAGCGCTTCATCTCACGCGAGCGCAACGAGCCGCCCGATATCGATATCGACTTCGAGCACGAGCGGCGCGAGGAGGTGCTGCAGTACGTCTACAACAAGTACGGCCGCGAGCGCGCGGCGCTCGCGGCGACCGTCGTCATGTACCGGCCGCGCAGCGCGCTGCGCGATCTCGGCAAGGTGTTCGGGCTCACGCCGGAGGAGTGCGGCCGCCTCGCCGGCGTCATGCAATGGTGGGACGGCAGCACCACGATGCCCGCGAGGGTGCGCGCCGCCGGACTCGATGTCGACAGTGCCTTGCTCGGACGCCTGCTGCCGCTCGCCGCCGAGCTTACCGCCTTCCCCGGCTTCCCGCGCCACCTGTCGCAGCACGTCGGCGGCTTCGTGATCGCGCAGGGGCTGCTCGAGGAGCTGGTACCGGTCGAGAACGCCGCCATGCCTGAGCGCACCGTGGTGCAGTGGGACAAGGACGACCTCAGCGACTTGGGTCTCCTCAAGGTGGATCTGCTGGCACTCGGCATGCTGACGGCGCTCAAGCGCGCGTTCGCGCTGGTGAACGGCTACCGCGGCACGCACCACGCGCTCGGCGAGCTGCCGGCCGAGGACCCGTGCGTCTACGACATGATCTGCCGCGCCGACACCATCGGCGTATTCCAGATCGAATCGCGCGCGCAGATGGCGATGCTGCCGCGCCTGAAGCCGCGCAACTACTACGACCTCGTCATCGAGGTGGCGATCGTGCGCCCCGGGCCTATCCAGGGCGACATGGTCCATCCCTACCTGCGGCGTCGCTGCGGGATGGAGCCGATCGAATATCCGGGCGAGGAGGTGCGCGCCGTGCTCCATCGCACGCTCGGCGTGCCGCTCTTCCAGGAGCAGGTGATGCAAATCGCGATCGTCGCCGCGGGCTTCACGCCAGGCGAGGCGGACGCGCTGCGCCGCGCGATGGGCGCCTGGAAGAGAACCGGGGGACTCGACCCGTTCCGCGAGCGGCTGCTGACCGGCATGCACAACCGCGGCTACTCCGGCGAGTTCGCGCAGCGCATCTACCAGCAGATGCTGGGCTTCGGTGAATTCGGATTTCCGGAGTGTGTCGTTGGCGAGACACGAGTGGTAAACGCCGACTCGGGGCAATGGGTAACGATCGACCAAGTGATGTCCGGACACGTTCGGCTGAAAACCACGGTCGCATGCGACGACAACCTGCGCTTGCGACGGCGCGGAGTTCTTGCAGTCAAGCCCAGTGGAGCTAAACGCGTCTGGCGTCTGCGGACAGCTCTGGGACACTCGATTACTGCGACTGCGGAGCATCCATTCCTGACTATGGGAGGCTGGTGTCAGCTCGGAAAACTTCGGGTGGGCCATTTTGTGGCGGCAGCACGCTCACTGCCGATAACCGGGCGCCTCCGGTGGCCGCGTCATCAGATCGTCGTTCTTGCGGATTTGATCGCTGAAGGGAGTCTATGTCATCCCACCACGTTTTGTTTCTATACCACTGCGCTGTGGCATTGCAAAAGTTTTGTCAGGGCCGTCGAGAGGTTTCCAAATACGCGCGCAGTTATCAGTCGCCATAAGAGCTGTTATGCAGTTTGTGTTCGACGGATCGATAGAAAGCGCCTGACGGCGGCGGTTGAGTGGGTGCAATCGTTGGGTATCTGGGGGCTTGGTGCGCGAGAGAAGCATCTGCCGCCCGAAGTCTTCGAGTTATGCGACAGCAACATCGCCTTACTTCTCGCGCGACTCTGGGAAGGTGATGGCGGGCTTTCATTCGCAGGGCATGCTTCATACGATACGGCCTCAGAGCGGCTGGGACTCGAAATTCAGCACCTCCTGCTGCGTCTCGGCATCGTTGCGCGCCTCTATCGACGAGAGCGTTCCTACAGAGGTCGGAAGCTCAAACACAATGTAGTTACGGTTACGGGCGAGGAGCCCCTGCGCCGATTCTGGCTACATATTGGCCGCCGTTTTCTCGATCCCCAAAGACGCAGGCGATCCAAAATGCTGGCAAAACAACGTCAGCGTGGGCGCATGTCGCGCGACATTATTCCGATGGAAGTCTGTACGACGATTCGCCGCGAGCGCGACAAGGTCGGACTCAGCTGGGCCGAGATCGGGCGCATTACCGGACTCGGTATGCGCGAAATAGTTTCACCGACAAGGAAGAAAATCGGCTTTCGCCGCCATGTTATCGAACGTCTGGCTGTTGTCTTGCGCTCGTCTGACCTGCAACGTATCGCGCGTTCTGACGTGTACTGGGACAAGGTCGTAGCCATAGAGGAACTCGGAACCCAGGAAACCTACGACCTGCAGATCGAGGGCGATTGCAATTTCCTGGCAAACAATCTCATCGCTCACAATTCACACGCCTTAAGCTTCGCTCTGCTGGTCTACGACTCGGCCTGGCTCAAGTGCTACGAGCCGGCGGCCTTCACCTGCGCGCTGCTCAACAGCCAGCCGATGGGCTTCTACGCTCCCGCGCAGCTGGTGCGCGATGCGCGCGCCCACGGCGTCGAGGTGCGCCCGGTAGACGGCTGCGTCTCGCTCTGGGACTCGACGCTCGAGCGGCGCGACGACGGCGAGCCGGCGTTGCGCTTAGGTCTGCGGCTGGTGAAGTCACTGTCGCGCACCGGGGCCGAGCGCCTGATTGGCGCACGCGCCCTCAAGCCCTTCGCCAGCGTGCCGGAGCTCGCCACGCGCGCTGGGCTCGATCGCAGCGACCTCGAGGCGCTCGCCGCCGCCGGGGCGTTTGCACACTTAAGCGGCAACCGGCACATGGCGTTCTGGGAGGTCGCCGGCGCCGAGCGACCGCTGCCGCTCGCGGCGGCCGCAGCGCAGGGGGCGGACTTCGCCGAAGGCCGGCCGCTGCTCGAGAAGCCGAGCGAAGGCGAGGAGATCGTGGCCGACTACGCTTCCGTCGGACTCACGCTCGGGCGGCATCCGCTGGCCTTGTTGCGTGAGCGGTTGCGAGCCGACGCGCTCATGACTGCTAGCGAGCTCGGTGACGCCGCGCACGGCGCCGCGGTACGTACCGCGGGAATCGTGCTCATGCGCCAGCGTCCCGCGACCGCGAGCGGCGTCACCTTCGTCACGCTCGAGGACGAGAGCGGCCAGGTGAACGTCATCGTGTGGGAGCGTATCGGCAGCGCGCAGCGGGACGCGCTCATCGAGTCACGCCTGCTCGAGGTGCACGGCGAGCTGCAGCACCAGGACGGCGTCATGCACGTGATCGCCCGGCGGCTCATCGACCGCACTGCGCTCCTCGGGCAGCTCACGACCCGCTCGCGCGATTTTCACTGATGCCGCAGGGAATCAGTTGCGGGGCTTGCGCCGCCCCTTGCGGGGACTCTCGCCGTCCTCGCCGATCTCGTAGTCCTCGAAGTCGCTGGTGAGCTCGGCGGTGTGCTTTTCCTCGAGCAGCCGCTCGAGGCGCCGCCACGCGGGGTCGCCGGCCTTCTGGCCGCGGCGCTTGGCGAGGTCGAGGTCCTTGATGACCTGGTCGAGGTCCACGTCACCGTCGCCGATGACGGGCTCGTCGGCTTCTTCGTCCTCGAATTCGTCCGATTCCGGCTTCTCGCTCATGCGGGACGGCTGTCCGGCAGGAATTGACGGCGCGAACTTAAATCAGATCCCCTTACAACTGCAACGTCGCGGATGGTGATTTTGTGACCGGTGCCCGGTATCGGACCCCGGCGGCCGCCGGCAGAGCCGGGACGCGCGGCGGACGCGTCAGTGGATCAGGTTATTCATCTCGAATATCGGCAGCAGCATTGCAAAAACGATGCCCATGACGAACAGGCCCATCAGGATGATGAGCAACGGCCCGAGCAGGCCTACCATGGCGGCGAGCAGGGCATCGAGCTCGCGCTCCTGGCTGATGGCGGCGCGCTCCAGCATGCTCTCGAGCTCGCCGCTCGACTCGCCGCTCGAGATCAGGTGGATCGTCATCGGCGGAAACATGCGGCTCACCGCCAGTGAGCGGCCGATCGGCGCGCCCTCGCGCACCCGTGCCGCAGCATCCGCCACCGCATCCCGCATCGGCAGGTTGGTCACGACCTCGCCCGCGATACGCAGCGCCTCCAGCACCGGCACCGCACTCGCCGACAGGATGCTGAAGGTGCGGGTGAAGCGCGCAGTGTTGAAGCCACGGGAGAGCTTGCCGACGACCGGCACCGTGAGCAGGAAACGCTGCACGCGGCGCTTGGCGGCCGGATCGCGCTGCCAGCGCCGGAACAGCCACACCGCCACCACCAGGCCGATGGCCAGGTAGAGCCCGTAGTGGCGCAGGAAGTCGCTGGTGCCGATCAGCGCCCGGGTGATCAGGGGGAGCTTGCCCTTGGCCGACTCGAACACCGCCACCACCTTGGGCACCACGAACACCAGCAGGCCCGACACGATCGCGAAGCACATGACCGTCAGCACGATCGGGTAGAGCAGCGCCGCCAGCACCTTCTGGCGGATCTGCTCACGGCTCTCGGTGTAGTCGGCGAGCCGCTCGAGCACGTTGTCGAGATGGCCGGCCTGCTCGCCGGCTGCCACCGTGGCGCGGTAGATCTCGGGAAACACCCGCGGAAATTCCGCAAAGCCGTCGGCGAGCGTGTGGCCCTCCATGACGCGCGCACGCACCCCGAGGACGATGCTCTGCACCCGTGGTTTCTCGGTCTGCTGCGAGACGGCCAGCAGCGATTCCTCGAGAGGCAGCCCGGCGCGCACCAGCGTGGCGAGCTGGCGGGTGAACAGCGCCAGGTCGGTCGGCGAGACCCGCCGGAGCAGGCTGAAGGAACGCTGGGCTTTTGCTTCCTTCTGGGCGACTTCGCCGACGGTGACCGGGAGCAGGCTCTGCTCGCGCAGCAGCTGGCGGATGTGGCGCGGGGTGTCGCCTTCGAGGATGCCTTTGTGCTCCTTGCCGGCGGGATCGAGCGCGGTGTATTCGAACGCACCCATTATTTTATTGGCTGAAAGTCGCCTGCGGCGCTTTCAGCAGCAGGCGCCTCGGCTTCGTTAGTCTTCACGAGTGACTCGTAAGATCTCCTCGAGGGTGGTGTCGCCTGCCAGCACGCGCGTGCGGCCGTCGTCACGGATCGAGGGCGTGCTCAAGCGCGCGTGGCGCTCGATCTCGTGCTCCGACTTGCCGTCGTGGATCATGTCGCGCATCACGTCGTCGACCACGATCAGCTCGTAGATGCCGGTGCGTCCGCGATAGCCGCCGGCCGAGTCGCGGCCCGGCCGGTAGAGCGTGGGGGAGGGGTCGGTGGGTCCCAGGTTGAGCAGCCGCCGCTCGCGCTCGCCGGCCTTGAAGGGCTGCTTGGTGTCGGGATTGAGCACCCGCACCAGGCGCTGCGCCAGCACGCCGATCAGGCTCGAGGACAGCAGGAACGGCTCGATGCCCATGTCGCGCAGGCGCGTGATGGCGCCGGCGGCGGTGTTGGTGTGCAGCGTCGAGAGCACCAGGTGGCCGGTGAGGCTCGCCTGCACCGCGATCTGCGCGGTCTCCAGGTCGCGGATCTCGCCGATCAGCACCACGTCCGGGTCCTGGCGCAGGATCGCACGCAGGCCGCGCGCGAAGGTCATCTCGACCTTGGTGTTGACCTGGGTCTGGCCGATGCCGTCGATGTAGTACTCGATCGGATCCTCGACGGTCATGATGTTCTGGGTGTTGTCGTTCAACCGCTCGAGCGCCGCGTACAGCGTGGTCGTCTTGCCGGAGCCGGTCGGGCCGGTGACCAGGATGATGCCGTGGGGCTTGTGGATCAGCTCGTCCATCGCGCCCTGGGTGCGCGGATCCATCCCCAGCGATCCGAGGTCGAGCTTGCCGGCCTGCTTGTCGAGCAGACGCAGCACCACGCGCTCGCCGTGGCCGGCTGGGATCGTCGAGACACGCACGTCGACCGCGCGGCCGGCGATGCGCAGACCGATGCGGCCGTCCTGCGGCAGGCGCTTCTCGGCGATGTCGAGCTTCGACATGACCTTGACGCGCGACACGACCGGCGCCGCCACGGCTCGCTTCAACTGCAGCACCTCGCGCAGCACGCCGTCGACGCGGAAGCGGAAGACCAGGCGGTTCTCGAACGGCTCGATGTGGATGTCGGAGGCGTTTTCCTTGACGGCCTGAGTGAAGACCGCATTGATCAGGCGGATGATCGGTGCATCGTCCTCGCTGTCTAGGAGATCCGCCTGCTCGGGCAGTTCCTGGGCGAGATGCACGAGGTCGGTGTTTTCATCAAGCCCTTCGGCGGCCTGTATGGCGTCCGAGCCGGCCTCGTACTCACGCCGCAGCAGCAGGTCGAACTCCTCTTCCGGCACCCGCTCGAGCTTCATCGGGCGGCGCAGATACCGGCGCACCTCGGCGAGGGCGAGCGGCGAGGCGTGGTCGCGGCAGACGCAATCCGCGACCCCCTCGACGATACCGCGCACCAGTACCCCGTGGCGCTTGGCGAACGCGAACGACAGCCGCCGGCCGTCGGACGCCGTGGCACTTGCGTGAGTCTCGCCGGGAGTGACCGCGTTCATTGCTTCGGAGACGGCTGGGACGGCTGGGACGGCTGAGGCGGCTGATCGGCCGGCGGTGCCGCCGGCGCGGCGCTGGGGCTGTCGGGCGCCGCGGTGCCCGGCGCGACCGGCGCAGCGGACGGTGGCATCGTGATCGGCGGATTATTCGGCGGGGGCGCCTGATTCGCCGGCGGTGCCCCCGCCTGCGGCCGCGGGGCGGGCGCCGATCCGCCCGGAGGCAGCGGCGGCAGCGCGCCGCGGGGCACACCGGGCAGCATCGGTAGGGCTTCGCGTCCCGCCTTTTCCACGTCCCTCTGCTGCTCGAGCATGTAGTTGTACTTGAGATCCGTCTCGAAGGCCGCCTGCGCCGCATCGCGCAGGATCTTCGGCCGCAGGAAGATCATCAGGTTGTTCTTGGTGCGTTCCTCGTTACGGGTCTTGAACAGGTAGCCGATGATCGGAATGTTGCCGAGGAACGGCACGCGGTTCTCGCCCTTGGTGGTGTCGTCCTCGGTCAGGCCGCCGAGCACCACGATGCCGCCGTCGTCGATCATCACGGTGGTGGTGACGGTGCGCTTGTTGGTGACCAGATCGACCGCGCCGGCGGGCTTCTGCCCGATGCTCGAGCTCTCGATCGAGATCTTGAGCATGACCGCCGTGCCCTCCGGCGAGATGGTCGGCGTGATCTTGAGAATCGTGCCGACCTCCTCGCGCTGAATGGTCTGGAACGGATTGATGCCGCTGGTCACCCCGCCAGTCGACGCGGCGGTGTTGGTGTACTGGCCGGTGATGAACGGCACCTCCTGCGCGACCTTGAGCTCGGCCTCCTGGTTGTCCATGGTGACCGCCGAGGGCGTGGCGATCACGTTGTCGTTGGTGTCGGCGCGCACCGCGCGCAGGATCGCGGCGAAGTTGGTGCCGTTGGTGCCGCCGATGCGGCCGATGCCGAGCGTCGTGCCCTGCAGCAGCGTGGTGGTGGCGTTGGCGGGATTCTGAATGGCGCCGGCGAGGTCGACGATGCTGGTGCCGCCCACCGGGCTCACGAAGGCGCCGGCCGGCACGTTACTGCCGTTGATGAACGCCGCCCAGTTGACGCCGAGCTCGGCGTCCTTGTCGAAGTTGATGTCGGCGATGATCGCCTCGACCAGCACCTGCGGGCGGCGGATGTCGAGCTTGTCGACGATGTCCATGACCGCGCGCATGATCTTCGGTGGCGCGGTGATCACCAGCGCATTGTTGGTCGGGTCGGCCCATACCATGGCGTTCTTTTCCGCGGCCGCCGCCGGGTTGACGGTTGCGCCGGCGGTAGCGCCTGGACCTGCGGCGGCCTGCGCGATGCCGGTGATCTGCTCCTTGAGCTTCGGGGCGAGCTTCTCGGCATTGGCGTAGTGCAGATAGCGCACGCGGGTGTCGCCGCCGCCGCCGAGCGGGGTGTCGAGATGGGCGATCAGCGCGCGGATGCGCAGCCGCTGCGACTCCTGGCCGCTGATCAGCACGGTGTTGGAGCGCTCATCCGCCACGACCTTGACGGTGCTGCCCTCGGCGGTGTTGCCCTGGTAGAGCGAGTTGACCACGCGCACGATCTCGGCCGCCGACGCGTTGGTGAGCGGTACGATCTCCGGGTCCTGATTCCCGACCTGGTCGATGCGGCGGATGATGCGGATCATCCGGTTGACGTTGCTGGCGTGATCGGTGATGACCAGGATGTTGCCGGCGGGGTAGGCGACCAGCGAGCCGTACTGCGGCACCATCGGCCGCAGGATCGGCACCAGCTGCGCGGCACTCACGTTCTTCACGTCGAGCACCTGGGTCACGATCTCATCCGAGCTCGCGCTCACGTGATCGGGCAGATCGATCGACGGACTCGTCTTGGCGTTGGTGTCGGGCATGATCTTCACGACGTTGCCCTGGGGCACCGCGATGAAGCCATATACCTGCAGGATCGAGAGGAACGCCTCGTAGAAGGCCGGTGGCGACATGGCGGTCGAGGACAGCATGGTCACCTGCGCGCGCACCCGCGGGTCGATGATGAAGTTCTTGCCGGTGGCGGCGGCCACCGCCTCGGCGACCTGGGTGATGTCGGCGTCCTTGAAGTTTGGCGTGATGCGCTGGGGCTGCTGCGCGCCGGCGAGCGTGCCCGAGAGCAGCACGGCGAGCGCGCACGGAGCGATCGATCGAAGGCGTATCACTGTTGTTATCCCCTTCAGAGAATGCGCGCCCCGCCTACTGGGGCTGGCTGCTTTCCGGCGTGTTCGGCTGCTCCGGCGTCGGCGCCGCAGACGCCGGCGCTGACGCAGCCTCAGGCGCTGCCGCCGGCGTGTTCGGCTGGGGCGGCACCTCCGGCTGGGGCGGCACGCTCGGGGGAGCTGCTCCCGGCAGATTCGGCCGGCCGGGCGCCGCCGGCGCAAAAAACTGCCCGCCACCCGGCATCGGGGGCGGCGCGGCTCCCGGCTGCGCTCCGGTCGCGGACTCCGCTTCCTGCGCGACCTCGGCGATGTTCAGCGTCAGGTCCTGCTGCTGGTTGTTGCGGATCACGGTGACTCGTGCTTCGGGCGAGGTGCCGAGCGTATTGAGGATCGCCTGGCCGCGGTCCTGGTCATCGAGCGGCGTACCGTTGATGGCGACGACCTCGTCCCCCGGGCGCAGCCCGAGCCGCGCGAACGCCAGCCGATTGCGTCCCGGGTAGACCCGGAACCCCTTGACCTTGTCGCCATCCATCACCGCCTGTGGCCGCAGCAGGTCGGCAATCAGCCCCGGCTGCTCGGTGAGTGCCCGGCGCATGCGCTCCACCACGGGACTCTGCGTCGGGAGCGAGGCGGCCGAGGGCGCCGGAGCGGCGCTGCTCACCTGGCGGGGCAGAACCAGGGACTCGAGCTGGCCGTTGCGGTCGATGATCACGCGGTCGGTGTACACCGAATGCAGCCGCGCGCCGCCGGGAACGCTGTCGCCGACTGCATGCACTTTGGCGGTCTGTGCATTCGGTCCCAGGATTGCCAGGCCGTTTTGTGGATCATTGCCGGCAATGATTCCGGTGAGCACCAGCGGCATGCTGGTCTCCGGCGCGTTGGCATCGTTCTGCTTCGGCACGGGCGGCGCGCCGAACAGGTGTGCGTTGGTGATCGCCGCGACGTCGGTGACACGCTGCTGGAAGGGCCGCGGCGGCGCGCTGGCGCCGCGCGCTGCGCGCCCGGCGCCGGCGAGATCGGTGACGATGAAGGCTGCCTGGACGCCGAGCGCGAGCGCCAGCACCCAGGTGGCAAGGCGCGGCGCTTCGGTGCGCAGCAGCCCGCGCCAGCGATCGGATGCAGGCAAACCTTCGAGCCAGGATGCGGCGTTCATGGGGCCAAAAGCATGAGCTTAACGGAGGTTAACAAGACTCCTGGCACATGGCGGAGCACCCCGCCGCGCTGGGGCGCCCGCGGCTGATCCGTGCAATCATACGGGTCCGCCGCTTGTGCTCTCAAGCAATTGTTTCTGCAGGAGTAACCACGTGACATTGTCCTGCTCTTGTGTTGCCGTTTGACGACCCCTATAAAGAACGCCATGCCCGAGCAGCATCCGGTCCGTCCCGACTCCGGCATTGCCGTAGAAGAGGCGCAACCGGAGGTCAAGCAGCCGCCGCTGTACCGGGTAGTCCTGCTCAATGACGATTACACCCCCATGGAGTTTGTCGTCGACGTGCTGGAAAAGTTCTTTGGCCTGAACCGCCCGAACGCTACCCGGATCATGCTCGAGGTCCATACCAAGGGTAAGGGCGTCTGCGGGGTCTTCACTTACGAGATCGCAGAAACTAAGGTGGCGCAGGTGACGACCTACGCCCGGGATCACCAGCATCCCCTGATGTGCACCCTGGAAGAGGCTTGAACGGACGCGACCGACACTGAAAGGCTCGGCTCAACGTGCTCTCGAACGAACTGGAATACTGCCTCAACGATGCGTTCCACCAGGCACGCGAGGCGCGGCACGAGTACCTGACGGTCGAGCACCTGCTGCTCGCCATACTCGACACTCCCAAGGTGCGCGAGGTGCTGCGCGCCTGCGGGGTGGACTTCGCCAAGCTCCGCCAGGAGATCAAGGAGCACATCGACCAGTCGACGCCGCGCCTCGAGGATGGCGAGGAGCGCGAGGTGCAGCCGACGCTCGGCTTCCAGCGCGTGCTGCAGCGTGCCCTGTTCCACGTGCAGTCGAGCGGCAAGAAAGAGGTCGGGGTGACCAACGTGCTGGTCGCGATCTTCAGCGAGAAGCAGAGCCACGCGGTGTTCCTGCTCAACCGCCAGCACGTCACGCGGCTCGACGTCGTCAACTACATCTCGCACGGGCTCTCGAAGATCGCCGAGGAGAAGACCGAGAAGGAGGATGCCTCAGCGGACGGCGAGCGCGACGGCGAGGGCGGCAGCGCACTCGAGAAGTACACCACCAACCTGAACCGCCTGGCGCAGGAGGGGCGCATCGACCCCCTCATCGGACGCAAGCTCGAGGTGGAGCGCACCATCGAGATCCTGTGCCGCCGGCGCAAGAACAACCCGCTGTACGTCGGCGAGGCCGGCGTCGGCAAGACCGCGATCGCGGAGGGGCTGGCGCGCCTCATCGTCGAGGGCAAGGTGCCCGAGGTGCTGGCCGACTGCACCATCTTCGCACTCGACATGGGCGCGCTCATCGCCGGCACCAAGTACCGCGGCGATTTCGAGAAGCGCCTGAAGGGCGTGATCACCGAGCTGAAGAAGCTGCCCGGCGCGGTGCTGTTCATCGACGAGATCCACACCGTGATCGGCGCCGGTGCGGCCTCGGGCGGCGTGATGGATGCCTCCAACCTCATCAAGCCGGTGCTCTCCAACGGCGAGATCCGCTGCATCGGCTCGACCACCTACAGCGAGTACCGGGGCATCTTCGAGAAGGACCACGCGCTCGCGCGGCGCTTCCAGAAGATCGACGTGGTCGAGCCCTCGGTGGCCGAGACCATCGACATTCTGTTTGGCCTGAAGCCCCGCTTCGAGGAGCATCACGGCATCACCTACGCCGATGACGCGCTGCGGGCCGCGGCGGAGCTGGCGGCGCGCCACATCAACGAGCGCCATCTGCCCGACAAGGCCATCGACGTGGTCGACGAGGCCGGCGCGCGCGCGCGGCTGAAGCCGATCGCCGAGCGCGAGCCGGTGGTTGGGGTGAAGCAGATCGAGGACGTGGTGGCGCGCATGGCGCGCATCCCGGCCAAGAGCGTCTCGATCTCCGACAAGGAAATCCTCAGGAACCTCGAGCGCAATCTGAAGCTGGTGATCTTCGGCCAGGACAAGGCGATCGAAGCCCTGGGCGCGGCGATCAAGATGGCGCGCTCGGGCCTCGGCGAGGCGCGCAAGCCCGTCGGCAGCTTCCTGTTCGCCGGCCCCACCGGCGTCGGCAAGACCGAGGTCACGCGGCAGCTCGCCATCGCGATGGGCGTCGAGTTCCTGCGGTTCGACATGTCCGAGTACATGGAGCGGCACACGGTCTCACGCCTGATCGGCGCGCCGCCGGGGTACGTCGGCTTCGACCAGGGAGGACTGCTCACCGAGGCGATCGCCAAGCACCCGCACTGCGTGCTGCTGCTCGATGAGGTGGAGAAGGCGCATCCGGACGTATTCAACCTGCTGCTGCAGGTGATGGATCACGG
>Ga0187781_10000536_pt1 | contig 27102 bp, 25 predicted proteins | sample 0715_SJ02_MP02_2_FD_132447 | JGI IMG/M metagenome (GOLD analysis project Ga0187781, IMG submission 132447) | Tropical peat soil microbial communities from peatlands in Department of Meta, Colombia - 0715_SJ02_MP02_20_MG | ecosystem: Environmental > Terrestrial > Soil > Wetlands > Peat | place... | reverse complement strand
CCGCCGTGACTCTCGCGAGTCAGGTGGACTTGACCGTGACGGTGTCGATCATTGACAGCGACCGGGCGACCACCTCGGCGTCACCCACCACGACGGTGACCAGCTCGGCCGGGGCGAGATACCGACGACCGGCGGCCTCGACGTCCGCCTTGGCGGTTTTCGCGATCGCCTTCGGATAGGTCGCGAGGTAGCCGGGACCGACGCCGCCGAGCAAGAGCGCCGCCAGCGTGTCTGCCAGTCCCGATTGGGTGGCGGTGAGGAAGACGAAAGTCCCGATCGCATAGCGGCGGGCGGAGTCGAGCTCCGCATCGGTCACACCGCCTACGGCGAGGCGCCCGAGCTCGTAGCGCACCTCGACGAGGGAGGCGGCCGTCACCTCTTTGCCGACGTCGGCCGTCACGACGAGCGATGAGCCAGCCCGGCCATGGCGGATGCTGCTTCGGGGTGAGTACGTGTAACCGTTGCGCTCGCGCAGGTTCTCGACGAGCCGGGATGCGAACATGCCCCCGAAGATGAGGTTGGCGATCGTGGCCGCGGGTGACTCAGGGTCGGAGCGAGTCGGGGCCCGGCCCCCAAGGCGGAGGTTGCTCTGGACGCTTCCCGTCCGGCCGACGAGCTCGAGCGGGCCGGGGCGCACGTCCGGCAGCGGAGGAAGGCTGCGGTCACCCCCCGAGGAGGTGGCAAGCCAGGGGGCGAGCACGTCCGAAGCCATCGAGACGACCCGTCGCGGGTCGAGGTCGCCGACGAGGACGAGACGGGCGGCCGCCGGCTCGAGCAGTCCGGGGTGCAGGCTCCGGAGGGTCTCGCCCCCCACTCGTCGCAGTGTGCCTGGGCGCGGCATCCCGGCGGCGTACGGGTGACCGGCGTAGAGACGCCGGCCGAGCGCCTCGTCCGCGATGACTTCGGGCTGGCTGAGGGCGATGAGCGTCTCGTTGGCGAGGCGCTCCCGGTCAGCCCGCACTTCGGCTGCCGGATAGCTCGCACCTGTGAGGACTTCGGCCAGCAGCTCCAAGATCTCACGAAGGTTGGGTGCGAGCACCGAGGCGCTCAGCACGAACCGGTCGTCGTAGTGGCTTGCTCCGAGCCGCCCGCCGAGGCGCTCGACGGCTTCGGCCAACTCCTCACGGTTGTGGCGGTCCGTGCCGGCGAGAATCGATTCCGCCAGCACGCTCGGTCCAGCTGCCTTGGCGACGTGCTCGGCGTCAACGGCGAACACGAGACGGAGCTCGACGAGGGGGACACCGCGCCGGCGCACGCTGATGACGGGCACTCCGCCCGCAAGCTCGTCCTCCAGCACGACCGGTGCTTTCGGCAGCCGCAAGCGTCCGGGTTCCGGCCTGCTCATGGCGTGCCTGCCGGCTGCAGCTCGAGGAGGGCAACATGCTGGCCGAGTAGGTCTTGGGCGGCCGCCGCGATGGCCGCCGGCTGGACCGCAGCCAAGCGATCGGGCAACTCGGCGACAAGCTCGGCGCGGCCGTGGATCGTTTCTACGGAGCCGAGGTTGAGCGTGCGCTCGAGCACCGGATCGATCGAGCGCCAGTGGCCTGCCACCAGGCCGGCTGAGATGCGCGCCAGCTCGTCGCCCGAGGGCCCCTCATCGGCCAGCCGGCCGAGCTCGCTGTCGATCGCCGTTCGCAGCTCGTCGGTCGTGGCGACGCCCGGGTGGAAGACGACGATCTGGAACAGGACCGGATCGCGCATGAAGAAGGTGTCACCCCCGAATATCCCGAGCATGCAGCTGACGTCGGTGACCGTGTGGTCCTGATAGACGAGGCGCCTGCGCAGCCGGCTGGCCTCGCCGTCGGAGAGCACGCTCGCCAGGACGACGTAGGTGGCGTACTCGTCGAAGCGGCTCAGCGGGTCAGGGGTGCGGTAACCGATGGCGAAGGCGGCCTGGGGAATGAGCGGATCCTCGATGATCCTGTGGCGTTCCGAGCTCGGCGGGGGCTCCGGGAAGGGGCCGTGCGCCGGCACGGGCCGGTTGGCAACTCTCCCGAAGTGCCGCTCCGCCAGGGTAAAGACGCTCTCCGGCTCACAGTCCCCGCAGACGACGAGCACGGCGTTGGACGGCGAGTAGTACTTGGCACGGAAGTCGGCGGCGTCCTCCACCGTTGCCTCTTCCAGATGGGCGAAGTCTCCATAGCCGTTGTGGGCATTCGGGTAGGTCTTGAAGGCGAGTGCCGGCAGGCTGATGAAAGGGAACCCGCCGTAGGGTCGATTGAGGACGTTGACCTTGATCTCCTCCTCCACGACGGCCACCTGGTTGCGGAGGTTCTCTTCGGTGAGGGCGAGCGAGGCCATGCGGTCGGCCTCCAGCCAGAGGGCGAGCTCGAGCTCCCCGGCGGGCAGGGCTTCGTAGTAGGCGGTGAGATCCGGCAGTGTGTGCCCGTTCACGAGCCCGCCTACGCTCTGCAGGAGCTGGACGTGCTCGAACTTGCCCACGTTGGCGGAGCCCTGGAACATGAGGTGCTCGAACAGGTGAGCAAAACCTGTTCGTCCCTCGGGCTCCGAGCGGAAGCCGACGTCATAGATGACCGCCACGCCGACGAGCGGGCTCGAGTGATCCGCCGCCACGACGACGCGCAGGCCGTTGCCGAGCGCGGTGCGCTCGAGGTTCACGAGGGCCGATCGAGCTGAGGGCACGAGGGAAAGCTATCCGGCGGGGATCGGCTCTGCTCTGTCGGCCGAGAAGACGGCGGCGCGCCCTCAATTGCCCGTCGTGGGCCGGCGTATCCCGGGCATCGGCGACCGCTGGGTGTTTGCGCCGGCCGCCCCCAGCCCTCGGACGGCGTGCCGCGCTGGCGGCTGTGGACCAGGTTCAGCGCCGGGAAACCGTGAGGAAGCCAGCCGGAGTACGCTCCCGTCGTGAAACTCACGCCCGACCTCGCCTGGCTTGCCGGCGGATCACCGGCTGTGCGCGAGGACAGACGCGAGACGAGGTCCCGTCCGGCGGGGGCTCCGGCGCCTCCTTCTCCCCGATAGGGCGATGAAGCGCCATCGCCCGGCCGCCTCAAACGGCTTGGCCCGCAGAGGCCCTGCTGACCCTTCAGCGGCTGTCAAGGTGCCCGAGCGGATCACCGTCTGGTTCTGGATCATCAAGATCCTCACGACGGGGATGGGCGAGGCCATCTCGGACTTCCTGGCGCACAGGTACAACCCGTTCGTGGCCGGCGGAGTGGGCGGTCTCGCCTTCGGCGTGGCCATGGTGGTGCAGTTTCGAGCCCGCGGCTACAACGCCTGGTCGTACTGGTTCGCCGTTGCGATGGTGGCGGTGTTCGGCACGATGGCGGCGGACGGCTTGCACGTCGAGCTCGGGATCCCGTACATCATCTCGACGCTCTTCTACGTGGTCGTGCTCGCCACCGTCTTCATCGTCTGGCACCGCACGGAGCGGACTCTTTCGATCCACAGCATCTTCACGCCGCGCCGAGAGGTCTTCTACTGGCTGACCGTGTTGGCGACGTTCGCCCTCGGCACGGCGGCCGGCGACCTCACTGCCACAACCTTCCACCTTGGCTACTTCTCCTCCGGGATGCTGTTTGCCGCCCTGTTCCTCGTGCCTGGCCTGGCCTACTGGAAGCTCGGCCTCAACGAGATCCTCGCCTTCTGGATGGCGTATGTCCTCACGCGACCGCTCGGCGCCTCGTTCGCCGACTGGATGGGTGTCACTCGCGCCCTCGGAGGCCTCAACATGGGAAGGGCCGTCGTCGCCATCTCCATGGCCGTGCCGATCGTCCTTCTCGTCACCTATGTGGCCCTCGCCCGGCCGGACGTCAACAACGAGGCCATCGCCTGACCGGAGGAATTGACGCCCCTTTTGGAAGGCTGGCGGAGGCCCCCCCGGCCCCTACGACTCCCGGACCACCTCGGCGGGTGACTTATCTGTCCGCAGCCCCCGCCAGGACGGCTGGCGGAGGCGCCCTTCGGCCGTCCACTCACCGAACGACACCTCACCGACGAGATCGGGTCGCACCCAGGTGGCTTTCCTGGCGTAGTTCGTCGGGACCTTGTTGGCAAAGGGGGAAGCCTCGAGGATCCGGCTGCCGAGCTCCTGACGCAGCTCGCGGAGCGCCTCTTCCGAGAAGCCCGTGCCCACCTGCCCCACATACTCCAAGCCACCCTCGTCCGAGGGGATGCCGAGGAGGAGCGAGCCGATGGATCCGGCGCGGCGACCTTCGCCGGCCGTGTAGCCGCCGATGATCACCTCCTGGGTCTTGAAGTTCTTGGTCTTGCGCCAGGCCGGCGAGCGCTTGCCCGGCTCGTAGATCGAGTCCAGCCTCTTGGCGACGACACCCTCCAGCTTTTGCTGCCGGCTGGCGGCGAGCACGTCGGCGCCCGGACCGGGAAAGCTCGGGCTGACCGTCCAGTTGGCGCCTTTGTCCAACTTGAGCGATTCGAGCAGCTTGTGCCGCTCGGCGTACGGCGCGGCGAGACGAGAGACGCCATCGAGATGGAGCACGTCGAAGAGCACGTAGACGACCGGGAAGGGCGCACCCGTAGCCGGGCGGCCCCGCGTGGGCCGCCGTTTCCTTGCCTCGCCATCGACCGTGTGCAGCCGTGACTGCAACAGCTGAAAGCTGGGATCACCGTCGGAGTCGAAGACCACGATCTCACCGTCGAGGACCGCTTGCCGCGCCCCCAGCGCCTCGGCGAGGGGCCGTAGCTCCGGAAACGAGGCCGTCAGCTCGTTGCCGTTCCGGCTGAGAAAGCGCCCGCGCCCTCCCTCCACGTAGGCGATCGCCCTGACACCATCCCATTTGAATTCGAACGCCCAACCATCGTCGTCGGGCAGGGGACCGGGAACGGCCAGCATCGGCGGTATGAGATCGGGCAAGGGCTCCCAGCCGGAGGGGGCGTCGTCCATGCGGTGGATCATCCAATTGTGGCCTCTTGTGGCAAACAGGACGTAGCGGCCCTTGACTCGCCTGCCGTGCAACACGACCTTGACCTCGCGGTCGGTCCATTTCTCCTCGTCGTAGGTGCCGCGGTCCCAGATCGTGACGGAGCCGGCGCCGTACTCGCCTTGTGGTATCGACCCCTCGAACCCGAGGTATTCCAACGGGTGGTCCTCGACGTGCACGGCGAGATGGTTGGTGGCCGGGTCCATCGGCATGCCCTTCGGCAACGCCCACGAGACGAGGACACCGTCCCGCTCCAAGCGGAAGTCCCAGTGCAGGGAGCTGGCGTGGTGCTCCTGGATGACGAAGCGGCGGCGCTGCCTGGCGGGTGGAGCCTGCCGGTCGGTCGACTTGGCTGCGGGTGGCGTCTCGCTCGTGCCCATGGGCTCGGGAGTGCGGGAGGCGTGGCGCTTGGCACGATAGGTGTCGAGCTTGCTCACCACTCCATGATGCCGGTCGGGCGACGCTCGCTGCAGGCGTCCGGTTCTCGCGGCCTCCGGCCTCAGCCGAGGAGTAGGTGGGACCGCACTGCGGGCACGAAGTCGTCGTAGTGAAGGCTCAGGGTCACCACGGGGCTCGATGCCGTCACGCTGGCGAGCCGGGGCACGCCGTGGAGGAGAGCGATCTCGCCGAACTGGTCGCCTGGGAGGAGCTCACTCACGTCCCGACCGCTCACCGAGACCCGGGCCCGTCCGCCGAGGACCACGAAGAATCGATCGCCCTCGTCGCCCTGCCGGATCACGGTCGAGCCCTCCGGCCAGCGATCGACGACGCTCCGGTCGGCGAGCTGACGCAGGTCGCTGGAGTCGAGGTGTGAAAGGAGGCTGACTTGTGACAGGACCTCGGCTCTCTTTCGCCGGTCCCAGTGCCAGTGCGAGCTCTCGGCGACGGGTGCTTCGCGGTTGAGGCTGTCTGCGACGCAGCTCTGGCCAGTCACCGCGGTGAGAAAGTCCTCCCGAGAGAGGGCGGCCAGGCGCATCGGCTCCAATGTGCGGACCGTCGCCGTCCGGGCCACGTCGCGCAGGAGTGCTTTCTCCCCGAAATAACCTCCCGGATGCACCGAGCCCACTTCGAACCCAGTCGACGAGCACCGCTGCCGTTCCGTCCCGGACGACGTAGAAGCGGTCTCCCTGCTCGCCCTGACGCACCACCTCCGTCCCGGCGGGCACGGTGAGGGGGCGCAGCCTGCTAGCCAGCGATTCGAGAGCCGCCATGTCGAGCGGTTGGAAACAACGCACGCCATGGAGCAGAGCGAGGAGGCTGGAACGCTCGCCCGCGGCCGCGTCAAGCTGGTGCAGTGTCCTCCAACCGGTCACGGCCGCAACGGGCAGGAGCAGACCCGCGACGATCAGGGCGCCCCGGATGCCCAGGATGGACACGAGCAGCGGGGCCAAGACGGCCCCGAGGCCTTCGAGCGCCAGCTTGGCGGACTCGATTGCCCCGATGGCTCGCGGCAGGAGTGGGGTGTCCAGTAGCCGGTAGAGCAAGGAGAGTGTCGTCACGTCGGCCACCGCCATGCCAACGCCCCAGGCCACCACGAGGACGAAAGCCACGTCGAGGACGGGGACCCCGGCGATGAGGGCGAGCGGGAATCCGCAGGCAACCAGTGCGAGGGCGACGGGCGTCCCAAGGCGGGAACGGCTGATGAGACCCGCCGAGATCGGTACCGCCGCCAGCGCTCCGATTCCGGCCGCGAGCATCAACAGGCCTACTCCGGCGCTGCCGGCATGAAGGAGCCGCAGCGATGCGATGAGAGCGATGGCCAGCCACATCCCCCGCACGAACGTCCGCAGGCCGCTGACGACCAAGATCCCACCCACGTGGGGATGGCGGGCGATGGCGAGCGTCTGCAGCATCACGTTGCCTACCCCGCTCGGGGCCCCGTTGTCGGCGACCGGGATCGGAGTGTGGGCGAGCGGCATGGTGAGCGCCGCTGCCCCTGCGAGAGTGACCGCCGCCCCTGTAAAGACGGCGGCAGGACTCACGATCGTCAGCAGAAACCCACCGGCGACTGCCCCCAGAGCCTGTCCGAGGGTCTTGACGGTGCTCATTGCGGCCGCCGATGAGGCCACCTCTTTCGGGGTCCGAGCCAGCACCGGGATCAGGGCCGATTGGCTCGGCCGGTAAGGGGTGGACACGAACGCGTCGATCGCCAGCAGGATCAAGAGGAGGGCAAGGGGCGCGCCCGAAGCGGCCAGCAGGGCGCTGATGGCCACGAGCGTGGCTCGGGTCCCGGCGATGACGGTGAGCACTCGCCCGCTCGGGTGCCGTTCGATGTAGCGGATGTTGAAGACGCTGCCGACGGCGGCGATGAAAAGCCGGAAGCCGACCAAGCCCACCGCGACCGCGCCGTCGGCGCGAAAGGCCTCGACGGCCAACGCCGTCACATAGCTCCATTCCGCCACGGACACAGCGGCGAAGGCCAAGACCAGCCAACTGAGCGAGCGATTACCAGCGATGGCACGGAACGGAGCCGTCAGCCCGCCCGGTCCGAGGGCAGCCCGGAGACGGCCATGACGGCACCCGCCGGCGTCGACCGCTCTGTCCCCCTTCCCCCACATCCGCCCTAGGGTTACATGAGGTCCCTATGCGTGCAAGCGTGCCCCACGCTCTGACGCGGCACTCAGTCGGGACCGTCTACAACCACCCAGGGCAGGCGAGAAGGTGGGCGGGTTCCGGGCCGTGCTCGCCAATCCGAGATGCGTGCCCGTGCCTCGTGTGGCCTCAATTGCCGAGAAAGGCCAGCTGCTGCCAGGTGCCCACGTCACTTCCGTCGCCTACCGTGCAGACGAAGACGGCACCGTCCGAGTCCACATAGATCTCGCCTTTGGAGTGGTCGCCAGAGGTAGGTGCTCCGGCTGAACTGCTGGGGGCGAGGAGGAGGGGAGCGCGCCCGCCTTGGAAGTATCCGCCGATGCCATTGTCCGATCCTCCGTAAAGGCCATGCGAGGTGCTGCCGGTGGCTTGGTCAATCCCGGCCACCCCGCTTGCGCCTGCTGCTGTTGTCAGTCCGTGCACCCCGTCTGCGCCGCTGGACATTCCGAGGACTCCCGTTTCACTCGAAGAATCACCCGTAACTCCGGCGAATATGGCAGCAAGGGAACTGCGCGCCGTAGCGATCCCGTAGACGCCGCAGACATTGCTCAGGCCGATGACTCCCGGGCCGAGGGTACCGTTGTCGCCCACAACCCCGGCATGTAACGCCGTGCTGATGCCGCTCTTGCCAAAGGCAACGCCGTAGATGCCGTCGCCAGCACTGCTCAGCCCGAGGACCCCAGCTGCACTCTCGTCCGTGTCACCGACGACCCCGGCGTGCAGCCCGGTGCTGATGCCGCTCGTGCCGTTGAAAACGCCGTAGACACCGTCCCCGGCGCTGCTCAATCCGAGGACCCCGGCACCACTCCCGTCGGTGTCACCGATGACGGCCGATGGGTGGGGGGCACCACCGATCTCGCTCTTGGCACTCTGGATCCCGTAGATGGCGTTTCCCCCGCTGCTCATCCCGACCACCGCCGGTCCGGCCTTGCCATTGGTGTCCGCCACGATCGCCCCGATCACGTGCTCGAGGCCGCTGGGGGCGTAGGTCATGGCGTAGAGGCCCGCACCCGGCGCCGAGGTCTCGGTGTTCTCTAGGTTGAGCAACGCAACGCGCCTGACGGTTCCGCTGAGCGCCGTCTGATCGGAACCGGCGTTGTTGGACTCCCCGTACTTCATCGTCCCAGTCGCCGCCAGCGCCGGTTCGGCTCCCAGCAGGGTCGAGCCCAAGGCGATCCCCACACCGCCAGCTGCAGCAGCTCCGAGGATCTTGAACGCCCCGCGTCGGGAGACAGGACGGCCCCCGTCGGCGACCTCACTTTCAACATCGACCAGCAACGGCTCGGCGGTTTGGGCGCCAGCGCTCTCGAGCCGCGCGAGGCGTTGACTCAGTCGGGCGTTCTCCGCCAGGAGCTGAGCCTCGCGAATCCTTCCCTCCTCTTCGATTCTGTCCAGCCGCTCGGTCAGCTCCTTGAGAGTCAAGATGCTTGTCACTTCGTCGCTCTCGGACATCTGCGCCTCCTTCTGTGGGGATGCCGCCATCAGCCAAAGCTCGGTTGGTGAAGCCGAGGCCGTGGAGCACCCCCCCATGATGTCGAAAAAGAAAGGTAGCGCCCGTTGGCGGAGGGGCTACCGGGTGACCCAGTCCCTCAGCGCGGCAGATGGGCCTACCGACGCGAGGACGATTGTGGGCGCTCGAAGAGGCTGAGGAGGACGTCGGCGATCGCCTGGCCATCGTTGACGATGTCGAGATGATCACCCGGTCGCGCGTGGACCGGCCAGCCGAGAGCTGCGGCTCGGTCCGCGTCGGCTCGATAGCCGTCGCTGAGTAGGACGTAAGCCGCTGGACGCTCGCACCATCGCCCGGGGAGGTCGAGCGGGGTCTCGTAGAAACGGAGGGGGACCTCAGGAAGTTCGCTTTCGATGATCCGTCGTCTGTCTTCGTCGGGGACGATGGCCTCGAGGACTCCTTCCCCCCACCACTGCGACCACTTGGGCAGGATGCCATCGCTTGACATCTCCTTCAGCACCCCGAGGAAGTCACCACCGGCCAGGCAACGTCCCTCGCAGGGCGGAAGCCCGGCGTCGACGAACACGCTCAGCTGCGGCCACGATCCGAGCCTGCCGGCGATGAGGGGAAGCACGGCCCCGGCTCCGCTGTGACCGACGAGCACGACCGGCTGATCGGATGGAGCCACCTCGACGGCGGCTGCCGCGAAGCTGACTGGGTTGCCCGACACGGCCGCTGCAACCAGGTCGGGGACGGCAGGTTCGTGACCGGCTTCTCGCAGCGCCTCGGCCACCCAGCGCCAAGTTGACGGTCCGACGACTGGGCTGTGTACAAGCAGGAAGTTGATGGTCGAAGTATTCATCCTCAAGGCCCGGTGCCGCCCGTCAGCTTCCTCGGCTTCGGCGAGCTGGCGAGTGGCTTCTCGTTGTTCCCTCCTCTCGACGGTGCCCGCCGCTCAGCTCGATGAGGGCGTCGCGGTTGATGTGCTCGGCGGTCGTGGTCGCCAGGTTGCAAGCCGTGACGGCCCGAATCGTCGAGGTGCGGTTGCCTCCTTCGAGCGCCGCCCGTTCGCCGTGCAACGACCCGGCCCGTACTCGGCCACACGCTGACCGTCCACCTCCACTCGCACGACTCCGTCCAGGACCAAGAAGAGCTCGTCGCCCGGCTTGCCCTGCTCCGTGATCGTTGCTCCTGCCTTCAGCTTCCTGATCTTCGGCTTCGCCCTGCCTCTCATCAGCTGCAGCGAGAGCCGGCGCTCCAGGGCTGACTCGACTTCTGCCGTGAGCGCCGGAGAGTCCTCGTCGCCCCACGGGCTGTGCCTTCCGAACGCATGCCGGTACCAGGTGGAAAATTCGATCGTCCTGGCGCACTAGCCGACGGGAGGCTGTGTCCAATCGGGCACGACGAAACCCGATTCGTACGCAACGACGACGGCCTGCACGCGGTCACGCAGGCCGAGTTTTGTCAGAATGCGACCTACATGCGTCTTGACCGTGCTCTCTTCGACCACAAGCGAGCTGGCGATCTCGGCATTGGATAGGCCTTGCGCCATAAGGCGAAGCACGTCACGCTCGCGGTCTGTCAAGCTCGCCAGCTGCCCGACCTCCGGCGGGCGCCTACGAGACTCGACGAAGTCCTGGATGAGCCGTTTGGTGATGCTCGGGTCGATGAGGGCGTCCCCGAAAGCCGCGCTGCGAACAGCACCGATCAACTGCTCGCTCGGCGAGTCCTTCAGAAGGAACCCACTGGCGCCCAACTTCAACGCTTCGAACACGTACTCGTCCAAGTCGAAGGTGGTGAGCATGACGACGCGAGCCGGGGTTTCGGCGATGATTCGGCGCGCGGCCGTCAGCCCGTCCATGTTCGGCATCCGGATGTCCATCAGCACGACATCGGGAAGGAGCTCGCGGGCCAGAGCGAGGCCCTCAGCGCCGTCACCCGCTTCTCCGACGACCCGGATTCCCGGCTCTGCGTTCAAGATGACTTTGAATCCAGCTCTCAACAAGCGCTGGTCATCGACAATGAGTACGTCGATCTGCCCCGTATTGTCCGGCACTATCGCACCTCCGTGAGCTTCGCAGGAGCCATCAAGGGCAACACCATCCGCACAATCCAACCGCCGGCGGCGCTGGGGCCGGCGGACAGGGTGCCACCCGCCGCCTCGATGCGCTGGCGCATGCCGAGGAGGCCGTTGCCTCCACCGGTTGACGCCAAGCTCGTCCTTCGGGTGACGGCGGCACGGTTCTCGACGCGGAGCTCGAGAGTGCGAGCGCTGGCGGATGCGGCCACCTCGACCTCGGCTCCAGGCGCATGCTTGACGGCATTCGTCAGGGCCTCTTGGACAACGCGGTACATGAGATGGCACTCTCGCTCGGTCAACTGGTCGAAGTCCTCGGCCAGGCGGCAACGCACAGGCGCTCCGGAGGCGCGCACGCGCTCCACAAGACCCTCGATCAATTCCATGCCGGCGCCACGCTCGGAACCTGGGTCGGCAAGGAAGGCGATGAGGCGGTCGATGTCGCCACCGGCTTGTCGGGCCGCATCCGCGATGAAACGCAGAGCAGCCGCGGCTCCGTCCGGGTCAACTGTAGCTACCCGTTGCCCGGCTTCTGCCTGCACGACCGTGAGGCTGATGCAGTGGGCAACGATGTCGTGAAACTCGTGGGCGATCCGCATGCGCTCGCGGCGGACGGACTCCGTCACGAAGAGCTCTTCTTCCTCCTCGAGTTCGGTGGCACGCGCCCGGAGCAGGGCCGCGGCGCGCTGGTGCGAGCCGATGAGACAGCCGGCAACAAGGGAGCCAGTCGCGACTACCGCCGGTAACGGGTTGAACCCCCCGGTGCTCGTCACCTCGACACCGATGACGAGAGCCGCCAAGCCCAACAGCGACCACCGGAGCGGCGGCTTGGCGCCCAAGGTGTAGGAGAACATGGCGAGGGCGATACCCATCGGGACGGGTGCAGCCGTGTCGTTCAAGGCCGCGAGGCTGCCGCCAGACACCGCCGCCAAAGCCAAGACAGCGGCCGCCATCGTGGCGACGAGGACGGGCTGGCGCCGGCGGAAGGCCACGAGGGCGCAGAAGGCGATGGCGCAGACGGAGCCAGGAGTCTTCGCCAGATCGTGCGCGGCCACAAGGGCAGCAAGTGCCGCCGCCGACAGCGCCGCGGCAACGAACGCATCGAGTGAACTGCTCCGGATTGAGAGGCGTCTCGGCATCGTTCGGCTCCTCAAGCCGCCACACCGAGGGGAAGCCGCACTACGGTCTGCCGGCGGCCTCCCCTGAGGTCGGTGACGAGGGAACCTCCGTGCAGGGCCGCCCGTTCCATTGCGGCCGAGAGGGCGGCTCGGCACTCGGCGCCCCGGACGCTCAGCCCGGACACGCGGATCTCGATCGCCTCCGAACCGAGCGTGACCTCTACGTCTCCGTCGGCATCGGTCTCGCCGACGAGCGTCAACAGCAGATGCTCGACAATCCGGAACCCGGCCAGCTCGAGCCCGGGCGACAGAGATCGAGCCTCTCCCTTCACTTCGAGGCGGATCGGAGCAAAGCGAGCTTGGGCAAGCAGGCTGTCAAGTTGGGCGAGAACCGGTTGCGGTGCGGTGGGCGTGGACTTCATCGTGCGTACTACGTCGCGCATGTGGGTCAAGGTGGCGCGGCCGATCTCTTGGATTTCGGCGAAGGCTGCTTCGACCTGGCTCGGCACGGTCCCGAGAGCGGCCTGGCCGGCCGCGGCCGCGGTCGCGATCGCCTGAACCTGAGTGTGCAAGAAGCCGTCGAGATCTCGGGAGATGCGTTGCCGGTCAGCTTCGACCGCCAGCCGGGCGTTGACGTCCCGTTGCGCTTCGAGCGCCAAGGTCTTGTCGTGCAGGGCCGAAACCGTGGCTCGATTCCAGCTGAGCATCGCTCCGAGCCCGAGGAAGACAAGGCCGATGGGGGCAAGGAGCAAGGCCTTCCTTGCTGGAGCCAGCTGCGGGTCGGAGGCCGCTTGGGCGGCGATGTCGGCGGCGACGAGAACGGCCCCAAGCAAGCGCTGCCAGCCGGCGCAGCGGTTCCCGATGGAGAAGGCCACGATGAAGATCGCCGGCAAGGCGGCACCGCAGCGGACGTAGCTGCCGACCCACCACCAGTTGACGAGGACGCCCAGTAGGAGTGCCGTCGCCGTCCCGAGCGGGTACCGGCGGGCGGCGACGACGGGCAAGGTCATCAACAACGCTGCGGCCACGCCGGCGGGTCCGCCGTCCAGCCTGTGCCCGCCGCTCACGCCGAACACGACGAGCACTGCGATGCCCGCAGAGAGCAACACCGCCACCGCGATGTCGGCTAGGCCCACACCGTCCAAGCCGAGCAAGGGTCCCCGCATGATCCGACCAACGCTTGCCGTCATGGCCGCAACACCTCCAGTAGCCTCACACCTTCCTCGATGCCCTTCAACCGGTGCTCACCCCGATCGGCGAAGGAGAAAGAATCTCGATCGATGATCGGGGGCAGGCTGGCCGATACGAGGACCTCATCTGGTCCAGCGGCGGCCTGCACGCGGGCGGCTAGATGAACGGCGATGCCCGTCACATTCCCGTCGCACAGCTCGACGATTCCAGCATGCAACCCGGCGCGTATCTGCATGTCCAGCGTGGAACCAACTTCGGCGACCATGTCCAGGGCGGCACGCACGGCCGGTTCGGGGCGGTCGAAGATGGCCAGCATGCCGTCTCCGGCGAAGTCAATCAGCCGACCCCCGGATCGCTCGACGACTTTGCGGGCGAGGACGTGGTGCCCCGCCAGCTGGCGGGACCACTGGACGTCTCCCACTGTCGCCGCGTGGCGAGTCGAGTCGACAATGTCGGTGAAGAGCACCGTGCGGAGCGCTCTGTGGAAGCGCCCCTCCTCCGGCACCGTCGGCACTGCTCTGACGGAGGCTGCGAAGGCGGCAAGGAGCGCCGGCTCGCAAAGGAACGGGCGCCCGACGACGCAATCTCCTGCCGTCACGACGAAAGTCGGCGGTTCCATGCCGGCGAGAGCCGAATCAAGGGCGCCCTGCCCCGCCGGGTCGAGGCTGACGGCAGCGGCGCCGGCGAAGACATCGGGGTAGGTAGCTGCTCCGAGGAGCGCGATGACGGCCGTGTCCTCGAGTCCGACGAGAACCGGCCGGCCCGGAATGAGCATCCTCGAGAGCTTGGCGACCTCGTGGGCAATGGAGGCGGGACCGAAGTCCGCTGCCGTCGTAGGCGCCGGAATGACGCCCAGCACGACAAGGCGCGTGCCGAACGCGATCTGCTCGGCGTCCTCCCAGAACTCTGGTTCGTCCGTCAGCTCGTTGAAGAGGGCGAGGTTCTCGTAGTACCCCGTCACTTCCTCGCCTGCGGCAGCGATCCTCGAGAGCGCCCGCCGGCCGAGCAGAAGGACGAGAGCATCCTCCGAGTCGCCTTCGGACATATAGGGAACATGGAAGCCGTCACGAGCCCTCATGAGCTGCACCTTGGTCCCGGTCACAAAAGTAACCGTAAGCAACGGCGCGCTCGATGTCGTCTACCGCCATGGGGATCTACAACCGGGCGGCATCCTCCTCAAGTAGTACGCGGGCGGGCCGCCCGGCTCAGGCCCCGGAGTCGAGCTCCTCGGCCGGCTTGTCGCCCTCGAAGAGGTCCGCCTTGTCGTATGACTCTCCCCCGCGGATCTTCGCCCGCCGTCTGGCTACGGCCGTAGAGAGGCTGCCGAAGGCGGCCTGAGCCCCCGCCGGGCTGGCGGTGAAGTTCTGCGTGTTGCCAGCGGCGTAGCCGATGTGGCCGCCTTCGGCATACGAGTCCTGGTTGGCGCCGAGGTAGACGAAGGTCCAGCCGATCTCCTCCCGCTTCTTGACGAGGTCGAACAGCTTCGCCCGGTCGTACTCACGGCTCTGGTTCTCCTGTCCGTCGGTGAAGGTGATGAACAGGATCTCCTCTTCTGGCTCGCCGGCGTTCCGCCGCGCCTCGGCGCGGATCGTGGCGTCGGCGATCGTGTGGCCCATGGCGTCGTACAGGGGTGTGCCACCCCGGGGTACGAAACTGCCCGCCGTGAGACGAGGTACTTGAGCGATGGGCGTGGCCTCGGCGAGGACCTCGTGGGCTTCCTGGGAGTCGAATTGGATCAACGTCAGGAGGGCATCGGCACCGTCGGCTTGCTGGTTGGCGAGGAAGGTGTTGAAGCCACCCACGACGTCACTGGCGATCGAGGCCATCGAGCCAGAGCGATCAAGGACAAAGTAGATGTGGAGGTTCGTGGCATCGGTCATTCGTTTCGCTTCCTTTTGTTCGGTGGGGAGGCGGCAAGGCCGCGCTCGAGGACAAGCCGGATCGTGTCGCTCATGGCGAGGCCCTGCTCGTTGCCGACCTCGGCGAGCCTGCGAAGAAGATCGTCCGGCAGGCGGACGCTGACGAGGCCGCTGGTGGTGTTCCGCTTGGCGCGGGAAGCCACAGCGAAGTACTGCGAGGGTGTCTGGCGCTCCGTCATAATGCCAGTGTAGTACACATGTAAGACATATCGAGCGCGACCTCCGGAGGTATGCTGTTGTCGGCGGATCCCTCAGCCTCCTTCGGCCCAGGAGATGATGCGCTCTGGAGTGATCGTCACGATGGTCCGCAGTGCTGGCCAATCATCGATGTAGGCCTCGACCTGCTCCCTTCGGACGTATCGTTCGGTGATCGCCCGGATTTCGTCAACAACAGCTGGATCGTCTCCGCTCACCGTTGCAAGCCCGCGGATGACCACCGCTGGGTACGGGGGCTCGAAGGTCTGGACCGAAAAGGCCACACGCGGATCGCGCTTGGCGTTGCGAACCCACTGGCGCGTGTCGGTCGTCCAGATTTTCACCGATGTGCCGTCCCAACGGAACCAGACCGGTGTCAGATTCGGCCAGCCGTCACGGCGTGACGTGCCGACCACCCCGAGGGGAGTCGGGAAGGTCTGGGCGAGGAATGCCTCGAGCTCGCCTGCCTCCATGTTCACGTTCGGTCCTCCGTCGCTCGTCCCAGCGTTGCTCCTGTCGTGGCAACGAGCACTCGCGATCGCCGGTCTGTCTGGTTGAGGAGCTGGTAGCCGACGCCGGCCGGCACGAAAAAGGCGTCCAGATCGCTCAGCTCCGCCCAGACGTTGTCGCTAGGGACGTAGACGTGCGTCTTGCCATGCTCGACGAAGAGCAGCGTGTCTGAAGGGTGACACAGCGGGTCGCTGCGCCGGGCACCGGCGAGCTCCACGACCGCCACTGTGAGCATCGGTGTGGAGGCGAGGACCGAGGCCAGGAGCTGGCGTTCGGATCCGAGGATCGCCCGCAATGAGCTCGTTTCGTCGACGAGGTCGATCCGCTCGGTCCCGGCGCTGCGGTGCTCGGGGAAACGCCCGACGAGCTCAGCGTCCATCTCGAGCTCGCGCTCGGGTCGGGTGCCCGCCGTCGTCTCGGTGGCCCGATCGGCCGAGAAGCTCAACCACTCGATGACGCGCAGCTCGCTGTCGGCGAAGTTGTAGCCGTAGTGCCAGCTCATGCGACCGAAGGCCACCGCCTCGCCCGCTTCGGCCACGCGGATCTCACCGTTGGTCGGGTTGTGGATCGTGTACTGCCCGGCGAGCACGTACTGGCACTCCTGGGCGTCGTACCTCGGCATCCACTCGTCGGACACCTTGAAGCTCCCGCCGGGAGGCATCGAGAAGACGATGACCACGAGCCGCTGCGTCCTCCAGTACACCCAGTCGCTCACAAAGCCCGACGTCTCGTCTCCCCAGCGCACCCGCGGCACCACCGCGTGCATGATGGCGTGAGCCTGCGGTGACGGATTCGACGCCCCCACCTCGTTGGCCATGGTGTCCCGCCTTCTCAGTCGAACCAGAAGTACTTGAACTCGAAGTTTGACAGGGGCAGCTCCTTGCCCGGTTGGACACCGTGGAGCTTCGAGGCGTGGGCGTCGATGAACGGTGTGAAGTAGGGGATGATGTAGCCACCCTCATTCCACTCGATGGTCTGCATCTCGTGAATCAGCTCACGCTGCAGCGTGGGGTTCAGAGTGGCGAGAGCCTGTGCATACAGCGAGTCGAATTGCGGGTTGGCAAAGTGGTTCTCGTTGAAGGGGGCGGTCGGGACGCTCGACTCGCCGGCCATCGTGAGGTAGTAGAGCGACTCCCATTCGTCCTGCGAGAAGGTCCACTTCAGGTAGTTGGGACCGAAGAAGTCCGTCGGTGTGACCTGCTGCAGGTTCACCGTCACGCCGGCGCTCTTTGCCTGCTGGGCGAAGACGGTGGCCGCCTGCACGGTGCCGGCGTTGATGGCGGACGTGACGAGCTGCACCTGTAGGCCGTCGTGCCCGGCCGCCGCCAGGAGCGACTTCGCCATGTCGATGTCCTGCACCCGCTGGGGCATCGAGTGGTCGTAGTCGGGGTCGAGGATGGCGTAGAGATCGTTGCCGAGCAGCCCGTAGCCGTCGAAGATGAGCTCGCGCATCTGCGGACGGTCGACGATGTAGCGCATCGCCTGGCGCACCCGGACGTCGTTGAACGGAGCGACGTCGACCCGCATCGTGAAGGGAGTGATCTGGCCGCCGTCGGCGATCACGACCGGCACGTTCTGCGATCGGAGCGAGTTGACCGATTGGGCAGAGAGGGCGTCGATGACGTCCACCTGTCCCGACAGCAGCGCGTTGATCTGGCTGGTCTCGTCGGGGAAGTCAGTGATGACCACCTGGTCGAGGTAGGGCAGACCCGCCTCCCAGTAGTTCTCGTTCTTGACGAAGACGCTCTCCTCGCCCGGAGTGAAGCTCTTGTACTTGAACGGACCGGTCCCGATGGGGTTCTTCGGGTCATAGCCGACGGGGACGATGTAGTAGTAGTAGTTGCAGAGCACCTGCACGAAGGGCGAGAAGGGCGAGCGGAAGGGGAACATCACCGTCCGGTCATCGAGCTTCCTGAGGTGCTGTACGTCGAGGAGGGACATCTGGGGTGCCCCCGGCAACCCCAGCTTCATGATGCGCTGAAAGCTGAAGATGACGTCGTCGGCGCTGGCGGTCTTCCCGTCGTGGAACGTGACCCCGGGTCGGAGCCTCATGACCCACTCGGTGGCGGTGGGGTTCGGGGTGATCTCCTCCATGAGGGAGAGTTGCGGGCGCCCGTCGAGGTCGAATTGCACCGGCGAGTTGTACAGCTGGACGACCCGAGCGAAGTCGACGACCTGAATGGGCGCTTGCGCATCGAGCGTGTCGCTCGAGGTTCCCCCCGTGATGGCGGCGCGCAACGCCCCACCGGGGCGTGGTCGGGCCGCCGTGCCCGCTCCGGTCTTCTGCGCGGCGGCGCTCCCGCCGCAGGCGGCGAGCGCCCCGCCACTGGCCAGCAACCCGGCGGCCGCTCCGCTCAGCTTCAGGAAATCCCGCCGGGAGTGGGTTTCAGATAGTGGCATGATGCTCCTCCTTCTGTGGCGATGACTGCTGGGCTCGCGGCGATTCGTGCTCCGTCGTCTGACGGATCAGGTGCTCGACGCAACGGAGGGCATTCGCGCAGATCGTCGCCGTCGGCGCCATCGGCCCCGACGTGACGAAGACGCTCCCGTCGAGCACGAGAAGGTTCGGGACGTCGTGGCACCGGCCGAAGCGGTCGACGACCGAGCTGGCGGGGTCGTCGCCCATGCGGGCCGTGCCGAGCAGGTGCCACCCCCAGGCCGACCAGTCGAGGTTGAGCGTCTCGAGCGCCCCGGCGGCCAGGTGCGCCTCCCTCGCCCGCTCCATCTGCCAGGCGAGGTTGGCCCGCCCGTCCGCGTCGATGCGGAAGTGGATCTTGGGGGCGGGGATGCCGTCGGCATCGGTCAGTTGCCCGGAGATGCTTACGTGGTTCTCCTTGCTCGGCAGGTCCTCGATGCCGACCCCCCAGTGGAAGGCGTGTCCGAACGTGCGCTCGCGCAGGTCGTGGTGGCCCACCCCCCACCGATCCTCGAATGGTCGCTCGTCGAAGTAGCGGAGCAGCCGTATCGGGCCGCCGTGGGCGAGGGTGTCCCATTGGGCGCCCCGCGGGAAGCCGCGAGACTCGTCTGAGTCGGCGAACTCGAGGGAGAGGAGCGGTGTCCCGGCCGGGCCTACCCAGCTGCGCAGCTCGTCCTCGTAGACACCGAGGACGCTCGCGTACGGGTGGAGCATGAGGCGCCGCCCGACGAGACCGGAGGAGTTGGCGAGCCCGTCCGGAAAGGCACGCGACTTCGACAGGAGGAGGAGTCGGGGAGTCCCGATGCCGTTGGCCGCAAGGATGACGACGTGGGCGCGCTGGCGCTGTTCCAACCCATGGCGATCGACGTAGACGACACCGGCGGCCCGTCCCCTCTCGTCGAGGAGGATCTCCCCGGCGCGCGCCCGGGTGACGAGACGGGCGCCGTCGCGCAGCGCCGCCGGCCAGTGGGTCCTGTCGGTCGAGGCCTTGGCACCCTCCGGGCAGCCCGTCCCGCAGGTGCCGCGGCGCATGCACGGGCTCAGATTGCCGTAGTCACGCGAGGCGATGGCGTGGCTAGCCGGCCACCAGTGCCACCCCAGCTGGTTCATGCCCGTCGCCGCCTTGCGGCCGAGGGCGCCGATCGGGATGGGGGGCAGCGGGGGCGCGGCACCCCGCGGGTACATGGGGTCACCGCCGAGGCCGGAGATGCCCATCTCGAGGTCGATCCGCTCGTAGAAGGGGACAAGCTCGTCGTAGGAGATCGGCCAGTCGTCGGCGATCCCGTCGATCGAGCGCACGCGGAAGTCCTGCGGGCGCATGCGCGCCCACTGGGCGCCGAAGTGGATCGTGCTCCCGCCCACGGCGTTGTGCATCACCGGGGTGACGTCGGTCTCCGACACGTCGCAGGGAACGTCCTCACGTAGCCCGCGGGTGTTGGGGTCGGCGCTCCAGCGCGTTTCGGAGAGGAGCTCCCACTCTCGCTTGTCTCCCGGATAGTCGGAGGCATTCAACCAGTCGCCCTGCTCGAGGCAGACGACCCGCCAACCTGCCGCCGCCAGGTGGCGGGCGGCGATCGCGCCCGAGGCGCCGGCCCCGACGATGACCACGTCGGCCGCGTCAGCCCGCGCCGCCGACCGCGGCGCCGATCGAATCTCCGGCCGGCCGCTCAGGCGTCCGAGCGATGGCGGCTCGGGCGGAGATGTCGCGGCACTGGACGGCCAGCTGACCGTCGCCGAGAAGCGCCGAAGAACAGGGTCAAGGAGGCCGTCGCGAAGGTCGTACTCCGCCTCGTCGGGGTAGATCGGGTTCTGGGACTGGCCCGGGTACCCGATCAGCTTTCGCACTTTCGGATGCATGTAGTAGCCCGCACTCACGACCGTTGCCAGCGCACGGAACCGGTCATCCGCCCGTTCGTGCAGTGCCCTCACGTGCTCTGCGGGCGGGCGACCGGCTGCCTCTTCCAGGAGCCGGGCGAGCGGTCCCGCCAGGTCGGGGCGCGTCTCGAGCACCCGGTCGAGCCATTTCCCCGTCACGCCCACGCTGCTGGCCGAAGGCATCAGGCCCCGGGCCGGGATGAGGACGTCGGCGAGCGAGGCGAGGATCGCCCGAGCCTCGTCCGAGATCGGCCCGGTACCGGAAGCTGTCACGCCGCCTCAGCTCACTGCCCGCTCACGATGCACCCGTGCCCCGTCTGAGTCGGGGAGGACTCGCGGGCGCTCTCTGCGCCCTCGCCGGCACCCGTTCATCTCACGCCTCTGCCGGCACGCTTGCTCGGATCGACACGCCGGCGTCCCTCTCCACGATGCGCGACACGGCGAGCTCGCCGGCGCCCGGGCCGAAGCGCTCGCGGGCGCGCTCGAACCATCGGCGAGCAACCGTCGCCAGCGAGGCCGCGTAGTCGACCTCGGCGGCAAACTCGCCAATGAGGCGCAGGTCCTTGCAGCACAGCTCGAGGGTGAACGAGACGTCGTCGTCACCCGCGAGGAGGTTGTCGAGGTCGTGCTCGGCGACCCAGCTCGCCCCGGCGCTCTTCCGCACGACCTGGGCGAGCAGCTCCGGCGCCACCCCGACGGCGCTGCCGAGGGCGAGGGCCTCGGAAAGGGCGACGACGTGCACGAACCAGAGCATGTTCGTGAGGAGCTTCGCCGCAGTCCCCGCCGGGGGCTCCCCAACGAGGACCGCCCGCTGTCCGATCACGTCGAAGATCGGCGTGACGAGGGCGAACGCCTCCGGTCGTGCGCCCACCATGAGCACGAGGGAGGCGTCACGGGCGCCGTCGGCCGCCCCTGTGACGGGAGCGTCCACGTAGGCGACGCCCTGCGAGCGGGCGGCCTCGTCGAGCCTGCGACAGGAGTCGAGCGAGATGGTGCTGAGGTTCACCAGGGCCGAGCCGGGCTGCATCTGGGCAAGCAGTCCGGCCCGGCCGAGGCAGACCGCCTCGACCTCGGCGGGTCCGGGAAGCGAGACGCACACGACGCCCGCCCCCGCCACCTCGGCGACGCCGGCTGCCGCCACCGCCCCGTTCTCCACCAGCGCCTCAACTCGCTCGGGGATACGGTCGTGAACGAGGAGCGAGGTGCCGGCACGAAGGAGGTTTCTCGCGATCGGAGCCCCCATCGAGCCGACGCCGATAAAGCCGATCGTCGAGTTTCCCGCGGGGATCATCCCGCAACCTGCTCGCGAGGGTCGGAGACCTGCGCCAAACCTGCCGAGAGACGGCTGGCCGCCTCGCAGAGGAGCTTTCCGTGCGCCTGCAGCCGCTCGCGCTTGAGGCGCATCGAAGGGCCCGAAACGCTGAGGGCCGCCACCACCGATCCTGAGCCGTCGCGTACCGGGGCGGCGACGGCGCTGAGACCGAGCTCCAGCTCGTCGACCGTGACCGCGAAACCCCTCCGCCTCACGAGCCCGAGATCCCTCGCGAGCGCTTGACGGTCGATGATCGTGTGAGGCGTCAGGCGGTCGAGGGCTCCCTTCGGGAGCTCCGCCGAACCGAAGGCGAGAAACACTTTGCCGGTCGAGGAGCAGTGCAGCGGCACCGCCCTCCCCACCCAGCTTGTCGTGCCCACCAGGTAATCGCTGTCCACCTGTGCGAGGTGGTTGACGCCGTCTCGCATCGGCGTCGAGAGATTGACGGTCTCACGGGTGGTGTCGCCGATCTCGTCGAGGATCGGGGCAGCCAGCTCGGCGAGGCGCCGATGGGAGAAGTCGCTCATGGCGAGACGGAGGAGGACCGGACCGGGCCGGACCCTTCCCCGCCGGCCGTCTCGCGCCAGGATCCCGTGGCGCTCGAGGGCGCCCACGAGCCGGGAGGTCGTGGCTTGATGAAGCCCGGTCGCCGTGGCGAGCTCGCCCACGGTGAGCGCCCGGTCCCCCTCGACGAGGCATACCAGCAAGGCGGCCGCTCGCTCCACCGCCTGACTGCCCGACCCGACATTCATATTATGAGTATCTTCTCTCACAATATGAAGGATATCTCACTCGTGCAGGCGGCGCAAACAGATGCCAAAAAGGAAGGCGCCCCGCGCCTCGCGAAGGACGACGTCGTCTAACTGCCGCACGGAGGCGATCAATCACCGGGCGGGCCGTGCGCAGCCGCACCGCTGTCAGGTCGCCGAGCTCAGCTCGTGTTGCCTGCGAGTAGCTGTTGACGATGCCGGGAGTTGCAGCTGCTTCCGAGGCCGGAAAGCCGGACATCTTTCACGGCGCGGGCAACGTCCCGCCAGGGAAAACGGGGATTCAGTAGGTGTAGCGGTCTGCCTTGGTCTTCGCAGAAGTCCCGCCCGGGGTTGTTACCGTGACGGCAACGGTGCCCCGGCCCTTGGGTGAGGTGACCTTGAGTTCGGTAGCCGAGACGACCTTGCCTATTTTTGCGAGGGCGGTGCCGAAGTGGACCGCGGTGGCCCCGAGGAGGTTCGTGCCCGTGATCGTGACGGTCGTGCGGCCCGAAGCCGGCCCCTTGTTGGGAGAGAGCTTTACGACGGTCGGGCGGGGAAAATAGATGACGACGAAGGCCTGCTCATGGCCCGAGGCGTCCTCGTAGAACCCCCCCGCGCTGCAGTTGTCTGAGGAGCTGGAGGAGAGAGACTCGATGTCGGCGTCCCCACCGGCGTTGAGGGTCGCCGTGCCAGGGACCTCCTCGGCCTCGCCCCATTTGCCGCTCGTCTCGTTGACGACGAAGGCCTGGCCGTAGAGCGAGGCAGTCTCGTAGAACCCCCCCGCGCTGCAGTTGCCGGAGGAACTGCAGGAGAGAGACTCGATGTCGGCGTCCCCGCCGGCGTTGAGGGCCGCTGTGCCGGGGACCTCCTCGGCCTTGCCCCAAGTCCCGCCCGTTTCGTTGACGACGAGGGCCTGGGTGTGGTCGAAGGCGTCCTCGTAGAACCCGCCCGCGCTGCAGTTGCTGGAGGAGCTGCACGAGAGAGTCTCGACCCCGGCGTACCCATCGGCGTTGAGGGTGGCCGTGCCGGGGACCTCCTCCGCCTCGCCCCACGTCCCGCCCGTCTCGTTGACGAGGAAGGCCTGGGTGTGGAGCGAGGCGTCCTCGTAGAACCCGCCCGCGCTGCAGTTGCCCGTTGAGCTGCACGAGAGCGACTCGATCTCGGCGTCCCCGCCGGCGTTGAGGGCCGCCGTGCCGGGGACTTCCTCGGCATCGCCCCAAGCGCCACTCGTCTCGTTCTCGACGAACGCCTGGATGTGGCTCGAGCCATCCGTGTAGTACCCACCCGCGCTGCAGTTGCCGGGAGAGCTGCAGGAGAGAGAGTAGACCTCGGCGTCCCCCCCGGCGTTGAGGGTCGCCGTGCCGGGAACCTCCTCGGCCTCGCCCCATGTGCCGCCCGTCTCGTTGACGACGAAGGCCTGGAAGTGGTTCAAGGAGTCCTCGAAGTTCCCCCCTGCGCTGCAGTCGCCGAGAGAGCTGCAGGAGAGAGACTCGACCCCGGCATACCCAGAATTGAGAAGGCGCGTGCCGGGAACCTCCTCGGCCTCGCCCCATGTGCCGCCCGTCTCGTTGACGACGAAGGCCTGCTCTTCGCCCGAGACATCCGTGTAGTACCCGCCCGCGCTGCAGTTGCCGGAGGAGCCGCAGGAGAGAGACTTGACCTTGGCGTCCCCGCCGGCGTTGAGGGTCGCCGTGCCGGGAACCTCCTCGGCCTTGCCCCATGTGCCGCCCGTCTCGTTGACGATGAAGGCTTGAGCCTCGTCCGAGGAGTCCTCGTAGAACCCGCCTGCGCTGCAGTTGCCGGGAGAGCTGCAGGAGAGAGACTCGACCTGGGCGTCCCCGCCGGCGTTGAGGGTCGCCGTGCCCGGAACCTCCTTGGCCTTACCCCAGGTCCCTGCAGGGGTCACGGCAGAAGCCTTCGCTGACGTCGGGGCGCCCGCTGCGCTCGCACCGACCAACAGAGCCGCGCAAAGAGGCACGGCGAAAAGGGCGGCGATGGCGGAGCGTCGTCTCATGCGGATTCCTCGTTTCCAGACGTGGCACGAACGACTGCATGGCAGTCTCTCAATCCGGGCAATGCTGAGGGGCGGCCCCTCGTCTCCAAATTGCAACCGTACACTCCACCTCTTCGAGTGCCATCCGACCACGAGAGAATGCGGATGCTGCACCCTCCCGATCTCGTAGTGTCCCGCCACGGCCGCCCGGTGATCACGACCGAGGCAATGGTCGAGGCACTCGGACGCTGGAGGCGAGGCGGCAGACCTGTCGCCGGAGTAGCCCGCCGAGTACGAAGTCTCAACTGGTATCACTGCCCAGGCGCTCGCGGTAGCACCAAAGGACCGTGGCTGCACCTTCGAGGAGGTCAGCCGAGTCTTACGCTGGGGCTCATGAAGGGCATCGCCCTCGTGACCACCGCCATCCTCGGAGTGATCGGCATCGGCATCGGCGTCGAGGCAGGCGTGGGCGTGGGGAGCCACCTGGCGCGTCGGCGGCCCCTATCAGCCAACGCCGGGCCCGGCGTTGCTCAGGTCGTGCCCGTCCGGTCCGCATCAAACGAGTCAATTGGTGAAGCTGCAGGCGAGCGATGGCACGGTGTACTCCGCATATGGCTACGACGACGACTGGCGTTGGTCGGCGGAACTGCCCGCGGGCACCTATCGTGCGATCGACGCGCCGGGCTGTCCGGGCGGCCAGACGCCGTTCACTGTCGTGGCAGGCAAGGTGACGCTGGGCGTAATCGTGAGGTGGGGATGCATGTACTCCTGAGGGTGCAAGCGATCGCGGCATCACGGCCGAGCTTCATTCGCCGCTGTCCGCCACCCTGTCCGCTGGTGGCCACCCCGGTCATGGTCTTGCCAACGCAGTCGAGGGCGCCATTCCACCACCTCACCCGAGTCCTACGCTGCTCCTCGTGATGGGTGTCCGGGAGCGGGATGCTCAGTGACAGAGGCGTCACCTCAAGGGCCGGTCAGACTGGCGAAGATGGCGCTACATCCGCGGCGCGAAACGGACAACAGAGACAGCGTGACGATCGAAGCCGAACTCAGTCCGACCCCCCCAGTACGTGAGCACTGGTGGTGGGGGGAGCAGGTTCGAGAGAAGGTCGGTTGGCCAAGCGTTGGCATGATCACTTCAACGGATCGCTTCGCCCTTCGGATTACGACATCTCGCGGGAGTCTGGAAGCCGTCGCCTGCCAACTACGAGATGCCGTCACTGCGGCGATCGCCGCCTACCCGACGCGCTACCTCATTGACCAGCAGGCACTCGACGAGTGGCGGGCAGACAGGGACCTTGTCCGCCGCCAGCAGGAGGAAGCCGACCAAGCAGTCCTCGACCGGGTAATGGGCGTGACCGGTTCCCACAACTCGGTCCAGAGCGAGTGAGGTAGGTCGGCCGTCCCCCACCGGCGTGCGGCCGCAGCGCGCCCTGCCTGACGGCGTCGGCACCGCCTTGCAGCGAGGGCTCGCGCGGCCTCCACTTGGCTGTCACAGCCCATCCCTACCGTCAGCTGAGTGAAACCGGCGAGGCTCTTGAAACGGATCGTTGGCGGCGCCGTTGGCAACGTCAATTTCGCCGACCTGGTCATGCTCCTGGAAGCCCTCGGCTTCGAGGAGATCGGAGGGAAGGGGAGCCATCGCGTGTTCGCACGGCCCGACGTCGCCGAGCTGGTGAACCTACAGGCGGTCCAAGGCCAGGCGAAGGTATACCAGGTCCGGCAAGTCGCTGGACTCGTGCGCCGTTACGATCTTCACCTGGAGAGCGAGTGATGACCACGTACCCGATCGAGGTCCACTGGAGCGACGAGGACGGAGTCTGGATCGCTGACGTCCCGGGTCTTCCGTTTTGCACCGCACATGGCCCCACGCCTCACGAAGCCGTGGCCGAAGTCGAGATTGCTATGGAAGCCTGGCTAGAAGCCGCCCGGGCTGCTGGGCGACCCGTACCGGAACCCCCGCGTCGTGCGGCCCAGGCTTGAACTCGCCGTCGGTCGCTTCGAATCCGTTCGAGAAGCATGCGCCGTGTGGGGAATGGCCGAAGGTTTGAGCTTCTGCCGCACGGGTCTCGGTGGAGGGGCGGAAAAGCGGGGGCTGTCACTCGGGTACCCCATACCGGTTTCGACGCTTCTGCCCTCAGCGGCGGCGGTGACGGCCTCAGGCGTCGAAGGATCGAACTGCGTTCCTCGTGAGCGAGACTGACCTCACGCCGCCCGCAGGGAGTACAAATCCACGTAGATCCACGTAGATCCCTATCGCACGAACGTCGCACATTCGGGGCGCTCCGCCGCTAGGCGAACGTGCTCCAGCTCTCTGATCCGCATCATGAAGGACTTCTGCTCGCTCCGGCCGATGTTCCACTGGACCGAGCAACGCGTGCGCGGTCACGTGGCGCTGTGCGTGCTGGCTGCCACCATCGAGGCCGTCATGGCCAAGGACCTCGCCAGCTCCAAGGTGATGGACCCCGACCTCGCCTTCCAGCACATGACACCCCGGCGGGCACTCTCGCTGCTTGGAGCGGTTCGTCTGCAGCTCGTCTCGGCCGGAGAGCGACGTATCGCCCTTGTCACGAGGCGGAACGCCTACCAGGCCAAGGTCTTGAAGGCCTTCGGCGTCGACACCTCCACCTGGGACAAGGCCGCTATAGCCTGACCTCGGCGTTCAGCACACGCGTAGTGGAAACACTTAAGGGGTATCGGGTTAACTGCGCAGGCACAACATGTGGGGGTTCAGTACACAGGGATCCCCTTGACCCGGTGTGCCTTGACCCTGGCGCGGTAGCGGCGGTCAGCTCCCTGCGTGT
>Ga0187781_10000535_pt1 | contig 27123 bp, 25 predicted proteins | sample 0715_SJ02_MP02_2_FD_132447 | JGI IMG/M metagenome (GOLD analysis project Ga0187781, IMG submission 132447) | Tropical peat soil microbial communities from peatlands in Department of Meta, Colombia - 0715_SJ02_MP02_20_MG | ecosystem: Environmental > Terrestrial > Soil > Wetlands > Peat | place... | reverse complement strand
GAGTTGCTTCGCTCAGCCCTTTGATGATTTCGAAGGTGATGGCGATGAAGTTCTGCAAATTACGCATTGTTGCCGTACAACTTCTTAATCAGGCTGGCCACATTTATGGTGAAGTGCCTGGCAGTCTCGATTCCTTCTTTGTCCTGCCAGACCTCGCCGGGAAGCCAGCCAAACACCATATTCCAATAGGTTGATCCCGGCACAATCATGTCGTTAATCAGGAAGAACATGAGCATTTCTTGAAGCGTGAAGGTGTGGCCGCCGCGACGCGCCACCGCTATAGGGCCGCCCACCATGCCGGAGAGGAACTGGTTCGACTTCTTGGAAACGTAGCCAATGCGCTGGAGCGCGGCCATCACGTCCCCACGCGCCGTACCGAAGTAAACCGGCGAGCCCACAATAAAGCCCTGCGAAGCTCGCAGCTTCTTGATAATGTCGTTCAGTCCATCTTGCAAACTGCACTCACCCAATTCGCTGCACTTGCCACAAGCCGTACATGACTCGATTTTCATTTCGGAAAATGAGATGACTTCCGCCTCGACGCCTTGCTCGCGAATCAGGCGCGCGCATTCGTTCATGAGTTGCGCGGTGTTGCCATCCGCTTTGGGACTTCCACTTATTAAGAGTACTTTCGACATCGTAGTCTCCTCTGTGTTCGTGGCAGGTTTCGGCTGCCCTTGGGTTGCCTGAGGGCGGCCACAAGGGCCGCCGCGTACCGCCTCGGGCGACGCCGAAAGAGGCACCATACTACCACATTCACAGCCCATGCTTCTCTGGCGCGGATCTCCCCTCTGCCTTCGAAAACCCGCGGCCGGAACATTGTTCGCAGACACAGACACGTGTATATTTACCCGTCGGCCGTGAATGTGGAGGTGCTTTGGGACAAGGCACGGCAGAGCCGCACCCAAAACAGACCCTCCGTGCCCTCTGTGCTTCTAAGGCCTTCCCACAGAGACCACGGAGAGTCTCAGTGACCTCCGTGTTTGGTCTTTTCGTGGCCACAGAGGACACGGAGAAACCACCGCCGCACAACAGCGTCCCACAAACTAATGCTAGAGGGGTTAACTCTTATGAAACAGAAGCACTTCGGCAAATTATGGATTGGAGTATTCAGCGCACTTTGGTTGGCAAGCATGGCCTGGGACGCCGCACCGGAAACGGCAAAGAACCCCGTGGCGGTTCCCTTTCAATTGCAAACTCCTACCCGTGGAGTCAAGCTCACCGGCGGGGTATTGAAGCGAACTTTCGACAACAACGTCGAGTTCCTGCTCAGTAATTTCTCCGTGGACGATCTCCTTTACGTTTTTCGCGAGCGCGTCGGAACGCAGAATCCGCCCGGAAAACCCTTCAGTTGGGACGAAGGCGGTCCGAGGGTGGCAGGTTCGGTGGCCGGCCTCTTTCTTATGGGCAGTGGCAATGCGCTCCGATGGGATGAAGACAGGCGGCTTAGGGAAAAGATGGACGCGGTGATCGCAGGGATCGCGGAATCGAAGCAGGCCGATGGATTCATCATGGGCTACCCGGAAGACAAAACCGACTTTCGTGAGAATGCCAACTACGTGCGCTCTTGGATCACTCACGGACTCATCGACGCGTCGGTGGCGGGAAATCCTCAGGCTTTGCCGCTGATCCGCGGTTACTTGGACTGGTTCAATCATTCCGAGTTCCCGGCAAAAGTGGCGGACAAGAATCGCGGCTACAGCCCGGACCACTACATCCCTTATCAGGGCATGATCTCCTCCACGCTAATGTACCTCTCTCCCCTCGGCAAGCTGGATGATCTGAATGTAATCCTGAAGTATTACCAGGAAGACTGGTGGCTCGAGCAGCTCCTGGCCAATGACGACCGGGCCATCTATGACCGCCCGGAATCCCACTGCTACGAGATAACGGCGTTTGAAGCGTACTTGGACCTTTATCGCATTACCGGGGATATGAAATACCTTCAAGCCGTGCTCAACGCCTGGAAGATGCTTCGTGACGAATGGGAAATGCCCGGCGGCTCCTGGGCCTTGTGCGAGGCGCGGCGATATCCGCCGAAGTCCTATCTGCTGGGGGCACAGAGCCGCTCGGGCGAAGAGTGCTGCGCGGTTTTCTGGATCAAGCTCAACCAGCGACTCCACTTGCTCTTCCCCGAGCACGAAGCTTATGTGAACGAAATCGAGAAGTCGATTTACAACGCCGGAATCGGAAATCAACTTGGCGGCTCCATGATTTGTTACTCCACGGTCCTCGAAGGCAAAAAGGAAGCGCCCGTTTGCCCTCCTGAGGGGACTTGCTGCCAAGGGCAAGGAACCCGGCTCTACGGTTCACTTCCTGAATACCTCTATTCCCTGTCTCCCCAGGGAATCTATGTGGACCTCTACGCTCCCTCCGAAATCTCTTGGAAGCAGGGAAACGCTGACTTGAAGCTCACCACCGCCACGGCGTTCCCGGAAACTGGGGATGTGACAATTAAGGTGGACACCCCGCAGCGGGCCGCGTTCATGCTGAGCCTGCGCATTCCCTCCTGGGCGGTTAAAGCAGTGGGAATCTCCTTGAACGGGAAACTCGTGGCGGCGGGGATTCCAGGCAGTTACTACCACCTGGAGCGAGAATGGGAAGCAGGAGACCAAGTCTCCTTCACATTGCCTATGGGGTTTGGCATGAGCCGGTATGAAGGTTACGACCAGATCGCCGGACATTCACGTTATTATCTCGAATATGGGCCACTCTTGATGGCGTTGGTGGGCAAGCCGAACCTCGAGCATTCCATTCGCATCTTGAATGATCCAAGTCAACCGTCGGCCTGGTTGAAACCGGTCGCCTCAAAGCCGTTGCACTATCAAATCTCAACTGATAAGGGGTATTGGGTACTTCGTGAAGACGAAGCTTGGGCACAGAAGTCCTTCGAATACATGCCTTACTACGAGGTCACACAGGACCAGGAATTTACCGCATTTCCGGTGATCCAGAATGAGCCTTAAGGGGTGTGGCACAGGCACTCCTGCCTGTGCTTGTCCGCGGGTGGCGCATACGTCCCGCTGCTTTTTGGCGGGATGTATGCGACCCGGTTCGCCCCTACCTGCAACCGGCCCCCTCACCCGGCCCGCGACGGCCGGTGGAAGCGCCGTCGTGGGCCACCCTCTCCCCGAAGGGGGAGAGGGTGGCCTCTTCAGGACTTACTATTTTTAGAATTTACATATTAGAGGTTATCTCAAATAAAGACTACACTCCTTCGAAACTTAACCCTGCCCGTAGTTATCATTGGACAGCAATATCTGATTCTCAGGGTTTCTGGTTTCGCCGACACTTGTCACACGTACGGCCGCCGGCGCCTTCACGGGGCATTTGGTTTCGCAGATGCCGCAGCCAATGCAAAGCTCAGCGTCCACGCGAGGCTGCTTCACGGTCAATTTCTCGCCCTGAATATTGCGTACTTCCACTTCTTCAAACCAGATGGCCTTCTTGGGCGTGGGACAATGCTCTTCGCAGACAATGCAGGTCTTCGAATAGGCCCAGGGGAGGCAGCGATTCCTATCAATGTACGCCAAGCCGATCTTGATCTTTTTCTTTTCCGGAACTTCAATCTGGCGAATGGCGTGCGTCGGGCAAACCTGAGAACACAGATTGCACTCGTAGTCACAGTAACCGAGCGACATGTTCAGGAGGGGCGTCCAAAGGCCTTCGACTCCGCCCTCCAAGGAAGCAGGATGAACGGCGTTTGTGGGACACACCTTCATGCACTCACCACAGCGAATACACCGGGCAAGAAACTCGTCTTCCGGAAGCGCCCCTGGGGGACGAATCAGGGCAGGGTTGAAAGAGCGTTTGGAGGCTTGCGGCGCGATGCCAAAAAGGAGCTTGGCGCCTAAACCAGCCAAGCCCGCCCCTAACAACGCTCTCCGCCCCAGATCCAGTCGGACTTCTTTAGGCGGATGAAAAAAGTCACCGAGCCAATTGGATAAGCGGTTCATAATGCCTTTGCGTCAGCCATGCACAGCGTCGGGGCAACCCTCGTGGTTGCCCGGGGCGGCCACAAGGACCGCCCCTAAGCCGCCGTGTCATTCCGAGCGCAGCAAGGAAACTCGCTCTGCTTCCCTCCTCCTTCCCAAACCAGAGCGAGATTCCTCGCTGCGCTCGGAATGACACCGTTCGCTTGCGGATGGGGTAAACGTAATTGCCTGCGCGGGGCAATCCGACTTGCAGTTCCAGCAATAGAAGCACTCGGAGGGCTTCCAGAGGCTGTCAGGTGCGGCCCCTCCCTGGCAGTCGACCAGGCACAGCCGGCAGCTATTGCACTTCTCCGCATCCTTCTTCAAGCGGAGGAGCGGGTTCTTGCCAACCACCCCCAGCAGCGCGCCTAAAGGACAAACGTAACGGCACCAGAAGCGCGCGCGACAGAAGTTGAGCGCCACGACGACGATGAACAGCGTCCCGATCAGAAGGCTGCCCCAGTAGTAGGGCTGTTCCACGGCGAGAAAGTACTTGCGCAAAAATCCGTAGAGCGGCTCTGTCACCAGCGTGAGCCGGACGGGGCCGATCCCCGGATTGGCGTCGTAAATCCAGGTAAACACCACCACGAGGGCCTTGTTTATGGCCGGATAAATGGAAGTGGAGAGAGAACGGAAGAAGAAGGAAAAGGGATCCAGCCAGCCCACAACGTTAGCCCCCAGCAGGGCCGCAACCAGAAACGCCACCAGCCCATAGTATTTCACTTTTTGCCACGGATGGTAGCCGCCGGCCTCCAGCTTCTGCTTGGCGCGCCCGCCGCGCAGGCTGGTGAAGAAGTTGTGCAGCGCCCCCAAAGGACAAACCCAACCGCAAAACCACCGCCCGCAGATAAAAGTAACCGCCAGTGTAACCAGCGAAAGCAGCAGCGCCCCCACCAGGGCGTGTGAAGCCAGCCAAGAATTGAGAGCGAGCAGAGGGTCCAGGTTGAAGAAGAAGGTGACGCCCCGGCCAGCCTTGTTAATGGGGTGATAAACGGTCTGCAAAAAGAGGTAGCAGAACAGGAGAAAGAAACCCGTTTGGGTAAGCCGGCGCAGCCAGACGATCCACGAGGTTCTCTTCTTCTTGGCCATGGGATTTACACTTCTACTTGTTTCAGTGAAAGCGAATTGAAATTGAGGGTACCCAATCCCCGCGCATCCCCCTCTGCGATGTAGCCAATCGAAGCGGGTTTGTAGCCAAGCAATGTCGCACCCACAGCATCCACGGCGACTTGGTCGACGCCCGCCACAAGGATGTCCTTCCGCTTCACATCGGCAAGATTGCCGCCTACCGGGCCATTGGCAGTGAGTACCCGAACGGCATCCAGTACCACCAGTTGGGGCTTGAGGAAGGCCGCCAGATCCACCAGCGTCCCACCCAGGTCCTGGTGCAGCCGGTTACGCGGTCCACCAATCACGCCCATCAGGTTTTTCATCCCCAGCGTCGCCAGGCACAAGTTGTGGTTCTTTGCGATGGGGACATTAATCAACCTGTCCGCTTCCACAACCTCCTGGTAGACCTCCCACTCTTTCAAGACCTTGCCCTTGATGGACATTCTCCTGAACTTTCGTTCATCCAGGAACATCACTTCCGCTCCCGCCTTTTCGGCCGCCTGCTGAATTCCGCTGCGGGGAAAAGATAGCCGGGCCGGATTGCAAGGGTTGTCGCTCACCAGCACTTTCTTCGCTCCAGCCTGATAGCTCATCTCCACCAAAGTGGCGACGACATCGGGGTTGGTTGTTGCGGCCTGCTCCGGGCGACGGTCCCAACCTATGTCGGGCTTTACCCAAACTATGTTCCCTTTCGAAACAAAGCGAGTCATCCCACCCATCGCCTCGAGGGCTTGGCGAGTGAGCCGCTTCGCTTCCTCAGCGATGCCGTCAGGCTCCGCCGGGGAACTCTTGTAATGCGTGATGGTCAAGGCTGGGGGCTGGGAACTAGGGGCTGGCGGCTGGAGTCCGAGCGCGGCTGAGCGGCCACTAAGTATTGCCGACAGGCCCTGTGAACCGAGAAGGCCGCCCGCTCCCGCCAACACGCCCGTTCTTATGAAATCCCGTCGATCAATCTTTGGCATGAATTAACTCCCCTACCTTGCGACCTGTAGGGGCAACCCTTTTGTTTGCCCACCCTGCGGCCCAAAGCTTTCGGGCGGCGGGCCGAGGGCAGCCACAAGGGCCGCCCCTACAACGCCAAAATAACTTCCCTCGGGTAGCGCATACGTCCCGCCGTTCTTAGGTGGGATGTATGCGCATCGGCTAGCGCGGCATGCAACAGACCCCTCACCCGGCCCGCGACGGCTGATGAAAACGCCGTCGCGGCCCACCCTCTCCCCGAGGGAGAGGGCTATCATTCCACGCGAGGGCTGCCGATCCGCACGTATTTAGAAAGACATCCCATCCCCCTTTTGCGCAATGCGCTCCACCACCGATTTCAAAAACGCTTTAGGGTCAGGTAGAGGGTTCAGGCAGAGGACCGCATAGGACCCCGAAGCAAAAAACAGTGCTTCACCCTCGAACTGGTTTGAACCCGAGAAGGCACCGGGGGCCAGTCCCGGCTGAGGAGCTACCTTGCCCGAGCGCCCAAAATAATCTCGTAACTGTCCCACCTTTTGCCCCGCCTCCTTTGCATCCGGCGCCTTCGAGATGAGCACGGACGTCCGTTTCTCACCCCATGCATAGGTCGCCAGGATGGCAGGCGCGAGAAAATCATGTCCCAGGGGGGACTTCCTCACAAACTTGCAGGAGTGAGCCACTAGATGCTGCTCCGGGAAAAGGGAAAGGAACTCGGGCATCTGCGCGGAGGGGCCGATCCTTCGCGACACCGCCTGGGCAAACCGCTCCAGCAGCGGCCCGGTTTTCTCCGCGTCGCTGAAGGCGGACAACTTCACGTAGAATTCATCCTGGAAGAAGTTCAGGATTTCGTTGGTGCCGTAACCTTCCGCGCCGATGGGGAGGAAGTGGTAATCGGGCGAGCTTTCGGCCGCGTAAATCCCGAAGGCATTCGACGGCGCTCCCATGTTATAGATATCGAGTGTGACGTCAGTGCTTGAGGACTTGTATTCCTGGTGAACCATCGCCACCATCCCGTAATCCAGATAAGCATCGGCCGCGCCATCGGTGTACTGGTAAAGGTCGGAGCTAAAGAACTTCTGCTCGCCCGTCCGTGCTGCCCCAACTTCCGATGACTCCGGCGATAGCCGCGCCAGCCTCTCCTTGGCTGCGGCAGGAATCACGGCAGGCGCCGAACTTTCTTCACCCTCCCCCTGCCCCATTAACAGCCCAGGCAGGGCCAGGATTAGCAGCAGATAATAAGCAAAGCTTCGCATTTCTCCTGGACCGCCTCCTCGTTACTCGTTATGCCGTGGAGGTTTTCTTCGTGTCACTGGCGCCTCCGCGTGCTTTGTCGAGCTTCACCACAGAGGTCACTGAGATCCTTTGTGGCCTCTGTGTAGAGGTTTGGAACGCATGGAGGACACAGAGAGTCTCGTCTTGGATGCGGCCGGCAGCCTCGCTGTTAGGCCATAATCGTAAACAACTTGCGCGCTGCCACCAGCCGTTCGACGATGGCAATCCCGTTGGGGCATGCCGGCTCGCACTTCTTGCAGAGGCAGCAAGCCTCGCTGCCAACCCTATCGAGCGGAATGTCGCGATAAGTCCGCAGCGCTGTCTGCACATCCCCCATTTGTTCGTAATAGTAGTCCTTGCAACGCAACACGGTGGAGACTTCGACCCCAAGCGGACAGGCCTGTTTGCACTGGTCGCAGAGCATACAATTGTTGCAGCGATTCACCTGCGCGTATCGGTTAAGGGCTCGGTCCTCTGCGCCGGTGAGTGGCTGTTTCAGTGCGTCCAGATAGGCGTCGAACATGTCGAAAGAACCAATGCCCTTCGTAACTGTAGTGACTGCCGGATTGCTCAGCAATTTCTTCAAATAAGCGACTTCCGAATCGAGCCCCTTAAGCCCCTTCATCGTTTTCATCGCCATCACGCCGACTCCCCTCTGCTGCGCCAAGCGGAGCTCCTCCACCATGGCTTCCAGGTTGGGCTGGTTCAGGACCGGCATGACGACATTGTAAAAGCCAGAACGGAGGCCCGCCCCCGTCGTATTCTTCACCATCCCATGGGTAGTCAAACCAGCAAACCTGACTTTCCCCTGGTTCTTTAGCTTTTCAAAGGTCTCGGCAATCTTCGCATCCGTAGCCGAAAAGGCCCAGTGACGGTTGAACATCAAGAAGTCCACGTGGTCTGTATTGAGGACCCTCAGGGCCTCGTCGATGCTTGGGTAGTCATCCTTCAAGGCAATGTAAATCCTGTCTCGCATCGACCTTAGCCCTGCGCCCAGCGTCTTGATCGCCTGTCCGCCCAGGTAGTCCCAGGCGACATGGACAAGGTTCACTCCATGCTCGATGGCGTATCGGTGCACCGACTCCGCCATGACCAGCCCGCCCAAGCTGATTTCAGAAACTGAGATTCCCGTATTGCCCATGGGGCGATACTTCATGTCGGGATGGTAGTTAAGGATCTTGGGGTTAGCAGTAGACGAAATGTCCTCTTTCCCCACCCCGGCTCCTATGGACGCCACCCCCATCGCCACTGCGCCCAAAAGTCCACTCGAGAAAAAGGTCCGGCGATCCATCACAGGCACCCGATGGGTAATCTCACACTCCCTCATGAATACATGCTATTTTGAGGCCAAGTCGGAATTCAAGATGGCGAGAACGCCACGCATCCGCCCGCAGGGAACTCACCCAGACTTGTGAGAGGAAACCAACAACACCCTTTATTCTCAATAAGATTATTGGCTTTATCGACGAACTTAGGCACATGACCCCAAAATGAGCACCCGCGTAAACGAAGGAACCCGTACCTCGTAGTGACCTGTTATTCCGGTGGTGTCCAAGTTCAAGGGTAGTGCCCACCTTTAGGTCGGCAACAGTTGGCAGTTGGTGCCGAAGAGAGGACTCGAACCTCCACGCCCTGACGGGCACTACACCCTGAATGTAGCGCGTCTGCCAATTCCGCCACTTCGGCACGCCTTATATCAGGAAACCTGATAAGGCCAGACCATAGCCGCCCAGCCGCAAGCTTTCATGGTGCCATCCGCACGAGACGATGTCAAGGCTTGGGTCGGCATGCCAAGGCCAATTAGAAGTGTCCGCAGCGCCAATATTTGCGGCATAATGGGAGCGATCGTCCAGGCATGAGGTCAAGCGAGGGGGGAGGGGGAAGGGATAACCAAAGATGGTGGATGAAATCAGCATCGCTAAAATCAGCGAGAAAATTGTACGGGAGTTCCAGCCCGAGCGGATCATTCTTTTCGGCTCCTACGCCCATGGCAACCCTGGTCCCGACTCGGACGTCGATCTCTTGGTCGTGCTCCCTTTTGAAGGCAAGGGATTCTGGAAGTCACTGGAGATTCTGAATCACGTGGCGCCGGAATTCTCTGTCGACCTTCTGGCGCGGCGCCCAGAGGATACAGAGCGACGCTATGCTGAAGGGGATCCCCTTATCCGGGAAGCCCTTGACCATGGAAAGGTCCTCTATGAACGGAACCGTTGAGGAGTGGGTCGCCAAGGCCGAAGGCGATTACCTCACCGCAGGGCGGGAGTTTCACGCCAGCGAGTCGCCCAACTACGACGCGGTTTGCTTTCACGCCGAGCAGTGCGTGGAGAAGCTGATGAAGGCCGTCTTGATTGACTTGGGTGTGACGCCGCCCCGGAGTCACGATCTGGTGACTCTGGATCGGCTGCTCGCCCCGGCCTGCCAAGGTTGGTCTTGGCCCGTGGCGGAGCTGCGCTTCCTCACTCGCGCGGCGGTGGACTTCCGCTACCCGGGGGAGTCGGCGGACCAGAAAGAGGCGGCCGAGTCATTCGAGATTGCTTCGCGCCTGCTTCAGTTCCTGACGTAATTCAACGAGCAGTTGGACAGCCGGGCGAGGTCCCTCGCGCGCGACGAAAGGGAGGATTCCGTGATTGCGAGTGTGGGTGGTGCTGGCCGACCGGCACGACCCACTTCGCCACGTTTCACTGGAACAAGAGTGGCGCGAAGCTGGCCAAGTTACGCCGCCAGACCATCCAGGTGTGGGCGCCCGGCGTCTCAATATCGGTGTGCTGGATTTGCTTCGACTTGAGCCAGTCACGGAACTTGCGGTTGATGTCGATGAGATGGTCGTCCGTACCGCAAGCGATCCAAAGTAGGCGCAGTTGCGTGTTCGCGTGGGAGTCGAGCGCCGGGAAGTCCGCCTGGAAGCCCTCGGGAAGTCCACCCGAGCTGAAAGCGCCAATCCAGGCGAAAAGGTCGAGGGAGTTGAGTCCGGTCAAGAGCGACTCCGCTCCTCCCATTGATAGTCCCGCCACGGCTCGGGAATTGCGCTCTTTGGCCACCAGATAAGACGCCTCGACTTGCGGAAGCACTTCGTTGATCAGGGCATCACGAAACTTCTGGTAGTTTCGTTGGCGGAGGCTGGGGTCGTGAGACAAGCCGCGGGAGAGGATCTCCGGCGCGCCGTAGCCTAAAGGCATAACGACAATCATGGGCTTGGCTAGCCCTTGGGCAATCAAGTTGTCGAGAATCACGTGCTCGCGCCCGACGGCGGTCCAGGCACTGGCATCATCGCTGAAACCGTGCAAGAGGTAGAGCGTGGGGTAAAGTACCTTCGCCGAGGCGCTATAGCCGGGCGGAGTATAAACGTAAAAGTCTCGATTGTCACCGATGATCCCCGACCTGTAGAAATGGTGGTGGATGGTCCCGTGCGGGACGTCGTTAATCTCCCAGGGCAGCGAGCCCGGCCCGGGCACGTGAACCTCGCTCTGGGTATCGAGCAGGTTGGGTTTCATCAGGGGGTTTGAGGGGTCGATCAAATGCACGCCGTCGGCCTCCAACGAGTAACCGTAGAAATCCGGCTCCAAAGGATCAGTGGTGATACTCCAAACACCTTCTTCGTCTTTCTGCATGGGCGCCGGCTGGGCTCCCTCGAGGGCCAACAGGACCGCCTTGGCATTGGGATCGCGAAAGCGGAATGTAACTCGATTGTCAGTGTGTACTTCTGGAGAGATCAGCGGCGGCGGGGGCGGAGTCCGCTGAGGCGTCTGACCGAGAAGCATCGACGCCGAAAGGAAAAGCATGGGGCAAAACAGTAGGGTGCGATTCATGGCTCGAGCCCTTCTTCCGGGATTTAATTTGTCCACCTGAACCTCGCTCTGGGGTTCTTGTGTCGGGGTCAGTATACATTACGCGATTAGCAACTTCTATGTCGCGCACCGCAAGAACAGAACTCGTGCTTGACTTCTTGATCATAATCTGGTTTATTTCATGCGTTGCGCGGCGGGGGTGACCTGCGGTTGTTGCTTCCTAACACGCAAGGGTGCGTTCCGAATCGTCAGGGGGTCGCCATGAATCCAAGCAAAACTCGTCTTAGTACCTCATGGAAGGAGCTTGCCTTTCTGGTTCTGCTCATGGTGCCGATATTTGTTTGGGCCGCCCAGAACGAGCAGGAGAAAAAAGAGAAAGAGAAAGAGCATCCGTCCTCTACAAAGCCTCAAACCCAGCAGCACAAACAGTCACAGGTCCAGGAGCATAAACAGCCTCAGGTCCAGCCGCAGCAACCCAAGCCTCAGCAACCTCGCCCGGAATTTAAGGAGGCAAAGCCACAGCCACAATATCAGCAACCCAAAGCGCAGCCACAGTATCAACAGCCGAAGCCACAGCCACAATACCAACAGCCCAAGGCGCAACCACAGTATCAACAGCCGAAGCCACAGCCACAATATCAGCAACCCAAACCGCAGCCACAGTACCAACAGCCCAAAGCGCAACCGCAATATCAACAGGCCAAGCCGCAGCCACAATTTCAGCAGCCCAAGGCGCAGCCACCACAGATGCAGCCGCAGCGACAACCCCCGGCGAGAATGCTCCCGCCCGCAGAGTCCCAGCAGCAAATCCAAAATCTGAACCGCAATCGGGGAACGACGACTGGAATCAACAGGATGCCTTTGCCACAAGGGCAAGTGGGGGTCCATGCGGACGGCAGTCGAACCATTATTGCCAGTGGTGGGCGACAATTCCAGGTGCGTCCGAATGGGACCGTAGCAAGTGTTTCTCTGAGCGGCGGCAGGACCGCGACCTTCCGCCCCAACGGCGGCTTCGCCTCGGTCCATGCGGGCGGTATGCAGATCAATCACGGACTGCGTGGCGAGCGGCAAATTGTGACCGTGCGTCCCGATCATAGCCGAGTGGTAAGCATGGGGCTGCACCGAGGCTACGTGGAACGTCCCTACATTGTGCGGGGCGACCGGACATACGTCCAGCGCACCTACATTGTGAACAATGTGACCTACGTGCGCGTCTATCGCTCGTATTACTACCGCGGCGTGCCCTATTACTCCTATGTACCTCCCTATTACTTCCATCCCAGATTTTATTTCTGGGCCTACAATCCGTGGCGAGTGCGGGTTTATTACCAATGGCCCTGGTACGTCGCTCGTCCGCCATGGTATTTGTACTGGGGCGCATACTTTGCTCCAGCTCCCTTCTATCCCAGCGCGGCGTTTTGGCTGACGGATTTCCTGCTTGCTAATAGTCTGCAGGCCGCCTACGAGGCGGGAAGGGAGGCCCAAGCCAATGCGGATGCCCAAGCAAACGCTTACCAACCGCCGCCTGAGACGTATCAGCCGCCTCCTCCGGAAGCGCAGGGTACATCCCAAATAACTCCCGAGATGAAGGAGGCCATCGCAGAGGAAGTGAGCCGACAACTCGCCGCCGAGCAGCAACAGAGCGCCTCGCCGGCGCCTCCGCCGCCGGCGCCGAGCGGCGCCGAAGCAGCTCCGGCGGCACTGGATCCTGCGCAGCGTCTTTTCGTGGTATCCAGCAACCTCACCCTTTCGACTACAGATGGTCAAGAGTGCGAACTCACTTCTGGGGATATCATCACCCGCCTCGATGACACTCCGGATGCTAACAACCAAGTGCGGGTAAGCGTCTCCACCAGCAAGGGAAACGATTGCCGCGTCGGATCGACGCTCATGGCTCAAGTCAGCGACTTGCAAGATATGCAAAACCACCTCCAGGAACAGATGGATTCCGGACTTAAATCGCTTGCTGACAATTCCGGCCAGGGCGGCCTGCCAACCGCTCCGGATACCGCCACTTCGGCCGGGGAAGTTCCACTTCCGACACCGGATGCGAGCGCCAATAGCGCCCTGCAGGCTCAGCAGCAGGCAGCCAACCAAACCGAAGCTCAAATCCAGCAAGATGCCGCGCAGGGGGGACAAAACTAACACTAGACTCACGGAACTTGATGGGAGAATTATGGAATACCTGAATCATGACGTGATTGAAGCGATCCCGCATGAGGCGTTCCAGGCCCAGCATCCCTACCCCTGGATCAACATGAAAAACACTCTGACTCAGGAGGGCTTCGAGCGTCTTCGTAATACCCTTCCGGATGTATCACTGTTCGAACGCCAAGTGGGTATTAAGCGGGCCTATGGGCAAGGCAGCCACGACCGCTTTCTTCTGCATTACACTCCGGGCCTAGGGCTCGCGGACCCCTGGAGAGACTTCATCGCTGAGCTTTTTGGGGAAACCTACATGTCTTTTCTAGGCCGGATGTTTGGTCCAGAAGTCGAAAAGCGCTTGATTCTAACTCTGGAATGGTACTTTGCGTGGCAAGGGTGCGCCGTCTCGCCACACTGCGATGCGCAGCGCAAGCTGGCTACGCATATTTTCTATTTCAATACCGAAGCGGACTGGGATGCGAACTGGGGAGGGCATATCCTGATTCTGGATGATGGAGGACGCTTCAAACCTCATTCGGCCCCGGCCTTTGATGACTTCAAAGTCGGCGCCGAAATCGACCCGCGGGGAAATGGCAGCCTGCTTTTCCAGCGTACGGACCATTCCTGGCACGGCGTGCGTCCGCTCCAGCCACCGCCCGGCAGCTTGCGGAAACTGTTCATCATTACCATCAACGTACCGACTTTCCAGGTGTGGTGGCGGCGTGTTCGAGGAAAGGACCCGGACGGTTATCCCTTCAAGGGAGATGGAGCGGCGAAGGGAGAAGTAGGCAGTATGTAGTAGGCAGTCGGCAGTAGGCAGGTGGACGGTTTGTGGTGGGAAGTGGGCAGTGGGCGGTGGACGTAGACAGTGAGCTGTAGTCAGAAGACGAAAGCATCTCCTTATCTCCACGGATGCTTCGGTGCGGCAAGGGCGTAAATCAAATCGCAGATTTCAGATTCCGGATTTCAGATTCCTTGCAGCCTAACGGTCTAGTGCCTATCATCGCGCTAACCAAGCCATCGGACGTCCTCGGGTGCGCGACATAGAAGTAACTGGATCTACACTGGTACAGCCTCAGCTGCTTGCCGCCGGACCTATCTGAGAGATAAATATCCAGATTTCGGCGCGAAGTTATCTATTGGCCACTGCCTAGCGCGGGCTGCCGACTGCCCACTGCCTAGTTGGCCTTCGAAGGGGATACACTGTGGAAGAACTCCGCTGGCCGCGCATTGCTGTGCTCGGTGCGGGAGCTGTAGGTTGCTATTTCGGTGGAATGCTGGCGCGCGCGGGTGCCCCAGTCACCTTGATCGGCCACACACCGCACGTGGAAGCCATCACCCGCCACGGCTTATTCTTTGACGGCCTGCGCTTTCAACAGTACATCCCAGTTTCAGCTTCCACCCAAGTCAGCGCCATAGGGGATGCAGAAATTGTGCTCTTTTGCGTGAAGACAGTGAATACGGAAGAGGCCGCAAAATCCCTCGTGCCGCATTTGGCCCCCGGCGCCGCCCTCATCAGTCTTCAAAATGGTGTGGATAACGTGGAGCGAATTCGCTCCGTCGCCAGAATTGACGCCTTCGCCGCCGCCGTCTATGTAGCTGTCGCCATGACCGCACCCGGGCGGGTCAAGCATGCCGGGCGCGGCGATCTCATCCTCGGGGATCTCCCAGGTCGCGTCCGTGAAGATGGGGGACGCCAGCGCCAACTCGAGCGCATCGCTTCTCTCTTTGAGCGCGCGGGAATCCCATGCCGCGTCTCTGACAACGTGGAGGGCGAACTTTGGGTGAAGATGATTATCAATTGCGCCTACAACGCGGTCTCAGCTTTGGGTCGCGCCCATTACCAACGTGCAGGGAGTAATCGCTGGTCGAGGGCGGTGATGGTCAAGGCCACCGAGGAGGCCCTAGAGGTGGCGCGTGCGGCTGGGGTGCGCTTGCCGGAGGTCAACATGGTCGAAACCGTGTTGGAGATTTCTGAAAGCTTGGCCTACGCTACTTCCTCTACAGCTCAGGATCTGGCGCGGGGAAAGCGCACCGAAATTGACTCCCTGAACGGCTATCTGGTGCGGCGTGGCGCAGAGGTGGGGGTGGCCACGCCCGTCAATCAGACCCTGCACGCCCTGGTCAAACTCCTCGAAGAATCTGGCCACTAGGCAATTTCTTCTCCCTGCATGTATTTTTCGCTTCAACACGCACCTGCCGTGGGCCCCACATGTCGCTTAACCCTTTAATCTGCAAGCTGTTAGAAGCCTCCTATTTGGCAAAGTATTTGCTCCGTTAATCTCTTTCCAAGGAGAAGAAGAGACTTCGTTGGAGGGGAGACATGGAAGAAAAGCCGATTAAAGACGAAGAGGCCGTCGAATACTTGCCATCTAACCGGGGCCAGAAGATTGCCACCGGCCTGATGCTGGTGGGTTTGTGTGCGGTTCTCGCTTACGCATTCATGGAGCACCGCACCGTGAAGCAGCTTATCGCCAGCCGGAATGAATTGAGCGCCGAGCTTAGCCAGGAACGCGGTCAGGTGCAGACCTTAACGCAGAAACTCCTTGCAGCGGAATCTGTGCCCGCGCCTGCACCTGCGCCTCCACCAGCGCTCAATTCGGCTCCGCTGGAGCAAGCACCTATTGCCCAGCGAATTACGCCACCGCGCCATCCTCGAAGGCACACCGCAGTGGCTAGAGCACACCGAACCGAAGATCCCTGGCGCAAGCAAATTCAATCGCAATTGACCGAGCAGCAAAAACAGATCGCTGAACATCAGCGGATGATCCAGGAGACACAGGATTCCGTCCAAAAGACCCGCTCGGACCTGGAGAGCAATTTGCAGTCGACACGCGATGATTTAAACGGGGCAATCGCCAAGAACCATGATGAGCTGGTGGCGCTGGAAAGGAAAGGTGAACGCAACTTCTACGAATTTAACATTCAAAAGTCGAAGCAATTCCAAAGAGAAGGGCCGATGAGTATCTCGTTACGTAAATCCAATGACAAGCACAAGTACTGCGACCTAGTGTTGATCGTGAACGATTCGGAAGTGAGTAAGAAGCACGTTAACCTCTACGAGCCGGTTTTGTTCTATCCCGAGGGTTCTTCGCAGCCCCTGCAAGTGGTGATCAACAATATCGGTAAGGATGCTGCCCGGGGTTATGTCAGCGAGCCCAAGTACAAGTCTTCTGAACTGGCAACCAGTGCCTCATCCTCAGCAGGAACGACGGCAGGAACAACGGGTCAGACACAAGCCGCTTCTTCCACGGAGGCGGCGACGCTGAAACGCCGGCCCGCAACACAAGAATGACATGAATGTGCGTTCTTTGTTCAGTGTTTTCTCCTCCGACCTCGCGATTGACCTTGGTACCGCCAACACCCTGGTCTTCGCGCGGGGCAGGGGTATTGTGGTTAACGAACCCTCCATTGTCGCCATCAATAAGGTTAGCGGAGAGATCGAGGCGGTGGGCCGTGAAGCCAAGGATATGCTGGGGCGCACGCCCGGCAACATCGTCGCCATTCGCCCTTTGAAAGACGGCGTCATCGCGGACTTCAAAGTCACCGAGAAGATGCTCAACTATTTCATCCACAAGGCCCACAACCGCAAGACGTTCGTCCATCCCCGGATTGTCATTGGTGTGCCGGCAGAAATCACTCAGGTGGAAAAGCGCGCCGTGCAGGACTCGGCCATGCGCGCCCGAGCCAGTGAAGTGTTCCTGGTGGAGCAGGCCATGATGGCGGCCATTGGCGCCGGTCTGCCCATTACCGAGCCCTCCGGCAGCATGATTGTGGACATCGGCGGGGGCACCACCGACGTCGCCGTAGTGTCCCTCGCCGGCATTGTCTACGCCCGCTCCGTGCGGGTAGCGGGAAATCAGATGGACGAGGCTATTACAGCCTACCTCAAGCGCAAGTACAACCTGCTGATCGGGGAACGCACGGCGGAGCAAATCAAGATCGACATCGGCTCCGCCTATCCGCTCGAAACCCCCCTCATCATGGAGATCAAGGGACGCCATTTGCTGGAGGGAGTCCCTAAGACGATTATCATTGATGACTCCGAGATCCGAGACCCGCTTTCCGAGTGCGTGGCGACCATCCTGAACGCCATCCGCGTGGCTCTGGAGCGCACACCGCCGGAGCTTTCCGCGGATATTTCCGACCGGGGCATTGTGTTGACGGGCGGGGGGGCGTTGCTGAGGAACCTCGATAAGAGGATACGCGAGGAAACTGGTTTGCACGTCTCCATTGCCGAAGACCCCTTGGCTTCGGTGGTGCAGGGAACCGGCAGAATGTTGACGGACTTCGAACTGCTGCGTCGTGTCGCCATCCAATGACCGCTGGCGCCGATGGCGGACGTGCCATGCATCAGTCATTCCCGCGCGAGCGGGAATCCAGGGTGTCCACATTGCATTCATTAGTAATGCGGCAGTAGGTGCCTTCGCTTTAGGTCTTGGTCACCCGTCATCCACGCATGTCTCCAGCAGGCGACAACGCCCACTACTTCACGAGCTTGCCGCAATCTCTCAAGTGAGCGCATGCTTCGGATGATGGTTTCTGAAGACGCAAGGATGTGCTCGGAGCTCATCTAGCAGGCGATGTGGCGACACTTCGAACTGCGGGCGCGGCGAGACTGTTACAACGAAATTCTGGGACGGCTAGCTGACTGGAAGCAGGTCGGCCAGGTCCGGAATTTGATCGGGGAGGTTGGTTTGGGGCTTGAAAAGGGCGTCGCAGGCGTGCTAGCTTTCTCTCCCTCGTTTGGAGCGCAATTCAGACTCTTTTTTCGGAGGCGCCTGTCATGCGGTTGGCTATATGCAGATTAGCAATAATTGCCATAGTATTCTCGAGCTTGGGATGCGGTGTCTTGCGGGCGGCAGCCCTCCAGGCAGGCGCGGCCAAGGCGACGATTACACCGGACGTGAAAGCCACCAAAGTCTACATGGCCGGATTCGACAACAATCGCGTGGCAACCGGCGTGCACGATGATCTTTACGTCCGGTGCCTGGCGCTCGCTGCCGGCCGCCAGACGCTTGCCCTGTGCGAGGCAGACGTGATCGGCCTCTTTTATGACGACGTGCTCAAGGTGCGAAAGAAGGTGAAGGCGCAGGCCCCCGAAGTGACGGAGGTGATTGTGGCTTCTTCGCACGACCACGAAGGGCCGGACACCATGGGCCTCTGGGGGCCCACCCCGTTCCAGAGTGGCATGGATGAGAAGTACATGGACTGGCTGGGCGACCGCATCGCCTCGACGGCTCTCCAAGCTGTTCATTCCATGCAGGACGCGCGCATGAAGCTGGCCCGCGACGACCACCCGCTGTTGGCCCTGCTGCAAAGCGACTCGCGTCCCCCTTACGTGAAAGACCCTTATCTTTTCGTCATGCAGCTCGAAGCGCTTGCCGACAACCATCCAATTGCCACACTGGTGAATTGGAGTGACCACCCTGAAACGCTCGGCGGCCACAATACGCTGATTACCGCAGATTTCCCTCACTGGCTCTGTCAATACATCGAGAGCCACGATGGCAGTACGGCGGTGTATTTTCAGGGCTCGATTGGCGGCCTGCTCTCCACCCTCGGTGATGACGTGGCCTTGCAGGACCCGGAAACGGGGCAGGTAGCCAGAGATGGGACATGGAGAAAAGCTGAGCTGTTCGGCACCACGGTCGGCGAGCTCGCCATGCGCGCGTTGAAAAATGGCCAGGAGGCGCCGGTAGATTCATTTGCGCTCCGTAAAGCTGTCATCTTCGCGCCGCTCGACAATGATCGTTTTCGCGCCGCCGGCGCGCTCAACATCTACAAAGGCCGGAAGCCGCTTTATACGGACGGGAAAATCGACAACTCGACTGCCGAAAGGGTACTTCCAGGCCTCGGCAAGTTCCAGTGCAACACCGGCCACGATCTCCAGACTGAAGTCGACTACATTCAACTGCTCGGCCATGGCCAGGTGCAGGCGGAGATCACGACCGTTCCGGGTGAGATTTATCCCGAGCTCGTGAATGGCGGCATCACACGCTACCCTGGAGCTGACTTCCCCGACGCGCCTTTTGAACCCAGCTTGCGCGCCCACCTGCACAGCCGGTTCCAATTTGTCTTTGGGTTAGCCAACGATGAACTCGGCTACATCATTCCCAAAGCCGAGTGGGACAACCAACCGCCCTGGCTCCAGAATAGGAAAGAGCGTTGGTACGGCGAGGTCAACTCGGCGGGAGAAGAAGTGGCGGGGGCAGTGACGTGGGCGCTGGTGCGATTGATGCAGTAGTAGGTGTGATGTGCCAGGTGTCGGGTAGCCAGTGTCAGGCTACGAGCAACCGCCGAGGTCCCTCATCTCGTCCAGGATGCCGATTTTCGAATTCTCCCGCACGTTCGGAGTAGCGTAGAATAAAGCAGGAGTTGAAGCCGATGTCTACCGTTAGCGAGCTCTCCATCGACGAACTCAAGGCCTTCATCGAGGGGGTCGTAGAGGAGAAGCGGCGTGAGATGCTGGAAGGTCCTGACGAGGACTTGACGCTCCGTCCGGAGATTGAAAAATGACTGATCGACAGTCTGAACGAACCGAAAGAATCTCGCCGAACCGTCTCCGCACAGGAAGTCGCCCACCAACTCGGTCTGGACTGGTAAATACGGCTACGCCTCGACAAATTCGGCTTGGGTCTGCGGTTCCGGAATCGGCAGGCCATCTTCCCTCAGACCCTCAAGGTGCATGGCGACCGCATCTCTGATATTCCGGTGCAACTCGCCAAGAGTGGCTCCGGTGGCAATGCAGCCAGGCAGGTCCGGAATGAATGCGGCATAGTTGTTCTCTGCTTTCTCAATAACCACCAGGTATTTCATTTGCCCTCCAGTTTCCATCCCGCCTGCTTCTTAATGCTGTTCAGTGTCCCCGGCGGCAGGTCGTCGTTCGGATGACCTGCGAGGGTCACGCGGCCTGGTTTGCTTGCGTGCTTAAACTGGGGGTGACTGCCGCGCGTCTTTGCCAAAAACCAGCCATCCTTCTCCAGTAGGCGAACAATCTCTCTTACTTTCAAATCATATCACTCCACGTATAGCTTGGTGGTTGAAACCTAACACCTGACACCCGACACCTACTGTCGTCTTTAGCTAAATCTTCAGGAATAGCTTCCGCCGGTACATCCAAAGGAGAATTAACCAGTAGGTGAACAGCACCACCGCGCCTTGCGTCAAGGGTTCGAGCGCGGTCCCGAAAATCTGGAACACATGCTGGCCCAGGTTGATCCGGAACGAACTCACAATGAATTCCTCAAACCAATGGGCGATGAGGTAGGCCGCGATCGAGTTCATGCCGATGACCACGAGTGGAAAGGACCACTTCTTGTACCCTTTTACCTCGATCACCCAACTGAACCCTGCGAGCAGCAGGAAAGAGGCTCCACCGCTGAACAAAGTCCAACTTGGCGTCCAAATGCGCTTCACCACCGGGCAGATGCCGGCCACGTGCAGCAAAAGACCCGCCGCGATGCCGATCACACCTGCGAACAGCAAGCGTTTCATCGGAATTCGAGGGCCGGTGGCGCGCAGCCAGCGGCCGGCGATCAAACCCAGAATCATGGTGCCCAAGGTAGGAATGAAGCTGAGCGTCAAATACCCTCCCTCGTTGTAAGCAAACGGCTTCGGACGCGGAAACAGGTTCAGAAACCACAGATCGAAAGCCTGCCCCAAATTGGCATTCTTGTTCCAGTGCGCGGCGAACCCCGTGTAGTGATGCGTCCAATCCGCCGGCACTCCCACCGCCTGCCAATTGAATCCAGGACCTGCCACAGGATACAATGCCCAAGCCAACCAATAGCCTACTAATATCACGGCGAGCGCGGTCCATTGCCAGCGCGGGGAACGGAACCCGAGCAGGAACAAGAACACATAGCCCAACCCGATCTGGGTGAGCGTGTCTTCGAACGTGAAGTTAGTCTGGGGGCTATCCATGGATCGCAAGAAGATTCCCAGCGCGATCAGCAGCAGCGCCCGCCACATCGCGTGTCCCAACAAGCGGCCGAAAGTTGCGCCCTTCGCCAGGCGGCTGGCAATCGAGTAAGGCAGAGCCACCCCCACCAGGAACGAAAACCCCGGCTGGATCAGGTCGTGCAATGAGCAGCCCGCCCACTCGGCATGGGTCTGATTAAAGGCCAGAATTTTCCAGAACCAGCTACCCGGAAAAGCCTCAGAAATTCGCGAGAATTGCAGGACTTCGGCCATCATGAGCAACATCACGAATCCTCGATAGGCGTCTATGGCGACGTTGCGTACTGCCGTCTGGCGGCTGCGGGTGGATTCTGCCGCCCGCGGCGCGGCTTCGAGTACCGTCGACAAAAGTCACCTCCCTTTGAACAACAATACGATACACGAAATCGTACCTGCACACCAAATCTTGTGCGTGATGCGATTTGGAGTGCAGCCTCGGAGTGCGGCAGCTTGCTGGTGCCTTTTTCTCACGAGCTGACTCGAGTCCACGTCGTAGCGCTGACCTTCAGGTCAGCACAAGTCGGTAGCAAAGGGGTGCAGACCCGAAGGTCGGCGCTACGAAGGCGCTACAAAAGGGGGGTGCACTCGAAGCTCCTTCGATGTCGGCGCCCCGCGCGCATAGGCAGGAAGCATGAAGGATTCAACACTAGACAGAAAGCTGGGCAAAATGAACGAAGGCCCACCCACGACCGACAGGTCCTGAGAGCTGAGAGCTCAGAGCTGCAAGCCAATGTATGACGACTGGCAGCATTCGCCCGAGAGCTTACGGCGACCTACGCCTGTCCTGAAACCGCTCCCTCCGCCACAGGTGAGGAAATCTCCTGGCTCAGTTCTTCCATAGCGCGGCGAACTTTCTGTTGGGTTTCCGGATCCAGACCGCGTTCAACCAGCGGGAACAACCGTCCGTTTTCCTTCAGCAGATGCGCGCGTACCCACTGAACGTAGTTGCGGCCCCGCTTCATAACTTCCTGCCGGTTCTTGCCGCTTTTCACCCACTGCTCAATGCACTGGACAAACGCCTTCTCCGGAACTTCGCCCGCTTCGTTCTCGCGTCGCATTCGTTCCAAGGTTGCCGCAATGCCCTGCATGTGTCCCTCGAGCGCAGGATACAGAATCTGTTCCTGCTGCAGGATGTGATTGTGAAGAACAAGTGTAATCTTCTTTGATAAAACCCCCAGGCGCGTGGCCGTTGACTCCAAATCGCGCGCCAAGTGGAGCACTTGCAGTTCCCCCTGAAGCTCATTTAACAGTTGAGACAGTTCCTGGTGCCCCTGTCCCAGGTATTCTGTGACAAATCGTGTCATGAGAGAAAATGACCTCCACTTATACTGATGCGCCAATTCCGCGAAAAGATTGATGGTTATCGGCCGCGGTGTCATCAACCAGGAGGACATTGCAGGTCGAAAGGGAGCGTGTTCCAAATGACACCGCTCCCTGATGTTGCGAGGGGCGATTTAGCAGTTCTGTTGGCGCTGTATCACTGGTTCCTGGGACCTTGTTGTGCCGCGAAGATTTTTCCTTTTGTCAGTAGCGCCTCCATGCCCTCTGTGGCCAGAAAAACTCAACACGGAGGTCACTGAGATCCTCCGTGACCTCTGTGTTGAGGCTGTGTAGAGTCAGAGAGCACGGAGAAGCTCGTTTTGGTTGCGGCAACCATGCCGCGTTGCACAACTAAAGCTTTTCTTATGGCTCCTGACTCCCGAATCCTGACTCCTGCCCTTGCGCGGCGAGGCTCATGAGTTCATCCCCGCTCACGCGCATGGTGAGCCATTCCTTCATCACCTTGGCGCCAAGCGATTCATAAAACTGGATAGCGGGCGTGTTCCAGTCGAGCACTTGCCACTCAAAGCGTCCGCAGCCCTCATCCACGGTCACTTTCGCCAGACGCAGCAGCAACGCTTTGCCGATCCCCTTGCCGCGAAATCGAGGCCGCACAAACACGTCCTCCAGAAACAGTGTCGGCCGGCCCATCCAGGTCGAGTAGTGATAAAAGAAGAGGGCGAACGCCGCGGGCTCGTTCTGCCATTCGGCGATTAGCACTCGGAACTTGGGATTGCCCGTGAACCCGTCACGGCGCATATCTTCTGCCGTCGCCACCGCTTGCTCCGGGGCTTTCTCATATTCGGCAAGCTCCCGAATAAATTGCAGGACGAGAGGGATATCGTTGGCGTTTGCGTTTCGAATTTTCAGCATCCGACCATTGTAGCAATTTTATGCTACACTCTTTGGGACACACCAACACAAGCAGGTTGGTTGACGCAAGTAATTGCTGGGCCGTTAGCTCAATTGGTAGAGCAACTGACTCTTAATCAGTAGGTTGGGGGTTCGATTCCCTCACGGCTCACCATTCAGCCTCGAATCCCGTTCGGATGCCCCTTAGCTTCTGCTTTCTTGATGTGATAAGGCTCGCAGGATTGCATCGAGGACCTGGTCGAGATACGTGCCCACATCCTCGGCCAGAAACCGAAGAACCAAGTAGCCGTTTTCCTGGAGCAACGCATCCTTGCGACGGTCGCGCCGGTAGGCGTCAGGGTCGCCCAGATGCTGGCCGCCATCCGGCCAGGGCGCGCGCCGCACCCAGGCGCTTGAAACCATCGATCAGCTCGTAGCGATCCTCGCGCCGGCAAACCACCGGCGGCGACAACTGGCCGTAAGGCTCCAGCGACCGCGCCATCGCCCGCTCTGCCTCGGGCAGGTGTAAGCGATAGCGCCCGTAGTGTTCGCCGATCTCGGTCAACCTCAGTTCGAGCGAACCCTCTGGAACCCAGCGCAGCACGCCCAGCTCCCTCGACGATTGAAGAGGGAGAGAACGAAGAGAACAACGAACTGCGCCCCTCGTTCTCCCTTCCTCTTGGTGTGGACAGGGTGAAGGTGAGCGGAGGTCGGTGAGCGGGTCAATATTTCGCGCTTATCTGGTTGCTCCCCGCGTTCGCATGACCACCGCGGCGATTTCGGGCGGGCAGCGGAGCGCGACGCGGGGTGCAGGTTCCTGCCGGCCTCTTCCGCTAGCGCCGTTCCCGCTCCCGGACGCGCTCGAGCGCGTGTCGACACTCCTGCAAACAGAAGCGCCGCAGCGGTGATCGCCGGGTTCGATCGAACTCCACGTAGCAGCCAGGGCGGTCACAGGAGCACGAAAAAAATTCTATAGAGATGACCCTCGCAGTCTCCGGAACCGCTTGCTTCTCCGCGGGCTTTCGGTTCCGAACCCGCTCCCGGTAGCGTCGGCTCTGCCCGTTGCGCTTTTGCTTGCCCGCCGCCGTAGCCCGGTATCGATGCTGGGCCTTCCAGTGCGACCAGGCTCGGGCGGCCTCCCGACATTCCGGGCTGCAATAGCGCTGCCGGGCGCGCCGGGGGCGGTAGCGTTTCTCGCACCCCTTCAGCAGACACCGTCGCCTGCGCGGCTGGCGTCTGGGGCGCTTCCGCTGCCTGCTTCTGGTTCTCGCTTGATTTGGGGAAAGATTTGTAGGATGGTCAGAAGGGCCCATGGGAGGTGATGCTCCCAGAAGCTCATGCCTCGGAGGGGAACCTTACTCTTCTCCGGGGCGCAGTTAGTTGATCGCCGGTCTGCTACCTTCACCGCGGACTCAAAAAGGCATACTGCTCAAACACCACCTTTACTTTACCTCAGAACTAGACTGCTCGCGTCGGCTTGAAAGGTGCGTAATGTTTGCAACACAGCACGCCCTGGCGTAAGCTCTTCTGTGAAGGGACGTTGACTGCCGTTACTACAGTGGTGTGCCCAGACGTCTCCGTTCTCTTCGAAACCGAACCCACTGAGGTCACGCAGGGATGCTTGAAGCTGCGAGCCAGATGTCCAACAACCGAACCCCGACCAGACTAGCGCGCCTAAAGGCTATTTGTAGAGATTGTGCCCTGCTGCTCCTTGGAGCGTTGACGACATTCGCACTACCGGCGGCGGCGTGTGAGTGCCACCTCGATCCTGCATGCTCTTACGTGAGCCGATCAGATATCATTTTTGTGGGGAAGGTTACGTACTCCAATGACGATGGCTCCGGTACTTTTGTTCAGGCCACGCCCATTCGTTTCGAAGTTGAGGAAGCCTTCAAGGGCTTGCCGCCGGACGTTCACGAAGTCTGGATCGATCCTGGCAGTTTCACAAGCTGCTACGCCGAATATCCGGTCGGTAAGCGCTACCTAGTGTTTGCCTCGTCGAAATTGGATTTTTCCAACCTGGTCGCCATGACCATTGTTAACGGCCCGAGAGGGCTCAAACCGTCACCTCCGGGCTTTGACCCAAATCATCCGCCTACGGTGTACTTGGCTAATGAATGCAGTGGAACGAGGGAGGTGAGCGCCAACACAGAGGATTATGTAGCCAGCGATCTCGCATTTCTGCGCGCGTGGAAGAAGGGGCAAAGCACTACCCGTGTTTACGGCCACGTATTGGACAACAGTCTATACGGCTGGCCTGGCCCTAACCCAGCCGTGGTTCAAGGTGTGAGGGTGACTTTGACCGGTGTAGGCGGGAAGCAAACCGCGATCTCGGACGACAAGGGTGACTTTTCGTTTGATGGGCTCTCCGCCGGTCGTTACTCTTTGGACGCCGCCATGGATGGTCATCGGGTCTTCCCACCCGCTGTTACCTTGGACGTGGCGCTTGGTACATGCGGGTACACCGACTTCGACATGGTTGCGAACGGAATAATGGAAGGCATTGTCAAAGATCATCTCGGGCACCCGGCGCTACGAATTGAATTAATTGCGCGACGTGTGCTACCAAGCGGGTACAACCAATTCATCGCATACACGATTACCGACAAGAAGGGTGCATTCCGGTTCACTGACCTTCCCAGCGGGGACTTTCAGCTAGGAGTGAACATGGACCGGCGGCCGACGTCCCAGATGCCGTATGCGAAGTCATACTATCCCGGCAAACTCGAGCCAACTTCAATCAATTTGAGCCTGAACGAGCATCGGAAGGGTCTCACTTTCACCCTGCCTCCTCCTCTCAAGACCCGCACTGTCAACGTCCGAGTAACCTGGGCGGATTCAACCCCGGTGGCAAAAGCTAACGTGAGTGCTCTTTGGAGCGATGGGGGAACTGCTGAGCTTGCTCAGACCGACCGATCTGGCAATGCGCGGCTAGTTTGTCTCTCAGGCGTGCGGTATCAGATCGAAGCATCTAAATGGCTGCTGGCGCGAGGAGCCGTGAGTCATGTTGCCGCGCATTCGGGGCCCTCAAACCTGCCAGCCGAGCCCTGGAATGGCGTCATCAGGTTGGTCTTGACTAAGGCGTCTCACGGCTTTCAACGCCCACAGCTTTCGCCGTGAGCCGCGTTGCCGGTCTCTTATGGACAGGCATCCCTGCATGGGAGAGATGCTGACACTCAGCCTCCCAAATTCACCCCCGCACAGTAGTCACCCACCTTTCCGCCATCCGGCCTCGGCACTGATGTCCCATCTGGCCCCGCCATAATGGACCCATCCTCGCCGCCACTAACAGTCTGAGGGAAATGTCTCGCCAGGAGATTCACAAGGTGTTTCAGAAGATGCGCCAAATTCAGGACGGAGACGCCCTCCAACGGTGAGGTCACACGGGCGGCGCCCTCGCAAATGCCGCCGGCTTCACCGACGATACGGCGGCTAGTAAGAAACAGGTTTCGTCCAGCAGCATCGGATTAACGCCCATGACGAAATCGCTTCCGTGGTCATCGCAGCCTGTGAGATGCCAGCGAACAACATCGTCAGTGACGGAAAGAAATCGCCGATGGGGGCATTCAGAACATTTGATTCTCGGTTTTTCGCAGATTCCTGGCACCCACTCATGGGCACAAGCGGGCGAATAGCCGGCAAAAGCCGCGGACCTCAAACGCGGAGGTCCGCGCTACAGGCTCTCGAACCGGCGCGCGTAGACGTCTTCACGACCGTGAAACAGGGAGCGGAAGAGGCGGATT
>Ga0187781_10000534_pt1 | contig 27163 bp, 30 predicted proteins | sample 0715_SJ02_MP02_2_FD_132447 | JGI IMG/M metagenome (GOLD analysis project Ga0187781, IMG submission 132447) | Tropical peat soil microbial communities from peatlands in Department of Meta, Colombia - 0715_SJ02_MP02_20_MG | ecosystem: Environmental > Terrestrial > Soil > Wetlands > Peat | place... | reverse complement strand
CGGTGGAAAAGTCATTGTCCAAGCCAAGCGTTATAAGAATACCGTTGGCGTGAGCGCGGTGCGAGATTTATTTGGTACTGTCCATAACGAAGGCGCATCTAAGGGCATTCTTGTAACGACTAGTGGTTATGGCAAGGCAGCCTACGATTTTGCAAACGGTAAACCTCTTGAACTGATCACGGGCAGCAACCTGCTTTATATGCTTAAGGAGCATTCCGGGATCGATGCCAAAATCGTCATTCCCGAAGATTGGGTTGATCCGAGTTGAATTGGGCCATCGGTCCGAATCACAACAGATGGCCGTGCTGATCGTGCGACAAAGAAAGCCAAGAAGTTCACCTGAGCACCAGATATTGGCCTCAAATAAACAGAATCACGCTGGAAACCGCGCCGCATAGCTCTCCAGCGGCAGACGCAGCGCATTGGTGAGATAGCTGACCATCCGATAGAACCCCGCCAGCATCAGAATCTCGATCAGCGCCTCCTCGCTGAAGGCGCCGCGCAACTCGCGCCAGAGGGCATCGTCGAGATCGCAATGCGCATGGAGCGTGTCGCACGCCCGCAGCAGCAGGCGGTCCTCGTGGGACCAGCAAGGATCATCGGCGTTTCCTCGGACGAGAGAGCGCTGCTGGGCCGCATCGAGGCCGGCGCGCTCGGCGAAAAAGGCGATATGCACGCCCCACTCATATTCCGAGCCGGACAGCGCCGTGACGCGGTCGATGACGATCTCCCGCTGACGCAGCGTCAGATGCCCCTTGTCAAGCAGGCTGCCGCCGCGGAAGCGCTCGAAGAGGCGCGGGTCGCGCGCGAGCGTCGTGAAAAGGGAGAGCGGCGGCACGCCCGGCGGCATGATCCGGTCGAAGGCGGCTTGCGCTTGCGCCGGATAGGGCGGCTTCATCGGCGCGATACGGGCTGTCATCGCGGACGCTCCCATGCTATGACTTTCATAGCATCCTATGCCCCACGCTATGGAAAGTATAGCATGAAGTTTCCCCGCCCCGGCCGGCCGGTCCGCGGCTCTAAGACCGGCCGGCCGATCATGGCGCTGCTCGATCTCCTGGGGCGTCGCATGAGCTTGCGCGTTCTGTGGGAGCTTTCGCAGGCCGGCCAATCCCTGACGTTCCGCGCGCTGCAGGCGGCGGCGGACACCAATCCGAGCCTGCTGAACACCCGTCTCAAGGAATTGCGCGCGGCGGGCATCGTCCTTCGCGATGCCCGCGGCTATAGGCTGAGCGAGGAGGGAACGGCGTTGCTGGCGCTCCTCCTGCCGCTGCATCAATGGGCGGAGGCGTGGGGACGCAAGGCTCGGCGCCACGCTAAAACGCGACAAGACCGTGAAGAGCGGGTAATGGCGGCATGCCGCGGCCGCCGCCGGGAGGCGAGAGCCGCTCCTCAGGCCTTGTAGGCGATGCGGAAATTGCCCCAGTGGCGGCCGGTTGCATAGATGGGCACCGCCACGTCCTTCATCAGCACGAACTGGCCGCCGCCCATGTCGCGGCGATAGGTCTGCAGCAGGAAGGGCTTGGTGTTGCGGCCGGCGGCAAGCCCGGTGCGATCGTTGAAGATGCGGCGGTTGCGGCAGTTGGCGGTGTTCCAGACGGGGTCGGGCCCTTGTGGCTTGCCGAAATGAAGATTGTGCGTCGGCAGATAGCCGTTGTTGTCGACGGCGGCGCAGTAGACGACACGCGGATCGAGCGACAGCATCGGCTCCTGAATCGGCGGCAGCACGCGGTCGGTGAACAGGGTGAAGCGCGTCATCACCTGCTGCGGATTGGTGTTCGGAATCGGCCGATAGTCGCGGTCGAAGAGATCGGCCGCAGAAATCTCACCCTTGGCGATCGCCGCTTCGAACAGCGCGCCGACGCGCTGTGCCGCCTCGCGCGCCGCGTCGATGAACGGCGTGTCGGCGATCGCCACGCCGGTCGCCGCGGTGAGGCCGATGAGCGTCTCGCTCACCGTCAGCAGGTTGCGCACGCGCCCTTTCGCCGCCTCGAGCCGCCGGCTCCACTCGGCGCCGCCGGTCGCCATCTCCTCCACGTGGGTCATCAGCGTGGCGTAGCTCGCTCCGATCCCCTTCGCCGCTTCGGCGATGCGGCCGGCTTCGCCGTCGAGCTCGGCGATGGCGTGGCCCGCCTTGTCGATGACAGCGCCGATCGCCGTGGTGCCGGAGCGCACGGTCTGCGCCTGCGCCACATTGGCGGCGCCGTCGGCGATGAGCCGGTCGGCCTGCTTGGTGAGCGCCGCCAGCGTCGCCGCTATCTCCTTGGTGGCCTGTTGCGTCTGCGTGGCGAGCGCCTTCACCTCGCTGGCCACCACCGCAAAGCCTCGCCCCGCCTCGCCGGCGCGCGCCGCCTCGATGGTGGCGTTCAAGGCGAGCAGGTTGGTCTGGCCCGCGATGGCGGCGATCTGATCGGCGACCTTGCCGACATTGCCCAGCGCGCGGCGCAAGGCTTCAATCTGCGTGCCGAGGCCGGTGACGCCTTCGACCAGGCTGTGAATGCCATTGAGCGACGTTTCGACGGTGCCGCGCGAGGCCGCCACCTCGCCGCTGGCATGGCCGGCCACGTCGCGCGCATGTTGCGCCGCCGCGGCGATGCGCTCGTTGCCGGCATGCGTCTCGACCGCTTTCCCGCGCAGCTCCTGCGACAGCGCCGCCTGCCGCTTGACGCCGGCCGCGGTGCCGTCGATGTCGCCGTCGATGTCGCAGATCTCCAGGCCGAGCGTGCTGGCCTGGTCGGCAATCTCACGCAGGATGCGGTTGGCGTCCGCCCCGGAACCGGTCATCGCGAGAGTCTCTCTTGAAGCTCCTTGAGCGGACGGTGCGTCCGCACGCCTGAGGATGTCCGGCCCTGGCTAAGAAATTGTTAAATACCGCTGAACTCTAGGAAAGCGTGCGGCGCCGCGCCGGTTGCGTCCGGCCGAGGCCATAAGCCGGTGGGCCGTCGGATGCGCCAGGCCCGCAAGTGCCGGGTCGCCGAGGCCGGTGCGCTTTACCGCATCTTCGACGGCAGCTCGATCGTCTCGCCGTCGACGATGAATTTTCCATATCCCTGATGATGGATGGTCTTGGGACGTTTCTGCGCGGGATCGGTCCAAGCCTGCAGAACCTCGAGGATAAAGAGATTGTATGCGTTGACGAGGCGCGTATCCGTCACCCGGCATTCGAGATTGGCGAAACACTCGGCCACCAGGGGCGGTGCCACGCGCTCGGCCGGCTGCGGCGTCAGTCCGAACGCCGCGAACTTATCAAGATCGCGGCCCGAGCAATTGCCGACTTTGACGACTTTGGCGGCCAGTTTCCGCGCCGGCACGGCGATCACGCATTCCCGGCTCGCCCGCAAGGCGGCGAAGCTGTAGCCGGCGCTGCTGACGACGCAGGCGATGAGCGGCGGCTCGAACTCCACCATCATATGCCAGGACATCGTCATGACGTTGGCGCGGCCTTTCCGCGCCGTCGTCAGCAGGACCACGGGACCCGGTTCGAGCAGCCGGTAAACCTTCGACAAAGGCAGCTTTCTCATCATGATCTTGAGCCTCGGCGGGATCGGGGCGGGTTGCCGGCGCGTTGGCGCGCGGCGCGACGCTTCCGCTCCCCATGCGCCGGCTTGGCCTGCCGCGGATCCGGGTATGATGATCGGGCGGATCGGTGCTCCACGCAACGGCCGCCTGCGACATCTCGCGGCCAGAGGGCCGTGGTCATCGGAGCGAAGAGGACGGGCGATGTCGGTATCGGAGATCGAGGCGGCGGCCGGCGATTATTTGCGGCGGGGCTGGTCGGTCATCCCGCTTCGGCCGCAATCGAAGCTGCCGGCGATCCGCTGGGAGGCCTATCAGCGACGCCGCGCGGATCGGGAGACGCTGCGGCGGTGGGTGCGCCGCTGGCCAGGGCTCAACATCGGCATCGTGACCGGCGCCGTTTCCGGCCTCGTCGTGCTCGATCTCGATCGCGGCCATGCCGGCTTCGACAGCCTGGAGGCGCTCGAGCGCCTGCATGGTCCGCTGCCGGCGACGGTCGAAGCGGAGACCGGCGGCGGCGGTCGCCACTTCTATTTCACGGCTCCGCCCGCTTCGCTGCGCAACAAGGCGGGGATCGCGCCCGGCGTCGACTTGCGCGGCGAGGGCGGCATGGTCGTCGCACCGCCTTCGATCCATCCCTCGGGCGGGCGGTATCGCTGGAGTCCCGGCCACGAACCCGGCACGCTGGCGCCGGCGGTCCTGCCGCGTTGGCTGGTGCAGCTCGCCACGGATGCGCCTGCCGGAAGAGGTCATCGCCTTGCTCATTGGCGCTCGCTCGTCAGAGCGGGCGTCGAGGAGGGCCGGCGGAATACGACCATCGCCTCTTTCGCCGGGCACCTGCTCTGGCATGGCGTCGACAGCGAGGTGGTATTGGAGCTGATGCTGTGCTGGAACCGGCAACGCTGCCGGCCACCGCTCGAGGACGCCGAAGTGGCGCGGGTGGTGTCCAGCATTGCGCAGCTCCATGAAGGTCGCGGCGAGCCCGCGCCTTAAGCGCCCGCGTCCCGCCGGCACAGCTCTGCGCGGATCTCCGCGCCATGCTCGTCCAGGCGCGGCGCCGGCCGGCGCAGCTTGCCGGGGGTCGCCGAGAGCTTGACCGGGATGCCAAGCGTGCGCATGCGCCCGGCCAAGGGATGCTCGATCTCCGCCACCATGGCGCGCGCCTTGGCCTGCGGGTCCTCGAACACCTCGTCATAGGTCAGGACCGGCGCCACCGGCACGCCGGCTTCGGTGAGGAGATCGACCCAATGGGCGGTGCCGTGCCGCGCCAGCACCTCTTCCAGCAGCGCCACCAGCGCCTTGCGGTTGGCAACGCGCGACGGGATGTCCTCGAAGCGAGGATCCCGCGCGAGCTCTTCGCGGCCGATCGCGGCGCAGAATTTGCGCCACAGCGGCTGCGTGTTGGGGCCGATCGTCACCCAGCCGTCGGCGGTGCGGAACACCTGATAGGGCGCGCCGCCGCGATGGGCTTGGCCGAGCCGCGCCGGCCGCTCGCCGGTAGCGAAGAGATGCGCCGCCTCATAAAGGCCGAAAGCGATGCCGGCCTCGTAAAGCGAAGTGTCGACCTGCTGGCCGTGGCCGCTGCGCGTGCGCGCCTGTAACGCCGCCAGGATGCCGAAGGCCGCGAACATGCCGGCGCCGATGTCGCAGATGGCAAGCGGCAGCCGATAGGGCGGCCCGTCCTCGGGCCCGGTCACCGACATGATGCCGCTCATCGCCTGCATCATCAGGTCGAAGCCCGGCCGCTCGCGGTAGGGACCGGTCTGGCCGTAGCCCGAGATCGAGCAATAGACGAGGCGCGGGTTGAGCGCCGCCAGCTCGGCATAGCCGAGGCCGAGGCGCGCCGCCGTGCCGGGCTTGAAATTCTCCAGGAAGATGTCGGCGTCGCGCGCGAGATCGCGGCAGATGTCGCGGTCGCGCTCCAGCTTGAGGTCGAGCGCGATGCTGCGCTTATTGCGGTTCCACAGCATGAAGGGCGAGCTTTCGCCGTTGACGAAGGGCGGCATGCGCCGCGTATCGTCGCCTTCCTCGGGCCGCTCGACCTTGATCACGTCGGCGCCGTGATCGGCCAGCAGCATCGAGCAATAAGGCCCCGAGAGATGCGAGGTAAGGTCGATGACCCGAAGCCCTTCGAGCGCAAGCTCGGCCATGGCGCGTTTCTCCTGTGCCGTCTTTTGCCGATGAGCCTAGCCGGCGGCCGCAGGGGGCGGTAGCGCTCAGCCGCGTGCCCGCACCGGGCGCAGCGCCGCGGCCAGCACCAGCACCAGCAGCGCGCCGACGGCGCCGGGCAGGAAGGCGGCGGCGGCGATCGCGGTCGCGTCCCACACCGCGCCGCCGAGGAAAGGCACGATGAAGGTGACGAGGTAGCTGATCGTCAGCACGCCGGCGGAAAGGCGATGGACATCCGCGGGCGGCGCCAGCAGCGGCGGCAAGGCGAGGGTGAGGATGAGGACGAAGGCGGCGGCAAAGCCGATGCAAGCCGCGCCGGCGATCATCGCGGCCGGCACCGGCAGCAGCAGCAGCGCGGCAAGGCTGCAAAGGCCGAGCAGCGCGGCGGCGATGAAGGGCTGCTTTTGACCCGCGAGGCGGGAGGCCAAGGCGAGGACCAGGAAAGACGCCGGGAGCTGCCCGGCATTGAGCGCGGTGAGGCAGGCATTGACCAGTCCCGCCTGGCCGGTGGCATGGAGATAGTCGGGCAGAAAGGCATTGCTGGCAAAATAGAGCGCCGAGGCGCCGCCTTGCAGCAGGCCGAGCTGCCAAGTGCGCGCGTCCCACCAGTCCGGCCACCAGCGCGCCGGCCCATGCCCCGCGCTAGGCGCCGCCTCTGCCGTGCCGAGCCGGAACAGGAGCGCGGTGGCCAGCACCGGCATGGCCCAGACGACGAAGCTCCATTGCCAGCTTCCGGCAACCAGCGGCAGCACCAGCGGCAGCGTCAGGCTCGCCGCCAGCACTTCGCCGATGAGCAGCCCGTTGGCATAGACGGCGGTGGCAAGCCCGACGCGCCCGGCAAACCAGCGGCTGACCAGCGCCGGCAGGGCCGGCTGGATGATCGCCACCCCCGCGCCCATCGCGAAGGTCATGGCGAACAGCATCGGCACCGACGGCCCGAGGCCGCGCAGCGCCGAGGCAAACGCCACCACCAGCAGCCCGGCGATGACGGCGCGGCGGGCGCCGATGCGCGCGATCACCAGCGAACCGGGCACGGCGATGAGGCCGAAGAGCAGCACCGGCAGGCCCGTGAGCGCGGCAACGCCCTTCTCGTCGAGCGCGAGATCGCGATGGATCAGCGGCAGGACCGGCGGAACCGCGAGAATGGTGAGCCTGAGGTCGATGCCGGCGAGCCAGAGGAGGATGAAGCGTCGCCTTGCCGCGGGCTTGCCTGCCGCGCCGTCGCCTTGCGCCATGCCGTCCGAGCCCGATCCTTCATCCGCCCTGCCGGCGCATCCTGCCGCGCCGTGCCTGCCGCGGACAAGCGTCGGCCAAAACGAACGGCGTCCGGGAGGGTGCTCCCGGACGCCGTCCACGCTCGCCGGAAAAGGCGGAGATTGCCTAGTCGAAGGCGCTGGCGCGCTGTGCGTAGTGGATGTGCACGGCGAGGCAGCGATGGAAGGTGCTCGGCGTCTCGCGGCGGAAGAAACGGCCGAGCGAGCGCCGCTCCGGCTGCGCCGCGCGCGGCGCGGTGGCCGGCGCCGCATGCGGCGACCGGTGCGCTTTCAGCGTCTCGGTCATCGTCTTTGCGTAGCGCGGAATCGTAAGTTCCATGACGAAAATCTCCTTCGGGCATGTTCTTGCCATTAACAGAACGTTAAACGAGGCAAGAAGCCAAGAACTTTTGTGTAAAAAATTTCGAAGATTTTATTGACTAACCGGAACGATCCTTATTGATCATTCTAAGTACATAGAATCGTAACATTTTTTCCCAATGAATATTAACCCTATTTGACGAAAGACTATAAATCTTTCCGGCCTGGCATTCGGCAATTGCATGGCGGCAAGGTGCCCGCGTCGCGTCTTGCCCCCGGGGCGCGGCTGGACGGGCCTGCGCCTGCGGTGTAGGGAGACGATAGGCAGAAGCGACAGCGAGATGAGCCGATGACGTCCCCAAGTGACAGGCTGAAGAGCTATAGGCGACCGCACGGTCTGCCGTTCCGCGTCAACAAGATCGGCCATGTCGTGCTCAACGTCAGCGATCTCGACCGCTCCGTGCGATTCTACACCGAGCTGCTCGGCTTCCAGGTGTCGGACGTCTACCCCGATGCGATGGTGCCGGGCGGCATGGTGTTCATGCGCTGCAATAGCGATCATCATGGCGTCGCCCTGGTGGGCTCGCTCGCGGCGCAATCGCGCAGCACCGAGCTCAATCACATGGCTTTCGAGGTCTCGAGCCTCGACGAGGTGCTGCGCGCGCGCGAGCATCTGCGTCGCCACGGCGTCGCCGTCGATTTCGACGGGCGCCGCCGCGCCGGCTGCCAGATCGCCATCGAGTTCCGCGATCCCGACGGCCACCGGTTGGAGATCTATTGGGGGCTCGATCAGGTCGGCAGCGACGGCATCGTCCGGCCGGAGAGCGAATGGAAGGGAGCGCAATCGCTGGAGCAGGCGATCGCCGATCCCGTGCGCGGCCAGGATACGAGCTTGCGCGATCCGTCGCTGCTGCGCAAATAACCGGCGGCGGCAAAGGCCGCGGCACTCATGGCGCAAGAGCCGCCCATGGACGACCAGCGCGAGGTTACAGCCTTTCTCTCGGCTGGGGCGAGCTACGGGCTTCCCACGGCGCCGGTCGAGCAGATCATCACCCACTGCTCGATCGTCTTTCTCGTCGGCGAGCGTGCCTACAAGCTGAAGCGGGCGGTGCGCTTCTCCTATCTCGACTATTCCACGCTCGCGCTGCGCGAGCGCTTCTGCCGCGCCGAGCTCGCGCTCAACCGCCGCACGGCGCCGGAGATCTATCTCGGCCTGCGCGCGATCACGCGCGAGGCCGGCGGCGGGCTTGCCTTCGACGGCGCCGGCGAGACGGTGGATTGGGTGGTGGAGATGCGGCGCTTTCGCGAGGCGGATCTGTTCGACCGCATGGCCGAGGCGCGGCGGCTGACCCCGGCGCTGATGCGCGCGCTCGCCGACATCATCGCCGCCTTCCATGCGGGCGCCGAGCCTACGCCCGGGCGCGGCGGCCGGACCGGGATTGCCGCCACCATCGCCATCAACCACGACAATCTCTGCCTCGCCTCGCCGCCGCTCGATCGCGCCGAGATCGACCGGCTTCGGGCGGCGTCGACCGAGCGCCTGGCGGCGGTCGGCGATCTGCTCGAAGCGCGCCGCGATGCCGGCAAGGTGCGGCGCTGTCATGGCGACCTGCATCTGCGCAACGTCTGCCTCTTCGAGCAGAAGCCGATGCTGTTCGACTGCATCGAGTTCAACGACGATTTCGCCTGCATCGACGTGCTCTACGACCTGGCGTTCCTGTTGATGGACTTGATCGCGCGCGGCCTCGCCGATCATGCCAATCTCGTGCTCAACCGCTATCTCGACCGCAGCGGCGACATCGGCGGCCTGGCGGCGCTGCCGCTCTTTCTTTCGGAGCGCGCGGCGGTGCGCGCGCATGTGCTGGGCGTGCTGGTGCGCACGGGCAAGCCGGAGACGGCGGCCGAAACCGCGCGATCGGCCGCATCCTATCTCGCGCTGTCGCTGTCGCTGTTGCAGCGGCAACCGCCGCGTCTCATCGCCATCGGCGGTCTCAGCGGCAGCGGCAAATCGACCGCGGCGCAGGCGCTGGCCGCCCGGCTGCCGCCGGCGCCGGGCGCGCGGCTGACGCGCAGCGACGTCCTGCGCAAGCGGCTCGCCGAGGTCGCGCCCGAGACTCGGCTGCCGCGCGAGAGCTACAGCCTCGCCGCCGCCCGGCGCGTCTATGCCGCCTTCTACGACGAGGCCGCGGCCGCGCTTGCCGCGGGCTTCAGCGCGGTGGTCGACGCGACCTTCCTGCGGCCCGACGAGCGCGAAGCGGTCGCGGCGCTGGCCGCGCGCGCCGGCGTGCCCTTCACCGGCCTTTGGCTGGAGGCGCCGCCGGAGATGTTGGCGGCGCGGCTTGCGGCGCGGCGCGACGATGCCTCGGACGCCGACCGCGCCGTGCTCGAGGGACAGCTCGGCATCGACACCGGCGCCGTCTCCTGGCGGCGGATCGACGCCGCGCGCGGCCCGGCCGAGACGATCGCCTTGGCGCTCAATGCGACAGGAATACCGGCACCGTCATCGTCGTGAGCAGCGTGCGCGTGACGCCGCCGAAGACGAACTCGCGCGGCCGCGCCTGCCAAGATCGAGAGGATGAAATGCATCGATCCCCCGCTCGTTGAGACGGCGGGCGAGCGTCGGAGAAAGACATTCGTCGATGAAGAATTTCACGAGCGCTCAGTGGCGCCAAGGCTTTCCGCCCGGACGACCGACCAGGGGATTGGCCCGCGCATAGAGCAGCGCCGCCTCGATGGCCTCCCGAGGCAGATCGGGATTGTCCGCGACGATATCGTCCACGCCGTCGCCGTGATCGATCCGCCCGGCGATGGAGTAGACGGTCATGCGCGTGCCGCGGATGACCGGCGTCCCGCCCTTGATGCCCGGATCGACGTCGATCCAACGATCGCGGGCGCGAGAGTACCAGCTCACGCGATCACAGATCGGGCCAAGCAGCTCGCCGGGTTTGATATCGATGCCCGGGGAGAAATGCCATGCCGCCGCCAGCAGCCGATCCCGCGGCGTCGTCTTGAAGCAGCGCCAAAGCTTGGCCTTGTGCTCCTTCGAAAAGTGGAGGTCGCACTTCCTCAGGAAGGCGACATAGTAGACGCCTTCCGCCGACAGAAGGCGACGCCGGCGTGCGCTCGCCTTGGATGGCCGCTCCCGGCGGACCTCGATGATGCCCTCTTCTATCGCCTTCTCGACCGCTCCGGGCGAAGCCTCGGCCAAGGTGGCCGCCTCGCCGGTCGTGAATAGCTCCTTGGCGTCCGGCATAAATTATCCCCTTTCTGGGGGAAAATTTATGTGACCCCTGACCATTTTTCAAGGGCCGGGGCGAAGAGGGAGCTGCTCTTGCACCCGCGCGTTACAACATGTCCCATGCCTCGGACGCCGACCGCGCCGTGCTCGAGGGACAGCTCGGCATCGACACCGGCGCCGTCTCCTGGCGGCGGGTCGACGCCGCGCGCGGCCCGGCCGAGACGATCGCCTTGGCGCTCAATGCGACAGGAATACCGGCACCGTCATCGTCGTGAGCAGCGTGCGCGTGACGCCGCCGAAGACGAACTCGCGCAGCCGCGCGTGGCCATAGCCGCCGGCGACGATGAGGTCGGCGCCGATCTCGTCGGCGTGGTTCAAGAGAGCGTCGCCCGCGGAGATCTCCGCGGCGACGGTATGCGCCGCCGCGGCCTTGACGCCGTGGCGCGCGAGATGAAGCGCGATGTCCGCGGCGGGCACGTCGCCGTCGCCGCCGATCCCCTGCTCGGGATTGATGGCAAGGACGGTCACCGACCGCGCCTGGCGCAGCAGCGGCAGCGCGTCGTTGATCGCGCGGGCGGCCTCGCGGCTGCTCTTCCAGCCCACCAGCACCGTCTGCCCGAGGGTCGCGATGGCGCCGATATAGGGCACGATCAGCACCGGCCGCCCGGAAGCAAGCAGCGTGCTCGCGGCGACCTGCGCTGCGCTGGAGAGGGTGGTGTCGTCGGGGTCGTGCTGGCCGACAACGGCGAGATCGGCATAGCGGGCATGGAGCGCCACCGTGTCGGCCGCGGCGCCCTCGACCAGCCGCCACTCGCCCTCGATTCCGTCGCGGCGCACGCGATCGTGGAAGCCCTGCTCGACGCGGCGCGCCTCGACCATGGCGCGCTCGCGTATCTTGTCCATCATCTCTTCGACGAGCTGCACGTCGACGAAGCCCCCGGCATCGCCGTAGAACAGCGCCGCCGAGAGCTGTTCGATGACGAAGAGGGCGGTGAGATGCGCGCCGTGGCGGCGCGCGAGATCGGCCGCGACGGCGAGGCGGACCTCGCTGCGCGCCGAGGCGTCGAGATGTACCAGAATATCCTTGATGGCCATGATGGCGTCCCCTCTTCGTTGGCCGTCTATCCGGTTCCGCCGTCGACGGCGGCATGGATGGCGGCCATGAGTGCGTTGTCCACCACCGGCTTTTCGAGATAGACGCTCACCCCAAGCTCGGCGGCACGGGCGCGCAACGCGCGATCGCCGCGCCCGGTCACGAGAACCACCGGCAAGCCTAGCGCGGCGCCCCGGGGCGAGGCGAGGAAATCGAGCCCGGTCGTTCCCGGGAGATGCTGGTCGAGAATGAGGCATTGCCGGCCGCGCGGGCGGTAATGCCGCACGAACTCCTCCGTGGAGCCGTAATCCTCCACCGTCATGCCATAGGATTCGAGCAGCAGCTTGAGCGAATCCCGTACCGCCTCGTCATCGTCGACGACGAACACGGTAATCGGCATCGCTGCGTCGGCCTCTGCGTCACGCGCCATGATCAAGACTATGTCGGCCTGAGGCTGATGCGACATACGCACATACCCTTATGCTCTTCGCCCGGCAGCGGACCTCTCCCCCCGTTGTCGCCGTCGCGCTCAGCGGTCGAGCACCATGCCCGAAACCACGTCGATCCAGACCAGATGGTCGCGAACGCCCTTGACGCCGGGCACGTTTTCGGCGGCCACCCGCAGAGCCGTGCGCTCGCGCTCGTCGGTGATCGCGCCGTGGAGCTCGACGATGCCCTGAGACACGGCGACATCGATGCTGACCCGCGGCGCCCAGCGCTGCTTGTCGATCTCGGCCAGCACGCGCTCGCGAATCTCGCGGTCGGAGCCGGCGCCCGGCGTCGGCGCCGCCAGCATCTCCAGCAGCGCGCTCAGCAGGTTGGCGCGGCTGAGAATGCCGACGACCCGTCCCCCGTCGATCACCGGCAGGCGCTTGACATGCCGTCGCTCCATCAGCGCCACCGCCTCGGCGAGCGGCGCCTCGGGGCCGATGCCGGCCACCTCGCGCGTCATCACCTCGCCGACCTTGCGTGCGTGGCTGCGGACATAGTCGCCCGCCAGGCGGCCGGGGCCGACCAACAGCTCGAACCAGCGCCCGCGCCGGGCCTCGGTGCCGATCTCGACGCGCCGCAGCAAGTCGCCTTCGGTCACTATGCCGATGACGGCGCCGGCGGCATCCACCACCGGCAGGCCGCTGATGCGGTGGCTCAGCATCAGCCGCGCCGCCGCTTCGATCGTGCTGTCCGCCGTCACCGTAACGGCGCCGCGGGTCATGATGTCGGAAACTTTCATGGGTCGCTCCTATGCGCGTTGCCGCCGACCGCCATCGCGGGCTCAGCGGTATGTCACGAGCTCGCTCAGCGGCAGACGGTGCCTCGGCGGCTGCTCCTGGGCGCGGTATCCCAGCGCCAGCAGCAGCGCCACCTCGAATTGGCTACGGTCGATCGCCAGCACCTCGGCGACGCCCTCCGGCTCGAATCCGCCCATCGGACAGCTATCGATCCCGATGGCGGCGGCTGCCAGCATCATCTCGGTGGCGGCGATGTGGCATTGCGCGACGCTCCAGGCGGCAAGGTCGCCATGGGTGATGCCCCGATAAATCTGCATGGCCTCCTCAAGCTCGGCTTCCGACGCGACGAGCCGGCGCAGCATGCGCCGGGCATAGCCGGTCTCGGGCCTCAGCTCGGCCGTCAGCGCGAGGATGACGATCACCGCGCCGGCGCTGGTGATCTGCGATTGGTTCCAGCAGGACGGCCGCAGATGCCGGCGCAGGTCGGGGTCCTCGACGACGAGGAAGCGCCAGGGCTCGAGGCCGAGCGAGGAGGGGGCGAGCCGCCCCGCCTCCAGCACAAAATCGAGATCGGCGCGCGCGACCGGGCGGCGTTCGTCGAACAGCTTGCAGGCGTGGCGGAAGCGCAGCAGCCGCAGGAACTCCTCGCGCATCATCGCGGCTCTCCCTAGATCCGCTCCCACAAGCCGGTCTCCTCGTCGAGCCGTGCCGTCTCCAGCCCGCGGAAATCGCCATGCGAGACCACGCCGACGACCTTGCCGCCGACGACCACCGGGACATGGCGATAACCGCCATCCTGCATCAGCCGCAGCGCCTCGATGGCGCTGGCGGTCGGCGGCATGGTGCGGGGATTCGTCGTCATGACCTCGCTCAGCGTCGTCTCCGCGGGGTCCTTGCCTTCGGCAAGCACCCGGCAGACGGCGTCGCGGCCGGTGAAAATGCCGAGGAGCCGGTTTTCCCGGTCGGTCACCAGCACGGCGCCGACGCGGCGGTCGCGCATCCCTTGGCAGGCATGCTTCACCGTCGTTCGCGGCGAGAGAGTGAGCGGCTTCTGGTCCCTGACGATTTCCGACATCCGTCGCATGATTGTCCTGCCCTTCGCCGCATCCCTGTCCGCGGCCTTGACAACCATAAAGGGCTTCGCGCGGCGGCGAATTGATATATCTCAATCCGGCGCGAGGCCGGGCAAGGGCGCGGATCCGGCGGCGATTGACTCAGATCAGCGCGCGCCCCTGCCAGGGCTCTAGGGTTGGTTTGAAAATGGCTCTCGGCGAGGCACCTATGGGCTTGCTCTATGAGGTGGAGATCAAGCGCGATGTTGCGCAGAAGACGGCGGCGCTCACGGCGCTCGAGCGCGGGCTGCGCGGCTGGACGGGCGGCGCTCCCGTGCCCGTCGCGGAGCTGATGGCGGCGCTGGAGGAGGCGCGCGCGGCGGTGCGCGATGGCGCCGTGTGCCTGGAGAATCATTTCGGCGGGCTGATCCCGCTCGACGCCGAGACGCTCGGCGACATCCTCCTCCTCCTGCGGGCCGCCGATGCCGTCGTCGGGCGCGTCAGCGAGGCAATGACGCCGCGGCGCTGAGCCGGTGCGCCGCCCGCGGCCACCGCCATTACGATCTCGGCGTCATTGACGTTTTGTCAGAAATGACAAATAATCAGTTTCGGAGGTGACGCAATGGTCCCGGCGCAGCAAGACGCCGCGCCGTCGGCGCGGGCCGACCGGCGCAAGGCCGAGAGCCGACAACGGCTGCTCGCCGCGGCGCGCCGGCTCTTCACCGAGCGCGGCTACCACGCGACGCGCCCCCAGGACATCGCGCAAGCGGCCGATCTCGGCTACGGCACCTTCTATCTCCATTTCGCCGACAAGCAGGATTGCTTCCTCGCCTTCGCCGAGGCGGCGCGCGCCGAGCTCGAGGCCTTCGTCGGCGAGCGGCTCGCGGGCATCGAGGGGGTCGAGCCGCAGCTCCGCGCGGCGCTCGAGGCAATGCTCGACTATGCCGCGCAGAATCCAGGCGTGCTCAAGGCGGCAATGACCGACGTCTCGGTGATCGCCAGCAACGGGCGCGCCGGCGCGTCGCTGGTCGAGCGCTGGGCCGAACAATGGGCGGCGCGTATCCGCGCCGGCGCGCGCGCCGGCGCCATCCATGCCGATTACGACGCCGAAGTGGCGGGCCACGCCATCGTCGGGCTGATCCGCGGCGCGACGAATTGCGGCCGCCGCCGCCGCGCCGAGCTGGTCGACACGGTGGCGCGCTTTCTCACCCGCGCGCTGGTGCCCGACGGCGCCGCGGAGACCGCGAAGCATCACAAATTCCTCGAAGGGAAGATCGCGCCATGACCCCGCTCGTCTATAGCGAAGCCGAGCTGCTGGCCGAGCACCGCTATGCCAGGCCGCAGATCGAGGCGGGCTATCGCCTCCATGGCGGCTTCGATGCCGCGGGCGCATATCTCTCGCCGCGCACCCTCATCCGCTGGCCCGCGGTGCGTGCCTGGCAGGCGGCGCTCGCCGAGCGCGGTTTCCCGCTGATCGACGCCTCGACGCGGCTGCTGAGCCGCGGCAATTATCCCAGTTTCGAGCAGCAGCGGCTGCTGCTCGATCTCGGCCTCGGCCAGACCTTGTGGAATTCGCTCACCATCACCGGCTTCATCGAGGCGCGCGGCCGGCGGCTCGCCGAAGTCGCGCCGCCGGACTTCGCCGCCGTCGTCATGGAGGATATTTCCGGCACGGCGACCGGCCATCTCGGCCGCGGGCTGATGAAGGCGCATGGCTTCGACGAGGGCGGCAGCCCGGAGAAAGGCGAGGGCGGCCACGACACCATGTGGTTCGCGGTGCGCGACTTGCTCTTCGGCAAGGACGCCTATCCGCTGCCCATCGTGCCGGAAAGCCTGGCGCGGCCGGAGCTCGGCCGGCTCATGCCGCAGATCCCGCTGCCGCACGAGCAGATGATCCTGATGCTGATGAACGTGCTGATGATCGAGATCCGCGCCGAATCCTTCTTCAGCTTCTGCACGCGGCTGATGCGCGCGCCGGAGCTGTTCTCCGACCGCCGCGCCGACGCCGAGCGGGCCGCCGTGCTGGTCGAGCGCATCCGCCAGGACGAGGCGATTCATGTCGCCTATCTCCAGACCGCGGTCTCCGAGCTGCGCAGCTTCACCTTCCGCGCCGAGGGCGGCGCCGGCGTTCCGGGCAAGGCGTTCATCGATCCCGTCTGGAACGGCATGGTGCTGTGGCATTCCGTCACCGCCGTCGACCATTCGCGCGCCGAGGCGCGCGAGGCGATCAAGGCGCAGCTCGTCTCTCTGCCCGACGGGGCCAGGCGCCTTGCCGCCTTCGACGCCCTCGCCCCCCGGGAGGCCGCCTGATGCGCGAGCTTCGGGGCAAGGCCGCCTTCGTCACCGGCGGCGCCAGCGGCATCGGCCTCGCGCTCGGTCGCGCCTTCGCCGCCTCGGGCATGAAGGTGATGCTCGCCGACATCGAGGCGGCGGCGCTGGAGGCGGCGGTGCGCGGGCTGGCTGCGGCCGGCGCGCAAGTCAAGGGCGTGGTCTGCGACGTCTCCGAGCGCGCCGCGGTCGACCGCGCGGCGGCGGAGACCATCGCCGCCTTCGGCAAGGTTCATGTCGTCTGCAACAATGCCGGCGTCGGTGGCGGCGGCGGGCCGGTCGAGCAAATCCCGCCCTCCGATTGGGATTGGACCATCGGCGTCAATCTCCTGGGCGTCATTCACGGCATCGCCGCCTTTCTGCCGCACATCAAGACGCATGGCGAAGGCGGCCACATTGTCAACACCGCTTCGATGGCGGGGATGGTCAGTCCGCCGCTGATGGCGCCCTACAACGTCACCAAATTCGCGGTGGTGACCCTGTCGGAGACGCTCGCGGCCGAGCTTGCCGACAGCACCATCGGCGTCAGCGTGCTCTGTCCCGGCTGGGTCGATACCCGCATCGTCGAAAGCGCGCGCAACCGGCCGGCGCGGTTCGGGCCGCCGCGCGAGCCCTCGGCGCTGGCGCGCGAGCGCGCGCAGCAGGTGGCGGCGCTGCTGCGCAGCGGCATGAGCCCCGACGAAGTGGCCGAGCGCGTGCTGCGCGCGATCCGTGACAACGATCTCCACATCTTCACCCATCCCGAGATGCGCGGCGCGCTCGAGGACCGTTTCCGCCGTATTCTCGCCGCCTATGACAAGACGGCCGCGTTCAAGCGATAGGAGCCGAGGATGAAGTTCGGGATCTTCTACGAGCATCAACTGCCGCGGCCCTGGCGCGAGGGCGACGAGCATCGGATTTATCAGCAGGCGCTCGATCAGGTCGAGCTTGCCGACCGCATCGGCATCGACCATGCCTGGGAGGTCGAGCACCATTTCCTCGAGGAGTACTCGCACTCTTCGGCGCCCGAAGTGTTCCTCGCGGCCTGCTCGCAGCGCACCCGGCAGATCCGGCTGGGCCACGGCATCGTGCTGATGCCGCCCGGCTACAACCATCCCGCCCGCGTCGCCGAGCGCATCGCCGCGCTCGATCTCGTCTCCGACGGCCGCGTCGAGTTCGGCACCGGCGAATCCTCCTCGATCATGGAGCTCGGCGGCTTTCGCGTCTCGGTGGACGAGAAGCGGGCGATGTGGAGCGAGGCGGTCGAGCAATGCCTCAACATGATGGTGATGAACCCCTATCCCGGCTTCGAGGGCAAATACGTCTCGATGCCGTGCCGCAATATCGTGCCGAAGCCGCTGCAAAAGCCGCATCCGCCGGTCTGGGTGGCGTGCTCCAACCGCGAGACGATCAAGCTGGCGGCGCGGCTCGGCATCGGTGCGCTCACCTTCGCCTTCGTCGATCCCGCCGAGGCCAAGCAATGGGTCGACGACTATTACCGCATCTTCAAGGAGGAGTGCGTGCCGATCGGCCATGCCGTCAACCCGAACATCGCCATGGTGACGGGCTTCTCCGTCCATGCCGACCGCGAGGAGGCGGCGCGGCGCGGCGAGGACGGCTTCCGCTTCTTCGGCTACGCTCTGGCGCATCACTACATCTTCGGCGAGCACAAGCCCGGCCGCACCGACATCTGGGCCAATTTCGAGAAGGCGCGACCGTCGTTGCCGCCGGCCGGCGCGAATCGCGGCATCGGCACGCCGGCGGATCTGCGCCAGCATCTCGCCGCCTTCGAGGCTGCGGGCGTCGACCAGGTCGCCTTCATCCAGCAGGGCGGGCGCAACCGGCATGAGCATATCTGCGAGGCGCTCGAGCTTTTCGCGCGCGAGGTGATGCCCGAGTTCAAGGCGCGCGAGGCGCTGCGCCAACAACGCAAGGCGGAGGCGCTCGCCCCCTATATCGAGCAGGCGATGGCGCGCAAGCAGCGCATGAAGGAGCTTGTCGACAGCGAGATCCCGAGCTTCGCCGCGCTCGGCCGGAAGATCGCCGAGCAGGGCCAGGAGACCGAGCAGCAGCGCCTCAACCGCGAGAGATGGTCGGCAAGCGCGCAGGTGCCGCTGGTCGATCCGCTGAAGGGCCGCGCCCCGGCCGCCGAATAGCGGCGTGGCGCTCCGCCCGGCGATGGAACGATCCCGCGCAACCTCGCGTCGTCATCGCCGGGCCGGGGCCGCGGTCATGACCGGCGCGCGGTTGACGAGATAGATGCCGATGCCGACGAGGGCCAGCGCCGCCGCCAGCGCGGCGCTGACCGGCTCGCCCAGCAGCAGCGCGCCGGCCAGCAGACCGAAGAGCGGCGTGAGGAAGCTGAAGGAGGCAAGCCGTCCCGCCGGATAACGCGCGATCAGCCAGTACCAGGTGAGGTAGCTGGCGAAGGCGACAACCACGATCTGATAGGCGAGCATGGCAAGGACGAGCGGCGTCGGCGCCGTGACGCCGCGCTCGCCCGCCGCCCAGGACAGCGCCGGCAGCAGAAGGGCGGAGACGCCGAGCTGGTAGAAGAGCGTCTTCGCCGGGTTGATGCGCACCAGCCGGCTCGCCTTGACGACGACCGTCGTGGCGCCCCACAGCAGCGCGGCGATGAAGGCCATGCCGTCGCCCAGCAGCTCGCGAGAGGTGGGAAAGCGCAGCGCGTCGCCGAAGGCGAGCGTCGTGCCGGCAAGAGCCGAGGCAAGGCCGAGCGCCTGCACCGGCCGCAGCCTCTCGCCGGGGATGAAGACATGCGCGCCCAGCGCCACGACGAAGGGCGCGGTGTAGAGGAAGAGCACGGCGCGCGAGGCGGCGGTGAAAACCAGGCTCCAGTAGAGAAAGACGAACTCGCCGCCGAACAGCAGCCCGATGAGAATGCCGAGGCCGAGGCTGCCGTCGCGCTGCAGGAGAGCGACGCCGCGACGGCTGCACCACGCCCAGAGCAGCAGCGCCGAGCCCAGCGAACGGATGCCGGCTTGCAGCATCGGCGAGATCCCGGCATTGGCGAGCTTGATGGCGACCTGGTTGAAGCCCCAGCAGGCGCAGAGCAGGACCATGAGCAGGATAGCGGCGGCGTCGAGCTGGGATCGCGGGCTGGACATCGGGCGGCGAGCCTCGCCCGAGGCCCTATCCGGCGCAACCGGTTTCTGCGTCAGGGGCGGCCGGGCTCGGCGCCGGGCGCGATGGTCACGTAAGGCGCGTCGGCGCCGGCGTCGACGGTGAAATGCGTCCACATGCCGCCTTGGCCGTGCCCGGGCGCGCCGCAGAAGAAATAATAGGGACCGGCATCGCGGGCGACGAATTCCAGCGTGTCGGTCTTGGGCGACGGAATGCCCTGATCGGGGTTCTCGGTATAGGCGCGCGGGATGGCGACGTCGTTCACGCCGGCCTGGTCCGGAAAGTGGTCCTTGGCGTAGGGCTTGGTCAGCAGCAGGCTGTGCGGCAGCATGGCGTCATTGTTCTTGAAGTGGATATCGACCGTCCAGCCCACCGGCACCACCACCGTCATATCGCCGGTGAAATAGCCGTTGAAGTTGAGCGCGCCGTTATTGGCGTTGAAGCCGGCGACGACGTCGAGGAAGACGCGCTTTGCCGGCGCGTCGATCTTCATCCAGCTTGGCGTCAGATGCGCCTCGGCGCGCGCCGGCGCGGCAAGCGGCAGGAACGAGACGAGGACCGCCAGCGCGGCGGCGAGACGGCCGGGCATGAAAAGAGCACCCGAAGGAGAAAGGGGAAGCGGCGCCGGAGGGGTCCGGCGCCGCCCGCAGGGATCAGTCAAGGCCGAAGACGATGACCGACGTGCCGTATTTGAAGTTGAGCTGGAAGTTGCCGCCGGCGGCGACGGCGATATAGGGCTTGCCGCCGATCTCGAAGGCCATCGGCGCGGAGTTGACGCCGGCACCGGCCTGGAACGACCAGAGCGTCTTGCCGGTCTTGGCGTCATAAGCGGCGAAGGTGCCGTTGCCCTGGCCGGTGAAGACCAGCCCGCCCTTGGTGGTGAGCGCGCCGCCGATCATCGGCTGCTCGGTCTTGACCTGCCAGGCGATCTTGCCGGTATCGACGTTGACCGCCGAGATGTTGCCGTACTGCTTCTCGCCGGCGATGGCGACAAAGGCGCCGCCCAGCCACATATTGGGCGCCTGCGCATAGCGCTTGCGGTAATCGTCCCAGGTCTCGTGCTTGACGATGTAGTTCATCGGCTGATGCAGGTTGACGCAATAGTCAAGCCGCGTTCCCGGGTTGAAGGCGCAGGGCGACCATTCGACGCCGCCATTGGCGCCGGGCAGCATGCGCGTGCCCTGCTCGGTCGGCAGCGCGAACAGATTCTCTTGCGGCACCATCGTATCGGAGCGGCGGATCAGCTTGCCGGTCTCGCGGTCGAGGATATAGACCCAACCGGTCTTGCCGGCCTGGATGACCGCATCGACCATCTTGCCGTCGGCGCCCTTGGCCTGGCCGAGGATCGGCGGCGAGACCTCGTCGAGATCCCAGACGTCGTGCGGGATCGCCTGATAGGCCCATCTGACCTTGCCGGTGTTGGCGTCGACGGCGACGACGCTGTCGCTCCAGCGGTCGTCGCCGGGCCGGTCGAGGCCGTCGAGGTCGGGCGAGGGGTTGCCGATCGAGGCGAAGATCAGGCCGCGCTTGGCGTCGATGGCGTTCGTCGTCCAGTTGCCGGCGCCGCCATGCATCCAGGCGTCCTTGTTCTTCTCGAGCGAGGCTTTCTCCGCGGCGATGTCGCGATGCAGATCGTTGATGCCGTCCGCCTTGTTGGAGAAAGTGCCTTCCCAGCCCTTGGTGCCGTCGGGATTGACGTCGTCGGGACCGGGGATGGTGTGCCAGCGCCAGACCAGCTTGCCGTCATCGACGTTGTAGGCGCTGATGAAGCCGCGGATGCCGTATTCGCCGCCGGCGATGCCGATGATCGCCATGTTCTTGTAGACCGCCGGCGCCGAGGTGAGCGAGTAGCCCACTTCCGAATCCGCCACCTCGGTGTCCCACAGCTTGTCGCCGGTCTTCTTGTTGAGCGCGACGATATGCGCATCGAGCGTGGTCAGCAGCAGCTTGTCGCCGGCCACCGCCACGCCGCGGTTGTTGGGGCCGCAGCAGAAGATGTTCTTGCCGAGCTTGTACTGATAGTGCCAAAGCTCCTTGCCGTTCTTGGCGTCGACGGCGAAGACGTGATCATAGGGCGTCGTCACGTACATGACACCGTCCTCGACGATGGGCGTGTTCTCGAAGGAGCCGACCACGCCGGTCTGGAAGATCCATTTCACGCGCAGGTGGCCGACATTGCCGGCATTGATGCCGGTGCCGGGCCAATAGCGCATCTCGCCGAGATCGCCGCCATAATTGAGCCAGTTGGCCGCTTGGCCACCGGCTTTCTGCAGCTCCTCCCAGGTGGCCGCCTGGCCCGTCCCTGACAATCCCACGACAGCCAGCGCCGCGCCGGCCGCCAGCCACCACCAACGGTCTTGGTTCTTTACGCCCATGTTTCGCTCCCCGAAAAACGGTTTTTTTGTCCCCGATCTCATCTTCCCGATAGTGCCGATTGCTGCTCCTGTGAGAATGACCCTGGCAGGGCAGGCGCAATTTTTAGGCAGAGTTCCTGCCGCTTGTGCATAAAAGCTATACCGCGCCTCCGGCAGCGTCCAGCGCTATCGTTGCGGGACCGGATCGACCGCGGCCGGCTGCTGCGCGTGCGCCTTGAGCGCCGTGGCAAGCCGGCGCAGCTTGGTCTCGTCATAGACGAGGCGGTGGCAGAGGCTTTCGGCCGTGTCGTCGGCATCGTCGAGCCCGTTGAGATTCTGCCGCCGCGCCTCCTTGAGCGCCGCCGCCTGGCGCGTGCCGTCCTCGCTGCTTTGCTTTTCCGCGGCCTCGATCCCCGCGGCGTTCTCGGCCACCGCCTCGGCCAGCACATGCGAGCGGATGATCTGGTCCTTGATGCCCTTGAGCAGGATCTTGCGCAGCACGTTGCCGCGCTCGACCATGCCGGCGACGACGCGCAGCGCCGTCTGCCGCGGCACGGGTCCGTTCTTCTCGGCGTAATCGGCAATCTCGCGCTCGCCCATGGCAGGCGAGTTCTCGCTGGCGGTGAGGAAATCGACCAGCGCGCGCGCCGCCGCGTCCTCGCGCCAATCGCCTTCGGGCGGAACGGCGCCCGGCCACAGCATGGCGGGTTCGAGCGGCCCGGCAAAGGGCGTGTCGCACGGCCAATCCGGCAGCGGCTTCGGCGGCCCTTTGGCGAAGGCAGGGAACGCGCAGGCGAGGCAAAGCAGCAGCAGAACAGGGCGTGTTGGGATCATGGCGATTGGCTTTCCTCCGGGCGGCGCCTACTCTTGGCCGGACCATCGGCCGCCGTCAAATCCCCGCACGCTTCATGACCTTCCGCCTGCTCCTGGCGTTTGCGCTCACCTTCGCCGCCGCGGCCCGCGCCGCCGAGCCGGCGGGCGCGGAGGAGGCGATGGTGAAGCAGTGTCGTGCCGAGCTTGAGGAACGGCTCTTCGGCACGGCCGCTCATGGCGAAGCCTTCATCACCGCCCAGGACATCCGGCATGAGCCCGACCGCGTCGTCATCCGCCTCGACGTCGCCTCGGGCGAGGGCCGCCGCGTCAGCGGGAGCTGCATCTTCCGCGACGGCAAGCTGTTCGACGTCAAATAAAAGGAACTTCAGCCGGGATCGCCGGTATCCGGCACCAGGCCAGCGGCCTTGATGCCGTAGACCGCGCAGGCCTCGTCCTGCTCCGAGACGTCGCCGCTGATGCCGACGGCACCGGTGATGCTGCCGTCCTGATCGCGGATCAGCACGCCGCCCGGCACCGGGATGATGCGGCCTTCCGACGCCATGCCGATGGCGGCCATGAAGGCCGGCGCGGCGGCGGCGCGGCGGGTGAATTCGCGGCCGCCAAAGCCCATGCCGAGCACGCCCCAGGCCTTGCCCTGGGCGATCTGCGGCCTGAGCAGGCTGGAATTGTCCTCGCGCTTCAGCGCCACGAGATGGCCGCCGGCATCGAGCACGGCCACCGTGAGCGGCTTGAGGTTCAGGCTGCGCGCATGCTCCAGCGCCTTGTCGGTGATGACGGCGGCTTGGGCGAGGCTGACATTGGCCATGGCGTCGGTCTCCGCGGCGTCAGGCGAGCGCGCCGCAGCGCTTGGCGGCGTCGATCTCCTCTTGCGACAGGCCCCATCGCGCGAGCGAGGCGTTGCCACGCTCGCCCGGCGCCTCCGGCGGCGTCGGCGGGCCCGCGGGCGTGCGGCTGAAGCGCGGCGCCGGCGCCGGCTGGACGACGCCGTCGACCTCGACGAAGGTGCCGCGCGCGCGGTTGTGCAGATGCGCCGGCGCTTCCTCCATCGTCAGCACCGGCGCGAAGCAGGCATCGCTGCCTTCGAGCAGCCGGCACCATTCTTCGCGGCTGCGCGTCTTGAAGCGCGCGGCGAGCTTGGCCTTCGCCTCGGGCCAGCGCTTCCTGTCCATCTTCGCCGGCATCTCGCGGGGATCGATCTCCATGCGCTCCAGGAACTCGGCGAGGAACTTGTCCTCGATGCAGGCGAGCGAGACGTATGTGCCGTCCTTGCATTCATAGACGTCGTAGAAGAAGGCGCCGCTGTCGAGCACGTTCTCGCCGCGCGTGAGGCTCATATGGCCGGCGGCATGCAGGCCGAAGAACATGGTGGCGAGCGAGGCGGCGCCGTCGACCATGGCGGCGTCGACCACCTGGCCTTGGCCCGAGCGCTGCGCCTCGATTATGCCGCAGGCGACGCCGAGCGCGAGATAGAGCGCGCCGCCGCCGAAATCGCCGACGAGGTTCAAGGGCGGCGTCGGCGGCGCGCCGGCGCGGCCGATCGAATGCACGACGCCGGCGAGCGCGATGTAGTTGAGGTCGTGCCCCGCCGCCTGCGCCATGGGCCCGCTCTGGCCCCAGCCGGTCATGCGGCCATAGACGAGACGCGGGTTGCGCTGAAGGCAGGGCTCGGGGCCGAGGCCGAGGCGCTCCATGACGCCCGGGCGAAAGCCCTCGATGAGCGCGTCGGCCGCACCGACCAGCCGGAGCACCAGCGCCACGCCCTCGGGTTTCTTGAGGTCGACGGCGATCGCGTGCCGGCTGCGGTTCATCAGCATAAAGCGCGTCTGGGCGGGGAGCCCGAGGCCGCTCGGCTGCTGCCGGTCGACGCGCAGCACCGTGGCGCCGAGATCGGCGAGCAGCATGGCGCACATCGGCGCCGGCCCGATCCCGGCCATCTCGACGATCTTCAGCCCCTGGAGCGGACCCATGGCGCGCCTCCCTCTCTTTAGCCGCGACCTTATCGCGTCGAAGCGGGACCGCGCGAGCGGATTTCGCCGCGGGCCGCAGCTCGGGACCATGCGTCCGGGACAACCCTCAGGGGTCATGGCGTGCGGTTGCAATAGCCGACGAAGCTGGCTTAGGGTGAAGCGCCAAGCGGCCCTGCGGCCGCGCCAAGAACAAGGCGGAGGACGGCGGCGATGGCGGGCAGCGGATGCCTCGACGGCAAGGTCATTATCGTCACTGGCGCGGGGCGCGGCATCGGCCGCGACATCGCGCTGCTCGCGGGACGCGAGGGCGGCAGGGTCGTCGTCAACGATTTGGGCGGCGGCGCCGATGGCGAGGGCAAGGCCGATACCGGTCCGGCGCAGGGCGTCGTCGAGGAGATCCGCAAGGCGGGCGGCACCGCGGTGGCGAATGGCGACAGCGTCGCCGAGCCGGCCGGCGCCGAACGCATCATCGGCACCGCGTTCGACGCCTTCGGCCGCGTCGATGCCGTCGTCAACAATGCCGGCATCCTGCGCGACCGCATCTTCCACCGCATGTCGACCGTCGACTGGGACCTCGTGATCAAGGTCCATCTGATGGGCAGCTTCTACGTCGCGCGCGCCGCGGCGGCGCATTTCCGCGAGCAGGAGAGCGGCTCCTACATCCATTTCACCTCGACCTCGGGGCTCATCGGCAATTTCGGCCAGGCCAATTACGCCGCCGCCAAGATGGGCATCGTCGGGCTGTCCAAGTCGATCGCCCTCGACATGGCGCGCTATCACGTGCGCTCCAACTGCATCTCGCCCTTTGCCTGGAGCCGGCTCATCGGCACCATCCCGACCGAGACGCCCGAGGAAAAGGCGCGGGTCGAGCGCATCAAGACGGCGACGGCCGAGAAGATCGCGCCGCTCGCCGTCTATCTCGCGAGCGACCTCGCCAAGGACGTTACCGGCCAGATCTTCGCCGTGCGCCGCAACGAGATCTTTCTGATGAGCCAGCCGCGCCCGATCCGCTCCGTCCATCGCGGCGAGGGCTGGACGCCGCAGGCGATCGCCGAGCATGCGATCCCGGCAATGAAGGCGTCGTTCTTTCCGCTCGATCGTTCGGGGGACATCTTCACCTGGGATCCCGTGTAGGAGGTCGCCGTGGCGATCAATTATCAGCGGCTCAAGAACTGGTCCTTCCCCGAGGTCGAGCACAGCTACCGCGCCAAGGACACCATGCTTTATGCGCTGGGGCTGGGCTACGGCGCCGACCCGATGGACCGCGACCAGCTTCGCTTCGTCTATGAAGAGGGGCTGAAGGCGCTGCCGACCATGGCGGTGGTGCTGGCGCTGCCGGGGCAATGGTCGAGGAACCCCGAGACCGGCATCACCTGGAAGCTGGTGCTGCATGGCGAGCAGGGGGTCGTGCTGCATCGGCCGCTGCCGCCCGCCGGCACGGTGGTCGCGCGCACGGCGATCGAGGAGATCATCGACAAGGGCGCGGGCAAGGGTGCGCTGATCTACCTGCGCCGCGACCTCCATGACAAGGAGACCGGCGCGCTGCTGGCCTCGCTCGCCTCCACCGTCTTCGCGCGCGGCGACGGCGGCTTCGGCGGACCGACCGTGTCCACCAAGCCGGTGCATGCGCTGCCCGAGCGCGCGCCAGACCTCGTCTGCGATATCGCCACGCTGCCGCAGGCGGCGCTGATCTATCGCTTGAGCGGCGACTACAATCCGCTGCATGCCGATCCTGAGATCGCTGCCGCGGCCGGATTCCCGCGGCCGATCCTGCACGGGCTCTGCACTTTCGGCGTCGCCGGGCACGCGCTGCTGCGCACGCTCTGCTTCTATGATCCCGCGCGGCTCAAATCCATGCGGGTGCGCTTCTCCTCGCCGGTCTTTCCCGGCGAGACCGTGCGTACCGAGATCTGGCGCGAGGAGGGCGGACGATTCGGCTTCCGCTGCCGCATCGTCGAGCGCGACGTGGTGGCCATCAACAACGGGCTGGCGGAGGTGGCGGCGTAGCCGGCCGGCAACGAGCGTGTGATACCCCCCACCCCGGCCCTCCCCCTCAAGGGGGGAGGGGGAAAGATGAAGGATGAAAAATCCCTCCCCCCTTGAGGGGGGAGGGTAGGGTGGGGGGAACGACAAACAGATAGAGAGAGGAGGAGAATGGTCGGCATCGCATCTTTCGGCGGCTATGTTCCGCGACTGCGCTTGAGCCGCAAATCCATCGTCGACGCCAATGGCTGGTTCAACGGCAGCCTCAGGGCCTATGCCAAGGCGGAGCGGGCCATCTGCTCCTGGGACGAGGACAGCCTCACCATGGCGGTGGAGGCGGCGCGCGACGCGCTCGCCGACCGGCCGCGCGGAGACTTCCGCGCGCTCTATTTCGCCACCACCTCGGCGCCCTTCGAGGACCGCCAGAACGCCGGCATCCTGGCGCAGGCGCTGCGGCTCGGCGAAACGCTCAACACCATGGATGTCGGCGCCTCGCAACGCGCCGGCACCACCGGCCTCATCGCCGCGCTCGACAGCGTGGCGGCGCGCGGCGGGCCGGTGCTCTATCTCGCCGCCGAGAAGCGGCGCGCGCCGGCGGCGAGTCCGGCCGAGCTGCTCTATGGCGACGGCGCCGCGGCGCTGATCCTCGAGAGCGGCGACGGCGTCGCCAAGTTCCTCGGCAGCCGCTCCGCCTCGGTCGATTTCG
>Ga0187781_10000533_pt1 | contig 27179 bp, 24 predicted proteins | sample 0715_SJ02_MP02_2_FD_132447 | JGI IMG/M metagenome (GOLD analysis project Ga0187781, IMG submission 132447) | Tropical peat soil microbial communities from peatlands in Department of Meta, Colombia - 0715_SJ02_MP02_20_MG | ecosystem: Environmental > Terrestrial > Soil > Wetlands > Peat | place... | reverse complement strand
CTTGAGTCTCTTGCCACCAATCGCTGGTCATGAGCGTGAGAGAAATCAGCGTGAGAAAGAAAATCTGGGCGACGGTCGCGTGAACCGTGGCGATCAATTTTGGATGGCCGAGAAGAACTCGCATCCCGCCCAGGCCCGCTTGAACGAGGACAAGCGCGAAGGCAAGCCAGGCCCAGCGGGCGACGCGGTCGCGGATGGAACTTCGCGAAATCCAAATGGCGAGGACGAGGGTGAGAATGGCGACCGACGCGGCTACGACCCGATGGGCAAACTCATACCGGATGCCCCCGATGAGCGGTGGAATGATGCGGCCATACGCCAAGGGCCAATCGGGAACAGAGTCGGCGGCGTCATTTCCAGTGACGAGCGCTCCGGCAACGAGCAGGCAGACCGTGGAAGCCGCCGCCAAGATGGAGAAGCGATGGAGAGAGCGAAGGCTGGCGGCTTGGGACATTCGTCGCGCGAGACCTCAGTTCTAAAATGAGAGAGCAATTTGGGGGCCAGCGCGGGGAAGACCCGCACCGGCCCCGTTCAATGTTTCCCAGCAGAAATCAGTCGCCGGAGGAGGCAGCCTTAAACGTGAAATTAACCGACTTCGATTCCTTCGGCCCGATGGTGACGGTCTGGTCCACGACACCGTATTTTTCCTGCCAGGCTTCGATGGTGTAGGTGCCGGGCGGCAGATTCTTCAGCTCAAATTTGCCGTCCTTCGAAGAGATGGCGTAGTAGGGATTCTTGAAAACAAAAATGTAGCTCTTCATCCACGGGTGGACGTTGCACTTGACCGGAATGGCTAGCTCGGCGCGGGCGAAGCTGTCGTCAATCGGAGCAGCGCCGGGAGCCTGGGACTTGTTCCATTCGCGGTTGTCCTTCGGCATGGGGTGAATATTGTGAGTGGTCTGGTCGTCGTTCTTGACCTCGAGAGTCTGGCCGGCCATGACGGCGATGATGTGCGGGTCGTACATGCAGCCCTTTTGATCGAGGGGAACGGTGTCCTTCGGCGTATCGAAGGTGTAGTCGCCGAGGCCTTCCTTGACGAAGATGACGACGTTGGCGAGCGAGCCCTTGTCGCCGGTGACAACTTCTGGCGGCACGACGGGCGACGAATGAGCCTTCTGGCAATACGGCTCGGCGCTCATGTTGATGGGCTTGAGGGCAGGCGCCTTGCCGTCGAGAGTGACCGTGCCGCTGACGGAACCGGCGGTAGCCGCGTCAACAGTTTTCCCGGCGGCGGGGGCGGTGGTCGCGGCGGGTGCCGCAGGCTGTTCTTTCTTTTCGCCACCACCACAACCGGCAATCGCCAGCGCGAGAACGGCAGAAAGTGCGAAATAACAGAACTTGGTATTCATATCGAGGTATTCCCTCCTGTTTGGAACACGGTAGTTTAACAAGACCTTGAGCGATTGGAGCGGGATTTCTTGATTTTTCTGCGACGACGATGCCTTTTGCACCCTCACTTTCCGCCGGAAGATTTCGCGGCGCCGCCGGACGGAGTGCGGCCCAGGAGCGACGATTGCTCCTGCGGCGTGAGAGTGAACATATAGCGCACGAGCAGATTGGCCTGGTCGCCGTGATATTGCTCCATGGCGGACGGAACAGGACCGGCGAAGACCCATTTGTCACCGTCCTTGCGGAAGAGGCCAGAAGGCATCGAGGTGCCGGGAATGATCTTGGCCGGGTCGGTGATCCAGCGCTCGGTCCAGGCGGGCTGCAATCGCTCGCGAGCGAGCAAGAAATTCGGAGCCGAAGCGTTCTTGTCGTGCTCGGGGTTGCCAGTCATGTGGCACTTCAGGCACGGCGCGGCGGGGCTGGTAAAGAGGCCGCGAGCCATGGCGCGCTCGGCGTCGCTGAGCGGCTCGACCTTCGGCGGAATAAAGGGGTCGGGTTGCGAAGAGAGCGCCTGGAAGAAGAGCACGAGTTTGCGGATTTCGTCGTCAGAAAGATAGAAGGTCGGCATGCGCACCTGGAGATACTGGCGGACGCCATTGCGATTCGTGTCCGAGGTACTGAGTGCCGGATTTGCGAGGAATTGCCGCAGCCATTCGGGATTCACGCGCGCGCCCTCCGTCGTGAGGGCCGGGGGCAAATTGGCCTTATTCTCACCCTGATAGAACGGCAGCGTCTGCAGGACGGATTTCTGACCGACGTCAATCTGATGGCAGCCGATGCAATTATATTTCGTGACGATCCACCAGCCGTCTTGAATGTAGCGGCGGCGATCGGCGGGCTTGTACATGTATTCAGGCGGGAGCGTGGGATCGGTCGAGCCAAGAAGCATGGAGACGAGAGCTTCGAGCTCGTCATTCGATTGCAGGTTCGGCTTGGGCATGCGGAGGGCATCGAGCGGATTCGCGTGGTACTTGCCCTCGTCATAGACGCCGGGATTCTTCAGCTTCTCGTCGAAGAAACCCTTGGGATCGAACCAGGGGCCACGTGGAGATTTCTTGCCGTCCGGGAGAATGCCGCGCTTGGCGTCTTCGGTCCAGAGCGCGAAATCCAGGCGCTCGATGGGCTTGGAGCCTTCGTTCGTGAGTTCCGTGCCGATGCGGCCCTCGTCCTCGAGGCCGCCGATTTCATGGCAACCCGCGCAGCCGTAGTGGCGGACGAGTTCTTTGCCCTCGGCCGCGAGCTTGGGATCGTCCATAAAGGGCGCGGCGGCATAGGAGGCATCGGGATGCTTCTGGCCGACGAGATAGGTGGCGATGTCGCGCGCGTCTTCGATGATGAGGCGCAGGCTGGGCATGGCCGTGGGCTGCATGACGACGAGTTCGTGATTGTCGTTGGGGCAACGCGAATGGTCGAGATCGAAGACGTAAGGCAGATTGTGCTTGGCGTAGTCCTCGGGACCGAGATCACGCTTTTCGTAAGGGCAGTAGGGGCGCGTGCGCTGGCGGGGATTGTGGACCCAACGGACGACGTAATCGTAGTTCTCTTTTTCTCCGATGCGGCTCAAATTCGCGGCGAATGTGCCGCCGATTCGCTTGTCGCCTTCGCCGATCGAATGGCACGCGAGGCAGCCTCGGGATTCAAAGAGCTGCCTGCCATGTTCGGCGTTGCCGGCCGGCTGGTGCTCGAGGGGCGGACCGGTGAGCGCGTTCTGCCAGATGAAGGCGGAGATGGCTTCGACATCGCCGGACTGGAAGCGGAACTGCGGCATTTTTGTCGAGGGCCGGAAATCGCGGGTGTGGCCGATCCAATAGGGGATCCATTCCTTGCGGAGCTTGAGGCGGATTTCTTTCAGGTCCGGCCCAACTTTTTTTACTTCCTGAAGGAGATTGTGACTGCGCTGTTCGAGCGATTCGGCCTGCGCATCGAGGCGGCTCACTTCGACGGTGAGATTGGTGGCCTGCGCGTAATACCTTTCGGCCGCGGCATTGTCCGGAGCCTGGTCGCCCAGTTTCTGGAGGCGCGGAATCTCGAGCTCGTCATCGGATTTGGTTTTCGCGAGAGTTAGGATTTGCTGGCGCGCGTTCACAAGCTGCTCATCCTGGTTGTCGAAGCCCTGGAAGCGATGGCAGCCGATGCAGCCCTTCTGCCGGTAAAGCTGCTTGCCGAGATTGAGCGCAGGGGCGAGCTCGGTAACCATGTCGGCCGCGTGGCACTGCTGGCAGCCGGCGTCGAAATTCTCCCGGTAGTAAAGCGGCCAGAGCCAGTGCTCATAGCGGCCGTGGCCGCGGCGGACGGAATCGAGGGCGCGACCATTGCCTCCATGGCAGGGCGAGCAGCCGTACTTATCGAGCGGATGGATGGCGATGAGATCCGTCTCGGGATGGCTTGTGAAGGGGGCATCGTCACTCTTGGCCATGCCGAGGTCGGCCTTGGTGACGGTGAGCTGAGGCGGAACGTATTTGGGATCGGTGGCAACGTGGCAGGACTGGCAGCGATCCACAAGGCCCGCGCCGCCGAGATTGTTAATGGTGGCGCCGGGAGGATTGACGTTGATCTGGATGATGCGCTCGTCAAAATCACGCATGCTTTGCAGCAAACCTTTGAGGGCCGTCGAGCTGAGGCCGGGGAGATGGTCGGCGGTGTATTGCGCGAGAATGGCGTGCGCTTCCTTGGAGGGCTTATCCACGTCACCGCGCCTGGCGACAAGGGCGGCGCGCGACGCCATGATGTCTGTAAAAGTGTCGTTGAGCTGATCGCCGGTGAAAGGCTTGTTCTTCTGGATCTTGCCGTCGCCGAGGGGCCAGTCAACGGTCCAGCCCGGTTTGGTGCGCGCGTCCTTGACGTCTTTTTCGCGGTCGGCTTTCGTTTTCTTGTCCGAATCGGGGGTGATTTCGTAGAGATAGACGAGGTGACCGATTTTTCCCCGGGCATCTTTGAAGGCATCGCCCATTGCCGCGCGCTGATCATCGAGAAGGGAGATTTCTTTGGCGATTTCTTCGTCCTGCGCCTTCGCGGCCTTATCGAGAGCGTCGGCTTTGGCGACAAGAGCTTTGTACTCAGCCGAAGAGTAAACCGCATCCTCATTCTTTTTCTGCTGAGCGGTCACCTTTTCAAGATAGGCGGAATAGGCCTTGGCGAAGCGGCTCTGATAGGAGCGCCAGGGACGAAGGCCATAGACTTCATCCCAGAAGGACCAGGCGACCGTCCCCATGAGGAGGACAGAAGCGATCAAAAGCGGAAAAGCAAACGACCGGCTGGTAATCGGGTCGGGTTGCGAGGATTGGTGAGTCGTGTCAGGCACCCGGCATCGCCTCCAGGAACGGCAGCATGATGAATCCGGCAAGAATCGCTAAATGCTGAACCAAGGGGTCACCCAGATATATTTGATAGTGAAAACCAGGCGCAGCAAAATCTTCACGGGCAGAGAAATCATAAAAATCAAAAACGTGTACATGGTGATGAGTTGCAAGAGGCTCATGCGCTTGTAAATCTTGCGGCTGAATTCGGTGCGCATGCAGATCCAGTGAACCAAGAATCCCGCCGCAATGAAGAAGGCGGCCAGCGGGAAAATACCGAAAATCACGCGTGCCCAAATGGCGGCCTGGTCCGGCGAAGTATGGAAAATCGGGCCGAGCCAGGAACCGTCGATCCCGAAAACCTGATCGAGGTTGCGATTGACGGCGTAGTCCACGCGCTCCGCGTCCCAAGTTTGCGAAGGCCAGAACCACATCCAGCCGGGGCCGCGGATGAACGTGCCGATGACGATCATCAGCACCCACAGGCCCACGAAACCAATCAGAAAAGTCCAGATCGAGAAGCGGCGCTGCTTGTAGGTGTAATAGCCGTTGCCGAGCGGGTTGGCGTCAATATACGGGATGACCATGAGGCCGATGATGATGAGCGTGGGCATCACCACACCCGCGATCCAGGGATCGAAATACACGAGCATTTCCTGGAGGCCCAGAAAATACCAGGGCGCCTTGGCGGGATTCATCGTTACGTTCGGATTGGCAGGCTCTTCGAGCGGCGCATTGAGAGTGAGCGACCAGACCATCAAGATAATGGTGATAATGATGGCGACAAGAAATTCCATGCGCATGAGGTACGGCCAGGTGTGAACTTCGCGCTCCCACTTCGGGTCCCAGGGCTGCGTCTTGCGGTATTTCGTTTTCGCGGCCTGCGGGTCGGACTCAAGAACGGCGATGAGGCGATCGTTCGCGAGACCTTGCCTCAGGGAATACCAGAGAAAAAACGGCATGACAAAGAGCAAAGCGACAATGGGGACATTGTCGGGCGCGGAAGCAATTTCCCAGAGCTGGTGCCAATCACCGAACATTCAGCAGACCCCTGAAACCATGAAGCAAATTCAAATGAGCCAGCCGGAGGCCAGCGTTAGACCATACCGGATGGACGCAGGACCACGGGACGCGGGCTGCGCTCTTCCTTGATTTCGGATTCGAGCATCACCGGCGCCGGGCCGGAGATGCCGCCGTCCTTGCGCACGCGCCAGAAATGCACGCCCAGGAAAATCGCAACAATCAATGGAATCGCAATGCAATGCCAGATATAGGCGCGAAGGAGCGCATTGGCGTCCACGATGGAGCCGCCGAGCAAGGCGAAGCGAACGTCATTGTAGGGCGTCATGCCTAATTGCGGACCGCCCGGCCCTTCGTGGCCGAGCAAAGGAGTCGCACGCGCCATGTTGGTGCCGACCGTGACGGCCCAGAAACCGAGTTGATCGTCGGGAAGAAGATAGCCGGTGAAGGAGAGCAGCATCGTTAAAACCATCAGAAGAACGCCGACGCACCAGTTGAATTCGCGGGGGCGCTTGTAGGAGCCGGTCATGAAGACGCGGAACATGTGCAGCCACACGGCGATAATCATCAGGTGCGCGGCCCAGCGGTGCATGTTGCGCAGGAGTTTGCCAAAGGGGACGTCGTTTTCGAGGTACAGGATGTCGCGAAAAGCCTGCACCTTCGAAGGGTGGTAATAAAACATCAAAAGCACACCGGTAAAGGTGAGGACGATGAAGAGATAGAAGGTGATGCCGCCCATGCCCCAGGTGAAATTGTATTTCGTCGCGTCGCGATTGACCTTGGCCGGATGGAGGTGGAAGAAAACGTTGGAAAGGACGCTGAGCGCGCGGTTGCGGGGTTCCTCGTCGTGCTTGACGCGGAACATTGAGCGAAAGAGCTGGGTCTTTTCGGGTTCCTTCAGCTCTTCGAGCTGCTGCCTCCCTTTTTCCTCGATCGTCTTGCGGAGAGCAGCAGCGCCTTCCTTCGCCTTGTCGAGGACGCCTGTGCTGGTTTTATTGTTGCCGTTCTCTTCCGGCATCCGTTTGACCCCTTACCACGGTGCAAAAGCAGCGAAACAGACTACACGTTCAAATACGCGCCTGGATCGTTGAAATGGTTGACGCCGGCGCGCGGGTCGTCCACGAACAGGCGGCTCGTGTCCACGACGATCTTGCCGGTGGGATCGAGCTGAATGAAGGCGCGATCCATGGGACGCGGCGCGGGTCCTTCAAAATTCACTCCCTCGCTGTCATAACCGCTGCCGTGGCAGGGACACTTGAACTTGTTCTCAGCGGGCTTCCATTCCGGCGTGCAGCCGAGATGGGTACATTTCGCGTAGATGACGAAGATACGGTCCGGCTCGCGCACAACCCAGGCACGATTGGTCATGAGAAAGCGCTGGTCAATGCCGAGATTGAAATCGGAAGGATAGCCGATGGTGAATATCGTGTTGGGTTCGTAAAGCGCGCGGGGAAAGAAAAACCTGAGGAACATCAGCAGGTTGACGCCGAGATAGCCCCAGATAAGCGCCCAGACGAGACGGCGGCGGCTGGTATTTCTGGCTTTCGACGCCTCAGCGGCGTCCGCCGCGGTGGCTGCATTCGCCCCCTGCGTCGCGGCAGCCGCAGAGGGTGTCTCGCCGGCCTTTCCTTCAGGATTTTCTGCCATAGACCCCGGTTGAGTGCTCCGCTTTCACGCGACTGCGAGTAAGAAAAAACGTGCGTCTATAAATCCAAAAGCCGAACAAAGGTTTATATGCTGAGGCAGTGCGAGTGTCAAGGGGGAGTGAAAGTTCCCGTGAACACACCAGACGATTTCCGCACGGGATTCCAGCTCACGGGAGGCCGGGAGGGGGAAACGATCACGCGAAGGACGCGACGCCGGAACGCATGCCGACGGCCCGGAGGACGAGATCGGCTAATGCGCGAATGAGAAGGGGCGAATCGTTGAGCGCGGGCATCATGTGAAAGTCCGTGACGCCCAGGGCTTCCGCTTCCTCGCGCGCTTCGATATTGATTTCGTGCAAAGTTTCGATGTGCTCGGTGAGGAAGGACATCGGAATGACAAGCATGCGCTTGACGCCTTCTTTTGCCAATTTTTCTATCGTGACGGTGAGCGGGGGCTGGAGCCATTTCTGCGGGCCGACGCGGCTCTGGTAGCAAAGCACATGAGGATTCGGCCAGGACCCAAGCTCGCGGACAAGCTGGACCGTTTGTTCAATCTGTCGCGGGTAGGGATCGCCTTTCTCGACCAGCGCCATGGGGAGACCATGGGCGCTAAAAACGAGATGAAGTTCGTGGGGCCGGGGAGCTTTCTCGAGAACGTTGTTGATGCGGTCCACGATGCCGGCAATGTAATCAGGGTGGTCGAAGAAATGATCAATGAGGTGGACCGGAACCTTGGCTGTGTACTGGCGATTCCATTCCTTGAGGCTGCTGCCGGTGGTGGCGAAGGAATAGTGCGGGTAGAGGGGCAGGAGGACGAGCTCGTCGTAGGGAGCTCTTTCGAGCGCGGTGATCGCTTCGCGCGTGTCAGGATGCCAGTAGCGCATGGCCACGATGGCGCGGGCATCGATGTGCGGGCGAAGCGCCGCCTCGAGCGCGGCGGCCTGCTGCTCGGTGAGGCGGCGAATCGGTGAGGCCCCCCCGATTTCGGCGTAGTGCCTGGCAACGACTTTGGAACGCCGCGTGGAGATGAGCTTGGCGAGCGCCTTGCGGGCCAGAAACGCGCCGGGGAAATTGATGATGTCGGGGTCGCAGAAGAGATTGTAGAGAAACGGCTCAACCGCGGCTTGTGAATCCGGTCCGCCCAACTGAAAAAGGACGACGGCGATCTTCTTGGACCCAGCCATGATGACCTCACCACGTGAATCCGAATCATAACCCCCGGGCGGGCTATGGTAAAGATGACGCCACCCTGTCCCAGGTTGCAGGAGTTGGGGCGCTAGCCTTCGCGGAGCTGCTGCTTCAGCCGCTCGATATCCTCGCGCAGGCGGGCCACGCGGCGGGCGACAGTGACTTCATACAAAAAGAACACGGCCCAGACAACCATCCAGGCAGCGAAAAGACTCTCGAAATTTTTCATCAGCGCACCTTCGCAGTGGATTGTGCTTCCGAGGCGCGGGCTTCCGCCTCGAAGCGGAGTTCTTCGTATTCGTGGCGCAGGCGTTCCAGGCGGTAACGATCCGCGATGAGAATCAGCATCAGGCAAAAGACAGCAATCCAGCAAATCAGAAGCACTTTGCCCATCTCGGGAGCGAGGCCGGAATTTTCGCCTCCTAGGATGACGGGCTGGGGGTGTTGCGTGCGCCAGAGACGATTCGAGAGGTAGACAAGGGGCACGTCGAGAAAAGCAAAAATACCGAAAATGGCGGTGAGCGAGGCGCGGCGCTGCGGATCTTCGAGCAGGCCCCGCAGGACAAGATAGGTGATGTAAAGCAGCCAGAGAATGAAGGTAGAGGTGAGGCGAGCATCCCAGGTCCACCAAATGCCCCACACAGGACGCGCCCAGATGGGGCCCGTAATGAGGACGACGGTGCAGCAAGCCACGCCGACTTCGGCGCCGGCAACGGCGAGCCAATCCCATTTGGGCTGGCGTGTGACGAGGTAGGCAGCATTGGCGATGAAGACGAGGAAGAATGCGCCAAAGGCGGAGATGGCGCTAGGCACATGGAAATAGAAAATGCGCTGGATGGCGTGCATGGTCTTTTCGTCGGGCGCGATGAAGAGAGCCGCGTAGCCCGCGAAAAGCATCAGTGCGAAGACGACCAACATCCCCAGGGGGCGGCTTCTCATGAATTTCCTCTCATTCCTCTATCAAATAATCGCACAGAAGCCAAGAAGCCGTAAGAAAGACGACATCGAATCCTGCGAGGAACGCGACCCAAGTGCGATCGAGCTCGGGCTGTTCGGTGAGGAGCGAGGCAGTGGCTTCGACGGCGGCGATCAGCAGGGGCGCAAGAATTGGAAGCAGCAGAAGAGGGAGGAGCAGCTCGCGCATGCGGGCGTGCGCGGATACGGCGGAAAAAACCGTGCCCGTGACGACAAGTCCGACCGTGCCCAGAAACAGAACGAGAATCAGGCGGCCAGCGATCCCCGCATAAGAGACGTTGTAGAAGACGCCAAACATGGGGACGAGAAAAACTTCGGCGAGGGCCATGAAAATAAAGTTCGCGAGCATCTTGCCGGAAAGGATGGCAAAGGTCGAGATGGGAGCCATCCGCAAAGAGTCCAAAGTGTCGTTTGATTGCTCGCGCGCGAAGGAAGGATTGACCATGAGCGAGCCGGCGAAGAGAAAAGCGATCCAGAGAAGGCCGGGCCCATAGCGGCGCGAGTCCTCGGCGGTGGGATTAAAGGCGAAGCTGAAAAGCACGATGACGATGAGCGCAAAGACCACGGTCGTGGTCAGAAGTTCGCGGGTGCGGAATTCAAGGCGGAGTTCTTTCGCTAGCAGAATGGCGGCGGCGCGGGCGGTGGACATTCAGGCCTCCACGCGCAAGGCGGCGAGAAAGGGGCGCGGGTCGCCGCCCGAGCCCGTGTCGTGCTCGATGCGACCGGAGCGAAGCGAGACGGCCCGCGTGGCGAGGTCGAGTGATTCGTTACGGGCGTGCGTGCTCATCAGAATTGTGCAGCCTGCCTCACGGAGCGCCGCGAGCGTGGCGGCGAACCATGCAAGCCCTTGGCGGTCGAGGCCAGCGGCAGGCTCATCAAGGAGCAGGAGGCGAGGGCTGTGCAGCAATGCTCGCGCGATGGCGAGCCGCTGACGCATTCCGCGCGAGAAGGTACGGACAAGGCTTCCGGCGCGGGAGGCCAGCCCGCAGGCTTCGAGTGAGGTGGCGACGTGCGCAGGAGCATCGGCAAGACCGTAGAGCCTGGCAAACAGAGTGAGATTTTCAGCGGCGGTCAATTCGTCGTAGAGCAGCGTACTGTGGCCGACCATGCCGAGGAAATGCTTGGCGCGCATGGAGTCCTCCGCTGCACCCGAAAAGGTCACTTTACCGCTTGAAGGATGCAAAAGTAGAGCAGCCATACGAAGCAGCGTGGTCTTCCCTGCCCCGTTAGGGCCAAGGAGCGCGACGAATTCTCCTGGTGCGATCGAGAGGGTGACGCTGCGCAGGGCGACGAGGGTGCCAAAGCGCTTTTCCACGCGGTCGAAGGAAATACCGAGTTGAGAGGATGCGGCGGAAGGAGCCAATGCCACCCGCTCAGCCTCGAACCAGGTCGCGGAGGAGGCGCTCCATGCGCTCGCGCTCGCGGGCGTAGTCCTCGTCGCTGATGGTGCCGGCCTGGTGGCGCAATTCGAGGCGGAAGAAATTGTCCTTTAGCTCGTCGAGGCTGCCGCGCACTTCACCTTTCACTTCTTCGACAGCGGCGGCAGCGGGTTTCGATTTTTCCCGCGCAGCAGGCGAAGCAGAAACAGCGCCGGAAGAAGCGCCATTGCCCGCAGCAACGACGGCTACTTGGGGGCGGCGCAGCAGGTAGACGAAGCCAAGAGCGAAAATGGCCGCAAAGCCGCCGACAAGAACCCATTTGAGGCTATCGAGGCGCGCGGGAAGAGTCGTTGCAGCGGCGGTGGTAGCTTCGGCGCCGGAGGCTTCGAGGCGCGAATTTACGGAGGGGTTCTGCGAGGCATCGCCGGGAACGCCGCCCGCGGATTCGCTGCCCGGCGGAGCGGCCGCACCCGAATTTTGCGTGGGCATCGGCGCGGTGCCGGAAACAGCGATGGCCACGGGAGAATTCGCCGAAACTGATTCCCGGACGTAAACGCTGAAGCCCTGGTCTTGTCCAGCGGCGGAAAGACCTTCGGCTGAGATTTGCACGCTCGGCGGCGCAGCGACGATGAAGCGGCCAGTGGCGTAGGGCAGAACATTGCGGAACGTCAATCGGTTGCCTGGATAAGGGAGCTTGTAAGAGATGCGCACGCCGCTCTCGCCGGGATGAAATGCGTAGGCAATCGCCATCTTGTTCTTGCCTTTGTCGACTGTCCCCTGAACGACGGGCATGCCAGACGAGCCCCAGGCGGAAGCTTGATTGAATTGCGCACCTTCGGGAATGGAAAAATTGAAGGAACCGTCGTCGCGGTAAAAGGCGAGTGGAGGCTGCGTCTTATTTTCGATGGTGAATTCTTCGCCGACGAGCAGGTCAGATCCATTGGGCTGGATGATCAAAGCGTGATTCGTGACGGCGATGACGCCGGGCTTATCGGTCGGCTCAAAGACCTGAACGGTGATGGAGTTTTTTCCCGGCGGCAGAGGCTCATGGTAATTGACGCCACGATAGACGGCACGGACTAGCATGGGAGCGGCGCCGATATCCGAGTGTGTAAACTGGAAATTCCCTTGCGCGTCGGTCTTGGTGTTCGCGACGGGCTGCATCCCGCCCTGGAGCTGAATCAGGATGACGTCGATTCCGGCCGCGGGCTTTCCGGTGGTGCCGTTTTGGACCGTACCTGTGAGAGTGCCGGCGGAAGCAGTACACGCCAGGAAGACAAGCAGCAGAGACGGAGCGAAAGAACGAAAAGCCAAGAAATTGGAAATTTCAGATTTGAAATTTGAAATGCGGCGGGTCATGCGCGGCGCCTTTCGGTGGCTGCCTGGCGCGTGGCGGGAGTCGGAGTGCTGCCGGTCAGCTCGTCCATCGCGGCGAGAACGCGCGCGGCTTCCATTTCAAGAGCCTGCTTGGTTTCTTCGTAGTCGGCCTCTGAAAATTTGCCGGCGCGGAATTCGAAGCGCAGGTCGCGAAGATTATCGTAAATGGCGTCGCGGCGTTCGAGAAGCTGGTCGAGCCTGGTGCGATGGGGAGCAGAGTCGGAGGAATCCGGTCGCACCGAAAAGATGAAGAGGATTGTGGCCGTTGCGAGCAGGATGCAGGCGACGACGATATCAAGGTTACTCATCGTCGCCCTTCCGGGATTCGGATTGGGCGCGCGCCAGCAGGGCCGGAGATATTTTGGGCCCGGAAGCAACTGCCAAAGCGGCCCGCGCGCGCCAGCGTCGAACGACCTCCCACAGGAGATACAGGGAGATCAGCGGAAAGACGATCGGCATGATCCAGGCGGCCCGGTTGAATCCCTTAGCGGGTGGAGCGGCGAGGACGGTTTGCCCGTATTCCTGCACGAAGGCCTGGATGGTCAAGTCGTCGGGCTCGTTGCGGGCGACGCGCGCGTCAAGCTCTTTGAGCATGTCGTGAGAATAGGTGCAGCCGACGTGGTTGCAAGCGGTGAGAATCTGATTGCAGCCGCAGACGCACATTAGTTTCTGGCCGAGGTTTTTAGCGCGCTCGCTCTCCTGCGCGTTCGCAACAGGCAGGAGGAGAAAAAGACCGATGACCAGCAGGCCTCGCAACCTTCTCGTGCGGGTGTGGCGATTAGTCATGGGATTCCGACCGACGAGCGATGGCGCCGATGGCGGAGGCCTCGTTCGCGACCGCGTCGCCCCAGGATTTTTCGGCCACCGGGCGAAGGACAATAGCGGCACGGCGGTTCGGGAGCAAAGCCAACCCCGTTCCGAGGACCACCACAATGCCGCCGAACCATATCCATTTCACTAGCGGGTTCAGGTAGGCGTGAATGACCGGCTTTCCGGATTCCGGGCTGCGGCCAGCGTAAACGACGTAAAGATCGCGCAGCGGGGAACTGCGGACGGCGACCATCGTTTCGGTCACCTGGCTCGCGAGGAAAAAGCGGCGCTCGGGATAGAGCATCATCTCCGAGCGGCCGCTGCGGAAGACTTCAAGAGTGGCTCGTTCGGATTCGTAGTTGTTGTTCGCAACGCGGTCGAAATTCTGGCACAGGATGGAATACGGGCCGATTGCCAGGGTCTCGCCAGCGGACATTTCCATCTGGATGTCTTTGTTGAAGGCCTGGCCTGCGATTCCAATGAAAACCAGGACCATGCCGAAGTGGATGATGTAACCGCCGTAGCGGCGGGTGTTGCGCATGGTCAGTTCGCCGACAGCGGCAAGGATGTTGACACTGTCCCGCGAGGCGATGACGCGGGCACCGCGGTAGAACTCGGCTGCAATCGTGAGCGTGACGAAGACGGACAGGATGAGGCAGATGAGCGAATAAATTTCACGGAAACCGAAGATAAAGGCAATGATTCCGGAAATCACCGCAATGATTACAGGCACCGCAAAGTTCCTGCGAAGGGCGTCGTAGGACGTCTTGCGCCAGGCGAGCAGCGGGCCTACGCCAGTCAAGAAAAGGAGGAACAGCGCGATCGGAACATTCACCTTGTTGAAGAAGGGCGGCCCGACACTGATTTTGCTGCCGACGACCCACTCGGAAATCACCGGGAAGAGGGTCCCCCACAGAACAGCGAAGCAAGCCGCGAGCAAGACCAGATTGTTGAAAAGAAAGCTCGATTCGCGGGAGACGAGAGAATCGAGCTGGTTATCGCTCCGCAGGTAATCTCGATTCATCCAATAAGCCCAGAAGCAAACCAGGAAGACGAGACCGAGAAATCCGACAAACCAATTCCCGATGGAGGACTGCGCAAAAGCGTGGACAGAGCTGATGACACCCGAGCGCGTCAGGAGCGTTCCAAGGATGCAAAGCATGAAAGTCGTGAACACGAGCCAGACGTTCCAGACTTTCATCATGCCGCGCTTCTCCTGCATCATCACGGAATGGAGGAAAGCAGTGCCGGTGATCCAGGGGAGGAGTGATGCGTTTTCGACGGGGTCCCAGGCCCAATATCCGCCCCAGCCCAGCACGGCGTAGGCCCAGTGAGCGCCCAGAAGGATTCCGATGGACTGGAAGCACCAAGCGATCATCGTCCAGCGGCGCGTGATGTGGATCCATTTTTCACCAGGATAGCGTCCGAGAAGCGCAGCCAAGGCAAAGGCAAATGGAATCGTGAAGCCCGTGTAGCCGAGATAAAGCATCGGGGGATGAATGACCATTTCGGGGTACTGCAGGAGAGGATTCAAGCCATGGCCGTCGCTGAGAGAGGCGAGGCGCAAAGTACCGGAGGCATCCGGGCCACCCATAACGTTGAACGGGCTGGCAACAAAATTATTCAGGATGAGAAAAAAAACCTGAACGCCGGCCATCACCACACCGGCATAAGGCATCAACTCGGGGTGCTTGTTGCGGTTGACCAAGAGCGTGGCGAAAACGTAGATCGAGAGGAGCCAGCTCCAGAACAGTAGCGAACCTTCCTGGCCAGCCCAGAGCGCGGCAAACTTGTAAAAGGCGGGGAGGGCGCGGTTGCTGTGCGCCGCGACGTAGGCCATCGAAAAATTGTCGGTGAAGAAAAAATATTCCAGCGAACCGACAGCCAGAGTGACCAGAGCGAAGACGGCCATACCCGCATTGAGCGCGCTCTTCGTAAGAAGAGTACGGCGCGTTAGGATGCCGGCAAGGCCAGCAGCGAATCCGTAGACGGCGGCAAGAAGCGCAAGGATTAGCGCGAACGAGCCAAAAATATCCAACGATTCCCTCCCCAGTCCCCTGCCCTAATTTCCGGGCGATGCGGCATTGGAGCCATTCGAAGTCTGGCCGGGCTGAGAGGCGCCAGGTGTCTGATTTGGAGCGGCCTCATATTTCGAGGCGCACTTTGCCTGAACTTGCTCGGCAACAAAATGACCGTCGGGGGTCAAGCGGCCCTCGACCAGAGCCTGGGCACCGTCTTTGAAGGTGTCCGGAAGCGGATCGCGGCCCGTGTAGCTGATCGGAAGACTCTTGCCCTGCTCTTCAAGGATGAAATCCACACGGCCGCCTGACCGGTCAATCGAGCCGGAGCGAACATTGCCCGAGACGCGCATGCGTTGGTGGAGGGCGGTGCCGTGAAGCGATCCAAGCTCAGAAATGGTGTGGTAGTAGGTCTTGCTTTGTGTGAAACCGACGTAGGCAAGCAAGACCAGCGTAATGACTATAATCGCTGACCCAATTAGAAACTTCGCGCGGCCTTTCATCCAGCAACCCTCAAGCCCGAGCCCCCAAACGGAGGGCATTTTAGCATATCGGCGGAACACAGCCGAAATTGTATTCATCACATGCCGGTGTGATGAATGAACATAGAACCCCAGGACAGTCCTGTCCGCTCGATTCAGCCCAGCCCACGGGCATGGTCCGTTCCACTATGGCAATCCTGCGAGGAGTGCCTTGATCCGATCGCCGAAGGCTGTCCCCGCTTCACGCTGGCGCTTTGGATCCCCGAGATACGGGTCGGAAAAAGGAGCGCCTTTATTCAGGATAAGGCGGTCGCCCCAGCCGACCAGGCCGAAAAGCCGAATCAATTCCTGGGTGGGCGGGCTCAGGGGCACGACATAGGACGGTTGGTAGGAGGACTGGACGCGCTTCAGGACTGTGGGAGCGAGGCGGCGAAGAGCGCCCTGCGGGTCGGGCTGGTCCTCGAATGGGCACTCGACGGCATGAGCGAGAAAAAAGCCACGGCGCTGAAAATCGCCGAGCGCAGTCTCTTCATTGGCTCCGGAACCTGCCGGAAGGCTTGCGCACTTGAGGAGCTCGTCGAAATACATGCGTGAGGCCATGGAGCGAACGGAGCGGTCTTTGTGGGCCTGATAAAAATAGTCCTCCATGCGAGGAGGTGGAGCGCCATCCAGCATTAAGACCTTGATATGGACCGGGCGGTGTCGCGTGGCGAGTTCGAGACGCTCCACACGGCGGCGGATGTGGTCTTCATCGGTTCTTGCGCCACAACCATCACAGACTGGCATTACGGGCTCCTGGCCAAGTTATGGAACCGAAGAGAATGGCACGGGGCGAAAAACGGGGCAAGCGGGGAAATTTGGATGCATTTCAAAACCAGGAAACCGAGAAGTCTTGCAGCTAGCTTGGCTCTTCCGGGGTCGGAACCCCCGGCGTATCAGGCAAGGATTGCACGGCTTGGCCAAGTTTCGTGCGAAGGCAGCCAATCAGCTCGGGCGCAAGATCGGAAATGCTCATACCTTCCGAGACGAGAAACTTGCAGCTCAGAATTGGGCGGGCCTGGTCGTCGTCGGAAAGCTGGCAATTCACCTTGCAATACTGACATTCCTGATTCCAGCAGAAGCGGCCGTAGGGAATGGTCTCGGGACTGATAAATTGAAAAGCCCGCAGAAGCGAGTTTTTTTCCGGGACCAGGAAGGTCTTGCCCAGGATTGTGATTTCCACAAGTTTTTCGTACGGCCGGAAAATATCCGCCATGAGTGAAGTCCCGCCCTCTGACATGTCAAGTGATCCCCCAAGTTTGAAACTAAAGCACCGGGAGAAAGGGGGCAATGAGAACGGGAAGGACAGGTGTTCAATGCTCTACTGGCGGATGAAAAGCGAAGGGTTGCAGTTGGGGGAGATCAATGAGGACTCGAGATTGTTGCGGCGGCGTCATGCCGAGAAGAATTGGCCCATAACGCGGAATTTTTCGTAACGACGGCTGACGAGCTGATCACTCGGCAAGGCGGAAAGCTCCCTGAGCGCCCGGATGAGGAAGGGTTTGAGGAGCTTCGCGGTCCCCTCGACGTCGTAGTGTGCGCCCCCTTCGGGCTCGGGCACGATTTCATCAACTAATTTCAGCTCGAGAAGGTCAACGGCTGTGATTTTCAAAGCCTCGGCGGCGATTTCGGCTTTGGAGGACTCGCGCCACATGATGGAAGCGCAGCCTTCGGGAGAAATGACAGAATACACGGAATTCTCGAGCATGAGGACGCGGTCGCCGACGGCGATTGCGAGCGCACCGCCCGAGCCACCCTCGCCCGTGACCGTAATTATGATGGGAACCGGGAGGCGCGACATTTCGCGCAGGTTGTATGCGATGGCTTCCGCCTGGCCACGTTCTTCCGCCCCAACGCCGGGATAGGCGCCAGGTGTATCCACAAAAACGAAAACCGGGCGGCGGAATTTCGCGGCCAGTTGCATGGCGCGGAGAGCTTTGCGATAGCCTTCCGGCTTGGCCTGGCCGAAATTCCGGGCCATGCGCTGCTTGAGATCGCGCCCCTTCTGGTTGCCGACGATCATCACGGGTTTGCCGTCGAAGGAAGCCATGCCGGTGATCAAAGCAGGATCGTCCGAATAATTGCGGTCTCCGTGGATTTCCGAAAAATTATCGAATAGCAGCCGAATAAAGTCGTCGGTGTAAGGGCGTTGCGGGTGGCGCGCGAGCTGAAGGCGTTGCCAGGCGCCGAGATGCGCGTAAAACTCGCGCTTCAATTCGGCTACCTCCGTGCGGATGCGGTCAATTTCCTCGGCAGTCTCGCCCATGGGAGCCGTGAGGCGCGACAATTCCTCGACGTCATGCTCGAGAGCATCAATGGCACGCTGACGTTCCTTCTCTTTTGTTCTCTGCTCGGCCTGCACGGCTGCTGGGGCTTCGCGCGGATGCTCACCGGAAACGGAAGTCATCCCGGTGCGTTCTTGTCCGCGAGCTCCCGAGGCTGCCGCCGCTGCGGCCCGCGCGAGCTTGCGCGCCTTCTTGATTTCCTTCAGCTCTTTGAGTCGTTTGCGGCGCGCACGACGGTCGCGAAAGCGGTCGCGGAAACGATCTCCCTTCCCGCTCATTGGACCACCGCGACGGAGTCGCTGCCACAAATCTCGCGGACACGCTCAACAAGCTCGCGGTCCGCTTGGACGGCGCTGCCCGCATCGAGCGTGGCCTCGGTACCGTCCTCATTCACGAGCTCGAAGGCGACGCGGCATCGTCCCGGGCGACTCGCGAATAATTGCTGCAGACGATCGAGAGCGCCGGTATCGAGAGCGTTGAGGCCCACACGCACGCGGAGAAGACTAGGCGCGCGGTCGGTGACTTGATCGAGCACGCGCGCATCCCCGACGATAAGGCGAGTGCCGACATCTTCCACAGCGACGCGGCCTTTGAAGAGCAGGGGCGTGGCGGCCTTCAAAATTGGCTCGAGCTTCTGGAAAGCTTCCGGAAAAACCAGGCCTTCAATAACGCCCGTGCGATCTTGCAAGGTGAGAATCACCCAGCGCGCGCCTCTGCGGGAACGCATGGAACGCGTTTGAACGATGATCCCAGCGACGACTACTTCCTCGCCGTTGCGGCGGCCTTCAATAGTCGAGAGATCCACGGCGCCGAGGTCTTTGAGCCGGCCAGCGTACTTATCAAGCGGATGTCCCGAGATGAAGAAACCGAGAGTGGAGTATTCCGCCGCCAGAACCTCGTGCTCCGGCCACTCTTCGACGTCGGGAAGCACCTCAGGCGGAGGGGGAGCCGAAGAAGCGCCTGAGCCGAACAGACCGTGCTGTCCGCTCTCGCGAGCGCGTTGCATTTTTTGGGCTCGCTCCAGGGCGCGGTCTATTACCGCCATCAGTTGCGCTCGATTCGCGCCCAAACCGTCCAAGGCACCGGATCGAACAAGGCTTTCGAGAACCCGTTTATTGAGGAGGCGCGCATCCACCGCTTCGCAAAATTCGAAGATCGACTTAAAGCGGCCGAGTGATTCGCGCGCCTGGAGAATCCCCTTCACGGTGTTTTCGCCGACATTTTTAATCGCGGCCAGGCCGAAGCGAATGTTGTCGCCAACCGGCGTGAAATTCAGGTCGCTCGAATTGACATCGGGCGGCAGAACCGTGATGCCCATTCCACGCGCTTCGTTGATGTACTTGACGACCTTTTCCGTATTGCCAGTTTCCGAGCTGAGCATCGCGGCCATGAATTCAACGGGAAAGTGAGTTTTCAGGTAGGCAGTTTGATAAGCGAGCAACGCATAGGCGCAGGAGTGCGACTTGTTGAAGCCGTAGCCTGCAAACTCGGCCATCAGGTCGAAAAGGCGCTCGGCCTTCTTGGCCGGGATTTTGCGAGCGGCGCAGCCGGCGAGGAATTTTTCACGCTGCGCGGCCATTTCGTCGTGCTTCTTCTTGCCCATGGCCCGGCGGAGGAGGTCCGCGTCGCCAAGGGAAAAGCCGGCCAGCCGATTGGCAATCTGCATCACCTGTTCTTGATAGAGAATCACGCCCCATGTTTCGGAAAGTATTTCCTCGAGCTCCGGTAGATCGTAGGTGACCTTTTTCTTGCCGTGCTTCCGCGCAATGAAATCGTCAATCATGCCGCCCTGGATTGGGCCGGGGCGGTAGAGTGCGTTCAGGGCAGTGAGGTCTTCGAGGCGGGTGGGTTGATAACGGCGCAAAATGTCGCGCATGCCGTGCGATTCGAACTGGAAGATGCCAGTCACTTCCGCCTTGGAGAAAAGCGCGTAGGTGGCGGGGTCGTCGAGCGGCAGGGCGTCTAAATCCACGGTCACATTGCGGTTCTGGTGAATCATGCGCACGGAATCGTCGAGAACGGTCAGCGTGGTCAAGCCGAGGAAATCCATCTTCAGCAAGCCGATCCGCTCGAGCGCGTTCATATCGTACTGCGTGGTGATTTCATCCTTGTTGGATTTGTAAAGAGGGACGATTTCGACGAGAGGACGTGGAGAAATGACCACGCCGGCGGCGTGCGTGGAAGCGTGGCGCGCGAGGCCTTCGAGGCGGAGGGCGACCTCCACCAGCTCCTTCACTCGCTCGTCGGAATTGCGGAGCGCATCGAGCTGAGGAGATTGCTTCAGGGCCTCTTCGAGCTCGATATTCAACTGGTTGGGAACTAGCTTGGCGATTTTGTCCACTTCACCGTAAGGCATATCGAGCGCGCGGCCGGCGTCTTTGAGCACGGCCTTTGCCGCCATGGTCCCGAAGGTGATGATCTGCGCGACGCTTTTTTCACCGTACGTCTGCCGCACATAGTCAATCACTTCGCCGCGGCGGCGCATGCAAAAGTCAATGTCAATATCCGGCATGGAGACGCGTTCGGGATTGAGGAAGCGCTCGAAGAGCAAATCGTACTGGAGGGGGTCGAGGTCGGTGATGCGAAGGGCGTAGCTGACCAGGCTGCCCGCGGCCGAGCCGCGTCCCGGTCCGACAGGGACTCCTTGCGCACGAGCGTAGCGAATGAAATCCCACACGATGAGAAAATAGCCGGCAAATCGCATTTTCTTGATCATGAGGATTTCATCGGAAAGGCGCTTCTCGTATTCGGCCAGGGAATGCCGGAGGTGGCCGTGTTTGGCCAGCCGCTCCAGGGCGATGGCGCGAGACTCGAAGCCTTCGCGCGCAACCTTCTCAAAATAGGAATCCGCGGTGTGGCCTTCCGGAACTTTGAATTCAGGGAAGGGGTTGCTGACACGCTGGATCTTCACATTGCAGCGTTCTGCTATTGCGACAGTCCGGTCGAGGGCCTCGGGCAGTTCGCGGAACACCTCCGCCATTTCGACAGCCGTCTTGAAATAAAACTGATCGGTCGCGAATTTCATGCGCGAGCCGTCGCTCATGGTTTTGCCCGTCTGAATGCAAAGCAAGACTTCCTGCGCGTGAGAATCGGCGCGTGTGAGGTAATGCGCGTCGTTGGTGGCCACGAGAGGCACACCGGTTTCGCGGGATAGCTGAATCAATTCACGATTGACGCGCTGCTCGATCTCCAAACCCTGGTCCTGAACCTCCAGGAAAAAATTCCCTTTGCCGAAAATGTCGCGGAGACGGTAGGCGTTTGCGCGCGCCTGGTCGTATTTTTCGCCGACAAGCGCTTCAGCAACCTCGCCGCGCAGGCAGGCCGAGAGAGCGATCAAGCCTCGACTGTGCTGAGAGAGCAGGTCGTGATCAATACGCGGCTTGTAGTAGAAACCATCGAGAAACCCCGTTGAAACAAGGCGAATCAAATTACGGTAGCCCTCCTCATTTTCGGCGAGGAGGACGAGATGGTTGGAGCGCTCGGCGTCCGAGCCACGGTTCTTGTGGCTATCGGGAGCGACATAAACTTCGCAGCCGATGATGGGCTTCACGCCGTGCGTCGAGGCCTGATGGAAGAAATTCGCGGCGGCGAACAGGTTGCCGTGGTCCGTAACGGCGACAGCAGGCATGCCGCGCCGGGCTGCTTCGGCAGTGAGTTCGCCGATTTCACAAGCGCCGTCGAGGAGAGAGTAGTCCGTGTGGAGATGAAGGTGAACGAAGTTCGGAGCCACCATGCGGAAACTATTCTAAACCAGGTTCGAACAATCGGGTACCGGCAATCTGGGTGAGGTCATGGGTGACGCAATTTCTTCCTACTCTGTGGCTTGGCCCCCACGCGATGGGCAGTCGATTTTGCGACGTGATGGGCCGCCTTTCCCTCGACGGGCTTGGCAGGCTCCGACGGCTGCATATGCTTTTGCGGTGCTTTAGCTCCAGAGCCGCCGGCTGCCGGCGCCTGCTTTGAACCTCCCGCCGCAGCGCCTTTTTGCTGGGCGGGCTGGCTGGAGATGTCTGCAGTGGCGGCCGCTGGCGGCTTTGTTTTCTCCTGAGGTTTTCCTTCCGTGCCGACACCGGCTTTTCCTTTTGCCTTCTTCTTTTCCTTTTCCGGCTTCTTCTTGGCCTCTTCCTTGATTCCGGCGAGTTGGCGCAAGAGCTTCGTGCGCGATTCCGGATCGCGGCCCTTGCCACGAAGTTGCAATTCGAATAGCTGTTCGAGGATTTTGTCGAATTTGGGTCCGCGCGGTATGCCTAAGGAATCAAGCTCTGCAGCGGGGAGAGCAAGCCGCAACGGGCGCCATTTTTGGATGTAGTTGCGCATCTTTGAGAGAGCACGCGGATTGGGAACCTCGACCTCGATGAAGGCGAGCATCTCCGCCGGCAGCGAGGCGATGTAGAAATAGGCATCCTTCGGCGCATTGGTCTTTCGGCCTTTCAGCATCTTCACAATCTTTTGGGCTTCGGGGACCAGATCGGAGACCGTGTCCACCTCCTGCTGGCGAAATTCCATGTGGCGCATGGCGGCCGCAGCTTCGCGGGACTTGAGGCGCGAGAGGATGTAGTAGGTGTTGGGAAACTGAAGACGCGGGCGGAGGCCAGTGCCAAAGAGATTCGCACGGACGCGGGCTAATTTGTTGAGGCTTTCGTAGTCGGGCTTGCGGCGCTGGAGCTGAGGGTGGACAGCGGTCAGAAGCCCGTGTGATTCCCACAGCTTGAGAGCTGCCGCGGGATTGTCTTCGCGCGAGAGCGAACGGATTTCATTCCCAACATCGGCGCCTTCGATATTTTCGTTCAGGCCGCGCTCCATGGCGAGATCAAACCATTCCTGCGTCCGCGATTCCATCTTGAAACCCATCCGGGCGACGTAGCGGAGGATGCGGAGAAGGCGAATAGGCTGATTCGTGAAGGCGTGAATCGAAAGCGCGCGGACTTCCTGTTTTTCAAGATCGGCGAGCCCGTTTGTGGGATCGAGGAGCAGGCCGCGCGACTGCGTATTGAGGGAAATGGCGATGGCGTTAATCCCGAAGTCGCGGCGCCGGAGATCTTCCATCACGCTTGAGAAGCGGTACTCAGGCTTGGCGCCAGGCCGCTCATAAACATCTTCGCGCGCGCCGGAAATGGAACCATCCACATCACCGGCAAATATCATCTCGTAATGCCGCAAGCGCTCGCTTTCCCAGAGGACTCGTGCGCCGCCCTTTTCCAGCTCGCGGACCATGCGGACAGGATTGCCTTCGACCGTGAAATCGAGATCGCGGATGGGCATGCCGGAGATCAGATCGCGGACTGCGCCGCCAGTCAGGTAGATATTGACGTCCTGCACGCGGGAAAGCTCCTGAACCCGCTCGAGCACGGCGCGCTGTTCGGGAGAGAGCCGGCTTTCCAGCAAGTACATGTAATCGGGCATGAGGGCTTGTGCCTCCTCGAGTTCCGCGCCAACGGATTCAGGCGCGCGGGTGATGGGCCTTGTATACCTGCTTCAGTCTTTCTTCGACGACGTGCGTATAAATCTGGGTTGTGGAAATGTCCGCGTGGCCCAACATCATTTGCACCGAGCGAAGGTCGGCGCCGCGGTCGAGCAAGTGAGTAGCAAAACTGTGGCGGAGCATGTGCGGCGTCAACTTCTTTCGGAGCCCCGCTTTGCGCCCATACTTGCCGAGAGCGGCCCAGAACCTGATGCGATTGGTCTTGTTGGCGTTCCGATTGATGAATAGATAAGGCGAGGTCGCCTCACCCAGTATAGCCGGGCGGGCGGTCCGGAGGTACTCCTCGATGGCGGAAAGCGCGCGGCGGCCCACGGGCACGAGGCGTTCTTTATTTCCTTTGCCTATGCAGCGCAGGCAGCCGGCTTCGACTTCGAGGTCTGCGACTCGCAAACCGCAAAGCTCGGAAACTCGCAGGCCCGTCGAGTACAGCAGCTCGATCATGGCCTTGTCGCGGAGCCCCGGCGGATTGGAAGCATCTGGTTGCGGCAGCAGCCGATCCACTTCCTCAAGGCTAAGGAAGTCCGGCAAACTCCGCCGGAATTTGGGCGACTCGATGTTGATGGCCGGATCCTCGGTGACGAATCCTTCGAGCAGTGAAAACCGGAAAAAATGCCGGACGGTGACCAAATGGCGCGCGACGGAGCGGCTGTCCAGCCCCTTGCGATACAAGCTAGCCAGGAAATCCACGATATCCCCGCGGGATATCTCGCCTGGCTTGATGCCGCGCTTGGCGATGAATAGCCCGAACTTGGCCATGTCGCGACGGTAGGCATGAATCGTGTTTTGCGAAAGGGCTTTTTCCACCCGCAGATAATTTAGAAATGCGCGTATCTGTGATTCCAATTCTCTGCCCCTTATTCCCCTTATTCAGAGGCGACTAAGCGCCCGCTCCAGAGGCGGAAACTTGCGTCCGATCCACCTGCCGCAATAGGAGAAGGAACTCTGAAAGCTCCTCGCACCGCAGGAGCCAGGCCAAGCCGAAATAAATGCCTGTTGAACCGAAAATCATGGCTGCCAGAAGGCCGATTTGATAAGGCAAGTGATGCGCACCACCGAATTCCGAAAATCTGGCTGCCACCAGGCACGCAGCCGCCATCGCCGTAGCGCAAAGAGCCATTTTTGCAATGGAGGCAATCAGCCCGCGCGCCCCGAGCCGCCCATAGCGTCTGCGAAAGATAACGAAGAGCGCGACAAAATTGAAATAGGCGGCGATGGAACTTGCGAGTGCGGGGCTCCCGTTTGAAAAATATCGGAACATGAGGAAAAGGAAAATCGTGTTGAGGGCAATATTCAAGATCAGGGAGTACGCGCCAATCCTGGCCGGCGTCATCGTATCTTGCGTCGAGTAATACATGGGAGTGATCAGCTTGATGGCGGCGAAGGCCGGCAGGCCCAACGAGTAGTAGAAAAGCGCGCGAGCCGTGAGCGCAGTGGATTCGGGAACGAATGCGCCGTGCTGGAAGAGAACTTGAATGATGGGGTGGCGCAGCAGGATCAATCCCACCGCTGCCGGGATAGCCACAAAGGATACGATTCGCAGTGAAAATCCGAAGGTTTGTTTCATTTCCTCGAATTTCCCTTCGGCGACTTGATGCGACATGGCCGGGAGCAAGGCGGTCGAAACGGCGATGGCGTAGGTGCCCAGAACGAGTTGCATGACGCGATCGGCGAGATAAAGCGACGTGACGCTTCCCGTCGGCATTAGTGAGGAAGCAGAAAAGATCCTGTCCACGTACTGGTTGATTTGATACACGCTCATGCCGAAAAACGCCGGACCCATCATTCGGGCAACTTTTTGGATGCCCGGATCCGTGGCCGAAAGAGAAAACTGAAATGACATGCCGCGATTGGCGAGCGCCGGCACAAGTATTGCCAACTGCACGACAGCGCCAATCAGAAATCCGATCGCGAGCGAGACCGCCGGTGATCGATAAGGCTCGGGCATGACCCTCATAATGGGGCGGTATATGACGCCTAACGAAAACAAAATGAACGCGAGGTTTAGAAATATGGGAGTCGCAGCAGGCAGAGCGAAGACGCGAAAACAATTCAGAATAGCCGACGCCAGTGCTCCTAAACCGATAAAAAAGACCGCCGGAAAAATTATACGGTTCAAGAACACCGCCATCTCCCAGCGGGAACGGTCCGCTCCGAAGATGGTGTAGATGTAGATGACCTGGCGGGAGAAAATCACGCCCAGCAGGGTGAGGAGGGCGAGGAGGACGACCAGGTCCCAAAACACCTTCCGGGCGAACGCCCAAGCTTCCCGGCCGGACTTGTTCCGAAGGTAGCTGGAAAAAACGGGAATGAATGAGGCTGCCAGAGACCCTTCGCCGGTCATTCGCCGAATCAGATTGGGAATACTGAAGGCGAGGACGAAGGAATCGGCGGCCGGGGAGGTCCCCAGGAGGAGGGCTACCCGCTGATCGCGTAAGTATCCGCAAATCCGGCTGATAACGGTGACAAGGGCTATGGCGGAAGCCGACCTGAGGATCTGTCCTTTGACGGTCAATCGGGGGAGGCTCCGATGCTAACCCTTTAAGCACCAATAAGTTGACAAAAAACGGACGAAGGATAACATAACCCCGAACGGTTAGCAATATCCCACCCCAAAAGGGCTTAAAGTCGTGAAAACCCGCTCGCCAAGCTCGACCCACAAGAAGGTAATGATTCTTATGCTGGATGGGGAGGTGGTGCGCGGGTACCTAAACCCCGCAACCTTGGGCCGTGCGGACTCCATTGACCTACTGACCCCGGACGGGGAGCATCAGCCAATTGCCTTGTTGGATGTCAAATCAGTCCACTTTGTCCGTGAGTTCCTAGACTCCCTGGAGCCGGAGAGGAAGATATTCCTTAGCAGGCCGAAGCTCGACGGCCTGTGGGTGCGGCTGCGTTTTCGGGACGGCGAAATAATGGAAGGTATCGTTTCGAATGACCTGCTCGACCTGCTGGACACAGGCGTTCAGCTTACCCCTCCCGATCTCCATGGCAATAGCCTCCGCCTATTCATCCCACGGTCAGCTTTGGAAGAAATGAAGGTTCTAGGCGTAGTGGGGGTGGCGAGAAGGACCTCCCGGGGGCCGGCCGACGCACGGGCGATTGCAGCCGCACAACCTAAGCTCTTCGGCGAATAGGTCGGTTCCCTCTCTGGGACGTCAACTTAACTCCCTCGTGTTGATCACGCCTTTCGGTCGAATCCCCAGAAGTGTTGTACATTGAGGCTGACCTACGGGATTGTAAGGAGACAGCGATATGAAACTTCAGGAGCTCGCCACGAAGCTCGGTTGTGTCGTCGAGGGAGACGCCAAACTTGAAATCACGGGCGTCGCGGCGATCGATGAAGCCAGGCCCGGGGAGCTGACCTTCCTATCTGACAAGAAGTATCGTCCAGCACTCCAAACGACGCGGGCATCGGCGGTTGTGATTGGGAAAGAGACCGTGCCAAGCCACCTAGCCGCCCTCCGATCCCTCAATCCGCGCCTCGATTTCGCACGTGCCATTGAAATATTTCATCCCGGGCCGAAATTTCCTCCGGGCGTGCATCCCTCCGCGGTTGTGGCGAAGTCGGCGAAGATTGGGGTGGGGTCGCACATTGGGCCACATTGTTTCGTGGACGAGAACGTTGAAATCGGCCGAAATGGCGTGCTCCACAGCTTTGTGGCGGTCTATCGCAACGTAAGAATCGGGGATGATTTTTTCGCACATTCAAATGTCAGTGTGCGCGAGGGCTGCCGGATCGGGAATCGAGTGTTGCTGCAGAACGGCGTCGTGGTGGGCAGCGATGGATTCGGCT
>Ga0187781_10000532_pt1 | contig 27219 bp, 22 predicted proteins | sample 0715_SJ02_MP02_2_FD_132447 | JGI IMG/M metagenome (GOLD analysis project Ga0187781, IMG submission 132447) | Tropical peat soil microbial communities from peatlands in Department of Meta, Colombia - 0715_SJ02_MP02_20_MG | ecosystem: Environmental > Terrestrial > Soil > Wetlands > Peat | place... | reverse complement strand
GTGAGACACCTTGGGTCACCCTCGCTCGGTTGAAGCGCTTCGAAGAGAGGAGACCCTCCGCTGAGGCTGACGGCTCTGTGCCGCGACGTGAGAGGGGTTGCGACCGACGAGTGCGTCGGATCGGGACCGGTCCCCGGCGGGGGGGCGGGAAGGGATCGGGGACAGCCGTCGGAGATAGACGGGCGCGAGTACGCCCGGACTCGCGGAAATCATTACTCGCGATCGGTAGTATGCTGCGCGAATCCGCGCTGGAATTGGAGTTTTCGAGGCGCTTGTTCACATGGAAGTCCCGGGTGATGGTGAGACGGGCGAGAACTCCGTAGAGGACTTCCCGTCCGCTGGAACCGCTCGCAAACATCGCGACGTCCGTGGAAAATCTGCTGTCGCTTCGCCAGCGTGACCAAGTTCCCACAGGATGATAGCGCGCCCTCGGAGGCTCATGAATCGTCTTGGTCGGTTTCGGGGGCTTCGCCAAACTGATGACGAAGCGGCCACCGTATGCCGGAGGCTGGCGAACCGACCCTACGACGACCGTCGTCCGCCCTTCCAGATCCAATCCTTCCCGACGGTCAACACCGCCGGCGTGAAGAACAGTTGGACGACGAACGCCTGGAGGAGAACGGCCGTTCCGATGCCAAGCCCCAGCGCGGCGATGAGCCCCAGCGGGCTCGTGAACCCGAGCAATAGGAATGCGCCGCCCAGAATCACCGCAGCGGCCAGGATGACGCCGCCCGCATGCGTGACCGCGTCGCGGATTGCGTCCACGCCGTGTCTTCCGAGCGTGCGCTCCTCCTTGACGCGCGTCAGTAGCAGCACGTTGTAATCCATCCCGAGCCCCATGGTGAGGATCAGCAGGATGAGCGGAAGCAGGAAGATCAGGGCCTCCCCCTCGAGAATTCCCACCACGAAGTAGGTGGTGGCCCAGCTCCACAGGATCGAGAGGCCGATGACGCCGAGAGCGAGCAGGGGTACGAACGCCGACCCAAGGATGAGCAACATCAGGATGAACAGGCCGACGGCCGCACCAATCAGCATCTCCTCGGTCGCCGTGTTGACGAGCGAGCGGATGTCCCGAGTCGTGGGCGCGGCACCGCCGTAGAGAGTCTGCGAGACGCCGGGGTGGGTCGCGTCGTACGTGCTGACCCGCTGCTCGAGGTTGTTGAGGACGGAGATCGCGGGTGCCGAGAAGCCGCTCGCGTTGGTCGCAATGTTGAACAGGACAGTCTTCCCGTCGGTCCCGATGTACGAGTGTAGGGTCGCGTTGAGAGCCACAACGATCGCCGGCGGAAGCGCAGAGTAGTTGAGCCAGGTATCGAGCGGCGCGCCGCCCGGGCCCACGAGGGTTTCCGCGGCCGCGACGCCGGGCGTCGCGCTCATCGTCTGGGCGAGTCCGGCCACGTCCTGGAATTCCTGAACGTTGGGCTGCGAGTTCGTCACCAGCGGGGCGGAGAACGTGACGAGAGCATAGCTCGTGCTCGAGTAACTCGCCCCAAAATCGTTCTGAAGTTGGACAAACCCCCGCTGGGCCGAGTTGGACGGCGGCAGCCCGATGTTCTCGATGTCATAGGAGACGGGGACCTGTACCGCGACCGCGACGACCGGTATCGAAAGGAGCAGGATGAGGCTGATGACGAGGATCGGTCGTCGGGTCGCTGCGCGGCCCGCGCGCCCGACGTAGTCCCGATGCAGGCGGAGGTTTTCGGTCCGCCGCATCGCGTAGCGGGAGAACCGCTCCCCCGAGTTCGGCCAGAAGATCCGGGGACCGACGAGACGAAGGATCGACGGCAGCACGGTCAGGTTCACCGCGAGGGCGAACGCGACCGAGATCAGGAGGCAGATTCCGAGTTGCGTGAGGAAGCTGATGTTCGAGAGTGTGAGGGCGAGCGCGACCACCATTACGGCGAGACCGCTCGTCAGGATACTCTGGCCAGCCCACCGAACGGTCGTTGCCACGGCGTCGTTCGGGTCGGCCCCGTTGACGAGCTCCTCTCGGTACCGAGCGAGCAGGAAAACTGAGTAGTCCGTCCCGATCGCCATCAGGAAGACCAGCACGATCGATTCGATCTCCGAGACGAACTTCGTTACGAACGTGCCGACCACGAAGATGGCAGCGAACCCCGCTAGGAGAGCGATCCCGATCATCCCGAACGCGAGGGCGGGAGCCGCCGGGGCCCGGAAGAACAGCATCATGATCACGAGGAGCACGATGATCGTCAGGACGAGGAGAACGCTCAGCGCGGACGTCGCGAGGGTGTTCACGGAGTCATCGAGAGGGGCGCCGCCGGTCACATACGAGGTGATGGGGAAGTACGCGGCCGACGACCCGAGCACTTGGGTCACGAGGTGATCGATTTCGGAAACGTCGTTGTACGTGACCGAAGAGCCGTTCACGGTGTAGGAGTCATCGACGTTGAACGAGACGATGATGAGGGTCGCTGTTCCCTGAGCATTGACGAACCCGCCGAGGATCTGGGTCGGGACGGGAAGTGGGAGCGATTGCAGCGAGTCGCCTTCGACCTGGGCCGCTACCCAAGCCCCGACCGCGGCCGTCGAGGGTGGTTCCGAACCGGGAAACGCCTGCCAGATCGTCAGGATCCACGACGGGGCGATTCCCGTCGCAGTCCCGAGGGATATGGCCGCAACCCCCTGTTGGCTGGCCGTCTGGCTCCAGTTCCCCACGCCCAGGTCCGATAGGACGAGCCGGGCCATGCCCGCGGCCGCCGGGGAGGGAAACAACGTCGGGAACACCGCGGGAAGGGAATCCCTCGCCGCCCGGGTCGCGCACGAAGAGGGGGTACCGGTGGCGAGGCAGTTCGAACGCACCGCGGCGTCGAATCCGGGTCCAGCGGCACTGCCGTTGAAAAAGTCGGTGAGGACCAACAGTTCGGCCGAGCTCGAGACGAACTCGGTCCGAGTCTCGTTGTAGGCGGGCCAATCCGCCGCGGATTTCGGCGTCCCGTTCGTCTGGTTCGCAACGATCGCTTCCCAGTTCGGTAGGTAGCTTCCCACCGGCGCCCAGAGCGCGGTGGCCGTCACGTTCAACGACGCCGGCAACGAGGGAGACGCGCTCAACGCCGGCCCGAGGAATGCCCATCCGAGTTTGACTTGACCGGCGAGAAAGGCGGAGTATGCCGAGTATAGGGATTCCACCGAGCTTACGTTCTTGAGGTGGGGGTCGGAGGAAAGTGCGGAAGTCAACGCGAGGGTCGCGTTCTTGCCATCCGCATTCACGATGTTCGGGGACTCGAGGAGGACGATCGCCGAGGAGGGCGAGGACTGTTGGTCGGGAAACGCGGCCGAGAACGCGTTTTGCGCCCGGACGCTCTCGTCCGAGCTTGGAAGGGGATTCGTGAAGTTGTTGGTGATCACCGACCCGACGTTGATGGCCGGTACAATGCAAACAACAAGAATCACTACCCAGAGCATGATGGCATACCACGGATGCCGCACGATTCGGTGTCCGAGCCAGCCGAGAGGCGATTCCCGGCTGGAACGTGCGCGCCGGTCGCCTCCTCTGGTGGACTTGCCGCTCATGGATATCGCGTCTCCGAGAACTGTCCTCGGGGTCTCGTCTTAGGGTTAACGCTCGGACCCGACCGGGGCTCCCTTTGCGAATACCAACTCTGCCTCGGGCTCTTAGCGCTTCCCTGCCGAAATCTCCGGAGCGACCGAAACGCGCGGCGAGTACCGTCCCAGGGAGTCGGATGGAGAATCGCGTTCTTTGTGATCGTTCACGACTAGGTCCCCCTGGGATCCCGAGTGGCAATGCTGGCGCGGTACGGCGACCGCGAATCGCGTGATGGAGCTACGCGAGCAGTTCAGGCCCGAGGTTCGCGTGTTCAGCTCGCTAGACTCATCCGCGTCGGACCGCAAGGATCCGCGGAAGCCAGCTCCGCCGGCCATCGGTCGGTACCTCGCCCCTCGGCGGTAGGCGCCGTTTTCGCCAGCGACAGGGACAGCCGCGCGTTCCGATAGCGGGTTTTAGTCGAGATGACCTCGTGGATTTCGATGAGCGACGCGGTCGACGTTCAAGAACCGGCCGGTGCGGGACCGCCACGAACCCCGGTCGACCTCCAGGTACTCGATCCGGAATCGAAGCCGAGTTGGATGGAGTGGTGTGATTCCGACCGATAGCGCTCGGGCGCGACACATCTCAGTGCGCGCCACCGTGCACAGGAGTCTGACGACTCCGTCACCGTTACTCTGTGCTGACGTACGCATTCGGACACAGAGTCTGTGGTTCTGCCTACGGCGCGAGACCGAGGCGGATCATGGCGACTCAGAAGGAGAGTTAGAGCGCATCCGCGCGGTAGTCTGACCACACGAACTGACAGTACTCAGGTTGTGGGGGGACGCTGCATTGCGATTTTGCCGCGGGTTACGTTGATGTAGCTGAAACGAGATTCCGCCGCATTCAAAAGGACCAGGATGACTGCGCGCAACGAGCGCGCGGTCCGAGACGCGCCGGGTGGCGCCCCGGACCGGCGGGGAGCCGACGGCGATAGGAAAGATGCCGTTCAAGGTGGTCGAACAGGCTCTAGCTCGACTTCATCGGCCATTCCTGGTCTGGCCGCCCCGCAGCGTGACCTCGTAGAGCTTCGATCAACGAGCTTGGAGAGGGGTATCACCACGGACCCAGCTATCTCTGGGGGACGCGCTGTATCCACGCGATCCGGAGACTCGCCTGTGGCAGCGGGTCGGGAGGCGCGGAGTGTCGTCCTCCCTATCGGAAGGCTCGTGCGGAAGGATCCGGTTGCTCGTGCTTCGAATGCCCACGCATACTCGGCCCTTTACGAGCTCGAGCAACATCGCGGGTCGTTCGAGATTCTCTTCCTCCTCCTCTGGGAAGGCGAGGCGACGTTGTGGCGGATGCGTTCGGTGTTGAGACCCGGACCCCAAGCCCTTAAGGCAGCTCTGGAAGCGCTCAAAGAATTGGGGCTGATCGAACCGACCGGAGCCGTGAGGGAATCTGCATTCCCGTTTGGCAAACCTTACCGGCTCAGCGGACGAGGCAAAGCGCTGCTTGCGACTCAACCCGACCACTGGTTCGCTCAAGGCCAACGTTGAGTTCAGGAGCTTGTCCGGAACTCTGCGGGGCGAAACGAATCGGAGCCTGTCCCCGTGCGACAGTTGCTCAAGCCGCCGTCGTTGAACGATTTTACGTCGACGGGGAATCTGCTGACGGCAAACGGTGGGAAACCATGTGAAACCGAACTACGTAGCCTGAACGAGGCAGGCGACACCGCGAGAGAGTGCGAGGGCGGAGCCGAAGTCAGTCTATGCAGGGGGGATTGCTTTGAAGGTCGATTATGGGGGAGAGCCTACAGCGAAGGAACGCGTGGAAGACCTTCGTATCGCGCTCGCCCGTCGATTTACATCAGCGGTCGCACCCGACGCGAGTGTCGTGAGGGCCCTCGGGCGCACCGAATCTCAGATTCTCGCACGAACCCACTACTCAAGCACACCAGGCGCCGATTACATCGATGAGGCAATGCGAAAGCGGGGGCTCCTGGCCAATCACGATAGGGCTCTGGGGTACACTGTTTTCAGTCGAAAGCTCGGGCGGCCGAAATTCGTCTGTGTAATCCCCTACGCTTCCCTCGACCCGAAGTCCAACCTCGTTGGGGGGGCCGGTTTTGCCCAGGATCAGGGGGCGAGTGGTGTGGTCGTCGAAATGAACGACACCACCGTCTCCTCCTTCACCACCCTCGAGCTCAACCACGGTAAGCCAATTGAGAAAAAGTACACCGTGTCGCAACTCACCTCCCAACGGCTCGAGTCCCTGGCTCGAGAGCCGGCCTACGAAAAGACCCGGGAGCGGGACTTCGTATCGGAGATCTCCTTGGAAGACTCAGCGACCATTGCAGTCCATTCCTTCGGACTCCTAGTAACCGACGAGCACTCTGGAATGATCCATACTCCGGGTCAGATGGCGAGCCTACTCGGGAATGCCGGAATCGTCAAGTCGATCGCGCAGATTCAGCACATGCGTCTGGCCGGAGTTCACATGGACGTGAACGCCTGTTGTTCCACTTGCTCGTGTTGCTGGGGATGTTGCTGCTCTTCCGCGACCTCATCGGCATCTTATGTCGGCAAAGGGCTTGCACGTTAGCGCAACCGATTCTGACCTACTCACTTTTCATCCTCGGTTCGAAGTCATCAGAGTGTCTTCGGATGAGTATCGCTTGGTTTCCCTATTCGAGTCGATTAACATCAAGGGCGGCGCCAATCTACTGGACGGCCTCGTTCCCGCCCTCCAGCGCGGGTCGAGCCGGCAACAGCTCCTCTCGTCGGGCCCCCGCGACACAAGGAAACGTTCCCACGCAATTCTAGACAATTTGTTCGATCATCAGCTGATCGAAACTACTCGGTCCCCGATCTCGACCAAGCGCGAGGTTCCTCGACGCCTCGCCTCTCAGCAGCGCTTCTTCTCAAACTTCCGTAGCGTCGAACCTCGTCCGCAAGGAAGCCGACGCTCCCCAGGACCCGTTGACTACCAGTGCCGGCTCCGAAATGCAAGGGTCGCAGTCTATGGACTGGGCCCCGCTGGGGCGACCCTGGTCGCCTCTCTCGCACGAATTGGAGTTGGTACCGTCCTCGGTTCCGATGTACGACCAGTGACAACTGAGGATTGCGACTCCGGCGCCTATTCACCGGCATTCCGGGGAAGAATCCGTCAAGAGGTCGCCGGGGACTCGAGCTCCAAGATTTGGCACGGATTCCGTTATCGTGCCTCTCGCTCCGTGTTCCCCTTCGAAGATGAGACCGCCTACGCTAGTTCGAAGGAACATCCTGACCTCATAGTCCTGGTCGACGATCAATACGATCCGAAACAATTCGATCGTACGAACTTGGCCTCTCTTCGCACCAAGGTACCATGGATTGGATACAAGAACGTCTCAACACGCGTCGAGATTGGGCCCACCGTGATCCCGTTCGAGACAGCGTGTTATACCTGCCTCGAGTTAAGGCGGGAGGGAAATCCTGAGAACCAACTGTTCTCATCCGAAACCCTTGATCATCTGGCCAGTGCAGGTAAGTCCCTCGGACAAGTCTTCCTTTCCCCGGGGATCGACCTTCTGGCATTAGAAGTAATCAAGATCATCGCCAGGTTTTCGAGTCCGGTTACCTACGGCTCGCTCTATACCCTGGATCTGTTGACTCTGGAAAGTCGCATTCATCCGGTCCTCAAGATACCACGTTGCCCAGCCTGCGGGCGGTTGGAATCTCGACCTCAGACCGACTTCTGGTTAGGCGAGTCCCTCCGTACGCAATGAGGCTCCCGATGAACCGGGAGTCCGTGATTGATGACGAGACCGGGCTCATCCAGCGCGTCTCAGAGATACCCGTTGGGCCTGGAGAACCGGCCATCTTCAACTTCTCAGTCAAGATGGCGAACACGGGCAGATACCATCCGGTTCGCTGTTACGACCGCAATGGGGGTGCGGGGCTGTCTCGTGAAGCGGGACGCCTCGCTGCGATCGGTGAGGCGATCGAACGATACTGTGGCAGTGTATACTACCCCGACGAGCTCCCTCTGGGTAGTGCGCGCTCAATGCGAAAGCTCGGACGCGTAGTGGGACCGAAGGAAATCCCCTTGTTCCACGAACGGCAGCAAGGTGTGATCCACTATCCGAGGTTCACCGAAGCGAGCAAACTCTGCTGGGCACGGGGGTACTCGCTCACCAGGCAGGAACCTGTCCTGCTTCCGGCCTGCCTGGTGTACATTCCATATCATCCCTTTCGACGTGAGGCCGGCGAAGTCACAATCGCTCCCGGGATATCGACGGGGCAGGCCTCCGCGTTTACGTATGATGACGCGCTCGTGGCCGGTATCAGCGAGGTGGTTGAGCGGGACGCCTTCTCCATTTTCTGGGCGAACCGTCTATCATTACCCAAGATCGATTTGAAATCCGACCCTCGCGTGGACGAAGTCTTTCGAAGGGTATTCGACCGAACGAATCTCGAATACGCTTGCTACGATATGACCACGGACCTGGAAATACCTGCGATCGTCTGCCTGCTGATCGACAGGAGCCGAAGCCCCCCGATGATCTGTACCGGCGGGGCTGCTGGCACAGACCCCGGCCGGGTGGCCTTGAAAGCGATGCTCGAGGCTGCACAAACCCGGGTCTGGGCGCGGTACATCGGAAGGGAGGGCAAGGTTCTCGAGGTCGCCGAAGATTTCAGCAACGTGAACGATTTTGAAAAGCACGTCCATCTCTACGCATACGGCGATATGATGCGCGCCGTGGAATTCCTAATCAAGGATCCAAAGATCATCCCATTGCGCAATCCCTCGAGCGGCGCGGGGCCGGTGAATCCGCTCCGGTTTTTGCTCCAAAGCTTACGGCGATCCGGACACGAAGTCTTTGCAGTGGACCTGACGACGCCTGACGTCGGTACGTGTGGCTTTCGCGTGGTCAAAGTCATGATACCCTCTCTTCAGCCCCTCGAGGGGGACCACACCCATCGGTTCCTCGGCGGCAGTCGCCTGTACGTGGTTCCTGGCCGACTTGGATATGCGGCGAGACCTCGGTACGAAACTATGAATCCCGATCCGCACCCGTATCCGTAACAGCGCAATGGAGACCCCCCTCCGACGGATACGGGACGAGACAGCGATCTCGGACCTATATCATGAGAATTCGAAGATTCGAAGGGGGGACCCAGAACTACCTACAAGGATTCTAGCGGCAACAATACTTTCGCATACCCTCACTGCAAGCGATGAACCCTGCAAGAGATACGATATTTCGCGGACAATCAAGCTCCCAGAATCGACCCGGAGGGCGGGCCCGTCGTTTGATGGGGTCGTCCTAAGCCGTCGATCGCGACGCGATTTTGGTGGAGAGAGCGTTAACATTGCAGCCCTGTCCAAGATTCTCCATTTTGCGGGTGGTATCACCGGATACCTGAGAGGCGAAGTCGGCAGAAGCCAAACGATCCGTTCATGTCCGTCAGCAGGGGCCCTCTACCCTTGCGAGATCTACGTGGCCGCAGTTCACGTCGCCGAGGTCCCCTCGGGCGTGTACCATTACAACCCCATCGATGACCGTCTTGAAAATCTGGTTTTGACATCGGCGTCTTCATTGGGATGCGCTCTCTCTCGCATCACCTATATCGATGAACTGGTCAACTGCGCATTTGCCGCCATCGTGAGCATTATCCCGGCGCGGAACCGCTTCAAGTACGGCGAACGTAGCTATCGATTTAGTCTGATTGAAGTTGGCCACATCGCTCAAAACTTGCTCTTGACGGCCACCGCGCTTGGATTACCCGCGTTGCCCATCGGTGGTTTCGTGGATGATGAGCTCGATGACCTCATCGGCGTGGATGGTGTCGAAGAGCTTGGGATCTACCTCGTGGCCGTGGGATGTCCAGCCCGTCGGCGGAAGGACGATCGAAGGGTGTCCCGAGACGTTGCTCCCCCATCCGAACCTCGGCTCCCCATCAGAGGTGAACGGGCGGCGCCCTGACCCAAGATTCCTGGTGCCCCTCGAAGTGGGGGTAGGACCAGTTGCCGAGGAAGCCAAACTTCCGTGCCGATAGAGCGCGCCAGAGGCGGAGGAATGGTAGACCGGGTGTACTGGTGTGACTTGTCCCATCTACGAAAGGCCCTCCTGGAACTGAGGTCAGAGCTTTCTCAGATTAACCTCACGACGGATTGGACAGCCCCAGGATCAACCTGCTACTTCGCCACTTGGAGCCGCTCGGAAGCTCGGTGTGGTCGTTGGAATCCTCCCGCGTGCGTCGAGGAGTGCCGACATTTCACTCCGACTTGATCTACTTCGGCGAGAAAGTCAAGGAGCTGTAGCAGGTTCTCGCCTCCAAGAGAGGATGGTCCCAAAGGAAGCGCGAAGTCCACTAGCCGCATGTCCGGCTAGAGCCGCGGGTATGGGCGCGACCATGCCCACTCTGCCCAGCAGTTCGAATAAGGTGGACGGTGCCCCCGGGCGGAAGTCGAGCAACGTTGTTTCCGAACCCAGGACCTGAGAATCATCGCCGTCCTCGTTCAATCCGCGAGTGGCAAAGTCACGGTAGGTCAGGTGAAAGGCGGTCGATTCGTCGCAGCCGCTTTCACCGCCCATCGGCTCCCCTTCATGGTCGAAGGAGAACCGATGGTCAACCCCCGTATGGACTGCGCCATCATGGTCGAGGATCACGCTCGTGACCGCCGCATGCCGAGGCGGGCCAGTAGGCCCCGCCGGCCCCGACCTCACGCCTCCTGTAATCCCCTCCGCGCCTTGCGGAGACCCCACCACGTCGTCGTAACGAACGAGGCCCCGAGGACCACGATTCCGGCGCCCGCAACGTAGCCGCCGGCGACGAGACCCGTCAACACGTACACCATCGCGCCCGCGAAGGTGAGAAGCGAACCCCCAGTTGCGGTCCACCCGACCGTGAGTTGCTGGCGTGTCCCCAAGAGGCGATCCGCAAGGAGGACGGCGAGCGACACTAGCATAGTAAGATAGAACGCTACGAACAAGCGAAGCCAAGCTTGGGGAGGAGTCCCGGTCAGCGTGCCGTTCGTAGGCTCCGTGAAGAAAGTGAGTGCGGTGAAGACAACCAGCATCAGCAACGGGAGCGCCCGAAGTGGCAGGCCCGCGCGACTCGCCCATCCCTGGAGTCGGCCACTACCAATTAGGAGTGCGCTGAAGAGGAGCAGACCTCCGACAATCAGGAAGACGAAGTTGCTCACGTCGTTCAGGGCGAGGACGCTCGGAAAACCCGGAATGGCGTAAACTTGGGGCGGGAGGAGGCCGGGCCAGCTCGTGAATCCGAGGAGGAGTGACATCCCCGTCTGCACCACGAGGTCGATGCACACAAGCGCGAACCCAACCTGGGCTAGCACTTTCGTTGGGCCCACGAGCCGGTAGTAACCAAATCGGACCGCTGCGAGCGACATAACCCCCGCGGGAACGGCCGTGATCATGAGATAGGAGTGCGCACCGATGAGACTCTGGGCAAATTGGTTGAGCGTCTCGCCCATCTCGAGGGAGGCGTACTGAGCTAGGAAGGGCGGACCCCCGAACCCCAAAATCACTCCGGCGAGGTGTCCCATCAGGGCCGCGATCAGCATGGCCACGCCGGTGATCGCGGCGGTTATGAACGGAAACGTCCGGCTCCGGGGTGCGCCGTCCCTCCAGACCGTCAGCATACCCCACAGGAAGAGAATGCAAATCTCGTCGAGCGCCAGGAACGCCGTAATCTGGACCCAGAGCCCCACGGTCGTCCACGGAGACGAGGTGTTGAACACTGCGCCGATGGGAGAAAGCACGCCCGCGACGAGCACCCCGGCCAAAATCCCCTGCCGAACGTGTACGGAGGGAAGCTCAAAGAAGTCACACGCCACGAGCGCGGCCAGCCCGACAAGCCCCGTGTTGAGACCGTGGAGATACATCACCAGCCAGTAGTAGTTGGACGAGCCCAGCCCGGGGTTCCAATTCGAGAAACTGCCGAAGCCGGTAAACGGGTTGTTGACGAAAATGCTGCCGGCAAAGAAGATCGTCACCCAGAAGATTAGGAACAACGCCAGCCGCCGTGGGGTGAGCCATCGCAGCCTTGGGAACAACGAGCCTTCCCTCTCGTCCAGGAACGAAGTCTGGCTCGAAACCACCGGCGGTAAGTCCTCCGTCAAGCCCTTTCACCCGTAATCATTGGACTCGGAGTAGCCTGAGTCCTCGCCCCAGATCGTCCCAGGGGCGGCATCCCGCTGACGGGGGCCCGGCGGGTCCCAGCTTCCGGCTGGGCCATGGAGGCGGATGGCGGGCCTCGTTGATATGAACACAGTTCGTACAAGATTCTTTTTCGAGTTGGACGCGTCATCAACGGGTATTGACCGTGGACTTTCGGACTCTCGAGGCGATCTCACCGCGATCGCGCCCGAGAGAGGTTACACGTGGCCGGCCCCAGAGGGGGCGGTGACCGCGCACGCTCGGGATGCTAAGAACCCCCCTCTGCGAGTTGGGTGTGTCGCCCCTCATCTGAGCGCTTTGAACACAAACCCCGGTTCGTGCTGATTTCTGTGCGCGGGACTCCGAGGGGGGACATAGGTCCCGTCAACAGCGACCACCCATCGAGGAATCAATCGAGATCCGGCGAGGGGATCAGTCAGAATGGAAATTCATCAAGGAGATTCCAATTGCCGGGGAGTTCGAATCCGAGACGGCCGAGTTATCTTCGATAAGAAGATTGTCATGGGCGCGGCCACGCCCGCCCTGCCCGGCTGTTCGAATACGGTGAACGGTCCCCCGGCCGGAAGTCGAGCAAGGTTGATTTCAGACCCGGGAATCACGGCCGCCCTCGTTAAATCCGCGAGCGGCAAAGACGCGGTAGGTCGAGTGAAAAGTGGTCGATTCGTCGCAGCCGCTTTCACCCCCCATCGGCTCACCTTCTTTGTCGAAGGAGAACCGAAGGTCAACCCCCGTGGGGACTGCACCATCATGGTCGAGCATCACGCTCGCAATCGCCGCGTCCTCAGTGGACTGGGATACCCCGAACTCGTGGTCGTGATCCGACGAGGAGCTGGGCATTCACGGCCTGACGCGCTGTGCGACGTCTCGCGGGGGAAGTGGCTCGCGAGGCGAGAAACAGGTCAGTGCCACTTGTTCGTCGTCATCGTGTTTGGGGTGCGATCATGGAGCGGCGGTCCCGGACCACAGCCTGTCCTCGCGACCATTCATCGGTTCGGAAGGAGATGCGCCCCGTGGTCGTCGTCGGCGTGGACCTCGGACGTTTCCAGCTGTGAGTCTGTCCCGCGTGTCAGGGCGTCTTCGACCCTCCCGAGAAGTCGCGCGCGATTGACGAGGCCGCCAAGGCGAAAGGGGTCTTCAGTGCAGAGTCCGTAGAGTTGGCCCGGGCCAGCCTACCGCCGATGAGCAGCCGCGCTCACGCGTGAACGAGCCGTATCCGAATGCGGGCTCGTCCTGCTCGGCAGTTCAGTGCCCGGCGATTGGCCCATAGGATTGCGTCGTACTCGCGCGACGCGCATTCTTGCCTTCCCGACGAGGGTGTGAGGGGGAACTCAGAAGAAGGATTCAACCGAACGTGTGACTCAACCTCCCCCCCTTGCGGCAAACAGCATATCGAGCAACCCCGAATCGGACCGCATCAATCGTGGGGGTTCCGATTTTCGCAATCTTGCCTTCGGCACAACTAAATCCTAGAGCTTGCTGGATTTCAGGAGTCCCCCTGCGGGTGGTCATCACGATGGTGCGAGAGCGAAGGGGTCGCTTCGATTTCCCCCCCGATCGAGCTCCAGCAGAGTCGTGGGCTCGAGGGCCCCCTCGCCGGGGGTCAGTCCCCAATTGCCAGTTCTCCCTTCGATCACTGCCAAAGACCTGGCCGTCGGTGTGGAGGGGAAACCGGGGGAGATAGGGATGAGCGGAGTCGGGGGGAAGGAAGTGGCCAACGAGATGGGAGTCATCGGAACGGCTCCATGTGCGAAGCGGAGGCGATTTTCGAAGACGCAACTCCGAGCGCCGATCGCGGGGGTCGCGATCGGGATCGTGTTGGTCGTGATGCTGTCGGGAACGCTCACCGGTCTGATCGCCCCGAGGGCCGTTCCCAGCGTGAGGGGAAGCTGCGACGGTGGGACGAGCGGGACCCCGCCGGTGGCCCGAACCGATCCGAGCTACGGTGCGGAGCAGTTGACCGCCGCCGAGCGTTCGCTCGGAGTCGAGGGGGAAGTGGGAGCGGCGGGGACCGCCCCGGCGGTCTCCGGGAACGGGACCGGATCTGGGGTCGACGAGCGCGGCTGTTCGGTCTCCTCGGGAGCGTTCACTCCTCTCGCCACGGCGACTCCGTCGTGGACACAGGTGACCTATCCTTCTCCCTCGGCCCGCATCGCTCCGAGCATGGTCTACGATGCGAAGGATGGCTACGTGCTCCTGTTCGGAGGCTACAACAGTAACGGCATTTACCTCGGGGACACCTGGAAGTTCTCGGGGGGCGTGTGGACCAACATCACCCCGACGACGTCGCCTCCGGCACGAACCCATGCCGGCATGGCGTATGACGCGAAGGACGGCTATGTCGTGCTGTTCGGTGGTTACGGAGTCACCGGCTATCTCGGCGACACGTGGAAATTCGTCGGCGGGGTTTGGACCGAACTCACTCCTTCTCCCAATCCCGGACCCCGAGCGGAGCCGTCAATGGCGTACGACGCGAAGGACGGCTACGTTGTGCTCTACGGTGGAGTGAACGCGAGCGGGCTCTCGCCCACCGTGACGTGGGAGTTCGTGGGTGGGAAGTGGAAATCCGTCACACTCAGCCCGACGCCAGCCGCGCGAGACTTCGCGAGCATGGACTATGACGCGAAGGATGGATATCTCGTCTTGTTCGGAGGGGAGGGCACCAGTGCTGCATTGGGCGACACGTGGAACTATTCCGGCGGGAAGTGGACCGATCTCTCACCGGCGGCGTCGCCGTCAGCCCGCTATGGAGCCGGGCTGGCGTACAGTGCCATCAACAGCGAACTGGTCTTGTTCGGAGGGCAGTCGGCGTCGGGCCAGAGGCCATTGGGGGATACTTGGACTTTCACGAAGGGAGATTGGACGCAGGTCAGCTCGGCCGCTCATCCCTCCAATCGGTACTACATGGGGGTCGCCGACGGGACGTCGAAGGACCCGATCGTAGTATTCGGAGGAACAACAGCGACCTCATATGTCGGGGACACCTGGACTTTCAAAGGGCTCGTCTGGACCCACGTTCTTGCGCGCCAACCGCAAGGGCGAACGGAGCCGGCAATGGCTTACGACGAGGCCGACGGATACGTGCTTCTGTTTGGCGGCCAATCACTCGAAGGAACCGGAGTGACGCTGGACGACACTTGGACCTTCTCGAATGGTGTCTGGACCCCGCTACACCCGCCTGTCAGCCCTCCGGCCCGCGCGAGCTCCGCGATGACTTACGACCAAGCAGACGGTTATGTGGTTCTCTTCGGTGGATTCAACGCGGCCGCCGCCTTGAGCGACACTTGGACCTTCTCGCACGGAGTGTGGACCAACGTCACATCCGCGGGCGATTCGCCCCCTGCCCGTTACTCGGAGGCGCTCACGTACGACTACGCCGATGGCTACGTGCTGATGTTCGGCGGAGAAGCGCAGGGGGGTGCCTCTCTCGGCGATACGTGGACTTACTCAGCCGGCGTCTGGACCAAGCTCTACCCATCGACCGCGCCCAGCGCGCGCGTTGGGGCCGAAATGACCTATGACTCTGAGGACGGGTATGTCCTGCTGTTCAGCGGAATTCCGTCGATCACTAAGGCGATTATTCCGGCGGACACTTGGATCTTCCAAGGCGGGACGTGGACCAACATCACGTCCTCCCTGACCGCGAGCCCTCCGGGGACGTCGGTCGCCGGCTTCGTCGACGATACTTATGACGGGTATCCGCTGATGTACGGAGGGATTACACTCACGGGAACGTCCGCCACGAGTTGGGAGTACACCGGGACCGGCTGGGCCCAACTGAGTCCTGCCACCAACCTAGGGAGTGCGTGGGACTTCGGGATGGCCTTCGACCCCCAAGGGAACTACGTCGTAGCGTTTAGCGGGTCGTCGACATGGACGTACTGACAGAGCACGCTGCACCGGATTACCCTTGACGCTCTCGCCAGGGGCACCTTAGGAGCTCGAAGAGTCCCGGCGACAGATCGGGGCTGTGGCGTACGTACTCTATGCCAGCCCCTGATTTGGCGGAAAGCTCCTCCTGGCTCCGAGGAACTACTCTATTCCCATCGATGGACGAATACATCGAAGTGAGCGATTTTTCTGTCGTGAAGTGGGCGCGGCCAGATTCGAACTGGCGACCTTCACCGTGTCAGGGTGACGTCATAACCACTAGACTACGCGCCCGTCGCGGCGGCCACCAGGGCGCGGCTCATAGCCCTAGCGGAACCCTCAGCCGTACCCGCCCGGGAACTGGTTCGAATCCGGGTGGTCGTTCCACGTGTAGTACCCCATCGATTGCCGCTGAGCCTCCGTCGACTCCTGACGCAGCCCGCTCTGGAACGATCCGTAGACCTCGCGGACCTGCTCCTCGATCGACCGTGCTCTCTGCAAGGCTTCCTGCACATGGCGGGCATCGAGGTAGGCGCTTCCCGAAACCGCCGCGAGATCTCCGGCGGTCCGGATCAGACCGCCGAGCTCGCGGAGGCGGAGCGTCAGCGCGTTCCGCCGACTGTCCAGCGCCTCTGCTCGACGGCGCGCCTCCTTGATGAGTTCGAGGATCGCGCCACGGGTCGCGGGCCGGATCCGTCCGTCCACCGCGATTTCCTGTGCGCAGAACTGCGCTATCCGCAACCGGTTCACGTCGTTGTCGGGCATCGCGGTCTCGAGCAGGACCTCGTAACCGGACCCCGCGATGCGGGATCGCAACGGCGAGAGGATCCGGTGAATGTCCTGGATATTGGCCGCGGCGACGAGGATGAAGTCGCACGGCACTCCGTCGACGCGCACGGCCGCGCCACCGGACTGCGGATTGCGTCCCGAGATCGGGAACCGCTTCTCCTGCATCGCGGTCAGGATGTGCCGCTGGAGGAATCCCAGGTGGGGAAGCTCGTCGATGAAGAGAACGCCCTCGTGCGCCTCGTGGATTGCGCCCGGGATCACGCGCTCGTACGGGAGAGTGCCAAGTTGAGGGTGGCCGCCGTACGGGTCGTGCCGAACGTCGCCCAGAAGTTCGGTCTCGCTCGCGCCGGTCGCCATCACGAACGTGTTGCGGTCGAGCTTGACGAGGACCTTGCGTGGGCTCTCGCGCTGCAGGGTACGACGTCGTTCGAGCGCCCGCTGATCGAGGACCTTGATACGGTCGCCGGCGCGCTCGTAGGCTACGACCTCCTCCACGCCGTTGCGCAGGCGTGTCGTCCGTACCGACTCTTGCGGGTTGCCGCCCGGGCTCACGGTCAGCTCGAGGATCCCGCCGACCAGATCGCGGAACGGGTTCCCGCTCCCGGACACGCCGGGAACGACCTGCTTCACGTTCCCGCAGCTGGGGCAGTACCGCTCGGTCGGGAGGGAGTAGAAGCTGCACCGGGGGCATCGGTAGCCAAGGCGTTCGGCCACCGACGCCGGAGCATCGGTCGGCAGGATCAGCTCTCCCTCCACCGACCGGGCAGCTTCCCGCTCCCGATAGACCTCTTCCCGGGTCGCGAGCTCAGTGCTCGGACGCTCGGGGTTTTCCGGGTTGTGGACGACCCGCAACTCGGTACGCGGCCGGTCCAGGTGCAACGCGAGCGCCTGGGCGGTCATCGACTTGCCGATCCCGGGCGGTCCCACCAAAAGGAGGTGCCGGTGCTGGTACGCCGCGATCCGGGCGATCTCGACCGCCTTCTCCTGGCCGATGACCCGTTGGAGCGGGTCGGAGGGGATCGGGATGTCCTCCGTCGTCTCGATGTCGTCGAGCGAGCTCGGAGGTCGACGGACGCTTTCGGGCGGGTTCGCGGACACGGCTCCGTCCCTCTAGCCAGGCCCCGGGTTATAGTCTCGTCGCGAGGCCGGGCCCGGCCCGAGCGGCCCCGTGGGCCTTCCGGCGTGCGTGCGCCTAGCGCGCCGGCGGGGCGATGTCGGCCTTTGTGTAGACCCGGACCCGGTCGGGAATCTTTCCGACCGGCCCGAGGCGGGTCGCGACGACGATTTCGATTCCCTTCTCCTGGGCGACGTCGAGCAGCCGCTGGCTCACAATCCCGTCGAAGACGATCACCTTCGCCGGCGCCGCGAGCGCGCTCAGGGTGTCGATCATGTCCTTCACCGGGGTTTCCGCCACGACCGCGTCGTTCTCGCCAAGGATGAGGGTCTTCGACGCATTTTCAACCCCCGCGAGCAGGTCGAAGTAGTGCTGGAGCTCCGGGGAGAGTGGGGCCGCCGGGGGAGGAGGTGGAGGCGGCGGAGGCGGAGGCAGTGGCATGCCGCGGGGCGGCATCGGCCGCTCCCGGTCCCGCTCGTCGCGTCGGCCTCCGCCGGGAGGTCCCCGCTCGTCCCGTCGCTCCGGTCGCCCGCCGCCATTCTCCCCGCGTTCCTCGCGGGGCTCGCGGGTCGCTCCGGTCGACTCGAACCCGCTCATCTCGAGGTACTGGTTGATCGGGATCTTGTTCCTCAGGCACTTCAGGAGCTGCTTCTGGGTCAGCTCCTCGACCTCGCTGCCACGCGGGGCGCGGGCGACGAAATCGAGGTCCATCGTCTGCAGCATCTCGCGGAGGATCAGCTCGCCGGCCCGGTCTCCGTCCGTGAACGCGGTCACGGTCTTGCCACGGGAGAGGTCTTTCACGGTCTGCGGTACGCTCGTCCCTTCGACCGCGATGACGTTCTTGATCCCGCATCGCAGGAGGTTCAACACGTCGGAGCGGCCCTCGACGACGATGAGGGCGTCCGCCTGATCGACATTGGGCCCGGCAGGAAGGTGCTCGGGGCCGTACGTCGTGATTTCCTCCACTTGGACCGCCTTGCGGACCGCCTCGGTGAGATCGACCCCGACACCCTTCGACTCTTCCTGGAGTCGGGCGAGGATCTCCTTGGCCCGCTCGACGACCTTCTGGCGTTTCGTGACGCGGATGTCGTCGACGCTGATCACTTCGATCTTGGCGCGGCACGGTCCGATCCGATCGACGGTCTCGAGGCCGGAGGCAAGGATCGCCGTCTCGACCTGGTCGAGCGACGAGGGGATGACGATCTCCCCTTCGCTCTTTCCCTTGCGGCTGTCGATCTCCACCTCGATGCGGCCGATGCGACCGGATTTCTGGAGGTCTCGGAGGTCAAGCTCGTCGCCGAGCAGTCCCTCGGTCTGTCCAAAGACCGCACCGACCACGTCGGGCTTGTCGATGACACCTTCGGCGGTGATGCGGGCTCGTACTTCGTATTTCGCGGCACTGGGGTCGTTCGTCATGGGTCTTCGGTTTCCTATCGTGGAAAGCTCCCGCGGGCGTGCGCCCGTCTCGGGGAGCGGCTAGGTCGACCCGGTATCGCCGGACGATGCGCGGAGCCTACGACAGGGGGAAGGGCGGAGCATGAGTCGTGATTCCGGATCTCCTGGCGACGTCGGGAGTCGTCCTCCTTCCGTCCCCGGAGGGGCTTTCCACGAGTGAGGAGCCGAGGAGGCTATTTAAGCGGGACGCTGGGGACGGGAACCCCCTCCCCGGTCGACCGAGAGCCGCCCGGCTTCCCACCTCTCCGCCGATACAGTCTTTATATCGGGCCCTAGTACGCGCCCCCGAGGATTGTTCTCATGCCTCGTCGAACGGCTCGAAAGGCCGAATTGATCCGAGATGTTCCCGAACCCGGCACGCCGGCTCCCGAACCTCCCCTTGCGGACGACGACTTCGTGACGTCCCTCAAGTCCGAGCTCGCGAGGACGCACGAGACCGCCGGGGCGAAGACCGGCGAGGACTTGACCCACCGGGCCGAGCTGAACCGCCGGCTGTTGCAGGACCTGTGGGAGGTCCACAATCAGTTCGAGGACATTGGAGTGCATCTCACGGTCGACCCGTCCCAGACGCTCTTCGCGACGTTTGCGGAGTATCCTACGAAGTGGACGTTCAAGGAGAACTTTGACTTCGGTGCGGTGAAGACGATCGAGCTCAACGACCGGGCCGCGGGATGGGTCGGATTCACGATGCGCTTCTGGTACTATCGGACTCCCGAGGGGAAGTCGCACCTGCGCGGGATCTTCGAGTGGTGCGACGGGGAGAGCTACCACCGCTACTCCGGCTGGATGCGCATGATGAGCCAGGCCGTGCTCATCGACGGTGCGGAGGACGGGGTCAACGTCGGCGAGCTCCACCGGGTCCTCAAGGACGTGGTCGTCCAGTGGTACGCCGGACACCTCGAGCGCACGCCGGAGTCGTTCGTCGCGCACCTGAGGGAGAAGTACCCGAAAGGGGCATCGTACGCCAAGGAGTCGTACCGCTAACCGCGCGCGGTCCGCGAAATCCTTCGCGCGACGAAGGTTGAAATAACTCGGGGGGTCTTCGCGCCTCGGCGACGCGAGCTCGAGCCCCTCTCGGGCTCCTCGCACGACTTGGTCCGGAGGAAGGGAGTGGCCGGCGACCTGCGCGAGCACCTCGTGCATTACTTCGAGGAACACCACAAGCTCGTGGAAGCGGGAGCGCTCCAGCTCCTCCTCGACGACCACCAGCCGCTGGTGTTGTCGCGCGAGCTCGTCGAGCGAGCCGAGGGAGACTCGCCCCTCGTCACCCGGGAGATGGTCGAGGCCATCCTCGCGCTCCACCGGCCACCGGTCGTCTCGCCGCTCTCGACGCCGGAGCCCGCCCGGCCCCCGGCGACGAGCGCGGACCGGTTCACCCTCCTTCAGGAGGGGTTCACCGGACCCCCGGCCGCGTCCCAACCGCTCGCGGCGTACCAAGCGCTGTTCCACTCCCGGTTCCGGGCCCTGGCTCGCATGCTCCGCGGCCGCCCGCAGCTCCCAAACCTCCGCCCGATCAAGGACCTTCGCGCCTCCGAGGGGGGTTCGTCCATCATCGGGATGGTTCGGGCGATCCGGGAGACTCCTCAACGTCACCACCTCGTCGTCACGGTCGACGACGACTCCGGTTCGATCGACGTCCTGGTCCCGAAGGGCTCGCCGGGCGCCCGTTCCGTGATCCTGCCCGACGAGGTCGTGGGCCTCCACCTCCAGTTCTCGAAGGATGCCGGGCGGCTCCCTCGCGTCGTCGCGCTCGAGCGCCCCGAGGTGCCGATGCGCCGCGCGGTCGGCCGGTCGCCGGCGGGCCACCGTGCGATCTTCCTCTCGGACCTTCACGTCGGATCGCGCTCGTTCCTGATCGAGCCGTGGCAGGCGCTCGTCGAATTTCTTCGCGGCCGGGGTCCGTCCCCGGAGTTGGCGGCGTCGATCGACCACGTCGTGATCGCGGGCGACCTCGTCGACGGGATCGGCGTCTACCCCCGCCAGGAACGAGACCTCGCCATCTCCGACGTCGTGGAGCAGTACGCGGAGCTCGGGAGGAGGCTTTCGGAGCTCCCGGACCATCTAACGGTGGTGGCGATCCCCGGAAACCACGACGCCGTCTGCCCGGCGGAACCGCAGCCGGCGCTGCCGGCGAGCCTGCGCGCAAACTTTCCACGCAACGTAAAGGTTCTCGCGAACCCGTCGACCTTCTCGCTCGACGGGGTGGTGATCGAGGCGTACCACGGGCGCAGCTTCGACGACCTGATCCCCGCGATCCCGGGGGCCTCGTACGCCCGCCCGACCGACGTCATGAAACGGATGCTCCAGATGCGACACCTGGCCCCCATCTACGGGGACCGGACCCCTCTCGCCCCGCTCCCTCGGGATGGCCTCGTGATCGAGCCGGCTCCGGACATTCTCGTCACCGGCCACGCCCACACCTATGGGTTCGACCGGTACCGGGGGGTGCTCTTACTCAACGCCTCCACCTGGCAATCGGAGACGGAGTACCAGCGGATGCGGAACATCTCCCCCGTGCCCGCACGGGCGGCGGTCGTCGACCTTTCGACTCTCGGTCTTCTGAGCGGCGACTTCTCCCACGGGAAAGCGGAGTTCGAGGGCAGCGGCGCATGAGTCCCGATCCGCTCGACCCCGCGCGAGCGTTCGGGTCGATGCGGCTCGTCCTCACTACCTATCCCTCGTCGAAGGCGGCTCGACGGGCGATCGAGTCGGTCCTCGAGCGCCGGCTCGCCGCATGCGCCAACGTCCTCGCGATCGACTCCCGGTACCGGTGGAAGAGTCGGATCGAGTCTGCTCGGGAGTCGCTTGTCCTGTTCAAGACCGTGCCGAAGCGGGTCGGGGCCCTCCTCACCTTCCTTGAGGTCTCCCACCCGTACGAGACCCCGGAAGTGGTCGAGATCGACATTCCGCGGGCGAACGCCGGCTACCTTCGCTACCTCGAGTCGACCCTCGAGTCCGCGATCCCGTTCGGGGCCGGGCGCTCGGGAGCTACGCGTCGGGCAGTACCGCGAGGCCGGGGAGCTCGAGGCCCTGGACGAACTCGAGCGCCGCGCCGCCACCGGTCGAGATGAACTGGAAGCTTCCGGTGACCCCAAGGTCCTGGGCGATCCGGGCGGAGTCTCCCCCCGCGGCGACGTGGTAGCCCGGAACGGTGCCAAGGCGGGCAAGGACCTCCCGGGTTCCATCCGCAAACCGCGGGTCTTCCGCGCGGCCCAGCGGTCCATTCCAGAAGACCGTCCGGGAGCTCGCGAGGCGCTCGGCGAACCGAGTCCGAGTCGCTGGGCCAATGTCCTGAGCGACCGCGTCGGGGGGAAGCCGGTCGACCGAATAGACCTCGGCTTGCGTCGAACCCTTGCGCTCGACGACCAGGTCCTCGGGTAAGAGTACTTCCGTCCCCGTCGACTCGGCCGCGGAGAGGAACTCGGCGACCGGCCGGTCGAGTTCGGGCTCGACCGCGGTGGCTCCCAGGCGCGCCCCCCGGGACGCGAGGAACGGGAACGCGAGGGCGCCGCCGATGAGGATCGACTGGGCCCGGCCGAGGAAGCTCGCGAGGAGGGGCAGCTTATCGGCGACCTTCGCGCCCCCGAGCACCACGTGGTAGGGAGCCTCGACCCCATCGACGAGCCTCGACAGCTCCCGGACCTCGTGCTCGACCAGGAAGCCCGCGAACGACGGGAGCCTCTTCGGAACTCCGACCGTCGAGGCGTGGGCCCGATGAACCGTGCCGAAGGCGTCCTCGACGAACACCTCGCCCAGGTGGGCGAGTTGCGCGGCGAATCCCGGGTCGTTCGCCTCCTCTCCGGGATGGAACCGCAGGTTCTCCAGCATCAGGAACTGGCCGTTCTCAAGGCGCGCGGAGGCCTCGAGCGCCTTGTACCCGATGATGTCGTCGGCGAGGGGGACGGGTTGGCCGAGGATCGCACTCAGACGGTGAACGACCGGCCGAAGGGTGAACCGGGGATCTGGACGTCCGCCCGGACGTCCGAGGTGGGTCATGAGGATCGTCCGGGCCCCGGCCGCACGGAGATGGTTGAGGGTCGGGAGCGCTTCCACGATCCTCCGATCGTCCGCCACTTGGCCGTTCGGCTGCTGCGGCACGTTGAAATCCACGCGGACGAGGACCCGTCTCCCTCGGACCGGCGCCGATCCGACGTCGCGTTTCAGGGCCATCCGTGGACGCGAGATGAGGAGCCCTATCAGCGTTGTGGACGGGAGTCCCGAACTCCTGAGCGGCGACGGACCTCGTCGATGATCTGGCGGGTGGCGGGAAGATCGACGCCGTGCTCGGACGCGATCCGGAGGATCTCCCCCGAAATCGAGTCGATCTCCGTCGGCCGTCCTCGATCGAGGTCCTGGAGCATGCTGGACCGGTTCGTCGCGGTCGCCCGGACAACTCGGTCGAGATCGGTGATCGTTTCCTCCTCCGAGAACACGAACCCCGCCACTGCGGCGGCCGCTCGGGCCTCGCCCACGAGGGCCAGAGCCCGGTCCCGTGCGAGGCCGCCAAGAAGTTCCCCATTTGTCACGCCCAGGGTCGCGGTGACGGGGTTCACCGCCGCGTTGACGAGCACCTTACGCCAGACCTCCCGCTCGAACTCCCGGACGAGACGGACGGAGAACCCCACGCCCTTCAGGAGCTGCAGGAAGATTCCGACCCGGGGCGCCGATCGATCGGCCACCGCCGGGTCGGGCAGGATGATCTCGCCGGATCCCCCCTCCCGGACCACGCCCGGGGAAACGAGAGTCGCCGGGACCGAGTGAACGGCCCGGACCGTCCACTCGGACGGGGAGTTCCACCCGCCGCGGGCGAGGGCGTCGTTCGCGATCCGCTCGATCCCGAGACCGTTCTGTGGAAGGAGCACCGGGACCGGCCGGGACAGGACCCGGCCGAGGACCTCCGACGCGGGCGGCAGGTCGAACGTCTTGACGGTCAGGATGACGACGTCGGGCACCTCTCCCGGCTCGATGCGCGGGCGGGCATCGACGTGGTAGACTTGCTCGGGCGGGCCCACGATGCGGAGCCCACGTTCCCGGACGGTCGAGACAAGCTCCGGTCTCCCGATCAACTCGACCGAATGGCGGGCACGTGCGAAGTAGGCACCGAGCAGGCAGCCGACCGCTCCCGCACCGACGACCGCGATCTTCACGATGGGGGATCAGCCGAGCTTGCGGACGAAGTCGGAGAGTCCGGTGGATTTTCCCCAGTCCCGGCGCAGGAGCTGGAGCATTCCCTCGTAGTATCGAACCTGCTCCCGCGCCTGGCGGACCTTGAGGGTCAGGTACTCTTCCTCGCGCCGGAGCCGGGCGAGTTCGGAGGCGATCTCGCGCTGGGTCGCGAGAAGGCTCTCCTGCCTACCGGATAGGGAGAGATGGCGCGCCATGGTGCATGTCAGGTGGTGCCTGGCTCCGCGCGAGGTCCAGGAGACCTTCCGCGGTCGCCCGGAGCCGGGCGAGCTCCTTGTGAATCCGTCGTAGCCGTACCTCAAGCCGACGCCGACGCTCGCGGACCTCCCGGAGCGACCGCTCGAGGAGCTCCATGCGGTGTCGCCATTTGTCCCGCTCCTGCACGCTGAGGAGCACGGAGTCGACGTCGACCATTGAGCGACGAACGCCGAAATGCTCAATCAATCTTTCGCCCAACGGGCTCGGGGAGGGCTCCCCCTACCGTTTGGCTTATGCGGCGCCCGGGGTAGCTCCACCGTCGAGGGACGCATGAGCGCGCTTCGGAAGGTCGCGGTGCTCGGAGCCGGGAACATCGGAGGGTCGCTCGCCCAGCGGCTCGCGGAGATGGACGTGGCCGCCGAGGTCGTCGTGATTGACATCATCGACGGCCTGCCGCAGGGAAAGGCGCTCGACATCCAGGAGTCCGCCCCCATCCTCGAGTTCTCGACCCGGGTCACCGGAAGCACATCGCCCGAGGCAGTGGCCGGGGCTGACGTCGTCATCGAGACAGCGGGATTCGCTCGGAAGCCCGGGATGAGCCGCTCCGACCTACTGACGAAGAACGCGGGGATCGTGAAGGGGCATGCCGACGCGGTCCGGGCGAAGGCCCCGGGCGCGGTCTGCATCGTCGTGACGAACCCGGTCGATGTGATGACGTATTACTTCCGGAAGATCAGCCAGCTTCCGTCGAGCCGAGTCTTTGGCGAGTCCGGGACGCTCGACACGGCCCGGTTCCGGACGTTTGTCGCCGAGGCGCTCCACGTGGCCCCCCGCGACGTCACCGGCTTCGTGCTCGGGACTCACGGGGATACGATGGTCCCGATCCTGTCGCTGACGAGCGTCTCTGGTGTACCGATCACCCGACTCTTGTCGCAGGACCGCATCGAGTCGATCGTCGAGCGGACCAAGAAGGGCGGCGCCGAGATCATCGACCTTCTGAAGAGCGGCAGCGCGTTCTACGCGCCGACCGCGAGCCAGGCAGAGCTCGTCCGAGCCGTGGCGAACGACGAGCACCGCCTCCTCCCGGTCGCCGCCCACCTGGACGGGGAATTCGGGGAACGGGACGTCTGCGTCGGGGTGCCGGTGACGCTCGGCCGCGTCGGGGTCGAACGAGTGGTCGAGGTCGATCTCTCCCCCGCCGAGCGCTCGGCCTTCGCGCAGAGCGTTGCGTCGGTGCGGGCCGACCTTGAAATCCTCTCGCGCCTTCCTGCCGGATCGGGGTAGGGAGGGATCGATGGCCGGTGTGAGCGTGCCCGGAGGCCCCTCCGTCGGCGTCATCGAGATCAAGCGGCGGCTCGGAACGCTGCGGTACACGACCGACTCGAAGGACCACGCCCACATCACGACGAAGCCCGAGATCTGCGCCCGGTGCCCCCACTCGCGGTGCACGTTCGTCTGCCCTGCTCAATGCTACGAACGCATTGAGGGCCGTCTCGTCTTCCGCTACGAGGACTGTGTGGAATGCGGCGCGTGCGACATCGCCTGCGACCAGGGATCGGTCACCTGGAACATGCCCCGCGGCCCCTACGGGGTCCGGTACGCGTACGGTTGATCGGAACGCGCCGAGCGTCCGAGACGGAGCGGAACGTCCGGTTCGCCCTCGAGCAGGGGCGGGACCTCCGACTTCGACTACGCCGGGCCTCGCGGCACGGACCCGGGGCTTGCCTGGGCGAACGTGACTCGGTAGTTTCCCGCGAAGCCCACGACGCTCCCGGTGATGATCCCGATCCCTTGGGCGAACAACGGAGAGACGTAGAATCCCATGGCGAACAGGACGAGCTCATTGACCCCCAGCGACGCGAGCGAGACCCCGTAGTACAGCCCGAGTCGGTGGCTGAACGGGTGGCGGTGACCCGAGGTCGACCGGAACGTCCAGAGATTGTTGATCAAGAAGTTCCACAGGGTTGCGACCCCGAACGCGACTGCGCTGGCGAGGAAATCGTCGAGCGGGTTTACGACCCGGGTCGAAGCGAAATGAAGGAGGCTCGCGACGAGGTTGAACGTCGGACTCGGAGAGGTCGCGTCAAGGGTGAGCGCGAAGACAATCAGGTTGACCACGACACCGGTCAGTCCGACGAGGAGGAACTTGCCGTACTTGGTGAGGAATTCGCCCGAGGGTACCGCCACGCGGTCCACGACGCCAGAGGCTTCGGACGGGGTGGGAGCCATCGTCCCCCCGGACGAGCCCGGCACGCGCTTGAAGATGCCGTGCCGAGTTCCAGGAACGGTCCGCCGGCCCGACATCCTCCACCGGTGTTCCTGTCAAGGCGCACCTTAAAACCCCCGGCGCGAGGTCGCTCGCCCGGAGTCGCGTACGTCGCCGCTCGCCCCCTCCACGGAAGCGCCGATCCTCTTCCCTTACCGCGTGCGTCCAGGGCAGGACGCCATCCTGCGCGAGGTCGCGGAGATCGCGGTTCGCGGCGGCCCCCTCCTGGTCAACGCTCCGACCGGGAGCGGAAAGACCGTCGCCACCCTCGCCCCTCTCCTCGAACATGCCGAAGCGGCGGACCACAAGATCCTCTACCTCGTGCGGACCCACTCCCAGGAGGTCCAGGTCCTCAATGAGGCCCGCGCGATCGGCCACCGGATCGCGAATCCGATCCTCGCGGTCGGCTTGGCGGGGCGGGCGCGCCGGTGCTTCCTCCTGGAGAACATCGCCGAGATCAAGGGTGCGACGGCCGAGGAGCACGGGAAGCTCTGCGCGGACCGAAAGCGGGTGACCGAGCAGGCGATGCACGGCGGGGTCCCCCTCGCCCCGTCGCCCGACCTCCCCGAAGGCGGGGAGATCGATCTCGCCGATCTCGACGGCTGCCCGTACTACGCCCGTGTCCTTCAGGCCGATCTCGACGGTCT
>Ga0187781_10000531_pt1 | contig 27229 bp, 19 predicted proteins | sample 0715_SJ02_MP02_2_FD_132447 | JGI IMG/M metagenome (GOLD analysis project Ga0187781, IMG submission 132447) | Tropical peat soil microbial communities from peatlands in Department of Meta, Colombia - 0715_SJ02_MP02_20_MG | ecosystem: Environmental > Terrestrial > Soil > Wetlands > Peat | place... | reverse complement strand
CGAGTCTCCGCCCAGTACAATACCAGAGTGACTACCAAAGTTCAACCCAAGATCGTCTCACGCGGCGGGCTGGCCTGGATCGAGTGCCCGCTTCTCGCTCGTCATCGCTGGTTGATTCATGCGTTCAGCACCCGCCGGGGTGAACCGGGCCACGGTCCGTCTGCCGATCTTAACCTCGGTTTTACAAGCGGCGAAACGCACGCCAGAATTCGCAAGAACCGGCAAATTTTCTTCCGCCGGGTAGGCGCAGAACACTTGGCATTGGCCTCGCTGCGCCAGGTCCATTCCGCCAGGGTTTACCAAGTAAAGCGCAGCGAAGACGGTGAGCTCGAGTTCCGCTTAGGAGGCAATGCGTTGCCCGGCCTCACCCAACCTGAGGGCGATGCGCTTCTGACCGATCAGCCAGGCATCCTCCTCTCGGTGAAGACGGCCGATTGCCTGCCCGTGCTGTTGGTCGACCCGAAACGGCGGGTTGTGGCAGCGGTTCACGCAGGCTGGCGAGGAGCGCTGGCGCGCATCGTCGAGAAGGCCGTAGGGGAAATGCGCCGGTTGTACGGTTCGGACCCCCGGACGCTGCTCGCCGCGCTGGGCCCCTCCATCCGCGCCTGTTGTTACGAAGTGGGGCAAGAGGTGGAAGAAGTCTTTCAGGGGTGCTTTCCGCAGGCGGATCAGTTCTTTTGCAAAGTTGCCGAATCCCCGGCTGCGCACGCCAATCGCGGCCCGCTCTCCGTCCTGACCATGCTGCCACCCGGCCATGGCCCTGCCGCAAAGGCTTCGCTCCATCTCGACTTGCTTGCCGTTGTCCAAGATCAGCTCCGGGCGGCCGGACTTGCTCCTCATAATGTCGCGACGGCGGACTTCTGCACGGCCTGCCGACCCGATCTGTTCTACTCCTACCGCCGGGAGGGAAGCGCCACAGGCCGTATGTTAGCGGTCATCGGAATCCGGCCCCGTAAACCCGTGAAAGTTCCGGGGCCTGAGAAGGCGTGAAGGAGTCTCAAAACTTGTTAACCTGGGCGCACCCGCTGCCTTCCTGGAGGCTAAGACTTAATGACGGAAATGGCCGTCATAAGCTGGCGCCTCGGAAGGGCGGGGCTTCAGCCCCGCCGCCCCCGGCAACCCAACGGACTGGGCCTTTAGGCCCTGAATCCACGTTCCCTCAGGGGCTAAAGCCCCGAACGGTAAGCCGTTCTCCATGGCGGGGCTAAAGCCCCGCCCTTCCCGGCACTCCGCAAAATGACGCAGACTTTCATTGGCGAGTTCTAGGTGGTGGCGAGCTCGCCGGTTCTAATTCCTTCCAGGCGCAGCTGCCCACAGGCGGCGCCGATATCCTGTCCGCGAGATATGCGAATGTAGGCTGGAATCTTGTATCCCGCCAGAACCTGCTGGAAGGCCAAAACTCTCTCCAGGGGAGAGGCACGATAGGGAAGCTCGGAACCCGAGTTGTAGGGGATGAGGTTGACCTTGGCGCGGACTCCGCCCAGCAGTTTTCCCACGCGCTGGGCATCGGCGTCCGTATCGTTGAAGCCGTCCAGAAGGACGTACTCGAAAGTGAGTAGCTCACGCGGACGCAGAGGGTACTCTCGACAGGCTCGCAGGAGGTCGCCCAGCGGGTATTTCCGATTTATGGGCATCAATGCCGTCCGCTGCTCGTCGCTCGAGGCGTTTAGGGATACTGCCAGCTTCGGTCGCTTCGGATCTTGGGAGAGTTCGCGCAGGCGCGGGATGATGCCGGAGGTGGAAATCGTGATGCGCCGCAGGGGAACGCCAAAGCCCTGGCGGTCAGAGAGAATCTTGACAGCCTTCATGACCTGCCTAAGATTCAGCAGCGGCTCGCCCATTCCCATGAAGACCAGATTAAGCCGTAAGCCGGGGAGAATCCCGCGCGCGCCCGCGATCGCCAGCACCTGTCCAATAATCTCTCCTGCCGTAAGGTTACGCTGCAGTCCCAAGAGCGCGGTAAAACAAAACCGGCAATCCACGGCGCAGCCTGCCTGGCTGGAAAGGCAAAGCGTGATTCTCTCTTCCTCGGGCATATATACAGTCTCGATCGAGGTGTTGTCCCGAAGACGCAGCAGATAGCGGGCGGAGCCGTCTTGCGATTGGAATTCACCCTGGACCTCGGGGTAGGCAATCTCGTAACGGTCGGCGAGGGCGAGCCTCAGACTGGTGTCGAGGTCCGTCAAGCCGGCAAGACTCTGCGCCCGGCGGCGGTAGAGTGCCTGATAGAGCTGGCCGCCGCGATAGGGCGCCTTGCCGTGCGACTGCGCCAGTCTTTCCAATTCCTGGCGATCGAGGCCCACAAGGTTTTGCCTGAGCGAGTTCATCGAATGCCCTGATCTCAACTCATGCTATCATGCTGGCGGAAGCGCCTCAAGGAGACTGGGTGAGCCCTCGCAGGGTCAATCCCGAACTTACCGGCCGCCGCCGCGAAGCACTCCAGCGGGCCGGCTACGCGGAAGTCCTGGAGCGTGGCATCGAGGCTACGACACTGGATTCCGTGGTGGCCCGGGCGGAATCGAGCAAGGGAGGAGCGCTTTATTATTTCCGAACTAAGGAAGACCTTCTCTTCGGCGTCCTGGAATGGTTGCTTCGCCAGTTGAACCGCAGCCTGGACGAGGTTGTCCATTCACAGGAACCCGCGCGCACCCGGCTGGGCGCCGAGCTCGAGGTTTTGTTTCACAGCACCGAGGTGAATCGCAAGCTTTACCTGGTCTTCTTCGATTTCGTCAGCCGCGGGGCGCGCTCCCCGCGGTTCCGTAAGCTCTTTTCCGAGTTTTTCGAAAAGTGCCGGCAGCGGGACGCGAGAATCGTGGAAGACGGGATCAACGAGCAGCAGTTTCGCCCCGTCAATCCACTGGAAGCAGCTTCCACTATTCGCGCCCTGGTGGACGGCTATTGTCTCCAGTGGTTAACGGGTCCGGAGAACCAGCCGGTGGATCTCTATCGAGATCGCTGCCGGGCGGTTCTCGGTGCGTATCTCCTGCGTGCACCAAAGACTAAACCGGCTTGAGGGTCCCGAATTCTCACGCTCATTGGACGGGATATGTTTGCCACGGTCCTGGAAGTTCTTTTCCTCGCCTTCTTGGTCGTGGGCGTTCCGATTCTTTCCCGTTCCACCACGCGCGACCGGCAATTACATCAGGTGCCCCGACCCGCACTTTACGCTTCGGCGGCAGTTTCACAGTGGGCGCTGGCAATGGCGGGGCTGCTCATCTTTCTTCTCAACTCGTTGAGCGCCTCTTCGATCGGCTTCCGGAAGCCCCCGGTTCTCACTGCGCTAGTGTGGACGGGCGCTTTGGTGGCCTTGTCCGTAGCCGCCATCGGCCTGAGCCTTTACCTCGAGTTGCGTGGCTGGGGGCCGGCGGAATCCGAACTCGTCCGCCTCTTGATTCCCAGAACACGTGAGGAAAAACTCTGGTCGGTAGTGCTGCTGGCTCCCACAGCGGCGCTCTGCGAAGAATTCCTCTACCGCGGCTTGCTCCTCGCGCAACTTAGTCAGTGGCTGGGTTCCCGCGGGTGGGCCTGGGCTGTTTCCTCGCTGGTTTTTGGGCTGGCACATGTGTACCAAGGTTGGAACGGAATCGTACGTGCGTCTTTGCTGGGTGCGCTGCTCGCCTGCCCCGTGATTCACTTAGGAAGCCTGTACCCCTCCATGCTCGCGCACGGATTAACAGATGCCCTGGCGTTAGCGTGGCTGGGCCCCAAGTTCCTGGGGAACAGGGACCGGGGATTAGGGGTTAGGGATTAGGGGTTAAGGAAAACCAGGCGGGCAACCTTCCCTAACCCCTATTCCCTAATCCCTATTCCCGGTTTTTACGCCCCACCGTCTGAAACAGGTGCCAACTTGTAAGAGATCTCAGCGTCATCGAGGAGTTCCTCGGCGACCTTCAGACACGCAACCCTCAGGCACTTGTTGTCCAGGCAAGTCGGGCAATTTACAATGATGCGGTCAAAGAGGTAATCGGCAAGCTCTTGCTCCCCGAAGGTGTGGGACATCGTGATGATCCTCCACGCAAGGCATTACCTGTGAGACTGTACGAGTCTCGCCCCCACGAGAATTATAAGCGTCTGTTCGAGAGAATTCTACAGATTTCTTTCGCCGTCCCCGCCGGCACAGTTGGTGAGTGAGAGGACCTCCCGATTCTAAAATGACTTCCCGCCTTCGCGGGGATGGCGGCAGCACCTAAAGGTCTGGAGTTCCATAGCGAATCCGGCTAAGATGAGGGGGTTATGGATGAGCGCGAATTCTTCGACGAGAACGAAACCCTGAAGCCCGCCACCCTCTCCTGCCTGCATTGTCACCAGACGGAGGCCTACGAGATCCGGTGGCTGGTGCGGACAAAAAAGAAAAGGCTTCCCGGCCACGCCGACGAACGGGACCGAGCGCGATTCGCCAAATCCAGGAACTACATGATCCGGCGAGACGACCTGGTTCAATGCAAGAATCCCCGTTGTCGCAAGCGCTTCGAGATTTACGGGATCCAGTCGGTGGTTTTCATGTGAGCACGCCCGTCCTACTTACTTTGTGCCACATCATGCAGCGTGGGCAGTTTAGAGGAATCCCATCCGCCCCCTAGGGCTTCGACGAGAAGCACGCTGGCGCTCATGCGGCGAGTCAGAATGCTCACCGCCTGCACCTGATCCTGAAGCAGAATGGCTTGTTCGGTTATCACCGTGAGGTAATTGACGGTCCCGGCCTTGTATTGGTAGGTCGATATATCCAGAGAATTCTGCGCGGCCTTCACCGCTTGGTCTTCCGCCGCAGCTTCGTTCTCGAGTACGCGCAGCGCCGCCAGGTTGTCCTCGACCTGCTGAAATGCCGACAGGACGGTCTGGCGGTAGTTGGCCACCGTAGCATCGTAGGCCGCGATGTTCTGATTCAATGTGGCACGGCGCCGTCCGGCATCGTAGACCGTCTCCGCCAAACTTGGCCCTACCGACCAGAACCGGCTGGGCCAGGAAAGCCAATGTAAGAACGTGACATTTTCAAGGCCTACGGTAGCGTTTTGCGTGGTCAGGCCTAGAGTCGGGTAGAACGCAGCTTTGGCAATGCCGATCTGTTCGTTGGCCTCGGCCATTTGACGCTCGGCGTTGGCGATATCGGGCCGGCGCTCGAGAAGCCCGGAAGGCAGCCCCACGGGCACGGGGGGCGGCGTGATCTTGATGGAAGCGTAGGAAATCGTGGCTTCCGAGGGGGCTTTGCCGGCCAGGACGGCAATGGCGTGCTCGTATTGCGCCCGCGCCACATCATAATCGATCAACTGGGCTCGCGCGGTTTCCAGTTGAGTCTGCGCCTGAGCCACGTCCGAGCCTGACGCCACGCCGCTATTGAAACGGTCCTGCGTAAGTTTCAGGTAATCCTGATAGGACTTGACCGTGGTCTCGAGCAATTCCTTTTCGCCGTCCGTGCCGCGCAGCTCGAAGTAATCCTCGGCCAGTTCTGCCTGATAGGAAAGCCGGGCATTTTCCAACGTCGCGTCGCTGGCTTGCGCAGCTTCTTCGCTCGAGCGAATACTGCGCCGCACGCTGCCCCAAATGTCGGCTTCCCAAGACACGTTCACGGGCAGGTCGTAAGCAGTGTAAATCGCCGCCTGACCGCTCACTTTTCCGCTAGAAGAAGTTGAAGCAGATAAGGAGCGTGAGTTTACAATGCTAGGCGATGCGGCAATCGTCGGGAACAGGCTCGAGCGAGCAATTTTCACCGCGAACTTGGCCTCGCGGAATTGCGCTTCCGCCATTTTGAGATTCTGGTTGGAAATACTCACCTGTTCTTCCAGCGCATTGAGCTCAGGATCGTTGTAGATCTCCCACCACTGGCCGCGCTTCGCCGCTTCGTTGGGTTGCGCCTGTTTCCACTCCTGGGTGCCCCCCCAACTCGCCGGCGGAGCCTCCTTATATGCCGGCGGAGTGGGCGCGCTGGGCCGTTGATACTTCGGTCCCACCATGCAAGCAGCCGAGAAGAACAGGAGGCAGAAGGCGGTCGGCAGAAGGCTGCGGGAGGTAAGTCGCATCTTCGTTTGAGTGCTCATAGGTCACATCCGGCACGGCCACCTTTCGACTTCACGCGGCGAGGCTTCATGATTCCGTCCTTTCCACCCCGGGCTCCTCCAGTCGCCGAACCCCGATGCGCCGCCACCACCAATGTTGGAGCCGGTCGAAGTAGAGATATACCACCGGCGTCGTGTACAGGGTCAGCAACTGGCTCACGGCCAGCCCGCCGATGATGGCGATTCCAAGCGGACGGCGAAATTCCGAGCCCGTGCCGCGCCCCAGCGCGAGGGGAACCGCTCCGAGCATCGCCGCCATCGTGGTCATCATGATCGGGCGGAAACGCAATAGACACGCTTCATAGATGGCGTCGCGCGAGGACTTGCCCTCTCCGCGCTCCGCAGCCAGAGCGAAATCGATCATCAAGATGGCGTTCTTCTTCACAATCCCAATCAGCAAGATGATTCCAATAATGGCAATCACCGTGAGCTCGGTACGCGTCAGCAGGAGCGCCAGCAGCGCGCCCACGCCCGCGGACGGCAGGGTAGAGAGAATAGTAACGGGATGAACGTAGCTTTCGTAGAGAATGCCAAGGACCAGATAAACTGAAATGAGAGCGGCAGCGATCAGCAGCGGCTCGCTGGAAAGGGAATCCTGATAAGCCTGCGCCGTTCCGGAGAAGCCGGTGTGGATGGTGGCAGGCAAGCCGATTTGGGTCGCTTTCTGCAATATGGCCTCCGCCGCATCGCCCAGGGCCACGCCTGGCTGGAGATTGAACGAAATAGTGACCGAGGGGGAGAGCCCCTGGTGATTCACCGCGAGGGGCGCGGTAATGTTATCGAACCGGGAGAAGGCACTAAAAGGAACTTCCTGACCGTTAGGTGCATAGGCGTAAAGTTGGCTCAGGACTAACGGATTCTGCCAGAATTGGTGACCCACCACCATGACGACATAATATTGGTTAAGCGGCTTGTAGATAGTCGAGACTTCACGCTCGCCAAAGGCGTCGTAAAGGACATTGTCCGCCAGTTGGGAGGAGATGCCGAAGCGGGCGGCGGTGGCGCGGTCGACATTCACGTAGGCCTGCAAGCCACGGTCTTGTTGGTCAGTGTTCACATCGACGATCTGGGGGACCGTCCGCAGCTCATCCAACATGCGCGGGCCATAGGCTTGCAGGTCCTTCAGGTTATCACCCTGCATGGTGAACTGGTATTGGGCGGCGCCAAAGCGCCCCCCGACGCGAATATCCTGCGCGGCCTGCAGATAGAGGGTCGCGCCCGGCACTCGGGCCAGCTTAGGGCGTAAGCGCGCAATCACCAGGTCGGCGGTGATCTTCCGCTGCTCGGGAGGTTTTAGCATGATGAACATGCGCGCCTGGTTGATGGCCCCGCTGGGGCCGCCTCCGCCGCAGGAACCGTTGACGGTGTCGATCGCGGGATCGTCCTTAATAATGTCAATCATTTGCCGCAGAATCCCGTCCATGGCCTGGTAGGAGGTGTCCTGATCGGCGATGATCGATCCCATCATGCGCCCGTTATCTTGCTGCGGGAAAAACCCCTTGGGAACATAAATGTAAAGATAGATATTGAGAGCAATGGTGGCAATCAATGCGGCTAAGGTGAGGCCCGGAAAGCGAAGCACCGTAGCTAGAGTCTTCCCGTAAAATCCTACCACCCCATTGAAAGCCCGCTCGGAAGCTCGGTAAAGGCGGCCATGAGACTCGTGCTGCCGCAGCAGATGCGCGCACATGGAGGGCGTCGCGGTGAGCGAAACTACCAGCGAGACCAGGATGGCCGCCGACAGCGTCACAGCGAACTCGCGGAACAAGCGTCCCACGATCCCGCCCATCAGCAGCAGGGGGATAAAGACCGCCACCAGTGAAATGCTGATGCTCAGGACAGTGAAGCCGATCTCCCGAGCGCCCTGGAGGGCCGCCTCGAACGGCGCCATCCCCTTCTCGAGGTAGCGAGTGATGTTCTCAATGACCACGATGGCGTCATCGACGACAAATCCCGTGGAGATGCACAGGGCCATCAAAGAGAGGTTGTCGATGCTATAGCCGAGCAAATACATGACCCCGAACGTGCCAACCAGCGAGACGGGAACCGCGATGCTGGGAATAAAGGTGGTCCGCGAGCTGCGCAAGAAGATGAAGACTACCAAGATCACCAGTAGCACGGAAATGACCAACGTCCGCTCCACGTCCCGCACCGAAGCGCGGATAGTGATGGTCTGGTCCATGGCCCACCGGGTGTCAATCGAGGGGGGAATGTCCGCCTTGAGCTGGGGCAGCATGGCGCGAATGCGATCTACGGTGTCGATGATGTTCGCCCCCGGCTGGCGAAAGATCACGAGCGAAATGGAAGGCTTCCCATTGACATAGCCGGAGGCCAGGATCGTCTGGGGGCCGTCCACCACCTCCGCAATATCTTCCAGGCGGACGGGCGAGCCATTACGGTAGGTCACAATCAGCGGTCGATATTCCTCAGCGTGGAAGAGCTGGTCGTTGGCGCCCACCTGCCAGATACGGTGCCCGTCGGAAAAAAAACCCTTCGGGGTGTTTGAGTTGGCGTTGCTCAGCACCCCCCGAACCTGCTCCAACCCGATGCCATACTTGTTGAGCGCGGTGGGGTTCACTTCTACGCGGACCCCGGGCAAGGCTCCACCCCACGCAAACACTTGACCCACCCCACTCACCTGCGAGAGCTTTTGCGCCAAAATGGTGGAGGCATAGTCATAAATCTGGCTCTTGGAAAGAACGTCGGAAGTGAGGGCCAGAATGAGAATGGGCGAATCGGCAGGATTGATTTTCCGGTAAGTCGGGTTGCTGGGAAGATTGATGGGAAGGTAGCCGCGGGCCGCATTGATGGCGGCTTGCACATCGCGCGCTGCGGCATCGATATTCCGTTCCAAATTGAACTGCAAAGTGACGCTGGACGCGCCGAGGGCGCTCGAGGAGGTCATTTCGCTGACGGCCGCAATGCGGCCAAACTGCCGCTCCAGCGGCGTCGCCACTGAGGAGGCCATGTTCTCCGGGCTCGCGCCGGGCAAACCGGCGCCGATCGATATGGTGGGGAAATCCACTTGCGGGAGAGGCGACACCGGCAACAAGCGGAAAGCCACGGCGCCTGACAAGAATATGGCGATAACGAGCAGCGTCGTCGCTACCGGGCGTCTTATGAAGGGCTCTGAAATATTCATCGCTAAGAGAATTTCAAATGGCAAATGGCAAATGGCAAATTTCAAATGGTTTGAGATTTGCCATTGGCGATTTCCTCAGCTAGCGGGTTTGCCGCCTTTCCCTTTCCCTTCGTCGTCGCAACGGCCTTCGACAAGATAGCGCGCAATTGGTTTGATTCCTCCAGGATTGCTGACAACCGATCAGGCGGAACAATCTGAGCCTTGGCCAGTAATCGTAACCAGTAATTGGATTCCCGCACCTCTTTGAGCGCAATTTGAAGTTTGTGGACGAAATCTTCACGTGACTCCGCGCCCTGAGCCTCTTCGTAATTAGCTCCGACGGAAATGCTGGATCGGAGTAGTTGGTCCCCGATCCGCCGACCGACAAGAGTTCGCGGTAACGATTCGACCACCCGAACGGCACGGACTCCGTAATCGAGCAACCGTTCGCTCACCTGACGCGCGTCCATGCCTTATCTCTCGCGCCGCAGGCGCCGTTTGACTTCTTCAATTCCACATCGCAAACCATTTGCCATTTGACCTTTGCCATTTGCCATTTGAAATTCTTTTCAGCCTTTCCGTCCCCGCCACTCTGACAAGCGATGTGCCAGCCGGTCGAACCAGAGATAAATCACCGGAGTGGTGTAGAGGGTGAGTAATTGACTCAAGATGAGGCCGCCGACCATGGTGATTCCCAAAGGCCGGCGCAATTCCGAACCCATGCCGGTGCCCAGCGCCAAAGGAATGCCGCCCAGTAAAGCCGCCATGGTCGTCATCATGATGGGACGAAAGCGCAACAGGCAAGCTTGATAGATGGCATTCACCGGTGTCATGCCTTCCTTGCGCTCTGCATCTAAAGCAAAATCGATCATCATGATGCCGTTCTTCTTCACAATCCCAATGAGCAGCACCAGCCCGATCAGCGCAATGACACTGAAGTCAATCCGGCAGATCATGAGCGAGAGGAGGGCGCCGACGCCCGCCGAAGGAAGCGTCGAGAGGATCGTAATGGGATGAATGTAACTCTCATACAACACTCCCAGTACGATGTAGACCGTGACGAGCGCCGCCAGGATCAGGATGGGTTCATTGGCGAGCGAGGCCAGGAACGATGCTGCAGTGCCCTGAAAAGCCGCCTGCACCGCGGCAGGCATGTGGCTCTCCTCCTTAACTTGATTTACGGCCTTAACCGCGTCGCCCAGCGAAGCCTGGGGTGCGAGGTTGAAGGAGAGCGTAACCACAGGGAACTGGCCCTGGTGATTCACGGTGACGGGGACGTTTGTCTCCTCCACGTGGGTAAAGGCTGAAAGCGGCACCTGGCCGCCGTTGGGGAAATGCATCGTGGAGGCAATCTGATTTCCCCCGAAGGCATTATCCGAGGCGATGGTGGAAGAGAAACTGGCTGAAGACGCGATGGAGTTCGAAAGGCTGGTGTTGGCCGCGGTCAGCGAGCTTGTCGGTCCGTACAACTGCGTCGCGGACGAACCGCCTGACACCAGCCCCGTCGACCCCGTCACGCTGCCTTGATTGGTGCGGATGAAGAGCTCGCTCAGATCGAGAGGACCCTTCATGTAGGAAGGATCCACTTCCAGAACCACGTGGTACTGGTTCAACTGAGTGTAGATGGTGGAGACTTCCCGCTGGCCGTAAGCATCGTAAAGCGTCTGGTCGATCGTCGACGGTGAGATGCCGAGACGATAGGCCGTACTGCGATCGAATATGAGCTGGGTACTCAGGCCTCCTACCTCCTGGTCGCTCGCCACGTCGCGCAACAACGGCGACTGCTGCAGTCGCCTGAGCATACGGGGCGCAAAGGAGTAAAGCTCGTCGGAATTCGGGTCCTCGAGAGTGTACTGGAACTGGGTGCGGCTGACGCGATCCTCCACCGTGATATCCTGCACCGGCTGCATAAACAGGGTGATCCCCGCCACCTCCGCCAGCTCCGGCTGCAAGCGGCGTATGACGTCGGAGGCGCTGATTTTGCGCTCCTCGATGGGCTTGAGGTTAATCAGAATGCGGCCGCTGTTGAGAGTGGTATTGGTTCCGTCGATCCCGATGAAGGAGGAGAGGCTATCCACAGCCTGATCTTTCAGAATGATCTCACCCAACTGTTCCTGCAACCTGGACATTTCCGGGAACGAGACCGTCTCGGAAGCCTCCGAAATGCCTTGAATGACCCCGGTATCTTGAATGGGGAAGAAACCCTTGGGGACGTAGATGTAGAGCAGAACGGTGAGGACCAGCGTGGCCGCGGCCACCAGGAGCGTGATCGTCTGGTGCCGCAGAACGACCTGGAGCGTACGGTCGTAAAAGGAAATGATGCCCTTCCAGCCTCGTTCGGTGACCCGGTAGAAACGGCTCTGCTCCGCTTCCGGGGCGTGCCGGAGCAGCTTCGAACACATCATGGGGGTGAGCGTCAAAGAGACGACGGCGGAAACCAGGATAGTCACGGCCAGGGTGACGGCGAACTCGCGGAAGAGCCGGCCGACAATGTCACCCATGAATAACAGGGGAATCAGCACCGCAATCAAGGATATGGTCAACGAAACGATGGTGAAGCCAATCTGCGCTGACCCTTTGAGCGCCGCCTGGAGGGGTGGTTCTCCCTCCTCGATGTAGCGGGTGATATTCTCGATCATCACGATGGCGTCGTCCACCACGAAGCCAGTGGAAATAGTCAAGGCCATCAAGCTGAGGTTATTCAGGCTGTAGCCGAGCAGATACATCACCCCGAACGTGCCGACCAGCGAGAGCGGGACGGCGACGCTGGGAATGACCGTAGCAGAGAGATTGCGCAGAAAGAGGAAGATCACCATCACCACTAGCGCTACCGTCAGCATCAGTTCGAATTCGACGTCGTGGACCGAGGCGCGAATGGTGGTGGTCCGGTCGGTCAGGGTGCTCACCTTGACGGAAGAGGGCAACGACTTCATGAGCTGATCGAGCAGCGCTTTGATGCGGTCCACCACGGCGATCACGTTGGCGCCCGGCTGCCGCTGAATATTCACAATCACCGCGGGGATTTGGTTCATCCAGGCCGCCTGGCGAACGTTCTCGACGTCGTCCTCGACCGTCGCCACGTCCGTCAGCTTCACGGGCGAGCCATTGCGGTACGCCACGATAAGGGGCTTGTAGTCGCCGCTCGATAGCAACTGATCATTGGCGCCAATCTGATAATTCTGGCGGGGACCATCAAAGCTGCCTTTGGCCTGATTCACGTTGGCCGAGACGATGGCATTGCGAAGATCTTCCAAGTTAAGCCCCAGTGAGGCCATCAGGGTGGGATTGGCGCGAATCCGCACCGCGGGTTTCTGTCCGCCACTGATGCTCACCAGCCCCACTCCCGGCAACTGCGAGATTTTGGGCGTGAGCCGGGTGTCCGCCAGATCTTCAACCTTTGATAAGGGCAAGGTGTCGGAGCTGAGCGCGAGAGTCAGCACCGGGGCATCGGCAGGATTGCTCTTGCTATAAATCGGCGGGGTGGGAAGATCAGGAGGCAGGTAAGTGCCGGCAGCATTGATGGATTCCTGCACCTCCTGTTCCGCCACATCGATATTCAGGCTGAGATTAAACTGCAGAGTAATGATGGAGCTGCCGGCGGAGCTGGTGGAAGTCATCTGCTGGAGTCCCGGCACCTGGCCGAACTGCCGCTCCAGCGGCGCGGTCACGTAAGACGCCATCACGTCCGGGCTCGCCCCAGGATAAAAAGTGATGACTTGAATGGTAGGGTAGTCGACCTCCGGCAAGGCCGAGATAGGCAATTGCTTGAACCCTACGGCGCCCGCCAGCAAAATCGCGACCATGAGCAACGAAGTCGCTACTGGCCGGATAATGAAGATCCGAGACGGACTCATTGTTTGAATACAGTGACGAGTGACGAGTGACGAGTGACGAGCAACAACACGTGCTTGAGGTCACCCCGCATGGTCATTCTCACCGTTTCTTCGCTCCTTCAAACTTGCAGTGACGAGTGATGAGTGACCAGTGACGAGCAAGAAGGGCGACCGGGCGCTCCAACCTGATTAGCCCCTTTTCCTCCCCTTACCAATACCGTAACGCCTGACGAGAAGGCTGCCTTCCGGCTCGTCACTCGTCACTTGTCACTCGTCACTGTTCTTGCGTCACTGCTGCCCTGGTGGTCTGGTCTTCTGAAACCGCACCTTCGTTCCTTCTTGCAGCCGGTCCACGCCGGTCATCACCACGGAGTCGCCGGGCTTTAGACCCGAGGTAACCTCTGATTGATCCCCTTCCGAGGTGCCGACCGTGATGGTCTGAACGGTCACGGTGGAGTCGGGCTTCACCAGAAAAACGTAGGTCTTTTGAGAATTCCGTTGCACCGCCGCCGTCGGGATGAGGGTCACCCCACGCTTCTCTTCCGCCAGCAGCTTAACGTTGACAAACTCATTCGGGAATAATGCCCCGTCACGATTCTCAAAATTGGCGCGCAGCTTGACTGTTGCCGTGGTCGGATCGATCTGATTATCAACCGTCTCCAGCCAACCCGTGGCAATCTTCTGCGCGTCCGCACGGTCATACGCCTCAACTCGCAGCCGGGCTCCGGCGCGCTCCTTCTCCATCACAGCCGGAAGCTGGTCTTCGGGAAGCGGGAAGATGACGCTGATAGGCTCGATTTGAGTAATCACTACCAGCCCAGTAGCATCTGTCGGTGTCACGTAATTCCCCGGATCGACCAGCCGCAGCCCAACGCGGCCCGTAATGGGAGCTGTAATATGGCAGTACACGAGATCGAGCTTCGCGGTATCAATTTGGGCTTGGTCCGTGTTCACGACTCCTTGCTGCGATTTTACCAAGGCCTCTTGAGTGGCTAGTTGCTGTTCCGGAACCGCGTGCAGAGGAACGAGGGTTTGATATCGCTGTAAATCCACTCGCGCATTGTCAAGGTTGGCCTGGTCTCTCAGCAATCCCGCCTGCGCGTTCTCCAACATCACTTGGTAAGGCCGGGGATCGATTTCCGCCAACGGATCGCCCTGTTTGACAAGCTGGCCTTCCTTATAGAGGACTTGCATTAAGTAGCCGGCAATCTGGCTTCTTACGGCTACGGTGTGGATGGGCGTGACCGCACCCAACCCCGGGAAATAGACGCCGATGTCACCCTTGATGGCTTGCACGGCAACTACCGGGACCGCGCCGGAATTTCGCCCCGGCGTTCCCGCCGCCGCGCTGCTGCTTGCCGCTTGCGGCGCCACCATTCCCCTCCAGATCCGGTACGCTCCGTAGGCGACTACCGCCAACACCAGTACCCAAACCCACCGCCGCCGTTTGGGTCCCTTACCCGCAAGCCTGGGCGAATCGCTCGGTTGAACGTGGAGCTGATCATCTCTCTCAATTGTGCCGGGCGTACTCATGTTTCTATCCTTAGATTACTGCAGGCTGCATAACAGACGCATTCTAAACTTCGACCTGCCGTTGGAGTTTTTGCCACACCTCAAATTACACTCATACGCCGATGTGCGCTGCATTAACCATGGACGGCCAGAACGTCAGCTTGGTTACCAGTCTTCGTCGACTCCTTCTCCCAATACCATAGAGGGGAGAGGCGAACTACCTACGTGCTTGCGCGTGAGCTTAACTCCAAACGCCCAAGATAACCGACTAGCGGTGACCAGGTCAACCGGGATTCAGAACCCCTCATCCGTCGTTTTTGCTTGACAAGCATTCTGAGCTATCGTAGTATGGCTATGGGCATCGATCGCGGCTCGCGGGGAACCACCAGGTTTGACACTTTGGGAAGGAACAAAGCCGGAATGTTAATGAAAACAAAGGACAATGACAGAATGTCGGCAGGGCGCTGGAGCGATCCTTCTGGAAGCCCGCAGGCCACCATAACGTGACTTGGATGCTGAAACTGAACCCTGAACAACTCCGGGCAGTTGAATACGGCGATGGCCCGCTGCTTATCATCGCGGGCCCCGGAAGCGGCAAGACCCGAGTCATCACGGAGCGTATCGTCCACCTGCTCCAGCACGTTCCCGGCCTCGAGCCACGCAACATCCTGGCCTTGACCTTTACGGATAAGGCCGCCGGCGAGATGAAGTCGCGAGTCCGCCAGGCTTTGCCTGATATCGCTGGATTCCCACCCATCTCGACTTTTCATGCCTTCGCTTACGAACTCGTCTGCAACCAGGCAACAGAGACGGAATTCGGGATTCAGGATCCAGGATTCGGTTCAGCGGGAAGTGAACCAGCCGCCTCGGCGCCAACAACGTCAGACGCCGCACAGGTCCAGGGCACGGGCGAATCGGGCGACGGCATTCTGGGCGGGGTTCGCGAGCGCATGTTGCTGGACAAGGAAGATGTGTGGGTTTTTCTTCGCCAACGCTTGGAAAAGCTTCAGCTCGAGTTTTTCCAGAAGTTGGCTGAACCGGGGGCCTTCCTGCACGCTCTGAACGACTTCTTCTCTCGTTGCCAGGACGAACTGATTGAGCCACCGGACTTTGAAGAATATGTCCGACGTGTCGAAAAAGTCTTTCTGGAGAACGCCGGTACGCTGGACGCCGAGGAACGAGCGCTGGAAGAGGAGGAGATCCGCAAGAAAAAGGAACTGTCGCGGGTCTTCCGCAACAGCCGCCGTTTGATCGAACGGGCCGGGAGTTCCAGCCTCGGCAGCTTGATTCCTGAAGCGGTGCGCTTGCTGGAACGCGATGGAAGGGTCCGGCAGCGATACCGCGCGCAGTTTCGTTTCGTTTTGGTAGATGAGTTTCAAGACACCAACTACGCGCAGGTTGAGCTGCTCCGGCGGCTCGTGGCGGCTCCTTTCAACATCACCGCCGTCGGCGACGACGACCAGGCGATCTACCGTTTCCGGGGCGCCTCCCATGGGGCGTTCGATATGTTTGGGCAAGTATTCCCCGGACATCAAACCATCTTCTTGAATCGCAATTACCGCTCCACCCTACGCATCCTAGGCGTTGCGGATGTGGTGATCAAGAAGAATGAAGACCGGTATTCGGACAAGCCGGAATTGAGCGCCGAGCGCGAAGAAGGCTGCGCGGTGTACCTGCCAGGCAGCCCGGACTATGCGAGCGAAGCGGCCTGGGTTGCCCAGGAAATAGAACGGCTCACGGGCAAGGGTTCTCACTACGGCGATATTGCCGTGCTCTACCGGGCGCATAGCTATCGAGATTTGCTGGTGGAGGAATTTCAACGCCGGGGCATACCATTCTCCATTCGCGGCCTGTCGGTTCTTTCCACCACAATTATTCGGGACCTCTTCGCTTACCTAAACATCATCCATTCGCCTCACGACAACATCAGCCTCACCCGCGTGCTTCTCGCCCCGCGCTGGAACTTTCCGGAAGAAATTGCCCTGCAAGTGCGCATCGAGGCTGAGAGGCAGCGCTGCTCGCTGTTTGATGTCCTGAGTTCCTGGGATAAGGGCGCCGGCCCCGCTGCGCTGCGGGCCACCAACTGGGGAGCGCTCAAGCAACTCCTTCACGACTTGCGCTGGGCCGCGCAAAGTGAGACCGTGGCGACGCTCTTCAAGCGTCTCTGTGAGCGCCTGCAACTGTACTCCTATCTTAACGAGCGCGACCAGCGCTACGCGAGTGCCTTCGAGGAGTTTCTGCGCGGATGGGAGGAGAAAATCGCAAAATTCCCCGCCTTGGCGGGGCCGGAGTGGGAGGAGTGCGAGGGAAAGAGGCCCGGACGGAATCTGGCGGAATTCCTCTCTTATCTGCAACATTACCTCGAGGCGGGCGGAAAGATCGAAGCGCCTCTCCCTGACCGGCGCGCCGACGCGGTCCAGATGATGACCGTCCATGCCGCTAAAGGCCTGGAGTTCCCCATCGTCTTCGTGCTCAGTGTGGCCCCGCGCCGCTTCCCGGCCACGGAGCGCAAGGCCGTCATCGAGTTCCCCGACGAGCTTCGCAAAGGGCCTTTGCCGCCCAAGAACATCCACGCGCAAGAGGAGCGGAGGCTGTTCTTTGTGGCCCTGACGCGCGCCAGGGACCGCCTTTATGTTTCCAGCGTGGCTGCGCCCGGCAGAAAGCCCTCAAAACTCATCGATGATATGATCGCCGATCCCGTGGTGCTCGCTCGGGACATCGAGCGTGTCGAGGCGAAGCAGCAGCCAGTCGTTCAGCGCCCCCTGCCTCTCATTGCAGGCCCGTCCCCTGTCACTCTGGCTGTCCCTCCTGTCATTCTGACTCCCCCTCCTGTCATTCTGAGCGCAGCGAAGAATCCCCGCAGTTCCACCGGCCCCGCTCAGCGAGAACTTTTCGAGGCGATGGCTGAACCCTCCGGCGTGCATCCTCCGATCGCGGAGTGGGCAGGGCGCGAGCCCGAACTTAAGCCTGGGGAAAAACTGCGCCTGAGCGCTTCGTCGGTCGAGGATTACGAGGAGTGTCCCCTCAAATTCAAGTTCGGCCATTATCTCAAAATCCCCACAGGACCACAGGCTGCACTCACCTTCGGCAACATCATGCACCGTTCGGTACGGCACTATTTCGAGCTACGCGCGCAGGGAGAAGCCACTTTCGAGGCGGTGAAATTGTTCTACGAGTCGGCGTGGAAGAACAGGGGGTTCGAAGACGAATATCAGGAGCGGACGTACAAACAAGCGGGCCTGGAACAGTTGCGCGCTTTCATAGGAACGCAGGAAAGCAGCCCGACGCTGGCCTGGGACATGGAAAGCGCCTTCTCCTTAGACCTGGGCGACGTGCTGCTGGAAGGGCGCATTGACCAGATCAATCGCCTGCTCCCATCCAATCGGGGCGACGAGGTTGCGGTCGAGTTGATTGACTACAAGACCGGCCGGCCACGCTCACAAAAGGATGCCGACTCGAGTCTGCAGCTCTCCGTTTACGCCCTGGCCGCTCAGGAACAGTTGAAGCTGCGACCCCGCCGCTTGACCTTCTATTGCCTCACCAACAACCAAGCCGTGCACACCGTCCGGACCGAGCAAGCGCTCAACGCCGTCAAGGCGGAGGTGCTGACGGTGGCCGGCCAAATCCGCCAAATGCAATTCCCTCCCACCCCGGGCTTTGCATGCAAGTTCTGCGACTACCGGCCTCTCTGCCCTGCGCACGAGGGGAACTACTAGCCGGGAGTCCTTACTTTTCTGCTTCGAGTTCATGTATGATCTCCCCAACGACAGAGGGGAGCTTATGATCTCAATCATCCTGCTTATCATCGGAATCATCGTGGGGGCCGGAATTACCTGGCTCTGGGCCACGGCCAGGTGGGCAAGCGTAATCCAAAAAATGCAGGTCGAAGCCGAAGGGCGCGTGAAGTCGGCGGAGAGCACCTTGGTCGAGGTCCGGGCGCAGGCAAATGCGCGCCAAGTCTCGCTTGAGGCGAAAGAAAAGGAGACTTCGGCGCTCCAGCAAGTACTGCGGGGAGAAAGCGAGCTGAAAGTCAAAGCCCAGACAGAACTGGAGCAGTTGCAGGACCGGATCGAGGACTTGGGGGCTTTGCGGGAGCGGATCAAGACCGAAGGCGAACTGCGTGTTGCCGCGGAAACCAAGCTGCGGGAAGCGCAGGCGAACCTGGAAGAACAGAAGAAGTTGTTGGACGAGGCAAAGAAGCATCTTTCGGACACTTTTCAAGCACTATCGGCGGAGGCGCTGAGGAGCAACAACCAGGCGTTCATCGCTTTGGCCAGAAGCACCTTCGAGACCCTCCAAGCCCAGGCGAAAGGGGACCTGGAAACCCGGCAGCAGGCAATTGATGCGCTGGTGGGTCCCTTGAAGGAGTCCCTCAACCGATATGAAACGCAGATTCTGGAAATGGAGAGGGTGCGTCAGAACGCTTACGGAACGCTCGAGGAACAACTGCGCAACCTGGCGGTCACGAATCAGCAATTGCAGGAAAGGACCTCGACGCTGGCGATCGCGCTGAAGGGCGGACCCCAAGTGCGCGGCCGTTGGGGGGAAATGACCCTGCGGAACGTGGCCGAACTGGCCGGCATGTCGGAACACTGCGACTTTGTCGAGCAGGAGACTTTCGAAGCAGAGTCGGGCCGGCTGCGCCCTGACATGATCGTCAGGTTGCCAGGCAACCGGCGGATCGCGGTGGATGCTAAGGTGCCCCTGCAGGCATTTCTCGAGGCGGCGGCCAACAGCAACGAGGAGGAGCGAAGAAAAGCTCTCGAAAAACACTCCCAAAGCGTGCGCGCGCACATGAATCAATTGGCCGCTCGGAGTTATTGGGAGCAGTTGGAGCCTGCTCCGGAGTTTGTGGTCTTGTTTCTTCCCGGCGAATCATTCTTCAGCGCCGCGCTCGAACAAGACCGCACCCTCATCGAAGACGGAATGAAGAAGCGGGTGGTGTTGGCCACTCCGACCACGACTATCGCTTTGCTGCGCGCCGTGGCATATGGCTGGCGACAGGAGCAGATCGCGGAGAATGCTCGACTCATCAGCGATCTGGGCAAGGAACTCTATGATCGCATTCGACCCTTCCTGGCTCACTTCGAGGGGATTGGTGCGGGTCTCGCGAAAGCCGTGGAGACTTACAATAAGGCGGTCGGCTCCCTGGAAGGACGCGTGCTGCCTTCGGCGAGGAAACTCAAAGAACTTGGCGCCGCGACCGGCGATGCGCTCCCTGTGATCGAGCCCGTGGACGAGTCGCCGCGCGCTTTGACCGCCCCCGAGTGCGACCCGGTGGAGCCGACGACAGGTTCAGCGTTGAGTGTCAACAATTGATGCAGGTTTCGGCGGGTGAGGAAAGACGCCCTAAAAAACTTCGGGGATGCATCGCTGCATCCCCGAGAGTTCCTTTCGGATTTTACGAAGAACTTACCTCTTCTTCTTTGCTTTCTTTTTCGCAGCCATTCTATTCTCCTCCAAACTTTTTGAAATTCACGCCAGCATTGCTGGCGGAGCGCGTATTCAATCTCATGTATAGTGACACGCAACTATCTTGTCAAGAGGAAAGTGAAGCTCGAAGCAAAAAAAATGAAAGAGCAGGACCCGAATCCGCAAAAACATAAATTGCCGGTGAAGTTTTCGGGCCTGACCGATTCCGAAAATGCGTTCGTGTACGCATTCTTGTGCGGCGAATGGTCTCGGACGCCGCCATTCCCGCATAGTCTGTCGCCGGCGACGGTTGGGCAGCGCCAATCCGCTCCCCGATTCGTTCCGAACATTCATTCGTGAAGGCGGTGACCAAACCAGTTTCATCCAATTCCAGCGCCTCATTGCCGGGCCTCTTGTGGGGTATAATAGACAATGACGCGAAGCAGAGGCACCGCATCTAACAACCATGGCCACAACATCCAAGATCAGTCAGCGTTGGACCTTGCATTTTTCCTCCCCCGCCGCCAGACGGCGCCCATCCGTTTTTTTCGGGATGATCTTCCTGGCGTTATCGAGTCTGACCGGTTGGGCCCAGGAGAAACCCGACCAGACACCTCCGGCCGTCTTGAAAGTATCGACAGAGGTCGTGAACGTTTACGCTGTCGTCGAGGATAAAAAGAAGCACCTGATCTCAGAACTGAAGAAGGAAGATTTCGAAGTCGAGGAAGACGGGAAACCACAAGAAATCCGTTACTTCTCTCGCGAAACCGACACTCCTCTGACTCTGGGAATCATGGTCGACACGAGCCCCAGCCAAGGAAGGGTGCTGGGAATTGAGCAGGAACAGGCCGACGCCTTCCTGCATCAGGTGTTGCGGCCCAAGGATTTGGCATTTGTCCTCCACTTCGACGTGGATGTGGAACTTCTCCAGGATTTCACGGCCGATCAGAGACTACTGGCCCGTGCCATCGATGGAACGGTGATCAACGGTGGCGGCCATGGTGTGATGCCGGGACCCTTTCCCACGAGTGATACCGGCGGCGCTACCCATCTCTACGATGCCGTCTACCTGGCATCGAACGAGCTTTTGAAGAACGAAGTGGGGCGCAAGGTGCTCATCCTCCTGACGGACGGTGAAGACCAGGGCAGTAAGGTGAAACTCGAGACGGCTCTGGAGGCGGCGCAGAAGTCGGATGTGATCAACTACGCCGTCGATATCGTTGATCGCCGGTTCTACGGCATCCGCTCGATGGGCTTCAGTGGAGATTCCGTCTTGCGAAAGCTTTCGGACGACACCGGCGGGCGTGTTATCGAGGTGAGCCACTCCAAGGATACTGCGGCGGCTTTTGAGGAAATCGCCAACGAACTGCGAACTCAATACCTGATCGGCTACACTCCCACCAACACCAAGCATGACGGGGCTTTTCGCAAAATCCGCGTGCAGGTCCACAACAGCGACTATAAGGTGCAGGCACGGCGGGGGTACTACGCAGCCACGGAGTAGGTGTCGGGTTTTCCCTGACACCTGAAACCTGGCACCTGTCACTGAGACAATGCGAAATAACCGTCCCTGGTTCGCACGTGCAGGTTGCCGTCGACAGGCTCGACGCTGATCTTGCGGAAGGTGCCATCGTGGGCAGTGTTGGTGGAAACGTAGGCGATACTGTATTGGCTGCGGAGTTCGCGGGCTATTTCCTGGAAGTTGGCGGCTAAATCTCCCGGCTCGAAGGGAACAAAGGCATGCCCTCCGGTCACCTCGGCCATCCGCGCCAGAACTTTATCCCCTCGTCCCTCCGCGCCGCTGCGGTTAGTGCTGATGGTGTAAATGGTGACCTCGGCGTGCCGCGCCATGGATAGTGCTTCTTCTCTAGTCCGGACGCTCTGGTTATCCTGTCCGTCGCTGATGATGATTACGACCCGGCGCAGGTAAGGTTCGGGTGGCGGAAAGACGTAGAGCTTTTCCTTGCAGGCAACGAACAAGGCATCAAACAGGCTCGTGACGCCGCCGGCCTGAAGGCTCTGGATGGCAGTCGAGAGCTTCTCCATGTCATCCGTGTAATCCTGGATATATTGCGGTTGCACGTCAAAAGACTCCACAAAGGCAAGGTCCTTGCCGGGACGCAGCACGGTAGTCAGGAAATCGACCGCCGCCTCCTGCTCGAAGTGCAGCCGGTCGCGAATGCTGTTGCTCGTGTCGATCAACATCCCGACGCGCAGCGGAAGGTCAGTCTCACGGCTGAAGGCGCTTATTGCTTGGGGCCTGCCGTCCTCGAAGATATGAAAATCGTCTTTGGTGAGGTCCGTGACGAGGTGATTCTTCTTATCGGTAACGGTCACGAGCACGTTGACCAGCTCAACCCGTACCTGGATTTTAGTCTGGTCGCCGGCGGCTTGAGCCTTGTTGCCCGCTTGCCCTCCGGTGGCCTCCTGAGCAAACAGTTGCCCCGCCGTCAAGCCAAAAAACACACAAGTCAAAAGCACCTTTTTCATTCCCGCGTTCTCCCTTAACCATGACAATTATAAGAGCGGCATGGAGGCCAGTCAATTTTCAGGTTCCAGGGGTCGGGTGCCAGGCGTGAGGTTTCAGGTGTCAGAGCGAAACTTGCTGCCCGGTGAAGGAACATTCCCGCTGGCCTTTCAGCCTAAGCATCCGGCCGGGCGTCCGGCCAGTGAACCCTGATACCTGACACCTGGAACCCGACACCTGGAACCTGCTACCTGGACGGGGCGAAATATCCCGGCCTGGCTCGCACCCGCAGATTCTTGCGGACGGGCTGAATGGTGATCGCGCGGAAGGTCCCATCGTGCGCACTGTTGGTTGAAACGTAGGCCAAGCTGTACTGGCTGCGGAGTTCGTGGGTGATCTCCTCGAAGTTTTCGGCCAAAGCTCCTGCCTCGAAGAAGGCGCGTCCCCCGGTCGCGCTTGCCAGCCGCGCCAGGACTTTATCTCCTCTTCCTCCTCCGCCCAGGCTGGTGCTGATCGTGAAAATGGTGACCTCCGCACGCTGCGCAGTGGCAACTGCCTCGTCCTCCGTATGGACGCTTCGATTATCCTGGCCGTCGCTCAATACAATCATGACCCGGCGCACATAACCTTCCGGCTGCGGAGGACCGCTCAGCTTCTCCTTGCTGGAAAAGACCACAGCATCGAAGAGGCTGGTAACTCCACCCGCCTTCAAACGATTAATGGCCGTCGAGAGTTTTTCGAGGTCGTCTGTATAATCCTGCACAACCTCATGTTCCACGTCAAAAGCGACCACGAAGGCCAGATCCTTGTCAGGCCGCAGCACCGCATTCAGGAAGTCGATCGCCGCTTCCTGTTCAAAACGCAGCCGGCCACGGACGCTGTTACTGGTATCGATCAACAGCGCGATGCGCAGGGGAAGATCGGTCTCGCGGCTGAAAAAGCGGATCTCCTGGGGCCTGCCGTCCTCGAAGACTCGGAAATCGTCTTTGGTTAGGTCCGTGACGAGCCGGTTTTTCTTATCCGTAACGGTCGCCAGCACATTGACCAGCTCGACCCTCACCTGGATTCGACTCTGATCGGCCGCCGCTCGAGAATTGCCGCTCTGTCCGCCGGCGAACTCGCGAGCGAGAGACCCTCCCGCCAGGAGGCGGAAGCATAAGAAAAACAGGATCGGCTTTTTCGAAAAAAAGATTCCGTCCATTACGAAGCTTGACCGGAGGCCGGAGCCGCTCGCAGGCCCAAGAGAAGGTTTTCGTAGCGCCTCGGCAGCGCCTCGCGCGAGGTCACTGAGCCCCGCTCAAATTTGAAGTTCTTTACGTGGGTGGCCTCGAGACCCATGCGCAGCAGAGCGGGAACGTCGATTCCCGCTTCCGCCTGGTCGAGCTGCTCGGGTTGGGCAAAAATCGCCGGGGCGCGGGGCAGGAAGCGCGGGCAGCAGTCCTCGAAGGGTTCACAGGAGATCTTATAGGTGCCGATCTGCCGGGCGAGTCGCAGAATTTCAGCCTTATCGTCGCCGGCCAGTGGTCGATAAATAGGCAGATCGAGGCCATGGTCAATGGCGGCCAGGTTATGCAGCGTCTGTGAGGCCACCTGCGAAACGCTGTCTCCGGTCACTAGCCCCATGGCGCGTTCGGCCCGAGCGATCTCGCGCGCGATGCGCGCCATCATGCGGCGGTAAAGCAACACGCGGAAGCTTTCCTGGGTGGCCGCGACGATTTGGCGCTGCACGGCGTCGAACCCAACCAGGTAAAGCCGCGAAGTGAACTGGTACGGTGTGAGGGTGCGAACAATCTCCTCCGCAACGTCCCTGGAGGAATCCTTCGAGGGCGAGGGGCTGCCGAAGAAATGCACGAAAGCAGCATGGCAGCCGCGTCGCATCATTTTGTAGGCCGCCACGGCCGAATCAAACCCGCCGGAAAGCAACACCACCAGGCGGCCGCTGGTGAGCGCCGGCAGTCCGCCCGCTCCGTCCACACGGTCGCAATAGGTGAGAGCCTTTCCGGGCACGACCTCGACCCAGCAGGTCGCCTCCGGATGAGTGAGGTTGACCTGCACGCCTGGGTTTCTGGAGCGCAAATCGTCCAGAATCATGCGTCCCAACTGGCGCTCCAGCTCCATGGAATTCATGCCATATCCCGTCACGGCGATCTTGGCGCGCACGGCAAAGCTGCGCGGGTTCTTCTCAGCCATCATCGCGCAAGCCGCGGGACCCAGCTCCGCCAGTGAATTTGAAACCTCGCGGGCCGATGCAATGTACGCGAGGCCAAACACCCGGCGTAGGCGCTCCAGAATGGCAGGCGCGGCCGAATCCTCACCAGGTACCAACACGAGCCGTTCGGCAACGCTCGCCAGCGATTGGACAGGCAGGTCGGCAAGGCTCTGCTTGATGGCGGAGCGCAGCCGGCTGAGGAAGTAGTTCTTGTTCCCACCTTTCAGCCAGATTTCGTGGTAGTGAAGAATGAAAACTCGGTTCATGAGGTCTCGTCCGTAGGGGCGCCTCTTGTGGGCGCCCGAGTCGGGCAGACACAATGCGGGCACCCACGAGGGGTGCCCGTACGATTACAGCTCGCCGTTACAGTTTACTCCAGTCGTGCAGGATCTCTTGAGCGGAGTTGTGGCCGGGAGCTCCCGTGACCCCCCCGCCGGGATGAGTGCCGGAGCCGCACAGATAGAGTCCTCGAACGGGCGTGCAATACCTGGCCCAGCCCGCGACAGGTCGGAGGAAATAAAGCTGGTCAGCACTCATCTCACCTTGGAAAATGTTCCCACCGGTCAGGCCGTATTGCTCTTCGAGATCCAGCGGAGAGAGGACGTGGCGGTGCAGCACCAGGCTCCCGAACCCCGGAGCGTATTCTTCGATCAGGTCCATGACGTGGTCGGCATAGTCCTCCTTCAGAGCGTGCCAGCTCGGAGCAACCTTGGGTGAAAGTGTGTAGGGCGCATATTGCAAGAATATATTGGCCACGTGCTTCCCGGGCGGCGCGAGAGAAGGATCGTAGGCGGAAGGAATGGTGATTTCGAGCATTGGCTGTTGGCTTGGCCGCCCGTACTTCGAGTCGTCGAAGGCGTGCTCAATGTACTCGAGCGTGGGACAGATGTGGATGGTCGTCTTGTGGTGGGGCGCGAGTTGCGAGCCCGGCAGGCACTTGAAGTCCGGCAGTCCGTCCAGGGCGAGGTTTATCTTCATGGACACGCCTTCGATCTTGAAGGCTTTGATCGCCGCCACGAAGTCGCTCCCCAAACAACCCGGCTCGACCAGTTTTAAGAAGGTCCGTTTAGGGTCCGTCCCCGATACCACCACTTTGGCACGGATCTCTTCGCCGCTCTCCAGCGCTACTCCGGCGGTACGGCCGTCTTTGACCAGAATCTTCTCGACACGCGCTTCGGTCCGGATCCGCGCGCCCTGGCTGCGCGCCGAGTCGGCCATCGCCTGGGTGATGCCGCCCATTCCTCCACGAACAAAGCCCCAAAGCCCGCGCTTTCCGCCCACGCCCCCCATGCAATGATGCATCAGGACGTAGGCGGTGCCCGGCGTGCACGGCCCGCCCTTGGTTCCGATCACGCCATCGGTAGCGAGCGCTGTCTTGAGCTGATCCGACTCAAACCACGGGTCTAGAAAGTCTTTCACACTTTGCGTCAGCAGCCGCAGTTGCCCAACCAGTTCTTCGGCCGGCATCCGGATTATTCCCAGGCCCAGCCCGGCGAGCGTCCGCCAGTCGCGGAGCGTTCGGGAGGCCAGATTCGCCGGAGCTTGCAGGAGCAGCGGCTCGATGAAACGCGCCAGGCGGTCGATGTAGTCTTCGTACCGCGGGTAGATCTCGGCATCCCGAGCCGAGAATTTGCTGATCTCCTCACAGGTCTTCCGTGTGTCCGACCACATCAGCAGGTACCGGCCATCAGGAAATGGGCTGAAGAAGGCCGGGTCCTTGGGATAGACCTGGTATCCAAACCGCTCCAATTCCAAATCGCGGATGACCTTTTCTTGAAGCAGACTGCAAAGATATGACGTGGTCGAGAATTTGAAGCCCGGGAAGATTTCCTCGGTGACGCAGGCGCCCCCCACCACGCGACGGCTCTCGAGCACCAAGACCCGAAGCCCCGCGCGCGTCAGGTAGCCCGCGGCCACCAGACCGTTGTGGCCGGCGCCGACAACGATTACATCGAAGGATTCAGGCATGGAAACCATCACACTGCGCTATAATCTCATACGCTAGCTTAACCGAATTCAACCGCAGTGGCGAGTCGTGGCAGGGGTGCCGCGCGCGGCTGTCCCTCTGTTGAAAGGGTGATTCCCGCATGAACCGGACCTTAATGATCAAAGTCGCCCTCCTCAGCGCTTGGCTTACTCTCACGCCGCTCATGTGGTTCGCCGCGATCCAGTCATTTTCCACGGTGGATCGCGTTCTTCGTGCGGCCAACCCTCAATTCACCCAAGCTGCCAAGGGCTTGGCCGAGGGCCAGGCGCGCGTCGTATTACGTCACTTAGCTTCAGAAATCAATCGCAACTTTTTCTGGGGCTATGGCCTGGCTCAGGCCGTTCTCGGTGGGACTCTGCTGTTGCTGATCTGGCGCGGAACTCCACGAGATTCCTTGGGGTTCGGAGTGCTCTGCACCATGCTCGGCCTAGTGGTGATCCTCACTCTTGTACTCACACCCATGATTATTTCTTTGGGCCGAAGCCTAGATTTTGTTCCCCGCAATCCTCCCCCGCCTGTCATGCCCCGTTTCTGGGCGCTGCATGGAGCCTTCACCGGCCTCGACGGCGTGAAGTTTCTGGCCGGTCTGGGCCTGCTGATTCGCTGGATCGTGAGAGCGTAGGGGTTAGGGGTTAGGG